>Ga0308167_1000540_pt1 | contig 63267 bp, 29 predicted proteins | sample PhyCR1_2_FD_202138 | JGI IMG/M metagenome (GOLD analysis project Ga0308167, IMG submission 202138) | Phyllosphere microbial communities from UC Gill Tract Community Farm, Albany, California, United States - DLSLRC.R1 | ecosystem: Host-associated > Plants > Phyllosphere > Unclassified | place... | reverse complement strand
TGGGGGACGCCATTGACTACACCGTGCGCAAGATCGGCATCGACCATGTCGGCCTCGCTTCCGACTTCAACGATGGCGGCGGCGTCCAGGGCTGGAACAACGTCGGCGAAATACGCAACGTCACTGCCGAACTGATCCAGCGCGGCTATTCCGAAGCCGATATCGCCAAGCTGTGGGGAGGTAATTTCCTGCGGGTGTGGGACCAGGTACAAAAAGCCGCCAAGCCCTTGGCCAATCGCTAATCACCTAGAAGCCAGTCCATGACCGACCGCCGTACGTTTCTCAAGCAAGCGGGTGTATTTGCCGCCAGCCTGCCACTGGGTGCCGCCCTGCTCCCGCAGGCACTCGCCGCCACTGCAGCAGATGACCCATGGACGGGGCTCAAGCAACTGTTCAACCAGGACCCCAATTACCTGCACTTTTCGAACTTCCTGGTGGCTACCCATCCCAAGCCGGTGCGCGACGCCATCGAGCGTTACCGCGCACAGATCGACCGCAACCCAGGGCTGGCCATGGACTGGGACTTGCAGGAAGCCTGGAAGCGTGAAGGCCAGGTACGCGAGTGGGCCGGCCGCTACCTGAAGGCCACACCGCCGCAGATCGCCCTCACCGGCAGCACTTCCGAAGGGCTGGCGATGATTTACGGCGGGATCAAGGTACGCCCTGACCAGGAGATCCTCACCACCGTCCACGAACACTATGCCACCGCGTTCAGCCTGGATTTTCGTGTACGCAAGGAGCAGACCCAGGTCCGCAAGATTCGCCTGTTCGAGAATGCCAACCGGGTATCCGTCGACGAGGTGCTGGGCAACATCCAGCGCAATATCCGCCCCAACACCCGAGTGCTGGGCATGACCTGGGTGCAGTCCGGCAGCGGCGTGAAACTGCCCATCGGCGAGATCGGCAAGCTGGTGGAAGAACACAACCGCCACCGCGACGACAGGGACCGCCTCCTCTACGTGGTCGACGGCGTGCATGGCTTCGGCGTGGAAAACCTCGATTTCCCGGACATGCATTGCGACTTTTTCATCGCCGGCACCCACAAGTGGATGTTCGGCCCACGCGGTACCGGACTGGTGTGCGCCCGCGATCCGGACAACAAATACGTGACCCCCATGGTGCCGACCTTCTCCGAAGACAAGGACTTCGCCACCATCATGACCCCGGGCGGCTACCACGCCTTCGAGCATCGCTGGGCGGCGGACGAGGCCTTCAAGCTGCATTTGCAGCTGGGCAAGGCGCAGGTGCAGGCGCGCATCCATGCGCTGAATACCGAATTGAAAGATCAACTGCTGACGCACCCGAAGATCGAACTGGTTACCCCACGCAGCCCCGAGCTGTCGGCCGGCTTTACCTTCTTCCGGGTCAAGGGCCAGGACAGCGATGCCGTGGCGGCCTACATGATGAAAAACCGTGTGGTCATCGACGCGGTGGACCGTGATGTCGGCCCGGTGATCCGCACCGCACCCGGCCTGCTCAATGATTCCGATGAGATCCAGCGTTTCATGACCGTGCTGGGCCAACGGGTGTAACGCACACTTTTTCCACGTTGAATGAGAGGACTCCATGAACAAACCCCTCACGGCACTGGCACTCACCGCCCTGTGCGGTGCCTTGTTGCCAAGCCTGGCCCAGGCCGCCGCGCCACAACCCGGCAAGGTGTTCAAGGACTGCAAGGACTGCCCGGAAATGGTGGTGCTGCCCGCTGGCACCTTCACCATGGGCACGCCGGAAGATGAAGTCGGCCGCGAACCGGATGAAGGCCCGATGCACGACGTGACCTTCGCCAAGCCATTCGCCATGAGCCGCTTCCACATCACCGCTGGCGAATGGGACAGCTATGTCCGCCAGACCGGCGTGAAGATCGCCGATGGCGACACGCGCCCCGGCCGCGAGTGCATCGCCAGCAAGCCGCGCTATCCCCAGGGCCCGCGCCAGCCGGCGGTGTGCATGGACATGGACGACATCAAGCACTACGTGGCCTGGCTGTCGAAAAAAACCGGCCAGCAATACCACATGGTCAGCGAAGCCCAACGTGAATATGCCGCGCGCGCAGGCTCAACCGGGCCGTTCCCCTTCCCGTTCGATGAAGGCAAGGGCTACAGCATCGCCAAGCATGCCAACACCTATGGTCCAGCCGATGGGTACAGCTACTCGTCGCCGGTCGGCAGCTACCCACCGAACGCCTTCGGCCTGTACGACATGCATGGCAACGTCTACGAACGGGTGGCTGACTGCGAACACCCCAACTACATCGGCGCGCCCACCGACGGCAGTGCGTGGATGGAGCCGAACTGCGAGGGCTACATGATTCGCGGCAATGACTGGGGCGAGGCGCCGGTGTTCTCGCGCTCGGGCAACCGCAACACCATCTACCCGCAGACGCGGGGAGATTGGATTGGGTTCAGGGTAGTGCGCGACCTGTAGTAACGCAGGAAGCCCCTGTGGGAGCGGGCTTGCTCGCGAATGCAGTGTGACAGTCACCGGATAAGTCGACTGATGCACCGCATTCGCGAACAAGCCCGCTCCCACCTTGTTTAGCCGTGGCTGCTTTAGAAGCCCTTTTGTGCCAACAACGCCAACCCTTCATGCAACGCCGGGAACAGGCTGTTGTTGAAGTTGTTCCAGCGCAACTCGAGGATGGTGTCTTCGGGCGAGATCTCGGTCTTGAGCACGTCGTGGAACACTTCGCCCGAATCGATGCCGTTATCCACGTAGTGGAACGAGGCGCCGGTGAGGTACAGCGGCTCCGATGGCGTCGTGGCCTTGGTCGCCCAATCAGTCACAGTCAGCCCGCGCGCGCCATACAGGGCGTTCCAGGTTGCATAGGCGCCCCGGCGCTCGTAAGGCGACTCGATGCGGGTAATGCCCGGGTGGATGTTCATGATGCGGCGGGCAAACGGCGCCCCGGGGCGTACCAGCTCATCGAGGATCACCAGCAGACCGTCCAGCACCACGATATCGGCCTTCAATTCCACCAACGTGTCGTGCAGGCGGCGTTCGAAATCCTGCTTGCCGGCGATGTGTTCCGCACTGCCCCGTGGCAGGCGACGATAGGTAGACGGCACGCTCAACAGCAAATCATTGACCAGGCGCCCCTGCACCCGCAGATCGGCTGGGTACAGCCACTGGCGCCCCGGCTGGTAGGCAAAACCGTAGTCACTGACCAATTGCTGGTCCCGCGGGTTCTGCTCGTCATCGTCGTACACCACCCCCACCAGGTTGTAGGCCTCGCCCAGCGGCGTGTCATTCAGCGCCCCGGCCAGGGATTCCAGCACTGACATCATGTAGCGCTCGTGGTCCTTGTAGGCCACCGGCTGCCCGGCCTTGTCGGCGGCGGCATTGCGCAGGGACCACACGTACACCAGATTCTTTTTCGTCATTGTTTCGCTCTCGCTGGATAGATCAGGCACGCGCCAATACGCGTGCGCCTACACCACAAGAACGAACCAGCCCTCGTGCAATTTATCCGCCCCCGCCCCCGCCGGGCACGCCGAGCTAAATAGTCGCGCCAATCCTTCGTTTGTCATGGGTAAGGGTCTGTGTGCCCAGCCCCCTCTTTTTCATTTTCCGGGAAGTATTTATGACCGACCCCAAGCGCGGCGCCTTCAACGGTTTGCTCGCATTGCTCAGGCCCTTTCGCACCCTCGTGATCGTTTCCGTCGCCCTGGGCATGGCCGGCGGCCTGGCCATCACGTTGTTGCTGGCGACCATCAACAACGCCCTGCACTCCTCCACCGGGATGACGCAGGGGGTGATCCTGACATTTGCGGCGCTGTGCGTGCTGGCGCTGACCAGTTCGATCGTGTCGGATATCGGCACCAACTACGTGGGCCAGCGGATCATTGCGGCACTGCGCAAGGAGCTCGGCGAGAAGGTTCTGTCGGCCCCCATCGAACAGATTGAGCAGTATCGCTCCCACCGGCTGATTCCGGTGCTGACCCACGACGTCGACACCATCAGTGACTTTTCCTTCGCGTTCACCCCACTGGCCATCGCAACGACCGTGACCCTCGGCTGCCTGGGCTACCTGGCGTACTTGTCGGTGCCGATGTTCCTGATGATGATCGTCGCCATCGTCATTGGCAGCAGCGTGCAATTCATTGCCGGGCACAAGGGGATTCGCGGCTTCGACCAGGCCCGCGACCTGGAAGACGAGTTGCAACGCTACTACTCTGCAATCGCTTCGGGGGCCAAGGAGTTGCGCATCCACCGGCCCCGCCGCTATCGCATGAACACTCACCGCATCCAGGAAACCGCTGACCGGATCAGCGATATCCAGGTGCGCTCGGTGAACATCTACATCGTCGCCAAGACCTTTGGCTCGATGCTGTTCTTCGTGGTCATCGGCCTGGCCCTTGCCATGCAGGCCTATAGCCCGAACCCGGACCCGGCAGTGATCACCGGCTTCGTGCTGGTGCTGCTGTACATGAAAGGCCCGCTGGAGCATGTGGTGGGTTACTTGCCGATCATCGGCAAGGCGCGCATTGCCTTTGCGCGGATCTCCGAACTGTCCGACCGCTTCTCGTCCCCCGAGCCCCACCTGCTGATGGATGGCAGTGAAGCCCCCACGCCGGTGGTCAACAGCCTGGAATTGCGCGGCGTGACGTACAGCCCGCCACCGGTGGAAGGCAGCCAGCCGTTCCACCTGGGGCCGATCAACCTGAGCATCAAGCAGGGCGATATCGTGTTTATCGTCGGCGAGAACGGCTGCGGCAAGACCACCCTGATCAAGCTGTTGCTGGGCCTGTATCAACCCCACGCCGGCGAAATCCGCCTCAACGGCGACACCGTGACCGACACCGCGCGCGACGACTACCGCCAATTGTTCACCACGGTCTTCGCCGACTACTACCTGTTCGATGACCTGGTCCAAGGCAGCGCCACGCAGTCGCTGGACAGTGCCGCCAAATACCTGGAGCGCCTGGAAATCGCGCACAAGGTCAGCGTCAAGGACGGCGTGTTCAGCACCACCGACCTCTCCACCGGCCAGCGCAAGCGCCTGGCGCTGGTCAATGCCTGGCTGGAAGAACGCCCGGTGCTGGTGTTCGACGAATGGGCCGCCGACCAGGACCCGGCTTTCCGCCGCGTCTTCTACACCGAGCTGCTGCCGGACCTCAAGCGCCTGGGCAAGACCATCATCGTGATCAGCCATGACGACCGCTATTTCGATATCGCCGATCAGTTGGTGCGGCTGCGTGCGGGCCAGGTGGTGCACGAAATGGCACCGGCCTGAAAATTCTTTTCCGGTTTCTGCAGGTAGGAACGTCTCACTAGTGGTAATGAGAACCAAACCCAATAAATACTTATAATCTGCCCACTAAAATACCTAGAAGAGAATTCACCCATGCCAGCAACATTTGGTCTGAGTCCCTTGAGCAAGGCACTCTCCATGCGCCGCCTCCTGAACACTCGCGTGCTACCTGGCGCTATTGCCGTTGCGCTGACGCTGCCGGTCGCAGGGTATGTTCAAGCGCAGGAGATCGAGCTGAATGTCCCCGCACAGCCGCTGGGTAGTGCTCTACAGGAATTTGGTCGGCAGGCCAACGTGCAAGTGCTCTACAGCCCGTCCGACGTCGAAGGCAAGCGCAGCCACAAGGTCAAGGGCAAGCTGCAACCTGGCCAGGCCATGACCACCTTGCTGGCCGGAACGGGGGTCGAATACGACCTGCAGGGCAACACCATGACGCTCACGGCGGGTCGTTCGTCGACCCTGGAACTGGGTGCCACCCAGGTGACCGCCAACCAGCTCGGTACCATCACCGAAGGTTCGGGCTCCTACACCCCCGGCACCATCGCAACCGCGACCCGCATGGTGCTGACGCCACGGGAGACGCCGCAATCGATCTCGGTGGTAACCCGCCAGGCCATGGATGACTTCAACCTCAAGTCGATCGACGACGTGATGCGCCATACCCCCGGCATTACCGTCGCCGCGTATGACAGCGAGCGGACCAGCTACTTCTCGCGTGGCTTCGCCATCCAGAACTTCCAGTACGACGGCATTCCAATCCTGCAGGATGCCCAGTATTCGTCCGGCCACACCTTGACCGACACGGTGATCTACGACCGTGTCGAGGTGCTCAAGGGCGCCACCGGCCTGCTGACGGGTGCCGGGGGCCCTGGCGGCACCATCAACATGGTTCGCAAGAAGCCGACGTCGGAATTCAAAGGTTACGTAGACCTGGGGGCCGGCTCCTGGGATAACTACCGCTCGGAAGTCGACGTCAGCGGTCCGCTCACCGAGTCCGGTAACGTGCGCGGTCGGGCTGTGGCGGCCTACCAGGACAAACACACGTTCCTCGATCACTACCAGCGCAAGACCAACGTGTACTACGGCATCCTGGAATTCGACCTGGCACCGGATACACTGCTGACCGTCGGTGGCGACTACCAGGACAGCGACCCGCAAGGCTCTAGCTGGTCGGGTTCGGCCTCGCTGTATGACTCCGTCGGCAACCGCATCAGCACCTCGCGCTCGTTCAATAACGGCGCCAAGTACAGCAAGTGGGCGCAGTACACCCGCACAGGTTTCGCGACCCTGGAACATACCTTCGATAATGGTTGGGTCGGCAAGGCCCAGTACAACCACCAGATCAACGGCTACAAGGCGCCGCTGTCCGCCCTGCTGGCGCCGAACGCTACCACTGGCAAGGCCTCGCTGCTCACGCGTACCTACAATGGCGAGACCACCAGCGACACCGGCGACCTGTACGCCACCGGGCCTTTCAGCCTGTTCGGCCGCGACCATGAGCTGGTAGTCGGTGCCTCGGTATCGCGTTCCCGCTGGCTGGGCCGCGACTACACCAACGCCACCAACTACAACAACAGCCACGACTACTTCGATTGGGACGGCGACGCACTCAAGCCTGACCGCGGCCCACAGACCAAGCGCAACGACGAGCTCACTCGCCAGAGCGCCCAGTACATCACCGGTCGCTTCAGCCTGGCTGATGACTGGCACCTGATCCTGGGTACGCGAGTGAACAACTACGAGGTCAGCGGCACCAGCCAGGTCAAGGACACCGGCAAGGTCGTGCCTTACGCCGGTATTACCTACGACTTCACCGAGAACCTCTCGGCCTATGCCAGCTTCACCGAGATCTACCTGCCACAGGACGACTATCGCGACCGCAACAACAAGCCGCTCGAGCCGGATGAAGGCAAGAACTATGAAGTCGGCTTCAAAGGCGAGTTCTTCGATGGACGCCTCAACGCCAGCCTCGCCTACTTTGAAGTACACGAGAAAAACCGTGCCATCGACGACAATGACTACGTTCCCGACAGCTACCCTGGCCTCGACTACGCGTCCAAGGGCACGGAAGCCAAGACCAAGGGCTATGAAGCGGAAATCTCCGGTGAGCTGGCACCCGGCTGGCAGTTGCAGGCGGGCTACACCCACAAGATCATGCGTGACAAAGACGGTGAAAAACTCTCCACTTGGGAGCCCGAAGACCAGGTCAACATCTACACCAGCTACAAGCTGACCGGCGCCCTGGACAAACTCACCCTGGGCAGCGGCGTGCGCTGGCAAGGAACCGGCTGGAAGCTGCTGACCAACAACTACACCACCGGCAGCCAGGATAACTTTTCCCAGGATCCCCTGTGGCTGGTGGACCTGATGGCCCGTTACCAAGTCACCGAAAACGTATCGGCCAGCCTCAATGTCAACAACGTCTTCGACAAGAAGTACTACACCAACATCGGCTTCTACAATTCGGTTTACTACGGTGACCCGCGCAACATCATGCTCAGCACCCGCTGGAACTTCTGATGCCTAGAAGCTAGACGCACTCCCCCAAGCCCCTGGTCATGCGCAATGACCAGGGGCTTTTTAGTACCCGCACAATACCTGCGCCTGCGCGTAAGCCAGGCAAAAAAAACGCCCCGGGCCATTGGGCCAGGGGCGTTGGATTAACGCTGCCAGTTACTTCATTGCATCGGCGAAGCTCTGCACAAACGCTGCATTGTCGATGATGCGATCGTGGGTGGAATCGATCAATACCGACTGCTGGATGCACGGCCGGCCCGCCACCTGCTGGAGGGTCGCTTCGATCAACTGACGATGCTGGCCCGCACGGCTGCCGGCAGCCCACCAGCAACTGATCGGCGCTTTGAGCGGCTTGAAGTCAGCATCCTTGAGCCGCTGCCCCAGGGTGCGGTCCAGTTCCCAGGAAATCTGCGCTTCATCCCCCTCGAGCAGGGTCGCCTTGATCTCCCGAAACGTCTCACCCAACGCGTCTTCAGCCCAGGCACCCAGCGCCTGCCACTGCAGCCCTTCATCGCTGGAGCGCGCCTGGCTTTCCAGCCAGGCGCAGTGGATTTGCTCGCTTGAGGCGGGGAACAAGACCTGCAACAGTTCAACTCGCCGCTGGTTGACCGATAACTCAGTGTCATCAGCAATGATTGCCGCGTCCCAGTAAGCCTTGAGCCAATAAGGCGGCGAGGCATCGATCCAACCGACAACTTCCACCTCGCGCCCAGCTTGTTCCAACGCATAGGCGACTTCCATGGCCAGGTTGCCGCCCATGGACCAGCCGGCAAGGCGATAAGGGCCTTCGGGCAAGGCATCGAGCAATTGCTCGGTGTAATCCTCAACCATCGCTTGCCAGCTGGGTACTGCACTGCCCTCCTCGGCCAGCGCGCGGCAGATCACCCCCATCACCGGCCGCTGTTCGCGCAGGGCCAGGCCGATGGCTTTGTAGCAATGCACCGAGCCGTAGCTGGGGTGGAACAGGAACAGCGGCGTGCCTTGCGTCTGGCTGTTGAGCTTGACGATCAGCGAGTGCCCTTCGCCGTTACCCAGGCAACTCACCTGCCCTGCAACCGTCGGGTTAAGCATCAATTGGCTGACCGACAGCGCCCTGCCGGTGGCCTTGCGGATGCGCTCCCTGAGCATCAACACCAGCAGCGAATGACCACCCAGCTCAAAGAAGTTGTCATCCAGGCCAACGCGCTCGACTTCCAGCACCTCACCCCAGATCGTTGCCAGCCGTTGCTCCAGCTCGGTCTGCGGCGCGCGAAACGCCTGATTGTGTCGACCGGCCTGCGGCTTAGGCAATGCCTTGCGGTCCAGCTTGCCGTTGGGGCTCAGGGGCATCTGTTCCAGCAGCACCCACTGCGACGGCACCATGTAGTCGGGCAAATGCGCCGCCAGGTGCGCACTGAGCGGTTCGCGCCAGTTATCGCCCGGCACCTGTAGCACCAGGTAGCCGACCAAATGCTTGCCGTCGACAACCTGCACCGACGCCTCCTGCACTTCAGCGGTCTCGAGGATGCGCGCTTCGATTTCACCCAACTCGATACGCAGGCCACGCAACTTGACCTGATGATCCAGGCGCCCGAGGTATTCGATGACACCATCGGCGCGCTGGCGTACGCGGTCGCCGGTGCGATACAAGCGCCCGCCCGACTCGAACGGCGAGGCAATGAAACGCTCGGCGGTCAGCCCGGGACGGCGATGGTAGCCACGCGCCAGGCCGACGCCGCCCAAGTACAACTCGCCTGCCACACCGATGGCCACCGCTTGCAATTGTGCATCCAGCACATAGGTCTGCAGATTGGCTATCGGCTGGCCAATGGGCACCGCGTCACACTTTTCATCGACGCACGTCCAATGGGTCACGTCGATGGCGGCTTCAGTCGGCCCGTACAGGTTGTACAAGCCGGCTGCGGGCAATTTGGCAAAGACCTGTTGCTGGGCGTCGATCGGCAGCGCTTCACCGCTGCACACAATACGTTGCAAGCTGTGGCAACTGGACACCGCCGCATCCTGCAGGAACGCCTGCAACATCGACGGTACAAAGTGCAGCGTCGTGACTCGCTCGGCGTTGATCAGCGCCACCATCCTGGCAGGATCGCGGTGATCACCCGGCGCTGCAACGACCAGGCGTGCGCCGGTCATCAGTGGCCAGAAAAACTCCCACACCGACACGTCGAAACTGAACGGTGTCTTCTGCAAGACCGTATCGTGGGTGGCCAGGGCGTAGGCGTCCTGCATCCAGCACAGGCGATTGACCAGTGCCGAATGGCGGTTGCCCGCCCCCTTGGGCTGGCCAGTGGAGCCGGAGGTATAGATCACGTAAGCGAGGTTTTCACCGTCCAGTGCAATGCCAGGGTTGGTCTCGGGGTAACGCTCGAACGCCGATTCCCCGAGCACCAGGCACTCGATGCCTTGGGCAATCGGTAGCTGCTCCCGCAGATGGGGTTGAGTCAGCAGCAGCTTCACGCCGCTGTCTTCAAGCATGTACGCCAAGCGCTCACGCGGGTAATCCGGGTCCAGCGGCACATAGGCACCGCCGGCCTTGAGCACAGCCAGCAGGCCGACGACCATCTCGATCGAACGCTCCACGACCAGCCCGACCAATACGTCCGGGCCGACGCCGGCAGCAATCAGGCGGTGGGCCAGCCGATTGGCGCGGCGGTTCAACTCGGCGTAGCTCAAACGCTGTGCGGCGAAGACGAGTGCCGGGGCATCCGGGGTCTGCGCAACCTGCGCTTCGATCAATTGATGCACCGGCTGCCGCGGATAGTCGCGAGAGGTGGCATTCCAGTGTTCTACCAATAGCTGCTGTTCGGAAGGGTCCAGCAGCGGCAACTGGCCGACACGCTGCTGCGGGTCATTGAGCATGCCCTGCAACAGGTTCTGCCAATGAGCCAGCATGCGCTTGAGAACATCTGGCTCAAACAGGTCGGTAGCGTAAGTCAGCGTGGCGTGGATGCCCTCCGCCGACGCCTGGGTGTCCAGGCTCAGGTCGAACTGCGCGGTCTGGCTGCCCCAATCCAGTCCTTCCACACGTAAGTCGGGCAGTGACTGCCCCGAGCGCATCAACCCCGCCTCGCTTTGGTGGTTGAACATCACCTGGAACAGCGGGTTATGGCTCAGGCTACGCTCCGGCTGCAGGGCTTCCACCAACTGTTCGAACGGCAGGTCCTGATGGCTCTGGGCATCCAGGCTGCGGCGCTTGACCTGCTGCAACAGTTGGCCAACGGTCATCTGCCCGTCGATATCCGCCTTGAGCACTTGAGTGTTGACGAAGAAACCGACGAGACGCTCCACCTCTACCCTGTTGCGGTTGGCGACCGGAACGCCGATGCGAATGTCCTGCTGACCACTGTAGCGGTACAGCAGGCTCTGGAAAGACGCCAGCAACACCATGAACAACGTGACGCCTTCACGCTGAGCCAAGGCATTGAGACCTAGCACCAGCGCTTCTGGTAGTTCAAGTTGCAGGCTGGCGCCGCGATAGCTTTGCACCGCTGGCCGTGCGCGCGCAGTGGGCAGTTCGAGCATCGGTTGTTCGCCGCCGAGCAGTTGGCGCCAATACGCCAATTGACGCTCGCGTTCGCCCGCCGCCATCCATTGGCGCTGCCAGTGCGCGTAATCGGCGTATTGCAGTGGCAGTTCCGGCAACTGCGGCGTCTGGCCCTGGCTGTTGGCGGCATACAGCTGCACCAACTCGTCGACCATCACTTGCATCGACCAGCCATCACTCACGATATGGTGCTGCACCAGCACCAACACATGTTCATCGTCCGCCAGGCGCAGCAAGGTAACGCGTAGCAGTGGGCCAGCCTGCAAGTCGAACGGCCGGGCGATCTCGGCTTCTACCTGCTGTTGGAGGTTGGCTGCATCAGCATGCGCCCGCGCGATCACCAGGGCGGTCGCTGAGCAAATCAATTGAAACGCGCACCCGCCGTCCTGATACACCTGGGTACGCAAGCTCTCATGACGCGCCACCAGCGCGTCGAAGCTGCGCTGCAGGGCCTGTTGGTCCAGGCGTCCTTTCAGGCGCAACACACTGGGAATATGGTAAGCCGCGCTGTGCGGGTCCAGTTGCCAAAGGAACCACTGGCGCTCCTGGGCGAACGACAGTGCCAATGGTTGGTCACGCCCGATCGCCAACATCGGCGGCGCTAGCGTCTGTTCCGTCGCCTGCAAGGCCAGCACGAAGCCTTCCAACTGCGGCTGCTCGAATAAGGTGCGCAGGGCGACTTCCCGCTCCAACAGCTGCCGCACGCGAGAGATCACTTGCATGGCCAGCAATGAATGCCCGCCCAGCTCGAAGAAGTGATCGTTCAGGCCGATACGCTCGGTCCCCAGCACCTGCGCCCAGATCGCCGCAACCTGCTGCTGCAACGGCGTCACTGGCTCCACCCAAACGCCTTGGGATTGCGCCGTATCCGGCTGCGGCAGGCCCTTGCGGTCGAGCTTGCCGTTGGGGGTCAGCGGCATCTGCGCCAGGAACATGAAGTGCGTCGGGACCATGTAATCGGGCAGATTGATTTTCAGCGCACGGCGCAAGGTCTCGCGAAACTCGGTTTCGTTAGCCAGCGGGCCATCGGCCGGCACCACATACGCCACCAGCTGTTTGCCGGTCGGCCCGTCCTGGGCGACCACCACGGTTTCACCGACGTTGTCCTGTTCGCGCAAGCGCGCCTCGATCTCGCCCAGCTCGATCCGGAAGCCCCGGATTTTCACCTGATGGTCGACGCGGCCGAGGTAATCCACCACCCCATCCGGGCGGCCACGGGTCAGGTCGCCGCTGCGGTACACGCGGCTCCCGGGCTTGCCGTACGGGTCCGGTACGAAGCGCTCGGCGGTCAGTGCCGGACGCTCCAGGTAACCGCGCGCCACGCCCTCGCCGCCCAGGTACAACTCACCGGCCACACCGATCGGTTGCAGGTTGAGTTGCGAGTCCAGCACGTAGCCGCTGCGGTTGCCCAACAGCGTGCCGATGGGGGCGTAGACCGCACCGCACGGGTCGCCCTTGCGCGCCTTCCACAGCAGTGGCGTAACCACGGTTTCCGTCGGGCCGTAGCCGTTGAACAGGTAGGTCGGCTTGAGTGCGCGCCAGGCCAGGTCATAGCTGGCCTGGGCCACAGCGTCACCGCCAAAGCAGTAAACACGTACCTTCGGCGGGTTGCCGTCACGTTCGGCGTGCTCGGCCAGTTGTTGCAGGTACACCGGCGGGAACACGGCCATGGTCACGTTGTGACGATGCATTTGCTGGTAGGTGTATTCCGGCAACCACAGGCTGTCATCGCGGATCAGCACGCTGGCACCGTTGATCAGCGGGTGCATCCAGCCTTCGTGGGAGCCGTCGAAGGCGAAGGACATGAAGTGCAGTTCACAGTCTGACGGACTGGTTTCATAGCGCTCGCCGGTGGCGATGATGTGCGCCACCAATGGGCCGTGGGACACCGCCACGCCCTTGGGCATGCCGGTGGAGCCGGAGGTGTAGATCACGTAGGCGAGGTTGTCGCCGTCCAGTTTTACGTCAGGTGCATCGTCGCTGTAATCGACCCAGGTTTCAGTACAGTCAATCGCCAGGGCATCCAATCCTTCGGGAATCGGCAGTTGCTGCAAGGCGCTTGTGTGGGTCACCAGCAGTTGGGCGCGGCTGTCCTGCATCATGTACAGCAGGCGATCGCGCGGGTATTCGATATCCAGCGGCACGTAGACGCCACCGGCTTTCATCACCGCGAGGAACGCCACCATGATTTCGGCACTGCGCGGCATTGCGATGGCCACGCGTATTTCCGGGCCGACGCCGCGCGCGATCAGCGCATGGGCCAGGCGGTTGGCCTGGCGGTCCAGCTCGCCGTAGGTCAGGGTTTGCGCGTCGAACTTCACCGCCACCGCCGTCGGGGTTTCCCGGGCGCGATCGGCGACTCGTTCGTGGACCAGGCGCTTGGCCGGGAAGCCCGCGTCGGCCTGGTTCCACAGCTGCAGGATATGGTGTTGCTCAGCCTGGCCCAGCAGACTCAATTGGCTGATGGGTTGCTGTTGGTCGGCAACCATCGCCTGCAACACGTTCTGCCAGTGATCGGCCATGCGCTCGATGGTAGAAGCTTCAAACAGGTCGGTGGCATACCCCAGTGACGCCCAGAGCCCGTCTGCCTCCTCCTGGACATCCAGGTCAAGATCGAAATGCGCAGTACGCCGGTCCCACGCCAATCCTTCGATGCGCAAGTGGGCCAGGGCCTGTGGTTCGTCACCTCGACGCCCTCCGGCCTGGTAGTTGAACATCACCTGGAACAGTGGGTTGAGGCTCAGGCTACGCTCGGGCTGCAGGTGTTCTACCAGTTGTTCGAAGGGCAGGTCCTGATGCGCCTGGGCGTCCAACGCACGCTGCTTGACCTGGGCCAACAACTGCGCAACGGTGGTCTGCCCATCGATATCGGCCTTGAGCACCTGGGTGTTGACGAAGAAGCCGATCAGGCGCTCGGTTTCCACGCGGTTGCGGTTGGCGATCGGCACGCCCACGCGAATATCCTGCTGGCCACTGTAGCGGTGCAGCAAGGCCTGGAACGAAGCCAGCAACAGCATGAACAGCGTCACACCTTCGCGCTGGGCCAGGGCTTTTAGATCAGCGGCCAGTGCCGTTGGCAACGACACGTCCAGGCGCGCCCCCCGATGACTCTGTTGAGCCGTACGCTGATGGTCGAACGGCAGTTCCAGCACCGGCTGCTCACCGCCGAGCAAGTCACGCCAGTAATCCAGCTGACGGACCTTCTCGCCGGCGTCCATCCAGGCACGCTGCCACACGGCATAGTCGGCATACTGGATCGGCATATCCGGCAGTTGCGGCGCCTGGCCCTGGCTGAACGCCGCATACAACTTCACCAGTTCTTCGACCATGACCTGCATCGACCAACCATCGGACACGATGTGATGCTGCACCAGCACCAGCACATGATCGTCCTCGGCCAGGCGCAGCAAGGTCACACGCAGCAACGGCCCTTGCTGCAAATCAAATGGACGAGCAATCTCGGCTTCGACCTGCGCCTGCAAGTCAGCCTCGTCGACCAGCTCCAGCCTGATCGGCAAAGCGGCGTCAGGCAGAATCACCTGCCGTGCCCCGTCCGGTTGCTCCTGCACACAGGTGCGCAGGCTCTCATGACGGGCCATCAGGGCATCGAAACTGCGTTGCAGTGCCGAGGTATCCAAAGTGCCCTTGAGGCGCAGGGCACTGGGGATATGGTATGCAGCACTGTGGGGGTCCAGTTGCCACAGGAACCACTGGCGTTCCTGGGCGTAAGACAGCGGCAGCGGTTGTTCGCGACCGACCGCTAGCAAGGGGGGCGCCTGCTCACCTTCGCGCGCTTCCAATACTTGCAGAGCGGTGGCGAAACCTTCGAGACGCGGTTGCTCGAAGACCAGCTTGAGTGGAACTTCACGGCCCAATACCTGGCGCAGGCGCGAAACCACCTGCATGGCCAAAAGCGAGTGCCCGCCCATTTCGAAAAAGTGATCGGTCAGCCCCACCCGCTCGGCCCCGAGAATGTCTGCCCAGACGGCGGCGACCTGTTGCTCCAGTTCGGTGACCGGCGCGACCCACACCTGCTGAGATTGACGGGCATCGGGTTTGGGCAGCGCCTGCCGGTCCAGCTTGCCGTTCGGGTTCAAGGGCATGCGCTCAAGGAAGATCAGGTGCGCAGGCACCATGTAGTCCGGTAGCTGTTCACGCAGGACCGACTTGAGCGCCTCGGCCTCGTTCTGTTCGGCCACCAGATAGGCCACAAGCTGGTTATCGGCGGCCAATACCAAGGTTTCACGCACGTTCGGCTGGGCCAGTAGCAGCGCTTCGATTTCCCCCAGCTCAATGCGAAAGCCGCGAATTTTTACCTGATGGTCAACCCGGCCCACGTACTCGATCACACCATCGGCCCGGTACCGCGCCAGGTCTCCAGTGCGGTACAGGCGCTCGCCGGCTTCACCAAAAGGATCCGGTACAAAACGCTCGGCCGTCAGCACTGCACGGTTCATATAGGCACGCGCCAAGCCGCAGCTGCTGCCGATATACAGCTCGCCCACGGCGCCCAACGGCGCCAGGTTCACATCGCGATCCAGCACATACAGCGCACGACCTGGCAGCGAACGGCCAATCGGGCTGGCGGTGGCGCCAACCAGCTCGGAGCCTGCCGTGCAATCCAACACGCTCGACACAACGGTGGCTTCCGTAGGGCCGTAGGTATTGAGCAAACGGACATGGCCAAGCCCGGCCTTGAGCCACTGCGCCGGACCGTCCAGCGGCATGGCTTCGCCGCCGATATGGACTTGGCGCAGCGCGCCATAGGTGCGCGGGCCCGCGGCCAGGCAGTCGAGCAGGAACAGGTTCCAATAGGCGGTTGGCAAGTCGGCCAGGGTGATGCCCTGGGCAATGATTTCGTCGTACAGCCGAGCGCTGTCCCACAACTCCGGGCCGCGCAGGACAACCGTGGCGCCATGGGTCAGCGCCGGGTACAACTGCTCGACAAACCCATCGAAATTCAGGGTAGCGAATTGAAGCACCCGGTCTTCAGCGGTCAACTGCGAGTAACCGGCGGCAATACTGGAGAATTCGGTCAGGGCCGCATGATTGATCGCCACACCCTTGGGCTTGCCGGTGGACCCCGAGGTGTAGATCACGTAGGCCAGGTTTTGCGCGGCAACCGCCACCTTCGGATCACTCTCAGGGCACAACGCCAGGCGCGCATCCTCAAGATCGACCGTCGCCATGCCCTCAGGCAATGGCATCGCCACCTGGGCCTGGGTCAGCACCAGGCGCACGCCACTGTCTTCGAGCATATGCAACAGACGTTCACGCGGGTATTGCGGGTCGAGCGGCACATAAGCACCGCCGGCCTTGAGCACTGCCAACAGACTGACCGCCATGTCGAACGAGCGCTCGACCGCCACCCCCACCAACACTTCCGGGCCAATACCCAGGCCGATCAGGTGATGGGCCAGACGGTTGGCCTGGCGGTTCAGCTCGGCATAGCTGATGGACTGGTCGTCCAGGCACAGGGCAATCGCATCGGGCCGCTGTCGGACCTGGGCCTGGAACAAGCCGTGGACGCCCACGACGTCTTCAAACGCCGCCGCGCTGCGGTTCCAGTCTTGCAACAGCTTGCGTTGCTCGTCATCGACCAGCATCCCGAGCTGTGCAATACGATTACCGGCGCGCCCGACCACCGCCCGTAACAACTGTTGCCAGTGCTCGGCCATACGTTGCACGGTCGCCGCCTCGAAGAGGTCGGTCGCATAGGTCAGCGAGGCCCAGATGCCTTCGGGCGACTCCTGGGTATCCAGGCTCAGGTCGAACTGCGCACTCTGGCTGTCCCACTCCAGCGCCTCCACGCCCAGGCCTGGCAACTGCTGCTCGCCACGTGGCCCGCGGCCTTCGGTCTGGTGGTTGAACATCACCTGGAACAGCGGGTTATGGCTCAGGCTGCGCTCGGGCTGCAAAGCTTCGACCAATTGCTCGAACGGCAGGTCCTGATGACTCTGGGCCTCCAAGGCACGTTGCTTGACCTGGGCCAGCAGCTGGCTGAAGGTCATGTGCCCGTCGATATCGGCCTTGAGCACCTGGGTATTGACGAAAAAGCCGATCAACCGCTCGGTTTCCGCGCGATTACGGTTGGCAATCGGCACGCCGACGCGGATATCCGACTGCCCGCTGTAGCGATACAACAAGGTCTGGAAGGACGCCAGCAGCAACATGAACAGCGTCACGCCTTCGCGCTGGGCCAACGCCTTGAGCCCGTTGACCTGTACCGCGTCCAGGCCCATGTCGAGCCGTGCACCGCGATAGCTCTGTACGGCCGGACGCGGGTGATCCAGCGGGAGTTCGAGCACCGGTTGCTCACCGCCCAACTGCTCGCACCAATAGCCCAACTGACGCTCTTTTTCGCCGGCTTCCATCCAGCTGCGCTGCCACAGGGCGTAGTCCGGGTATTGGATCGACAAGTCCGGCAGGCGCACATCACGGCCTTGGCTGTGCGCGAGGTACGACTGCACCAACTCGTCGACCATCACCTGCATCGACCAGCCATCGGAGACGATGTGGTGCAGCACCAACACCAACACGTGCTCATCGGGTGCCAATTGCAGCAACTTGACCCGCAGCAGCGGGCCTTGTAGCAGATCGAAGGGCTTGGCGATTTCTGCTTGCACCCGCCGTTCAAGCTGCGCGGCATCAGCGCTTTCAAAGGCGATTTCAAGCGAGAACTCGGGCCTGACCACCTGCAGCACCTGATCGACATCCTGATGCAAGTAAGTACGCAGGCTTTCGTGGCGGGCGATCAGGCTATCGAAGCTGCGCTGCAAGGCCGCCCGGTCAAGGCGACCTTTCAAGCGCAAGGCGCGCGGCAGGTGGTAAGCCGGGCTCTGCGGCTCCAACTGCCACAAGAACCACTGCCGCTCCTGAGCATAAGAGAGCCGAAGGGGCTCACCTTCCTGGCGCTTGAAAACCGGGGCAATCTCAAACAGGTTGATGCCCTGCTGCTTGAGCATTACCGCCAACGCTTTCTTTTGTTGCGCCGAAAGTGACCCTACCGACTCGATTAATGCTTGCACGCCACGCCCCTCAGGAAATCAATTTATCCAAATCTTCTGCTGATAGACGTTTGAGGGCCTCCAAGGATTTAGCCAATGCGTCTTGCACCGGCGAATTATTTGTCTGCCGGGCGGCCACATGGGCGCTGAAATCGGCCAGGGTCGGGGTGGTGAAAATCGATTTGACGTCGAATTCGGCATGCAACTGCTCGCGCAGGCGCACCACCACCTGCGTGGCCAGCAGGGAGTGCCCGCCCAGTTCGAAGAAGTTGTCGTGCATGCCCACCCGCTCGACCTCCAGTACCTCGGCCCAGATGGCGGCGATCTGTTGCTCCAGCTCGCTGTGCGGGGCGACGTATTCCCGGGCTTGCAGGTTGGCGTCCACCGCAGGCAGGGCCTTGCGGTCCAGCTTGCCGTTGGGGCTCAGGGGCATTTGCTCCAGCAGCATCCATTGGGCCGGGACCATGTAGTCCGGCAAGTGTTGAGCAAGGTGTGCACTCAGCACATCGCGCCAGTCATCGCCGGCGTTGTGCAGCACCAGGTAGCCCACCAGGTAGTTGCCATCGACGGCCAGCACGGCGGCCTCACGGACCCAGTCGTGCTCCAGCAGGCGCGCTTCGATTTCACCCAGTTCGATACGCAGGCCACGCAGTTTGACCTGATGGTCGATACGCCCGGCGTACTCGATCACGCCATCTTCGCGATAACGCGCCAGGTCGCCGGTGCGGTACAGGCGCTCGCCCTTGATGAACGGATGCGCGATAAAACGCTCGGCGGTCAGGGAAGGACGGCGGTGATAACCACGGGCCAGGCCAACGCCGCCCAGGTACAGCTCGCCCAATACACCCACCGGCACCGGTTCGAAGTTGCTGTCGAGGATGTAGCACCCAAGGTTGGCAATCGGACGGCCGATCGGCACCGCGTCGCGGCCTTCCTCCACGCAGGTCCAGTGGGTCACGTCGATCGCGGCTTCGGTCGGGCCGTAGAGGTTGTAGAGCCCGGCTTGCGGCAGCTTGGCGAACACGTGCTGCTGGGCGTCCACCGGCAAGGCCTCGCCGCTGCACACGATGCGGTGCAGGGTGTGACAGGTCGCAACCGTGGCGTCCTGCAGGAACGCCTGCAACATCGACGGCACAAAGTGCAGCGTGGTGACGTGTTCGGCATTGATCAGGCGAACCAGCTTGGCGGGGTCACGGTGATCTCCGGGCGCGGCAACCACCAGCCGCGAGCCGGTCATCAAGGGCCAGAAGAACTCCCAAACCGATACGTCGAAGCTGAACGGGGTCTTTTGCAGCACCGTGTCACTGACGTCCAGGCCATAGGCGTCCTGCATCCATTGCAGGCGATTGAGCAACGCCGAATGACGGTTGCCCGCGCCCTTCGGCTGGCCGGTGGAGCCCGAGGTGTAGATCACGTAGGCAAGGTTTTCGCCGTCCAGCGCGATGCCGGGGTTGGCGTCGCTGTAGGCCTCAAAGGCCGAGTCACCCAGCACCAGAGTCTCAAGACTTTGGGGAATCGGCAGTTGCTCGCGCAAATGCGCCTGGGTCAACAGCAGTTTCACGCCGCTGTCTTCCAGCATGTAGGCCAAGCGCTCACGCGGGTAATCCGGGTCCAGCGGCACATAGGCACCACCGGCCTTGAGCACAGCGAGCAGGCCCACGACCATTTCGACGGAGCGTTCCACCGCCAGGCCCACCAGCACATCCGGGCCTACCCCGGCTTCGATCAGGCGATGAGCCAGGCGATTGGCGCGGCGGTTCAGTTCGGCGTAGCTCAAGCGCTGCTCGGCAAACACCAAGGCCGCGGCGTCTGGTGTGCGCGCCACCTGCTCTTCAATCCGTTGATGCACGCAGTGCTGCAATGGGTAGTCCCGCGCCGTGGCGTTCCAATCCTGTAGCACCTGCTGACGTTCAGCCACATCGAGCATTGCCAGGTCGCCCAGGCGCTGCTGGCCGCCCTCAAGCATGGCTTGCAGCAGATTGACCAGATGGCGGCCATAGGTTTGCACCGTGCGTGCGTCAAAATGCGCACGCGCAAAGCTGAACTGCACCGACAGCGTGTCACCGACGTCCACCAGCACCGTCAGCGGGAAGCTGGTTTGCTCGCGGGACTCCGGCAGGCCAAAACGGATGCCGCTGCCACCGCTTTGTTCCAGGGCCTTGGACACGGGGTAGTTTTCGAACACAAGAATGTTATCGAACAAGGCTTCACCGCCCTGCCCGGCCCAGCGCTGGATATCGTACAGCCCGGTATGCTCATGCTCGCGCAAGGCCAGGTTCTGCGCCTGCACCGCCTGCAACCAGTCGGCCACGGTGTGCTGGCCATCCACGGCGCAGATCACCGGCAAGGTATTGATGAACAGGCCGATCTGTTGCTCCACCCCCACAAGGTCAGCCGGACGCCCGGCCACAGTGGCGCCGAAGGCCACCACCGATTGCCCGCTATGACGCTGCAACAGGACCAGCCACGCCGCCTGGATCAGGGTGTTGAGCGTCACCTTGTTGCGACGTGCGAAGGCTTCAAGGCGATCCGTCAGCGGGCGATCCAGGCTCAGTTGGTGTTCGCCGTGCCCGTCTGCCGCCATCGGCTGGCTGCTGCCCAGGCGCGTCGGCGCTTGCAGTGCACTGAACTGTTCGCGCCAGAAGGTTTCAGTCGCAGCGCCATCACGCTGTTGCAACCAGCGGATGTAATCGCGATAGCGCCCGGCTGCTTCAGGCACCGCCACGCCGGCATAACGCTGCAGCACTTCACCGAACAGCCGCGAATTGCTCCAGCCGTCCATCAGGATGTGATGGTGGGTGTAGATCAGCTCGTGGCGTTGCTCGTCGGTGCGCACCAGCACCAGGCGTACCAGGGGGGCCTTGGCCAAATCAAACCCCTGGCGACGCTGGGTTTCCTGCAGGTTTTGCAATGCCAGCTCACGCTCCGGCATCGCGCGCCAATCGAGGTGTTCGATCGGCAACCGGGCTTCGCGGTACACCACCTGGCACGGCCATTCCAGCTGGCCTTCCCAGAAGAACCCACTGCGCAACACGTCGTGGGCGCGCACGGTGGCATCCCACGCCTGCTGGAATCGCGCCACATCCAGGCCCTCCGCGGTCACGCGGATCTGGTTGATGTAATCACCCGCCGCCTGTTCGTACAGGGTGTGGAACAGCATGCCTTGCTGCATGGGCGACAAGGTGTAGATGTCTTCAATGGCCTCGGCGGCCAATGGCAAGGATTCAAGTTGCTGCTGGTTCAAGCGCGACAACGGGAAATCGGAAGCCGTCACGCCACGGTTGCCCGGGGTGCAGCAGTGCTCGACCAACGCTTTCAGTTCGCGGGTAAACGCCTGGCTCAAGGCGTCGATCTGCGACGCCTCGAACATCAGCGGGCTGAAGGTCCAGCCCATGTGCAGCTCGCCGCCGAACACCTGGCCGTTGAGTGTCAACCAGTTGCCCAGGGGCGCGTCCGGGCTTTGCTCGGCACCCGCGCTTTCCGTCGCGGGCCCGAACAAAACGTCTGGCGAGTCAAAGCTGCCGTCGATCTGGCCCAGGTAGTTGAAGGTGATGCGTGGCACCGGCAACTCACTGAACGCCTGGCGCGTGGCCTCGTCGCCCAGGTAGCGCAGCGCGCCGAAGCCCAGGCCTTTGTCCGGCACCGCGCGCAGTTGCTCCTTGATCTGCTTGATCGAGGTGGCAAGGGATTCGGCCGGGATCAGGCGTACCGGGAACAGGCTGGTGAACCAGCCGAGGGTGCGGGTCAGGTCGATGTCGTCGAACAGGTCTTCGCGGCCATGGCCTTCCAACTGGATCAGGCTGGAAGCCTGCCCGGTCCACTGGCAGATCACCCGCGCCAGGGCCGTCAGCAGCAAGTCGTTGATCTGGGTGCGATAGGCCGTAGGCGCCTGTTGCAGTAGTTGCCGGGTGTGCTCGGCGTCCAGTTGGCTGACCACGGTCTGCGCCAGGCGACCGGGACGTGCGCCGCTTGGATCCCGGCACGGCAGGTCGGTCGACACACCCTGGAGCTGTTGCAGCCAGAAGTGTTTTTGCGGCTGTATCGCTGCGCTGCGGGCATAGGCCTGCAGACGCTCGGCCCAGGCCTTGAACGAGGTGGTCTTGGCCGGCAACGGCTGTTGGCGATACAGGCTTTGCAAGTCTTCAAGAAACACCCGCCAGGACACACCGTCCACCACCAGGTGGTGCATGACCAGCAACAAGCGCTGGGACCCGTCAGCCATCTCGGCGAGTACCGCACGCAGCAACGGGCCTTGTTGCAGGTCGAGGCTGCGCTGGGCGCGCTCGCACAGGGCTTGCAGCTCGGTGGTGTCCTGCACGCTCGCCTGCCATAGCAAGGTCGCAGGTTGCGCATCATGCCGCGCGGTCCAGCCCTCGGCTTGCTGGCTGAAGCTCAGGCGCAGCACATCGTGGTGCCGGGTGAGCGCTTGCAGCGCAGCTTCCAACGGTTCGGCGAGAATCGGCTGGCGTGGCGCCAGCAGCAAGGACTGGTTCCAGTGGTGGCGGTCCGGCAGGTCCATCTCGAAGAACAGTTGCTGGAAAGGCAGCAACGGCGTCTCGCCCTGCACTGGGCCCTGGTCGATCACCTGCGCTGTCTGCAACTGCGCCACGCGGGCCAGGCTGCGTACAGTCTGATGCTGGAACAGCGCCTTGGCGGTGAAATGGATCCCGGCGGCACGGGCGCGGCTGACCACCTGAATGGAGATGATCGAATCCCCCCCACGCTCGAAGAAGTTGTCGTTCAAACCCACTTGTTCAACGCCCAGCACGTCAGCCCAGATCGCGGCGATCTGCTGCTCCAGCGCACTCTGCGGCGCTTCGTAGGGGTGGGTAGCTTCGGGTTTGGGCAGGCCCTTGCGGTCCAGCTTGCCGTTGGGACTCAGGGGCATTTGCTCCAGCAGCACCCACTGCGCCGGGACCATGTAGTCCGGCAGATGCTGGCCCAAGTGAGCGCCCAGTACATCGCGCCAGTCATCGCCGGCATTGTGCAACACCAGGTAGCCCACCAGGTATTTGCTGTCGACCGCCAACACGGCAGCCTCACGCACCCAGTCGTGCTCCAGCAGGCGCGCTTCGATTTCACCCAGCTCGATACGCAGGCCGCGCAGCTTGACCTGATGGTCGATACGCCCGGCGTACTCGATCACGCCATCTTCGCGATAACGCGCCAGGTCGCCTGTGCGGTACAGGCGCTCGCCCTTGATAAACGGATGCGCAATAAAACGCTCGGCGGTCAGGGAAGGACGGCGGTGATAACCACGGGCCAGGCCAACGCCGCCCAGGTACAGCTCGCCCAATACACCCACCGGCACCGGCTCGACGTTGCTGTCGAGGATGTAGCACCCAAGGTTGGCAATCGGACGGCCGATCGGCACCGCGTCGCGGCCTTCGTCCACGCACGTCCAGTGGGTCACGTCGATGGCGGCTTCGGTCGGGCCGTAGAGGTTGTAGAGCCAGGCTTGCGGCAGTTTGGCGAAGACTTGCTGCTGGGCGTCCACCGGCAAGGCTTCACCGCTGCAGACGATGCGCTGCAGGCTTTGGCAACTCGACACCGCCGGATCCTGCAGGAACGCCTGCAACATCGAGGGCACGAAGTGCAGCGTGGTGACATGTTCGGCATTGATCAGGCGGACCAGCTTGGCGGGGTCACGGTGATCGCCAGGCGCCGCAACGACCAGGCGCGAACCGGTCATCAGCGGCCAGAAGAATTCCCACACCGACACGTCGAAGCTAAACGGGGTCTTTTGCAGCACCGTGTCGCTGGCATCCAGGCCATAGGCCTCCTGCATCCATTGCAGGCGATTGAGCAGCGCTGAATGACGGTTGCCCGCGCCCTTCGGCTGGCCGGTGGAGCCGGAGGTGTAGATCACGTAGGCCAGGTTTTCGCCGTCCAGCGCGATACCGGGGTTGGCGTCGCTGTAGGCCTCAAAGGCCGAGTCACCCAGCACCAGGCTTTCCAGTCCATCCGGGATCGGCAACTGATCAAGCAGATGGGCCTGGGTCAACAGCAGTTTCACACCACTGTCGTCGAGCATGTAGGCCAAGCGCTCACGCGGGTATTCCGGGTCCAGCGGCACATAGGCACCACCGGCCTTGAGCACAGCGAGCAGGCCCACGACCATTTCGATGGAACGTTCCACGGCCAGGCCCACCAGCACGTCAGGCCCCACGCCGGCTTCGATCAGGCGATGAGCCAGGCGGTTGGCGCGGCGGTTCAGTTCGGCATAGTTCAGGGACAGGTCGTTGAAGCGCAACGCCGGCGCATCCGGCTGTGCCAACACCTGGGCCTCGAACAACTGATGCACCCACTGCCCTTGCGGGTAGTCGCGTTCGGTGGCGTTCCACTCAGAGAGAATCTGCTCGCGCTCATCGGCGTTGAGGGTCGCAAGGTCCTGCAAAGGCAACGCCGTGTTCGCCACGGCGGCACGCAACAGGCTCAACCAGTGCTCGGCCATGCGCGTCACGGTGGCGGCACCAAACAGGTCGGTGGCGTACGTCATGGAGGCCCAGATCGCGTCGCCGCTCTCCTGGGTGTCGAGGCTCAGGTCGAACTGAGCGCTGTGGGTGTCCCATTCGAGGTGGGCCACGCGCAATCCCGGCAGTGAGTGCGCCGCTGCTTGAGTGCTGGCCTGGTGATTGAACATCACCTGGAACAATGGGTTATGGCTCAGGCTGCGTTCCGGCTGCAGCGCCTCGACCAATTGCTCGAAGGGCAAGTCTTGATGAGCCTGGGCTTCCAGCGCCCGGCGCTTGGTGTGCTGCAACAACTGGGCGAAGCTCATCTGGCCATCGAGGTCGGCCTTGAGCACTTGGGTATTGACGAAGAAACCAATCAGCGATTCCGTCTCGACACGGTTGCGGTTGGCAATCGGCACGCCGACGCGAATGTCCTGCTGGCCGCTGTATCGGTACAAAAAGGCCTGGAACGAGGCCAGCAGCAACATGAACATCGTCACGCCTTCACGCTGGGCCAGGGCTTTCAACCCTGCAACCAGCGCCGGTTCGAGCACGATGTCATGGCGCGCGCCGCGAAAGCTCTGTTGCGCCGGGCGCGGCTGGTCGAACGGCAGCTCCAGCACCGGCTGCGCGCCGCCGAGCAGTTCGCGCCAGTACGCCAGTTGACGGGCCTTCTCCCCCGCTTCCATCCAGCTGCGTTGCCACACTGCGTAGTCGGCGTACTGGATCGGCAGCGGCGCCAAGGCACAGTCCTGGCCTTGGCTGTAGGCGGCGTAGAGTTGCATCAACTCCTGCACCATCACGCCCATCGACCAACCGTCGGAAACGATGTGGTGCTGCACCAGTACCAGCACGTGTTCGTCTTCACTCACGGCGAGCAAGCTGACCCGCAGCAACGGACCTTGCTGCAAGTCGAAGGGACGGGCAATTTCGGCTTCGACGCGGGCCTTGAGCTGTGTTTCGTCGACCGCGCTTTCGGCGATCTCGATCACGGCGTGGGCCAGTACCTCCTGCGAGCGCTGTTCAGCATCCAACAGCAGGCGCGTGCGCAGGCTTTCATGGCGCGCCACCAGGGTGTCGAAGCTGCGTTGCAGGGCGGCTTTATCCAGTTGGCCGCTCAGGCGCAGGGCGCCGGGGACGTGATAGGCGTCACTGTCCGGGTCCAACTGCCAGAGAAACCACTGGCGCTCCTGGGCATAGGACAATGGCAGTTTCTGGCCGTCCTCGCGGATCGAAGCAATCGGCAGTTGAGCGAAGCTCATGCCCCGGCTTTGCAGGCGCTGGTAAAACTGCTGGCGCTGTTCCAGGGGCAGGCGAAGAAAGCGCGAAACCAGATCGATATTAGGGTTGGAAAGCATGGTTCAAATCGCCTCGAGTTCGCTCAAAAAGTCACGAAGATCATCAAAATCTTCCGCACTGCCGGCGCGGAAGGTGGCCGCGGCCTGTACATAGGCACGCAGCGTTTCGGTCTGGAACACTTCCACCAGCGGCACTTCCAGGCCCAGTTCGGCCTGGACCCGCGAAGTGATCTGGATCGCCAGCAGGGAATGGCCGCCCACTTCGAAGAAGTTGTCGTTAAGGCCTACCTGCGGCAGGCGCAGCACCTCGGCCCAGATCGCGGCGATCTGCTGTTCCAGCTCGGTTTCGGGGGCCACATAGGCCTGTTGCAACAGACTTGCATCCGGTTCGGGCAAACCCTTGCGGTCGAGCTTGCCGTTGGGGGTCAGCGGCATCTGCGCCAGGAACATGAAGTGCGTCGGGACCATGTAATCGGGCAGATTGATTTTCAGCGCACGGCGCAAGGTCTCGCGAAACTCGGTTTCGTTAGCCAGCGGGCCATCGGCCGGCACCACATACGCCACCAGCTGTTTGCCGGTCGGCCCGTCCTGGGCGACCACCACGGTTTCACCGACGTTGTCCTGTTCGCGCAAGCGCGCCTCGATCTCGCCCAGCTCGATCCGGAAGCCCCGGATTTTCACCTGATGGTCGACGCGGCCGAGGTAATCCACCACCCCATCCGGGCGGCCACGGGTCAGGTCGCCGCTGCGGTACACGCGGCTCCCGGGCTTGCCGTACGGGTCCGGTACGAAGCGCTCGGCGGTCAGTGCCGGACGCTCCAGGTAACCGCGCGCCACGCCCTCGCCGCCCAGGTACAACTCACCGGCCACACCGATCGGTTGCAGGTTGAGTTGCGAGTCCAGCACGTAGCCGCTGCGGTTGCCCAACAGCGTGCCGATGGGGGCGTAGACCGCACCGCACGGGTCGCCCTTGCGCGCCTTCCACAGCAGTGGCGTAACCACGGTTTCCGTCGGGCCGTAGCCGTTGAACAGGTAGGTCGGCTTGAGTGCGCGCCAGGCCAGGTCATAGCTGGCCTGGGCCACAGCGTCACCGCCAAAGCAGTAAACACGTACCTTCGGCGGGTTGCCGTCACGTTCGGCGTGCTCGGCCAGTTGTTGCAGGTACACCGGCGGGAACACGGCCATGGTCACGTTGTGACGATGCATTTGCTGGTAGGTGTATTCCGGCAACCACAGGCTGTCATCGCGGATCAGCACGCTGGCACCGTTGATCAGCGGGTGCATCCAGCCTTCGTGGGAGCCGTCGAAGGCGAAGGACATGAAGTGCAGTTCACAGTCTGACGGACTGGTTTCATAGCGCTCGCCGGTGGCGATGATGTGCGCCACCAATGGGCCGTGGGACACCGCCACGCCCTTGGGCATGCCGGTGGAGCCGGAGGTGTAGATCACGTAGGCGAGGTTGTCGCCGTCCAATTCGATTTGCGGCACCGTGTCACTGTAATCGGCCCATTCCTCGGTGCGATCAATCGCCAGGGAGTTCAACCCTTCGGGGATCGGCAGTTGCTGCAACGCGCTGGTGTGGGTCAGCAGCAATTGCGCACGGCTGTCCTGCATCATGTACAGCAGGCGATCACGCGGGTATTCGATGTCCAGCGGCACATAGACGCCACCGGCTTTCATTACCGCCAGGAACGCCACCATGATTTCGGCACTGCGCGGCATGGCGATGGCCACGCGCACTTCCGGGCCGACGCCACGGGCGATCAGCGCATGGGCCAGGCAGTTGGCCTGACGGTCCAGCTCGCCGTAGCTCAGGGTTTGCGCGTCGAATTTCACCGCCACCGCATGCGGGTTTTCCCGGGCGCGGTCGGCCACCAAGTCGTGAACAAAGCGCTCTGCCGAGAAGCCGGCATCGGTCTGGTTCCACAGCTGCAGGATATGTCGTTGCTCAGCCTGGCCCAGCAGATTCAATTGGCTGATGGGTTGCTGTTGATCGGCAACCATCGCCTGCAACACGTTCTGCCAGTGGCCGGCCATGCGCTCGATGGTCGCCGGGGCAAACAGGTCGGTGGCGTAGCTCAACGATGCGCCCAACTGGTCACCAGACTCCTCGATATCCAGCGTCAGGTCGAAATGTGCGGCCGTTTCATCCCAGCTCACCGGGCTCATGTCCAACTGCGCCAGGCGCTGCAAATGCTGGCCGGCCAGGCTGATATGGTGGTTGAACGCGACCTGGAACAACGGGCTCAGGCTCAGGCTGCGCTCAGGTTGCAGGGCCTCGACCAGTTGCTCGAACGGCAGGTCTTGATGGGCCTGGGCTTCCAAAGCGCGCTGTTTGACCTGGCTCAGTAGCTGGCGAACGGTGGTGTGCCCGTCGATCTCGGCCTTGAGCACCTGGGTATTGACGAAGAAACCGATCAGGCGCTCGGTCTCCACGCGGTTACGGTTAGCGATCGGCACGCCCACGCGGATATCCTGCTGGCCGCTGTAGCGATGCAACAACGCCTGGTACGAGGCCAACAACAGCATGAACAACGTCACACCTTCGCGCTGGGCCACGGCCTTGAGGCCAGCGACCAGCGAGGTTGGTAGCGCGATATTCAACCGCGCACCGCGATGGGTCGGCACCGCCGGGCGCTGTTGATCGAAAGGCAACTCCAGCACCGGTTGCTCGCCGCCGAGCAGTTCGCGCCAGTAGTCGAGTTGACGGGCCTTCTCCCCCGCCTCCATCCACCCGCGCTGCCACTGGGCATAGTCGGCGTACTGGATCGGCAGGGCTGGCAATTGCAGCGCCTGGCCCTGGCTGTAGGCCGCATAGAGCTGCACCAGCTCGTCGACCATCACCTGCATGGACCAACCGTCGGAGATGATGTGATGTTGCACCAGGACCAACACATGCTCGTCCTCGGCCAGCCGCAGCAAGGTCACACGCATCAGCGGCCCCTGGCGCAGATCGAACGGTTGGGCAACCAGCGCTTCAACTCTGGATTTGAGCTGCGCTTCGTCGGTGAGCTGCGACGCCAGTTCGATTTGCGCCTGCGGGCTGACCACTTGTACCGTGCGCTCGGCCTCTTGCTGCAGGTGCGTGCGCAGGCTGTCATGGCGCGCCACCAGGGTATCGAAGGCACGTTGCAGGGCCGAACGGTCCAGCGGGCCTTTCAAGCGCAGCGCACTGGGCACGTGATAGGCCGAACTGTGCGGGTCCAGCTGCCAGATGAACCACTGGCGCTCCTGGGCATACGATAGCAACAGCGGCTGATCGCGATCCGCCGTCACCATCACCGGCGCCGAAGCGCTCACGGCGGCCAGGCTGCTGACAAAATCGCCCAGCACGGGCTGCTCGAACAGCGTCCTGAGTGCCACTTCGATCCCCAGGCCATGACGCAACCGGGACACCACCTGCGTGGCGAGCAATGAATGCCCGCCCATCTCGAAGAAGTGGTCGTTGAGCCCTACCCGCTCGGCGCCCAATACCTGGGCCCAGATCGCCGCGACGCGTTGCTGGGTCTCGGTGACGGGTGCAATCCAATCGGCCAGGGATTGGCTCGCACCCGGCTTGGGCAGCGCGGCACGGTCCAGCTTGCCGTTGGGGCTCAGTGGCAGGCGCTCCAGCAGGAGCAAATGCGCCGGTACCATGTAGTCCGGCAGCTCTTGGCGCAACGCGGCCTTGAGCTGCGTGCGCAATTGGGTTTGCTGGGTGTCGGACAACGGCTGGCTGGCCACGATGTAGCCGACCAACTGGTTGTCCGCGGCGATCACCAGCGCCTCGCGCACACTGGCCTGGGCCAGCAGGCGCGCTTCGATTTCGCCCAATTCGATGCGGAAACCGCGAACCTTGACCTGGTGGTCGATTCGCCCCACGTACTCGATCATCCCATCGGCGCGATAGCGTGCCAGGTCACCGGTGCGGTACAAGCGGCCGGCGCCGTCGCTGCAGAAGGGATCAGGAATGAAGCGATGGGCGGTCAGGTCCGGACGGTTGAAGTAACCCCGCGCCAGCAACGGCCCGCCAATCACCAACTCACCCGCAACGCCAACCGGCACCGGGTTGAGGTTGGCATCCAGCAGGTAGATGGCGCGGCCATCCAGCACTCGACCAATCGGCATCATCGACGGCAAGGCTTCACGGCCATCGACATACGCGGCGCAATCCAGCGCGGTGGCGGTCACGGTGGCTTCGGTGGGGCCATAGGTGTTGAGCAGGCGCACAGGCTGCAAACCCGCTGCGCGCCAGGCATTGAGGCCTTCCGGTGGCATGGCTTCGCCGCCGATGTGCAGTTGGCGCAGGCGCCCGTAGTCACGCGGGCCCAGGTCTGCAAAGTCACGTACCAGCGACAGCCAATAGGCCGTGGTCAGGTCGACCACGGAAATATCGTGCTCAAGCAGTTGCTGGTAGAAGGTGTCGCTGTCCCACAGTTCGCCACCGCGCACCACCACCGCCGCACCGCAGCACAGCGCCGGGTAGAGCTGCTCGACAAAGCCGTCAAAGTTGAACGTGCCAAATTGCAGCACGCGGTCCTGGGCATGCAGCGCAAACAGTTCGGTGAAGACCTCCACATGCCGTGCCAGGGACGCCAGGTCGATGCCCACGCCCTTTGGCCTGCCGGTCGAGCCGGAGGTGAACATGACGTAGGCCAGGTTGGCCGGCTGCGCCCTCGACAGCGGGTTTTGGGCGCTGTAATCGGCCAGCCAGCCTGCGTCGGCTTCCAGGCAGACAAGGCTCAGGTGCTCGCTGATCGGCAGATGCTCCACCAACGGTTGCTGGGTCAGCAGCAACTGCAGACCGCTGTCCTCGATCATGCATTGAAGGCGCTCGGCGGGGTATTTCGGGTCCAGCGGCACATAAGCGCCGCCGGACTTGAGCACCGCCAGCAAGCCAACGATCATCTCCAGGGAGCGGTCCACCGCAACGCCTACCAGGGTGTCGGCGCTGACGCCCAACTCGATCAGGCGATGGGCCAGGCGATTGGCGCGCACGTTGAGGTCGGCGTAGGTCATGCGCTGCTGATCCAGGATCAACGCGATGTTTTCCGGGTGCAACGCCGCTTGCTCTTCAAAGCGCTGCACAATGCTGGCCTTGGCGGGTTGAGCGACACCCGGCGGGTTCCAGTCTTGCAGCACGCGGGTGTATTCAGCGCCCAGCAGCAAGGGGACGGCGCCCACGGCTTGCTCGGGCGCATGGATGAACTGCTGCAGCAAGCCCTGCAGGTAAGCGCCAATGTGCTGCACGGTGTCAGTGGCGAAATCCGCTTGCAGGTATTCCAGGTGCAGGCTCAGCTTTTCGCCGCCGTGCACGGTAAGGGTCAACGGGTAGTTGGTGCGTTCCTGATGAACGACGCCGCTGAAACGCAAACCGCCCTCGCCCGACTGCTCCAAGGTCTTGGCCACCGGGAAGTTTTCGAACACGACCAGCGTGTCAAATAACGGCTCACCGGCCGAGCCGGCCCAGCGCTGGATATCAAACAGCGGCGTGTGTTCGTGTTCGCGCATTTCCAGGTTCAGGGCCTGTACGCTGCGCACCCAGTCGCTGACGCTCTGCGCCGGGTTGGCGGCGGCAATCAACGGCAAGGTGTTGATGAACAGGCCGACTTGCTGCTCGACATTCGCCAACTCTGCCGGGCGCCCGGATACCGTCACCCCACAGGCGACGCTGGACTGGCCGGTGTAGCGCTGCAGCAGCAACAGCCACGCCGATTGCACCAGGGTGTTGAGGGTCACCTGGTGTGCACGGGCGAAGGCCGCCAGGCGCTGGGTCTGGGCAGCCTCCAACTCACAGAGGACTTCACCGTATTCAGCGGCACTGTGCGCTGCGCGCTTGGCCACACTGCGCGCCAGGAGCGTCGGCTCGTCCAACTGCCCCAGGCGCTGGCGCCAGAAGACCTCGCCCAACGCTGGGTCCTGCCGTTGCAACCAGGCGATATGCTGGGAAAACGCCGCGCCCACCGGCGGCAGCGCCTGGCCTTTGCAGGCTTGCAGCACTTCATTGAGGACCAGGGCATTGCTCCAGCCATCCATCAGGATGTGGTGACTGGTATAGATCAAGTGCCAGCGGTCTTCGCGCGTACGTACCAACGCCACCCGCAGCAACGGCGGACGCGCCAGCTCGAAGCCCTTGCGATGGTCGTCGGCAGCCAGGCTGTCGAGGGCAGCGGGGAGGTCCTGGCGCCCGCGCCAGTCGTATTCGGTGAACGGCAAGCCGACCTGGCGATGCACCACTTGCAGGGCCTGGCCCTGGTCGTCCTGCCAGACAAATCCAGTGCGCAACATGTCATGCCGTGCCAGCACCTGCTCCCAGGCGCTTTGGAACACCGCCACGTCCAGCCCCTGCACATCGGCGCGCAGCTGGCTGACGTAGATGTCATCCTCGTCGTGCTGGTAGAGGCTGTGGAACAACATGCCCTGCTGCATCGGCGACAGCGGATACAGGTCCTGCACCTCGCGTGCGGGCAGTGCCAGGTCGTCCAGCTGGGGTTGGGTCAGTCGGGCCAGGGTCACGTCTGCGGGTGTCAGGCCGCCCTGTGTCGGGTCGACGCAATGCGCGATCAGCGCCAGCAGTTCCTGCTGGAAGTCCTCCGCCAGGCGCTGCACAGTCGCCACCTCGAACATCTCGCGGCTGAACCCCCACTGCAGGGCCAGTTCACCGCCATACACCTGCCCTTCCACCGTCAGCCAGTTGGCCAGCGGTGCATCCGGGTCCTGGGCCTGCCCACTGCCCTGGGGGGCGGGAACGAACAGCGCCGACTCGTTGAACTGGCGGTCGAACTGGCCCAGGTAGTTGAAGGTGATGCGCGGCGCGGCCAGGTTCGACAGGGTTTCACGGGCGTCAGGCGTGCCGAGGTAGCGCAGCAGGCCGTAGCCGATGCCTTTGTGCGGCACGGCGCGCAGCTGTTCCTTCACCGACTTGATCGCCGCCGCCAGCTCGCCCCCGGCGTGCAGGCACACCGGGAACAGGCTGGTGAACCAACCGACGGTGCGGCTCAGGTCAACCGTGTCGAACAGGTCTTCACGGCCATGGCCTTCCAGTTGGATCAGCGCGGCAGACTGCCCGCTCCAGCGGCTGATGACGCGCGCCAGTGCGGTCAGCAGCAGGTCGTTGACCTGGGTGCGATAGGCCGCCGGGGCGTCCTGCAGCAGTTGACGGGTGTGTTCGGCAGTCAGGCGGATTTCGAGCTTGCTGCCAAGGCGGTTCTGCAGGCCGCCCTGGGGGTTGTCGCACGGCAGCTCGGCGCTCGCGGTCTGTGCCTGCCAGTACGGCAGTTGGTCGCCCAGCGTCTGCGCATGGGCCTGCAACTGCTGCGCCCAGACCTGGTAGGCACTGGTCTTGGCCGGCAACGCGGCGTTGCGGTAGGCCTGTTGCAGGTCTTCGAGGAGGATACGCCACGACACGCCATCCACCGCCAGGTGATGCACCACCAGCAACAGGCGCTGGCTGCCATCCGCCATCGAGACCAGGACCGCACGCAACAGCGGGCCCAGTTGAAGATCGAGGCTGCGCTGGGCTTCGTCGCAGAGTGCGGCCAGCTCAGCCTCATCAGCGACCTGGGACTGCCACATTGAGGCGCTTGCAACCGGCTCGGCGTGAGCCTGCTGCCAACTGCCGGCCTGCTGTACAAAACGCAGGCGCAGGGCGTCATGGTGGTTGATCAGGCGAGTCAAGGCCGCATCAAGGCGCGCGGGCTCCAAGGTTTCACGCGGGGTCAGCAGCAGCGACTGGTTCCAATGCTGGCGCGCCGGGATCGCCTGCTCGAAAAAGCTGTGCTGCACGGGCGTGAGGATCACCTCGCCACTGACGGCCCCCTGGTCGATAACCGTCGCCTGCTCAAAGCTCGCCACCAGCGCCAGGCTGCGCACGCTCTGGTACTGGAACAGGTCTCGTGGGCTCAGGCGAATGCCCGCCTGGCGCGCGCGGCTGACCACCTGGATGGAGATGATCGAATCGCCGCCCAGCTCGAAAAAGTTGTCGTCCAGGCCGACTTGTTCCACACCCAGCACATCGACCCAGATCGCCGCCAAGGCGTTCTGCAGGTCGTTTTGAGGCGCGATATAGGCCTGCTGCGGCGCGGCGTCCGGCAACGGCAAGGCCTTGCGGTCGAGCTTGCCGTTGGCGGTCACCGGCAGCCTGGCCAGGGGTACCAGGTGGGTCGGCACCATATATTCGGGCAGGCTGCCGAGCAGCCAGGCCTTGAGGTCGGCTGGCGCCTGGTCTTCCAGCACCAGGTACGCGACCAGTTGCTTGCCGCCCTGCACCAGTACCACGGCTTCGCGCACCGAGGGGTGCTGCATCAGGCGCGTCTCGATCTCGCCCAGTTCGATACGCAGGCCGCGCAGCTTGACCTGGTGGTCGAGGCGACCCAGGTAGTCGATCACGCCGTCGGCGCGCTGGCGCACACGGTCGCCGGTGCGATACAGGCGCGCGCCGTCACCGAAGGGGCTGGGCACAAAACGCTCGGCGGTCAGTGCCGGGCGCCGATGATAACTGCGCGCCAGGCCAGTACCGCCCAGGTACAGCTCGCCACTGACGCCCGCGGCAACAGGGTTGAGCTGGGCGTCGAGCACGTAAGTGCCGAGGTTAGCGATGGGCCTGCCGATGGGCACGCTGTCGGCACCTTCGTCGATGCAGGTCCAGTGGGTGACGTCGATGGCGGCTTCGGTCGGGCCGTAGAGGTTGAACAAACCCGCCCGTGGCAACTTGGCGAACACTTGCAACTGCGCATCCAGCGGCAAGGCTTCGCCGCTGCAGACGATACGTTGCAGACTGCCGCAGGCCTGTACGCCCGGCTCATGGATAAAGGCCTGGAGCATCGAGGGCACGAAGTGCAAGGTGGTAATGCCGTGCTGCCCGATGGTTTCGATCAGCCGCGCCGGCTCACGGTGTTCACCGGGGGCCGCCACCACCAGGCGTGCGCCGGCCATAAGCGGCCAGAAGAATTCCCACACCGACACGTCGAAACTGAAGGGGGTTTTCTGCAGCACCGCGTCGCTGGCGTCCAGCCCATAGGCCTGCTGCATCCAGCACAGGCGGTTGACCAGCGCGCGATGGCTGTTGCCGGCGCCCTTGGGCTTGCCGGTGGAGCCGGAGGTGTAGATCACGTAGGCGAGGTTCAGTGCCTGGATCGCCACGGCAGGCGATTCGCTGCTGTAGCCGTCGAGCCACAGCGCAGGCTGGTCCAGGGCTATCACTTGGAGACTGGCGACAGGCAACGACGGCAGCAGGCGCTGCTGGCTGAGCAGTAACTGGATGCCACTGTCCTCGATCATATAGGCCAGGCGTTCCCGCGGGTATTCCGGGTCCAACGGCACGTAGGCACCGCCAGCCTTGAGAATCGCCAACAGGCCGACCACCATTTCGATCGAACGCTCGACGCAGATCCCTACCAGTACGTCCGGGCCAACGCCCTGCTCGCGCAAGGCATGGGCCAACTGGTTGGCACGCGCATCAAGTTGCGCGTAGGTGAGTGTGGTAGCACCGAACGCTAGCGCCGGCGCGTCGGGCGTCGCGTGGACCTGGTCTTCGATCAGGTGGTGAATACCGCGCTCGGTCGGGTACGCCTCGGCCGTCTGGTTCCAGGTATGGACCAGCACCTGCTGCTCATCTGCAGCCAACATCGGCAACTCACCGATACGCTGCCCGCCATCAGCCACCATGGCCCGCAACAGGCTGATCCAGTGCCCGGCCATGCGCTCGATGGTCGGCGCGTCGAACAGGTCGTTAGCGTAGGTCAGCGCGGCGTGCAGGGTGCCGGATTTCTCATAGGTGTCGAGGGTCAGGTCGAACTGGGTGGTACGGCCTTGCCATTCCACCAGCGCCAACTCCAGGCCGGAGGCGGTGCTGACGTTCGTAATATCAGCCACCACCGGCTGGTGGTTGTACATGACCTGGAACAGCGGTGTATGGCTGAGGCTGCGCTCGACCTTGAGGGCTTCTACCAGGCGCTCGAACGGCAATTCCTGATGGGCCTGGGCACCCAGTGCGTGCTCCTTTATGCCTTGCAGCAGCTCAGTGACAAGGGTTTGCCCGGTCAGCTCGGTGCGCAGGACCTGGGTATTGACGAAGAAACCGATCAGCCCTTCGACTTCCGTGCGGTTGCGGTTGGCGATCGGCACGCCGACGCGGATATCACCCTGCCCGGTGTATCGGTGCAGCAGCACATTGAAGGCGCCGAGCAACAGCATGAACAACGTAACGTTGTGCTGTTGTGCGCAGGCACGCAGCTGTGCGGCCAACTGCGGGTCGATCGCGAAGTTATGGCGTGTGCCCTGATAGCTCGGCATGGCCGGGCGCGGGCGGTCGGTGGGCAACTCCAGCACCGGATGCTCGTCGCCCAGCCGCGCCTGCCAGTATTCCAGCTGGCGGGCCTGCTCCCCAGCTTCCAGCCAGCGGCGCTGCCACAGGGCGTAGTCGCTGTACTGGATCGGCAAGGCCGGCAGTTGCGGGGTCTGGTTGCGCTCATGGGCGTCGTAAAAGCGGATGAACTCATCAATCAGCACATTCATCGACCAGCCATCGGAAACGATGTGGTGCAGGGTCAACAGCAGCACGTGCTCCTGGGCGTCGAGCTTGAGCAACTGCACACGCAGCAGCGGGCCGTTTTCCAGGTCGAACGGCAGCAGCGATTGACGGGTCGCGGCCTGGTCGACAGCCTGCTCACGCTCGGCGGGTGCCAGGTGGCTCAGGTCATCGTGCTCGACGGTTAACGGCGTGTCTGTCGCCACCTGCAACAGGCGCTCATCGGCCTGGCGCTGGAACACCGTGCGCAGGGTTTCGTGCCGCGCGACCAGGCTGGCGAACGCCTGCTCCATCGCGTCCAGGTTCAACGCACCTTTGAGCCGCACGGCGCCCGGCAGGTTGTAGGCACCGCTGGCCGGGTCCAATTGCCACAGAAACCACATGCGCTGCTGCGCGTAGGACAGCGCCTGGCGATCCTCCACCTCCACCCCTGCCGGAATCGGAAACCGGGAAAAATCCACCCCTTCTTTCTGCAAGGCTTGCAGGAACAATTGGCGCTTTTCCAGAGGCAACCCGATAAACCGGCGAGCAAGTTTCAAGGAGTCTTCAGCATTCATTTCTTGGAGTCCGGAGCAATAGGCAGGAAGCACAAAGGCACGTCGTCCCTATAAAACGAACCGGAGAGGGAAAAATTAGCGGGGGATGGATGGCCTGGAACGAGGTGTCTTCAAGGGTTACTTCAAACGCGGGAAGACGAACCGATCACGCGCTGGCATTGACGAACACCACCTTTTGCAACTAAATCCAATTACACACCGGGAGCACTGTGTCCAAAAATGAAAAGCTGCTCGCCAAACTGCTCAACGAACAGATGGCATTCACCTGGCCCGCCAGGCTTTGCAAGCGTTTTTACAACACCACAGTGCAAATGCTTCCCCGGCGATTGGCTGACTATCCCAACCGCCGATACCCCAACACCGCTGACCCCAGCACCACCGCCCCCGCCACCAACGCGACCCAGAACCCGCTAGTGGCGCCAAAGTGGTCGATCATCCAACCGGAACTGGCGGCGCCAATGGCCACGCCGATGCTGAGGCCGGTGATCAGCCAGGTCATGCCTTCGGTCAGGCGGCTGGGCGGCACGATCTGCTCCACCAGGGCCATGGATACGATCAGGGTTGGCGCGAAGAACAGCCCGGAAATAAAGATCGCCACCGCCAGCCCTGGGATGTTGGTCACCAGCAGCAACGGCAAGGTGGTCAATGCCGTGGCGACACCGCAGAACAGGAACTGTCGCGGCAACGGCGCCTTGAGTTTCAGGGTGCCGAACGCCAGCCCCGCCAGGCACGAACCGATGGCGTACACCGACAGCACGATACTTGCCGCCGCTGGCTGGCCCTGATGCTGGGCGAAAGCGACGCTGACCACGTCCACCACGCCAACGATCACCCCCATGGCCAGCAGCAGGATCATCAGGATCAGCACCGGCGGTGACGCGATCAGCCAGCGGCCGTGATGGTCCTGGTGTTCATGGACGGGAGGCTCGGTCGCGCGTTGCAATACGAACGTGGTAACGCCCACCGCCAGCAACAACGCTGCCACCAAGGGCCCCGCCTCCGGGAACAGCGCCACGCTCAGCCCCACCGAGATCGGCGGGCCGATGATGAAGCACACTTCATCCAGTACCGACTCCAGGGCAAAGGCAGTCTGCAGCTTGGGCTGGCCTCGGTACACCTCGGTCCAGCGTGCGCGCACCATGGCCGACATGTTGGGCATGCAACCGGCCAGGGCCGCGAACAGGAACAGCGTCCAGTTCGGCGCCTGCAAGCGGGTGCACAACAGCAACATCAACAACGCCCCGCCGCCGATCAGCGCGGCAATCGGCAGCACCCGGCCCTGGCTGTAGCGGTCCACCAGGCGTGAGACCTGCGGCGCACAAAATGCCGTGGCCAAGGCAAACACCGCCGCCACCGAGCCCGCCAGGCCGTAACCGCCGTGCACCTGCGAAAGCATGGTGATCAAGCCAATCCCGGTCATCGACACCGGCATGCGCGCCAGCATCCCCGCCAGTACAAAAGCCCGGGCGCCTGGGACCTGGAACAGCTCGGCGTAAGGGTTTGCCATCCTGATGGACCTCTTCCTGAATGCCTGCAACTTGCTATCTGCAATGAGCGAGGCAAAATACATACGGTGCGTATGTCACAAATCATGCGTAACATACGCAGCGTATGTCAATCTCTGCCTTGCCCAATGTGAGCCCTACCATGAGCCGAGCCCGTGCCGAAATGATCGAAGACACCCGCGCACGCCTGATCGCCAGCGCCCGCAAGGCCTTCGCCACCCAAGGCTATGCGAACACGTCGATGGACGATTTTACCGCCCGCGCCGGCCTGACGCGGGGCGCGTTGTACCATCACTTTGGTGACAAAAAGGGGCTGTTAGCCGCCGTGGTGGCCCAGCTCGACAGTGAGATGGACAGCCGTTTGCAGCGTATTACAGACGAAGCTGCAGACCCGTGGAGCGGCTTTTGCGAACGTTGCCGCGCCTATTTGCGCATGGCCCAGGACGGCGAGATCCAGCGCATTGTGTTGCAGGATGCGCCAGCCGTATTGGGCGACACCGGCTCCCAGCAATATTGTGTTGAATCGTTGCGCCAACGACTGGAAGCGCTGATGCACGCCGGTGTGATCCACCACGCCCCGAGCGTCGCACTGGCGCAATTGATCAATGGCAGCCTGGTCAACACCGCCCTATGGATTGCCCGCGATGAACACCCGGGCGACCGCCTGGAGCAAGGGTTGCAGGCACTCGAGTTGTTGCTGCGCGGCCTCAGCCTCACACCAACCGCTTGATCTGCTTGTGCCGCCACACCAACCGGTAATAAGCAGTCTGCAATGCCAGCATGGCCAGGTAAGTCACCGGAAACGCCATCCACACCCCTTCCAGCCCGAAGTGGGCGTTGAGCAGGTACGCCATCGGCAGCTCGACGCACAGCACACAGAAGATCGAGATGATCACCGGCATCAGCACCACGCCGCTGGCGCGCATGATCCCGCCGATCACGGCCTGGAAACCGAACACCAGGATGCTCCACAACATGATGTGCAGCAGGTGTTCGGCGTTGACCCGCGCCGCGTCGTCGGTGATGAATAGGCCGAGCAACCAGTGCGACAGGACGTAACCCAGCACGATCAGGCCGCCGGTGAGGCATGTATTGATCAATAAGCCGGTGCGCAGGATCGGGCCGATGCGCTCCAGACGTCCGGCGCCAATCGCCTGTGCGCCAAGGATCGACGCCGTGATGGCAATCGATAGCGCCGGGAATTGCACGTAGTTCACGATTTGCGTCACCGCGCCATAGGCCGCCGTGGCCTGTGAGCCATGGCTGTTGACCAGGGCGAGGATGACCAATTCTGACAGCGACAGCACCACCATCTGCAGGCCGGTGGGCAAGCCGATGCGCAGGACTTTGCCGAGAATCACGCGGTCCAGGCGCAAGGCCGCGAGCAGTTCGCGATCTGGCGCCATCACATGGTTTTTATGCCGAAGTCTCAAGATCAGAAACAGCATGGCCAACGCGTTACCTACCAGCCCCGCATACACCGCGCTCTGGATGCCCAGGGGTGGCAAGCCGACCCAGCCGCGAATCAGCGCCGGCGTCAGCAGCAGGCCGACCAGGGTCGAAACCATCAGCGCCAGCAACGGCGATAGCGTGTCGCTGACGCCGCGCAGCAACTGGGTGTAGAGGATGAACACCAGCAGCAACGGCATGATCAGCATCATTTTTTGGGCATAGCCCACCGCATCGTCCAGCACATCAACCGGCGTGCCGAGCGCCTGCAACGCCGGACGCGCAAACAGGCTACCCAGCACTGCCGCAATCAGGCCTACCAGCGCGCCCAGGGTCAGGGTGGCGCCGGTAATCGCCTTGACCATCCCCGTCTCCTGCGCCCCCCAGGCCTGGCCGATCAACACCGAGGCGCCCGCCCCCAGGCCGATCACCAGGGCAATAAAGAAGAAGACGATGGGAAACATCCCCGACACCGCTGCCAACGCCTGGGTGCCGAGCATCTGCCCGACATAGATGCCGTTGAGGGTGCCAGAGAAGCTTTGCAGGAAATTGGACAGCACCATCGGCGCCAGAAAGATCAGGTAGACCTGCCACAGCGGGCGTTGCAAGGAGCTTTGCATGAAAAACAGGGCCTCGGAAAACTAAAGCGTCCGAGGGTTATACCGGAAGTGGATCCCATCTTCCTGTGCTTTCGGGTTCAACCACCAGACCGGCGTTGCGCACCGTCGCACGCAGGTGTCGGGCATGCCCTTGCAACAGGCATTCGGCAATCGCCGGTTCCAGTTCGACCCGCAAGCGCCTAGCCAGCGCTCGAGCGCCAAATCGCACGTCGTGCTCACGGCACAACCAAGCCCGCGCCTGCTCATCCAGCACCAGCGAACGCTGTTGCGTCGCCAGGCGCTGGTTAAGTTTGCCCAGTTCCACCGCCAGCAGTGCCTCCAGCCACTGCGCGTCGATGGGCTCGAACATCAGGATACGGTCGATACGGTTGAGAAATTCCGGCTCGAAATGCCCATGCAACGCCTCTTCCAGCACCTGCGCCTCCTTGCGGGCAAACACGCGCAACAGGCGTCGCCAACCCTGGGTAAAACGCAGGCGATGCCGGCGTGCCTGTTGCGCGCCGACATTGCTGGTCATGAAGACCAGGCTGTTGCGAAAGTCCAACGTGCGCGTGCCACCGGCCAAGGCCAACTGGCCGTTTTCCAGTATGCCAAGCAAGCTGCGCACCACCTGCGGGCTGGCTTTTTCCAGTTCGTCGAACAGCACGATCCCCGGCCGGCTGTAGGCGCCCTGGATCAACTCACTGTTGAACAGGCTGATGCCCTCCTTGCTGCCCACATACCCAGGCGGCGCGCCGGTCAGGGCGGCGGCGTAATGTTCCTGGGCCAGGGTGTGCATGTCGATACGGCAAAAACCATCGGCGCGACCGTGCAGCGCCTGGGCCAGCACGCGCACGATTTCGGTCTTGCCGACCCCGGTCGGCCCCATGAACAGGTTGACGCTCAGCGGTCGATCGCGGTCGCCGATATCGGCCTTGACCACCTTGAGCATCCCTTCCACCTGCGCCAGCACCGCCTCCTGGCCGACGATCCGGCTGCGCAGCAGGGCCATCACCTGGGCCGGTTCAAAGGTAAAGCGCATACCCTACCCCGCCGTCTTTTCTTGACCGCCGTGGGGCAATTGCCCCACCGGGCACTCGGCAACGCCTACCGTGCTGCGGGTAATTTTCTCCACGTTTTCCTGGGCTTTCTGCGCGTCCAACACCCAGGTGCGGTAGAACTCGAATGGGCAATCCGCCACGCCCTTGTCGCCATCGCCCGAGGCATGCATGCCGGTGTAGCCGCGGTGCAGCAGCTTGAACAGATGGTTCTGCGACTGGTCATTAGCCCGTGCATCGCGGATCTGCGACACCGACAGCTGCGCATACTGAATGCCCATTTCCTCCTCGCCACACTCGCCCAGGGTGCGCCCATCAAAGCCGATGATCGCCGAGTGGCCGAAGTACGAATACACCCCGTCGAACCCGGCCGCGTTGGCCACCGCCACATAGCAGTTATTGGCCCAGGCCATGCTCTTGGACATCTGCACCTGCTGCTCCTTGGCCGGGTACATATAGCCCTGGCAACGCACGATCAGCTCGGCACCCTTCATTGCACAATCGCGCCAGATCTCCGGGTAGTTGCCGTCGTCGCAGATGATCAGGCTGATCTTCATGCCCTTAGGCCCGTCGCACACGTAGGTGCGATCACCTGGGTACCACCCCTCGATGGGGCACCAGGGAATGCACTTGCGATAGCGCTGCACGATCTCGCCAAGGTTATTGATCAACACCAGAGTGTTGTAGGGCGCCTTATGCGGATGTTCCTCGTGGCGCTCGCCGGTCAGGGAGAACACGCCCCAGGTATTCGCCTGGCGGCAGGCCGCGGAGAAAATCGCGGTCTCCTCGCCGGGAATGCTCGCGGCGGTGGCCATCATCTCATCGTGGTCGTACATGATGCCCATGGTGCTGTATTCCGGGAACACCACCAGGTCCATGCCGGGCAGTCCCTGCTTCATGCCGACAATGATCTCGGCAATCTTCTTCGCGTTGTCGATGACCTCGGCCTTGCTGTGCAGGCGCGGCATCTTGTAGTTCACCACTGCTACACCGACGGTGTCCGGGCTGCTGGAAATGTCGCCATGGCGCATTACGACGCTCCTGTTCTAGTGACTGATCATCCACGGCCGTGGGCCGGTCTTGGTCTTGAGCCCCAAGGGGTTGGCCTTGCTGGGCTCTACCTTTTTGTGGGTACCACAGCAACTGCAACCCGCCGGGTGTTGGCGGCTTTGCTGGTATTCGCCGACCGTTTGCGGCGCATGGGCACTGCGCTCGTTGCCGGCGATAGCCTTGCGCTGGTTGGCCGACAGCGTTTGCAGCGCCGGGGCCGACACCCGCAACTGACCGCCCGGCCCTGCGCAGTAAGGGCATTGGCAGGGCTCGTTACGCTGCGCCATTGGGCGCAGCAGGGTGAAGGTGCCGCAGGTGTCGCAGGCGTATTCGTAGGTCGGCATGGCTACAGGTCCGGTGCGATGGGCAGGTCGATGCTGCCGTCGAGGAACTTGGTCGGGCCGCTGGCATTGGGGTTGATATCGAACTCGAAGATTTCCGTGGGCAGCCACAAGGTCGCACAGGCGTTCGGGATGTCCACCACACCGCTGATGTGTCCCTGCACCGGCGCCGAGCCGAGCAGCGCATACCCCTGTGCCGGCGAATAGCCGAACTTGGTCAGGTAGTTGATCGCATTCAGGCACGCCTGGCGGTAGGCGACATTGACGTCCAGGTAGTGCTGCTGACCCTGTTCGTCCACCGAGATACCTTCGAAAATCAGGTAATTCTTGTAATTGGGCGTGATCGGGCTCGGCTTGAACACGGGGTTCTTGATCCCGTACTTGGCCATGCCGCCCTTGATCAGTTCGACCTTCATGTGCACCCAGCCCGCCATCTCGATCGCGCCGCAAAAAGTGATCTCGCCATCGCCCTGGCTGAAGTGCAGGTCGCCCACCGACAGACCGGCGCCATTGACGTAGACAGGGAAGAAGATCTTCGAGCCCCGCGACAGATCCTTGATATCGCAGTTACCGCCATGCTCACGCGGCGGCACCGTGCGCGCGCCGGTCGCCGCTGCGTCATCACGGGCCTGGCCGGTGAGCTTGCCCATATGAGCGGTGGCGGCCAACGGCGCGTTGGCCAGCGGCGGAACGCGAGTCGGGTTGGTGTCAATCAGCTCCTGCTCGCGACGGTTCCAGTCGGCGAGCATCACCGGGTCGGGCAGGCAGCCAATCAAGCCAGGATGGATCAGCCCGGCAAAGTTCACCCCGGGGATGTGCCGCGAGCTGGTGAACATGCCTTTGAAGTCCCAGATGGCTTTCTGCGCGCTGGGGAAGTGATCGGTGAGAAAGCCACCGCCGTTCTGACGCGAGAAGAAACCGTTGAAGCCCCACTGGGAGTCGGCCTTGGCACCGATATCCAGCAAGTCCACCACCAGCAGGTCGCCCGGTTCGGCACCGTGGACCCCCACAGGGCCCGACAGGTAATGCACGGTAGACAAGTCCACATCGCGCACATCGCTGGCGTCATCGTTGTTCTTGATCGCGCCGGCAGTCCAATCATAGGTTTCCAGGATGAAGTCATCGCCCGGCTTGACCCAGCAGGCCATCGGGATATCCGGGTGCCAGCGGTTATGGATTTGCTCGTTCTCGGTGACAGGCTGGTTGAGGTCGACTTTGATCAGCGTTTCAGTCATGGACTGGCTCCTGGACGGATGACGGGTGCGTGAGATCCAGTCTCGGGCGGCCAGGGAAAACGGGAAATACGTTGGATGACGTATGAACGAGGTTGTCGCGGTTTTATTCCATCAATTCGCTCGATGACAGTTTCAGTATTTACTGATTGGACGCTCGGCCGACGGGTCGTTAGATTTCACCACAAGATAGCGTTTAGCCATCACCTCTAACCCCTTCTATATCGAGCTTTCCATGAAAAAACCTGTCTCGCTGGCGATGCGCATCGGCCTGGGCTTCGCGTCCACCCTGTCGCTACTCGTGCTGATCACCGCCGTGGGTATTCAACGCGTGGGTTTTATCGACAGCACACTCAAGGACGTCGGTGAAAAAGCCGCCGTGGTCCAGCGCTACGCGATCAACTTCCGTGGCAGCGTGCACAACCGCGCCATCGCCATTCGCGACGCGGTACTGGTCAAGGATGAGCCGACGCTCAACCGCCACCTGGCCGAGATCGACCAGCTCAAGCGCGATTACCAGGACTCCGCCGCGAGCATGGATCGCCTGTTCGCCCACACCGCCGCCAGCGCCGAGGAGACCCGCCTGCTGGGCGACATCAAGGCCATCGAGACCCAGGCGCTGGCCTCCACCGAACGCGTGATCACCCTGCGTCGCAGCAATGACATCGCCGGCGCCCAGGACTTGCTGTTGGTCCAGGCCTCGGCCCACTACACCGAGTGGCTCAAGCGCGTGAATGCGCTGATCGACTTCGAAGAAGCGCAAATCAAGCAACGCCTGGACACCGTGCAATCGACCGCCGGCAACTTCGCCGTGCTGATGGTGCTGGCCAGCACCGTCGCGGTCGTCTTGAGTGTGCTGGTGTCGCTGCTGATTATCCGCAAGGTCAAGGCCACCCTCGGTGCCGAGCCGGAAGAAGTCGCCGAGGCGATCCGCCGCCTGGCCAATGGCGAGCTGAACCAGCCCATCGACACCCGCTACCCCGACAGCGTGATGGGCATCCTGAAAAACGCCCTGGCACGCCTGGGCGACACCATCACTGAAGTGCGCTCGGCAGCCCAGGCGCTGCGCCACGCCTCGGTCACGCTGTTGTCGGTAGCCAGTGACAACCGCCAGCAGATCACTCTGCAAACCAGCGAAGCCCAGCACGTTGCGGCCGCGATCACGCAAATGGCCGCCTCGGTCAGCGAAGTCTCGGGCTACGCTTCCGCTGCGTCCAAGGCGACGATCCTGGCCGACGCCGAAGTGGACAGCGGCCACCGCCTGGTGGGCGAAGTGAGCGTGGCTATCGAGGAATTGGCGACGATCCTCGACGAGGCCACCCACCGGGTCAACCAGGTGTCCAGCGACAGTGAGCACATCGAAACCGTGATCGAAGTGATCAACGCCATCGCCGCCCAGACCAACCTGCTGGCACTCAACGCCGCCATTGAAGCCGCACGCGCCGGTGAACACGGCCGAGGCTTCGCGGTGGTGGCCGATGAAGTGCGCTCCCTGGCGACGCGCACCCAAGAGTCCACCCAGGAAATCCGCGACATGATCGGCAAGCTGCAAACCGGCACCCAGGACGCCGCCGACATCATGCAACGAAGCCGCAGCCTGGCCCAGGTCACCGTGGCGCAAACCCGTGACTCGCAAGTGGCGCTGGGCAAGATCAGCCAGGAAGTGGGCGCGATCAACGCGATGAACGCGCAGATTGCCAGTGCCTCGGTGCAGCAAAGCGTCGCTGCAGAAGAAGTGGCGCAGAACGTTACGCGCATTCACAGCTCCACCGTGCAATCGGCGGCCGGTTCCGAGCAGGTCGAAAACGCCAATCACGAACTGGCGGAGCTGGCGGATCGCTTGAGCACCAAGGTGGCGTTTTTCAACGTGGCCTAGCGTTTGTCGCGCTTCATCTGCATGGTCAGGGTGAAACGGTCTGCCGGGTAGACCGTTTCCGACACTGCAATCACGCCACCCGCCTCATCACGGTACTGGCGGATGATATTCAGCCCCAGCGCGCCGCTCTGTGCCTTGAGCCTGGCGGCCAATTCGGCCGATAGCTGTACCGGCCGCACCTGCTGGTCCACCACATCGATATGCCGCGCGAACGCCTTGCCGATCAGCGCGGCGATCAGTTCATCCGGGTGCTTGCGCGCTTCGGGAATCACCTCGGCAAAGGTTTGCTCGGCGTAGACGTCGGTCCAGCACAACGGCGCGTTGCCGGCGCTGGCATCGACCTTGATGCTCGACACGCAGAAGTAATGCCCGCCCGGCTCCAGGCCCAGGCGCCGGGCCAGGGCGATGTCGACAACAAACTCGCGCACGGCCTGGATATCACGGATGTGGGTTTCGGCCACCTGCACCAGGTCGGCCACCGACGCCATTGCCTGGGAATACCCGCCCTGGGGTGAAGCCGCTTCGACCCGCGTGCCTACGCGCTTGCGCCGCGAGACCATGCCCTGCCCCTGCAACTGGTCGATGGCCGCGCGCACGGTGTGCCGGCTCACTGCATACAGCGAGCAGAGCTCGAACTCAGTCGGCAACAACGACCCCACCGGGTAATGGCCGCTGCCTATTCGGTCGATCAAGTCCTTGGCAACCGCCGCATAACGCCTCTGGCTCACGCTTTCCATTTTTACCCTCGTTGGTCAGTTGACAGTGTATCAGCACAGGCGTAATCATAATGTACGGACATATTAAATATGTATGTTTTAAAAATAACAATTAGGATTTTTCCATGTCGAGTACCGTTTTTGATTCCGCCCTGTTCCGCGACATGTTCGGCACCGCCGAAATGCGCGGCGTGTTCTCCGATAAAGCCCTGATTGAACGCTACATTGAAGTGGAAGTGGCGCTGGCACGTGCCGAAGCGCGCTGCGGCGTGATCCCGGCCGACGCGGCCGAGCAGATCGCCGCGCTGTCACAGTACGAAGCCTTGGACCTGGCGCTGATGCAGCACGAGACCGAGATCGTCGGTTATCCGATCCTGCCGCTGGTGGAACAACTGTCGAAGATCTGCGGCGACGCCGGCCGCTATGTGCATTGGGGCGCTACCACCCAGGACATCATGGACACCGCCGTGGTCCTGCAGGTACGCGCCGCGCTGGCCATCGTCGAGCGTGATATCCACACCGTACGCGGCCTGCTCGCCGGCCTGGCCGAGCGTTATCGCGACACCCCCATGGCCGGTCGCACGCACTTGCAGCACGCGCTGCCGATCACCTTCGGCTACAAGTGCGCGGTGTGGCTGAGCATGTTCGACCGCCACGCCGAGCGCTTGGTGGAACTGCGTCCACGCGTCGAGATCGGCCAGTTTGCCGGGGCCGCGGGCACCCTCGCCTCCCTGGGCGACAAGGGCCTCGCGGTGCAGGAAGCGCTGATGGCTGAACTCGACCTGGGCGTACCGCAAGCCACCTGGCATGTGGCCCGTGATGGGCTGGCCGAAACCCTGAACTTCCTCGGGTTGGTCACCGGCTCCCTGGGCAAGATCGCCCTCGACATCATGATGATGATGACCAGCGAACTGGGCGAAGTGTACGAGCCTTTCGTCAAGGGTCGTGGCGCCAGCAGTACCATGCCGCAAAAGCGCAACCCGATTTCCTGCGAGCTGATGTACGCCGCCGCCAAGGGCGTGCGCCAACACGCGGGGCTGATGCTGGACGCGATGATCCAGGACTTCGAACGCTCCACCGGCCCTTGGCAGGCGGAGTGGATAGCCATCCCCGAAGCCTTCGCCCTCAGCGCCGCGTCACTCGGCCAGGCGACCTTCATGCTCGCCGGCCTGGAAGTGCGCCCCGAGCGCATGCGAAAAAACCTCGACATGACCCAGGGCCTGATTGTCGCCGAGGCCGTGATGATGGGCCTCGCTCCGGCCCTTGGCCGTCAAGTGGCCCACGACGTGGTGTATGCGGCTTGCCGCCTGGCCAATGAGCAGGGCACCAGCCTGCTTGACGCCCTGCTCGCCCAGGGCGAGGCCACTGCGCAACTGGACCTGGCCGAGCTGCAACGCCTGACCGATCCCGCCAACTACCTGGGGCTGGCGCCGCAGATGGTGGATATCGCGCTAGCGCGCCAGGGCGCCGTGAAACGCTGACGCCAACGCTAATGAAGACCCAACGGTGGGAGCGGGCTTGCTCGCGAATGCGGTGCCTCAGTCAACCCAAGCATCAACTGACAGAGCGCTTTCGCGAGCAAGCCCGCTCCCACAGCGGTTCTCTTTCGTTTCACAAGCATGTGTAACACCCGAACCATAACAACAATGAGATCACAGACATGTCATCCACCCCCGCAAAAAAACCGCTCTACAAGGACCTGACCTTCCAGGTGGTCGCCGCCATGTTCCTCGGCATCGCCTTCGGCTTTCTGGCCCCGGAACTGGCCGCCAGTTTCAAGATCCTCGGCGATATTTTCCTCAAGCTGATCAAGACCGCCGTCGCGCCGCTGGTGTTTTTCACCGTGGTCCACGGCATCGCTTCGGCCGGTGATATCAAGCGCGTCGGCAAGGTCGGCCTGCGTGCCTTGATCTACTTCGAAGTGGTGTCCACCCTCGCCCTGGCCATCGGCCTGTTGTGGGGTAACCTGCTGCAGATCGGCTCCGGCATGCATGACGCCCACCCGAGCAGCGCTGCCGCTGCCGCCGCGAGTGCCGCCGTGGCCAAGGGGCATGCGCCGACGTCGACCCTGGACTTCATCTACGGCATTTTCCCGGACAATTTCGTCGGTGCTTTCGCCGGCGGGCAGTTGTTGCAAGTGCTGGTGATTTCGGTGCTGTTCGGCTTCGCCCTGCTGGCGTTGAAGCCCGAGCGCCGTGAAGTGATCGAAGACGGCCTGAACCGAATCTCCGAGTGCTTCTTCGAGTTCATCAACCTGATCATGAAGTTCGCGCCGCTGGGTGCCTTCGGTTCGGTTGCCTACGCCGTGGGCAGCAATGGCACAGCGGTACTGATGTCCCTGGCCAACCTGGTGTTGATGTTCTACGTCGGTATCGCGTTCTTCATCTTTGTGGTGCTCGGCGCCGTGTGCCGCTTGAGCGGCTTCAGCCTGTGGCGTTTCCTCACCTACATCAAGGATGAAATCTTCATCGTGCTCGGCACCGCCTCTTCGGAAAGCGCCCTGCCGCGCCTGCTGCAAAAACTCGAGAAGTTCGGCTGCTCCAAGCAGAGCGTTGGCCTGGTACTGCCTACCGGCTATGCGTTCAACCTCGACGGCACCTCAATCTACATGTCGCTGTGCGTGCTGTTTATCGCCAATGCCTACGGCGTGCCGCTGAGCTGGGAACAACAACTGGGCATCATCGCGATCATGCTGGTGACCTCCAAGGGCGCGGCGGCGGTATCGGGTGGCAGTTTCGTGGTATTCGCCGCGACCGTCACTGCCATCGGCGTGCTGCCGGCCGAAGGCCTGGCGCTACTGTTCGGCGTGTACCGCTTCATGTCGATGGCCATCGCCACCTGCAACACCATCGGCAACAGCGTGGCGACGGTGGTGGTGTCGAAATGGTCCGGCGAGTTTTCCCAGCAGACCGCCCAGGATGAATACCACCGCGTGCTCGGCCGTGCCGCCGGCGCTGCGCTTTGACGAGGCCTTTTGATGGCTACTCTGCGAATCGAACACGATGCGTTCGGCCCGGTGTCCATCCCCGCCGACCGTTACTGGGGCGCACAAACCCAGCGGGCGCTGGAGGTGTTTGGCGGCTCACAGCCTTTCCCCGCCTGCCTGATTCGTGCCTTTGGCCAGCAAAAGCGTGCGTGTGCCCGCGCCAATGCTAGGCTTGGCGCCCTGGCGCCGGCCTTGGCACACGCGATCGAACAGGCCGCCGAAGAGCTGGCCAAGGGCGACCTTGACCCGCACTTCCCGCTGTCGATCTGGCAAACCGGCTCCGGCACCCAGACCAACATGAACGCCAACGAGGTGATCGCCAACCGCGCTAACCTCATGCTCGGCGGCGAACTGGGCAGCAAGTCGCCGGTGCACCCCAACGACCATGTGAACCGCTCGCAGTCATCCAACGACAGCTTCCCCACGGTGATGCACCTGACCACCGTGCTGGAGTTGCGTGACCGTCTGCTGCCCGCCCTCGCCCAACTGGACGACGCACTGACCGCCAAGGCCGACGCCTGGCAGGGTGTGCTGAAAATCGGCCGCACTCACCTGATGGATGCGGTGCCCATGAGCCAAGGCCAGGCATTTGGCGCGTTCGCCCAACAGATCCAGCACGGTATCGCGCGCATCGACGCCTGCATGCCGCGCCTGCGCCTGCTGCCTCAGGGCGGTACGGCGGTGGGCACCGGGCTGAATGCACCGGTAGGGTTTGACCTGGTATTTTGCGAGGAAATCAGCCGGCTCACAGGCGAACCGTTCGAAACCAACCCGTGCAAGTTCGAAGGCATGGGCACCCACGACGCCCTGGTGGAAGTTTCCGGTGCGCTGAATGTGCTGGCCGTGTCACTGACCAAGATCGCCAACGACATCCGCCTGCTCGGCTCGGGCCCGCGCTGCGGCCTGGGTGAATTGGTCGTGCCCGACGACGGCCTGACCTCCTCGATCATGCCCGGCAAACGCAACCCGACCATCGCCGAAGTGCTGGTGCAGGCGGCAATGCAGGTGATAGGCAACCACACAACCATCACCCTGGCGGGAGCGTCCAGCACCTTTGAATTGAACGTGGCCAAGCCAGTGCTGATCCACAACTTGCTGCACTCGATCGAGGTGCTCAGCAACTGCGTCAGCCTGTTCACCCACAAGCTGCTGAACGGGCTGGAATTGAACCGCCCGCAGCTAGCGCGCAATGTCGAGCACTCGTTGTTGATGGCCACCGTGCTCAATCCGCTGCTGGGCTACGACCGCGTCGCGCAGATCACCCGCAAGGCTGCAGATGAAGGCTTGTCACCCAAGGAGGCGGCGGTGCAACTGGGTTTCATCACCGCCCAGGAGTATGAAAGCCGTGTGCGTCCCGAGGCGATGATTCGCCCCGGTGCGTGACCCTTTCGCAGGGAGGTAGCGCGCTAGAAAGCACCCACCTCAGGTGTCACCGGTGTGCCGGTCCACCTGAGTACGGTCCGATGCGACGACCTTGTTCAGCGCTAGCAACGAGGTGCATCCGACGACGTGGCCGCCAGGTTATCCATATCACCATGGCCAAATTTTCCGTCTGGGTTCCTGTCGTTGTCTCCAGCAATATCCAACGGTCGCAGGAGCTCAGGACGATGCAGCAGGAGCTCACGAGCCGCCGCCACAGCCTCAGCGCTGAAACACCTGGTGGTCGGTTTCAATCCAGCCGCCTCCTGCAAGTCGTCAAAACTTGCCAAGCCCGCACCGGGTGTCTTGGTGTACTGCTCGAAGTTTGCCTTGATCTTCAGAATAAGTGCTTTATCACTCATGCTTTGATACTCGTCCGAAACATCACCCAAGTCTTGCCTGGAGAACGCCCCGTTCAGTTCTCCGCTGCGGCCCTTATCGAGGGTCTTGAACAACTTGGCACGACGCTCAAGCATTTCAGTTGCTATATCTATCTCGGCCTGCGTGGCAGGCTGGCCATTTAGGTGATATCCGCTGGCAACCGCATTGAGCGACCTATCAGTGATCAGGCCCGGAGTGTTCGGGTCTTCAAAGGAACTGAAACGTGCCAGCACCCTTTCGCAGAACTCCTCCTTCGTATCGTTGGCATACGGGCGATGTCCGGAGGCCTGCACCGCATCGCCCCGTTGACTTGCGCCCACAGGTTGCCAGTTGTCCTGCGGGGCGAATTGATTGTTCAGGCGCTGGCTCTGGAAGTTGCCGTTATAGCGCCCGGGCAACTCACGCCCGGGCGGTGACTCTTGCTGAGCGTAGTAAGCAACCACCTCGTCCGCGTCACCCTGGCTGATCAGCCCGTCCTCCTGCCCGTTATGGTTGATTGCATCGAGCAGGTGCTGCATTTCAGTGTCGCTGAGGATAAACCTGGCCAGCATTGTCATTTGGTCGTGAAACGGGTTGCCGGTCAGCGGACGATTAGCAAAATGCTCCATGTCGGCCGGCGTGACAAACCCGGTGGGGCCCTGGAAATAACTAAAGTTATTGGAAAAATCCCGCGCCGCCCTCGCTCTTGTATGGGTATGGGATTGGGCTTCCCAAGAGACTTGGCGCACATCAGAAGCCGGTGATCTATTGAAATGAAAGGGTGAGGTTTGACCGTATTGAGTATTAAACATAGCAACACCTTAGATGGTTGGATGCGTCGCAATCGACCAACACACGATTGGCATTTTGTCGACGCCCATCTGTGGCCACATGACGGGAAACGGTTCCAATGAACATAGGTAAACCAACACTTACGTGCAGGAAAACTTACCGGCATTCGCACGATGAAAATTAGTCCACGAGACGTTCACACCGACAAGTACCGACTGATCGTCGCCTCATCCACTCGATCCCGGGTTTCCTCGATCACAAACCGCCCCTTCTCGATCACCAGGAAGCGGTCCGCGATTTCCAGGGTAAACGACAGCACCTGCTCCGACACCACGATGGTCAGGTCCCGCAGGTTACGAATCTCCTTCAACGTGCGCGCAATGTCCTTGATGATCGACGGTTGGATCCCCTCCGTCGGTTCATCCAGCAACAGCACCTTGGGGTTGGTCGCCAGCGCCCGGGCGATCGCCAGTTGCTGTTGCTGGCCGCCAGACAGGTTGCCACCCTTGCGCGATTGCATGTCGTAGAGCACCGGGAACAGTGCATACAAATCCTCCGGCACCTTGCCCCGGGCCGACGCCGGCAGGCCGGTCTGGATATTTTCCAGCACCGTCATGCTCGGGAAAATCATGCGGCCCTGAGGCACATAGGCGATGCCGCGCGCCACCCGCTCATGGGTTTCCAGGGCCGACACATCGTGGCCGTCCACACTCACCTGGCCCTTCCACTGCGGCAGGATGCCCATGAGGCTCTTGAACAAGGTGGTCTTGCCCATGCCATTGCGGCCCATCACCGCGACAATCTCGCGCTTGGCCACGTTCAGGTCCAGGTCGTGGAGGATCTGGCTCTGCCCGTAGCCGCAGGACAACTGGTCGATCTTGAACATGCGCGGCTCCTCAGTGGCCCAAATACACTTCGATGACTTTCGGGTTGCTTTGCACCGACTCCATGCTGCCCTCGGCCAGCACCTTGCCCTGGTGCAGCACCGTGACCTTGTGGGCGATGCTTTTGACGAACTCCATATCGTGCTCGATCACCAGCACCGAACGGCCCTGACTGATGCGGTTGAGCAACTCGGCGGTCTGTGCCCGCTCGTTGACGCTCATGCCGGCCACCGGCTCATCGAGCATCAACAACTCGGGGTCCTGCATCAGCAGCATGCCGATCTCCAGCCACTGCTTTTGCCCGTGGGACAGCAGGTCGGCCTGCTGTTGCAACAGGTCGCCGAGGAAGATCTCCCGCGCCACCTCCTCCACCCTGGCGATCACCTGGGCGTTGCGCTTGAAGAACAGCGCGCCCCACACCTTGCGCCCGGCCGGGTAGGACATCTCCAGGTTCTCGAACACCGTGAGGTTCTCGTAGATCGACGGGTTCTGGAACTTGCGCCCGACGCCGGCGCGCACAATGTTGTACTCGCGCATCTTGGTCAGTTCCTGCCCGTCGAACTGGATACTGCCGCTGGTGGCGCGGGTCTTGCCGCAGATCAGGTCGAGCACCGTGGTCTTGCCGGCGCCGTTGGGACCGATCACCACGCGGACTTCATTGCGGTCGATATACAGGTTGAGGTTGTCGACGGCCTTGAAACCGTCGAACGACACGGTGAGGCCTTCGATGGCCAGCACCGGTTTTTTCATTTCAAAGCCGACGGCGGTCATGGCTGGGTCTCCAGGATCTTGGCTTTGGCCTTGGTTTTAACCGGTGGATTCACCGGGGACGGCGCCAGCGGTTTGCGCCGCAACAGTTTCGCCAACGCCTGGCGCCCATGGCTGTCCCACAAACCCGCCAGGCCGTTGGGGAAATACATCACCACCGCGATAAACAGCCCCCCCATCAGGTACAACCACAGCTCGGGGAAGGACTCGGAAAAGTAGGTCTTGCCGTAGTTCACCAGCAGCGCGCCGTACACCGCCCCCAGCAAGGACATGCGCCCGCCCACCGCCGCAAAGATGACCATCTCGATCGACGGCACGATGCCGACGAACGACGGCGACATGAAGCCCACCTGCAAGGCAAACATCGCCCCGCCAATCGCCGAAAACGCGGCGGCCACGCAGAACACGAAGATCTTGAAGCTGGCCACGTCATAGCCGGAAAAACGCACACGCTCTTCCTTGTCGCGCATCGCCATCAGCAGCCGACCCAGCTTGGAGGCGAGGATGAAACGGCCAATGAAGATGCAGCCGAACAGCAACCCGGCGTTGATGAAGTACAGGATCATCTTCGCGCTGTCGGTGCGCAGGTCCCAGCCAAGCAGGGTCTTGAGGTCGGTGATGCCGTTGACGCCACCGGTCAGGCCTTGCTGGCCGACGATCAACACCGTGAGGATCAGCGCAATCGCCTGGGTGACGATGGAGAAATACACATCGCCCACGCGCCGCTTGAACAGCGCCATGCCGATGATGAACGCCAGCAGCACCGGCACCGCGATCACCGCCACCAGCGTGAAGCTGAAACTGTGGAACGGCTGCCACAGCCATGGCAGCTCGGTGATCTGGTTCCAGTCCATGAAGTCCGGGATGCCCGGTGTCGACTGGATCTTGGTGCTCTCCGGGTCCGAGGCTTCCAGCTTGAGGAACATCGCCATGCAGTAGCCGCCAACGCCAAAGAACACGCCCTGCCCCAGGCTGAGAATGCCGCCATAGCCCCAGCACAACACCAGGCCAACCGCGACAAACGCGTAGGTCAGGTATTTGCCGACCATGTTCAGGCGGAACGCATCCAGCGTCAGGGGGAATACCACCAGGATCAACAGCGCCAGCAACACGATGCCGATCAGGTTTTGCTGGCCGCCCAGCAGCTTGTCTAAAGCCTTCATCCGGTCGCCTCTACTTGCGCACTTTGATGGAGAACAACCCTTGCGGGCGCAGCATCAGGATCAGAATCACCGACGACAAGGTGAGCACCTTGGCCATCGAGCCACTGAGGAAAAACTCCGACAGCGATTGGGTCTGGGCAATCACGAAGGCCGAAGCGATGGTGCCGAACAGGCTTTGCGCGCCGCCGAACACCACCACCAGGAAGGTGTCGACGATGTACTGCGAGCCTGCCGTCGGCCCGGTGGAGCCAATGGTGGTGAATGCCGCGCCGGCCACACCGGCGACGCCGCAGCCCAAGGCAAAGGTCATGCGGTCGACCTTGCGCGTATTGATGCCCACCGCACGGCTCATCAGCCGGTTCTGCACCGTGGCGCGCACCTGCAAGCCCCAGCGTGAGCGGTACAGCATCAGAAAGATCGCAGCGGTGAGCAGCAGGGTCAGGGCCATCATGAATAACCCGTTGCGTGGAATCTCGATGGCATCGGTGAAGTTCACCGAGCCCATCAGCCAGGCCGGCGGTTCGGCGCTGACTTCCCGGGCGCCGAATACCGAGCGGAAGGTCTGCTGCATCACCAGCGACAAGCCCCAGGTGGCGAGCAAGGTGTCCAGCGGCCGCTTGTACAACCGGCTGATCATCGCCCATTCCACCAGCCAGCCGATGGCACCAGCGACGAGGAATGACAGGGCAATGGCGAAGAAGAAGTAATAGGGTTGAAAGCTTGGCGCAAAGTGCGCCGTGAGGCTGGAACACACGTAGGTGGTGTAGGCGCCGATGGTCAGGAATTCACCGTGGGCCATGTTGATCACGCCCATCTGGCCAAAGATGATCGCCAGCCCCAATGCCATCAGCAACAGCACGCAGAACACGGACAAGCCGTTGAACCCCTGCATCGCCGCGATGGCTCCAAATTCCGATAGCCATTCCATGATGATGGTCTCCTGAGAGCCAGGTTGAATTGCAATCTGCTTCTGCTTTATGTGGGAGCGGGCTTGCTCGCGAATGAGGTGGATCAGTCAATACACCTGCGAATGACACTCCGCATTCGCGAGCAAGCCCGCTCCCACATTCAGGTCAGCGCCAAGCTCAGGGTTATTGGTAGCCTTTGGGGAACGGGTTCGGCTCGATCAGATCCGACTCGTAGATCACCTTGAACTGGCCGTTGGGCTGCACTTCGCCGATACGCGACTTGCTCCACAGGTGATGGTTCTCGTGAATCTTCACGTAGCCTTCGGGCGCCGTTTTCAGCTCGATGCCTGGCGACGCGGCCACCACTTTATCCACGTCGAAACTGCCAGCCTTCTCCACCGCCGCTTTCCACAGCCAAGGCCCGAGGTAGGCTGCCTGGGTCACGTCACCGATCACTGCGTCCTTGCCGTATTTGGCCTTGAAGGCCTCGACGAAGGCTTTGTTGTTCGGGTTGTCCAGGCTTTGGAAGTACTTCATCGACGCGTAGAAACCGGCCATGTTTTCGCCGCCGATGCCGAGCAGTTCGTCCTCGGTGACCGACAGGGTCAACAGCGTCTGCTTGGACGCGTTCACGCCCGCCGCGTTGAGTTGCTTGTAGAACGCCACGTTGGAGCCGCCCACCACTGCTGCGAACACCACGTCAGGTTTTTTCAGCTTGACCTTGTTGATCAGCGAGCCGAATTGGGTGTTGCCAAGCGGGTAGTAGTCTTCGCCGACCACTGTGCCGTGCAGTACGTTTTCGATGTGCTTGCGCGCGATCTTCATCGAAGTGCGCGGCCAGATGTAATCGGAGCCGACCAGGTAGAAGGTCTTGGCGCCCTTGGTCTTGGCGATCCAGTCGAGGCTGGCGAGGATCTGCTGGGTGGCTTCCTGGCCGGTGTAGATCACGTTTTTCGACTGTTCCAGGCCTTCGTAGAAGGTCGGGTAGTAGAGCAGGCCGTTTTCTTTCTCGAAGATCGGCAGCACGGCTTTGCGCGAGGCCGACGTCCAGCAGCCGAACACGGCGGCGACTTTGTCGTTGACCAGCAGCTTCTTGGCTTTTTCGGCGAAGGTCGGCCAATCGGAGGCACCGTCTTCCTGGATCACCTTGATCTGCCGTCCCAGGATCCCGCCCGAGGCGTTGATCTGTTCGATCGCCAGGCGCTCGGCCTGGATCGAACCGGTTTCGGAAATCGCCATGGTCCCGGTGGCCGAGTGCAACTGGCCGACGGTGACTTCGGTAGGGGTCACGGCCAGGCCTTCGTTATCGGCCAGCACACCCTGGCTGAACAGAGCGGCCGCCAGCAACGACAGGGCCAACAGCGGTTTGGAGCGGATCAATCGTGGTGCCATGGGGCGACTCCTCTGCAATGAGGGGTTCAGCATGGCGGCAGCGGGCCAGCGCGGGTATACGCAGCCTGACGTAACGGTGTACGTCATTTGACGTATGCCGCTGCGCACCAATTCGGCGCAGGATCCCGCCCGCCCCACCACCAGATCCCGTGTGGGAGCGGGCTTGCTCGCGAACGCGGTGTATTCAGTCACTGATGGACACGCTGGCCCACCGCATTCGCGAGCAAAGCCGCTCCCACATTTGGATCTGCGGCGCCTTGCGGGGCATGGAACTTGCTCACTCACACCCGTCCTCTTTCCGGAGTTCTCCCACCATGCCCCCTCCTCCCGGCACCCAGCGCATCGTCAAGATCCGCCGCGACTACAACACCTGGGTCGCCGACGAGACCATGGAGGACTACGCCCTGCGCTATACCCCCAAGTCCTTTCGCAAGTGGTCGGAACTGCGCATTGCCAACACCGCCCTGGGCGCCGTGTCGTTCCTGGCGCTGGAAGCCATCGGCGGCGTGTTGGCCCTGAGCTACGGCTTCACCAACACCTTCTGGGCGATCCTCGCCATCAGCGTGGTGATCTTTCTCACCGGCCTGCCCATCAGCTACTACGCGGCGCGCTATGGCGTGGACATGGACCTGCTCACCCGTGGCGCGGGGTTTGGCTATATCGGTTCCACCATCACTTCGTTGATCTACGCCAGCTTCACCTTCCTGTTCTTTGCCCTGGAAGCGGCGATCATGGCCCTGGCGCTGGAGCTGTATTTTCATATCCCGCTGGCCTTGGCCTATGTGATCTGCTCGCTGCTGGTGATCCCGCTGGTGGCGTACGGCGTGACCCTGATCAGCCGCCTGCAGCTGTGGACACAACCGATCTGGCTGCTGTTGCTGCTTTTGCCCTATGGCTTTGTGGCATGGAAGAACCCCGACGCCTTCAGCGACTGGACCAGCTTTGTGGGGCGCAGCGGCGATGGCGGCGACTTCAACCTGTTGGCCTTCTGTGCCGCCTGCACCGTGGCGTTGTCGCTGGTAACGCAGATCGGCGAACAGGTGGACTACCTGCGCTTCCTCCCGGAAAAAACCGCCGCCAACCGCAAGCGTTGGTGGGCCGCCCTGCTCTGCGCCGGGCCCGGCTGGATCATCCCCGGCGCGTTGAAGATGTTCGCCGGGGCGTTCCTGGCGTTCCTGGCGCTGCAACATGAAATCCCCATGGAACGCGCCGCCGAGCCAACGCAGATGTACCTGGTCGCGTTCCGCTACGTGTTCAGCTCGCCGGAGTGGGCCCTCGGCGCCATGGTGCTGTTCGTGTTCATCTCGCAGATGAAGATCAACCTGACCAACGCCTACGCCGGTTCTCTGGCCTGGTCCAACTTCTTTGCCCGCGTGACCCACAGCCATCCCGGCCGCGTGGTGTGGCTGGTGTTCAACGTGGCCATCGCACTGATGCTGATGGAGCTGGGCGTGTTCGACGTGATCGACCAGGTGCTGGGGCTCTACGCCAATATCGCGATTGCCTGGATCGGCACACTGGTGGCGGACCTGGTGATCAACAAGCCGTTGGGCCTGTCGCCCAGGCACATCGAGTTCAAGCGCGCCCACCTCTACGACATCAACCCGGTGGGCGTCGGCTCGATGCTGATTGCGTCGCTGCTGTCGATCCTTGCCCACTTCGGCCTGTTCGGCAGCCTGGCCCAGGCGGCGCCGCCCTTCGTCGCGCTGGGCACCGCATTGGTGATGGCGCCGCTGTTGGCCTGGCTGACCAAAGGCAAGTACTACATCGCCCGCACCAGCGACATGCAGTTGATTCACCCGATCGCACCCGCGACCCACGCAGTGTGCGGGCTGTGCAGCAACCCGTTCGAGACCGCGGACATGGCGTTCTGCCCGGCCTACAGCACGCCGATCTGCTCGCTGTGTTGTTCGCTGGATGCGCGTTGCGGGGACCGTTGCAAACCCCAAGCCCGCCTGGTCACCCAGTTCGAAGGTGTGCTGCGCTGGTTGCTGCCGAACACGATGATGCCGCGCCTGCACACGCGCCTGGCCCATTACCTGGGGCTTTTGCTGGCGTTGGTACTGATGCTCGCCGGCGCGTTGGCGTTGATCTACATGCAGGCGGCCCAGGGCTTGCCCCATTCGGAGACCTTGTACCAGGCGTTCTTCAAGGCGTTCCTGACCCTCTCGGTGTTGGCCGCCGTGCTCGCCTGGTGGGTGGTGCTGACCCGCGAAAGCCGGGGTGTGGCCCAGGAGGAATCCGACCGCCAGACCCTGCTGCTGATGCAGGAGATCGACGCCCACAGCCTCACCGACCAGGCCCTGCAGCAAGCCAAGGAAGCCTCGGAGGCCGCGAATGCCGCCAAGAGCCGCTACGTCACCGGGCTGTCCCACGAACTGCGCACGCCGCTCAACAGCATTCTGGGCTTCACCCAGATTCTGCAGCGCGACAGCGCCATGCCCGAGCAGCACCAGGATGCCTTGGCGACTATCCTGCGCAGCGGCTCGCACTTGGTGTCATTGATCGACGGTTTGCTGGATGTGGCGAAGATCGAGGCCGGCAAATTGCGCCTGGAACCGACTGAAATCCCCTTCCCCGAGTTGCTCCACGACCTGGAACAGATGTTCACCCCGCAAGCACGGGACAAGGGCCTGCGCTTTCGCCTGGACTGCGTGGGCAAGATCCCGGCGGTGGTGCGCGGCGATGAAAAACGCGTGCGCCAGATCCTCATCAACCTGTTGGGCAACGCGGTGAACTTCACCGACAGCGGCGAGGTGCGCCTGCGGGTCAGTTATATGCGCGAGACCGCCAACTTCGAGATTATCGACACGGGCATCGGCATCGATCCAGGGCAGTTGGAGCGGATATTCCAGCCGTTCGAACGCGGCGACCTGATGCGCCAGGACAACGGCGTGGGCCTGGGGCTGACCATCACGCGCATGCTCACGTCATTGATGGGCGGCGAGCTGCGGGTGACCAGCGAGCTGGACAAGGGCACCTGCTTCCAGGTGCGGCTGTTCCTGTCCCAGGTGCGTGCGCCGCAGGCCGTGGTGCATGTGGAGCACGACATCATCGGTTATCAAGGGGAGCGACGACGCATCCTGGTGGTGGATGACCATGTGGACCATCGCAAGGTGCTCAGTGGCATGCTCACGCCACTGGGTTTCGAAGTGATCCAGGCCAGCAATGGCCAGGACGCGATCCGCCAGGTGGCGCTGCTGGCGCCGGACCTGATCCTGATGGACCTGTCGATGCCAACCCTGGATGGCTACGAAACCAGTCGCTTGATCCGCCGCAATGCGCTGTCCACCGCGCCCATCATCGTGATCTCGGCCAACGCCTTCACCGACGACCGCGAACGCAGCATCGCCGCCGCGTGCAACGACTACCTGGCCAAGCCCGTGCACACGCCGGAGCTGCTCGGGCGCCTGCAACAGCACCTGGACCTGCAGTGGCTACGGCGTACCAAGAGCCTGGTGCCGCCCCCACCGCCCAGCGTGTTGCCCAGCCCGGAAGACCTGGCCATCCTCGCCGAACTCAGCGCCATCGGTTACGTGCGCGGCCTGCACGAAAAGCTCGACACCCTCCTTGCGCACCAGCCCGACACCGAGCCTTTCATCAGCAAGGTGCGCGGGCTGCTCAAGGGTTTCCGCCTGGATGAACTCAACCGAACCCTCAAGGAGGCCGAAGATGAATGCACTCACCCGCAGCACTGAACCCGGTGTCGTGCTGATCGTGGACGACACCCCGGATAACCTGGCGATGCTCTCGGACGCCCTCGACGATGCCGGCTACATGGTCCTGGTGGCCCTCGATGGCCTCAGCGCGTTGAACCGCGTGCAACGCCGACGTCCGGACCTGATTCTGCTGGACGCGATGATGCCCGGCCTGGACGGCTTCGAAACCTGCCGTCGGCTCAAGGCGCAACCCGCCAGCGCGGACATCCCGGTGGTGTTCATGACCGGGCTGACCGACACCCGGCACGTGGTGCAGGGCTTTGAAGTGGGTGGCAGTGACTACGTGACCAAGCCGATCCAGACCGACGAGGTGCTGGCGCGGGTGGCGGCGCATTTGCGCACGTCGCGGATCTTGTTGTCCGCGCGGGAGGCGCAACAGCCGAGTGTGCTGACGCTGGAAGATGCCCCGGCGCAAAGGCTGCTCTCGGCCCGGTTCCAATTGACCGAGCGCGAGGTGGAAGTGTTGCGCTGGGTGGCGTGCGGCAAGACCAATCGGGATATCGGCGATATCCTGGGGTTGAGCCCAAGGACGGTGAACAAGCATTTGGAGCATGTGTATGTGAAGTTGGGGGTGGAGACTCGCACAGCGGCCACGTCAGTCGCGTTGGCTGCAATCTAAAAATGTGGGAGCTGGCTTGCCTGCGATAGCGGCGGGTCAGTTTGCATCTAAGTGGCTGACATTCCGCCATCGCAGGCGAGCCAGCTCCCACATCGGATTCGCATTACCCACCAAAGGTATGCGAGGGCCGCCTCAACGTCGGATCGAACGGGTTGAGCCTTGGCCCGATCGCCGCCGCTTCGCGCTTCAACAACTCCACCACCATGGGTAACCGGCTCGGCCCCAGTCGGTCACTGATGGTCGCTACACTCAACGCCGCCACTGCATGCCCGTCCCGATTGAGGATGGGCACCGCCAAGCCGGCCATGCCTTCCAGCACCCCGGTATTGCGCGCCGCGTAGCCCAGGGTGCGCACGTTCTCGACTTCCGAACGCAACAGCACTTCGTCATACAGGTGGAAGTCCTTGAGCCGTGGCAGGTTGTAGCGGATCACCGTCTCGCGCTCTTCCTCCGGCAAAAACGCCAGGATCGCCAGGCTGCCCTGCCCCACGCCCAAGGCCACCCGCCCACCGATATCGCCGGTGAAGGTGCGGATCGGGTACGGACCCTCGCTGCGGTCCAGGCAGATCGCATCGAAGCCGCTGCGCGCCAGCAGGAATAACGAATCCCCCAGTGAAGCGCTCAGGCGCAACATGCTCGGCCGCACGAGGTCGCGCAGGTTGCCGGTCTTGCCGGCGTTAGCCGCCAGGGCGAAGAACTCCAGGCTCAGGCGATAACGTTTGCTGCGTGCGTCCTGCTCGACCATGCCCTCCTCCATCAGGCTGCGCAATAAACGGTGGGTGGTGGGCTGGGACAGGCCCACCTGTTGCGCAAGTTGGGTGACGCGTTCGCCGCCCTCCGGCACTTCACCCAGGGTGCGCAGCAATGCGAACAGGCGAGAGACGCCGCCCGCCCCGACTTCTCTGCCACTTTCATTTCGATCAGTGGAATCCATAACAACCAATCTCTTTGTAAATTCCGGTGAGTGAATAAATACGAAAATAATAGTCCGTTCAGTGAAATTCCATCTTCCGCCCATCCTAGTCTTCGTCCTAATCTGCGTCCACAGGGGCGAAATGAACAACAACCGGCAGCCGACTTGAGATCGAGCGCCAACGCACCCGAAACACCCTTTTCGCATCTGCCCAAAACAAAAAAGCGCGTTTCGACGCGACTCATAAAGGTGGAACGCAGACATGGCATTTCTCCAACTCAACGCCTTGAGCAAACGCTACGGCGCCGTCGACGCGGTGGTCGCCACCGACCTTGCGGTGGAAAAAGGCGAGTTCGTTTCCCTGCTCGGCCCCTCGGGC
>Ga0308167_1000539_pt1 | contig 63317 bp, 51 predicted proteins | sample PhyCR1_2_FD_202138 | JGI IMG/M metagenome (GOLD analysis project Ga0308167, IMG submission 202138) | Phyllosphere microbial communities from UC Gill Tract Community Farm, Albany, California, United States - DLSLRC.R1 | ecosystem: Host-associated > Plants > Phyllosphere > Unclassified | place... | reverse complement strand
CCGGAAAGATCCCAAGAGCTATATGGTCGGTGATCAGGGACCAGGCACCGCTGACGTGCCACCTGGTCACAAAAAACTGGGGAAAATTACTTCGACGAAAATGGGGAGTATCTATCCGACAGTGACACGGTGATCTTCATGATTTGACTTTCGCTAAGCGTCGTTTTCTCGAATAGCCGGCTGGTTGCTTCATGCCGTAAGTCGTGGAACCGCAAACCTACTGCTTCGGCCTGCTCGAATACTGACTTAAAACGCTTAGAGAGGTAGTCGGATAGCTCGGCCAAGTGCTTGGGGTCGCTCTGCCCGTTCCACCACGGGAAGAAAACATTGTCCGGGTGGTTGGCCGGGACTTCACGAACGGCCAGGTAGTCCTTGATCGCGGCGACGGCCACAGTCGATAGCGGCACCTGGCGCTTGTCGCCGTTCTTTGTCTTGTCCAAAAATACCGTACGTCGCGGGAGGTCCACCTGGTCGAGCGTCAGCGTGTACATTTCCCGGAGCCGCATCGCGGTCTCGACGGCCAAGACGAACAGCAGGCGGTGCGCTTGCGGGTACTCGATGGTCAGCGGACGCTGTAACCTAGCCAGGATGCCTCCGTCAATCACCGCCAGGGCCTTCTCGTACTCGCCTTCCTCTAACCGGCGATCACGTTCCGTGTCTATCCGTTTTACGCCGGCCGCTGCTGTGTCGGCGGCGGTGTATTGGGCGTACCCGTCCGGCAGTGTCCGTAATGGGTGGTCGGGCATTTGCAATAGACCCTTCCGCAGTCCCCAGTCCGTGCAGCGGGCAAGGGCACCAACGCGAGCCCGGATAGTCGCGGGCGCCAGCTTTTCCACCCGCTTCATAGCCATAATCCAGTCGTCTACCCAGGCTGCGGTAATGGCGGATAGGGAACAGTACCTCGGTCCTTCACAACGGCGTTAAGGGCTCCCTGGTCCTTGCTGGATGGGTGTGCATCGCGGCGGTATTCGCGGTCTAGGTGCGCAATCGTCAGCACGCGGGTTTCGGCTTTGAATTCGGTAGGAACGATACCGGCCGACAGGAGTGCCTCTAAGCGTTTGGCGTACTCATCTCCCTCTGCTTCCGAAGCAAAGGTCATATAGATGGGCTTCTCTAAAAGCCCCGCTTTCTTGAATGTGTACTGCCAGGTGCCGTTAGCAAACTGCTTCTTCCCTGCCATTTGACCGTCCCAGAGATAAATTCCTAGTCAAATTCTACGCCGTTTACCGACATATCTCGGGTGGTAGCTGGGGAATTTTGGCTGGTAGTGGCTCCCTTAGACTCCCATTGCGGGTGGTCGGAGCACAAATGAAAAAGGCCCTAAACGGGCCTAAGTCATTGATTTCACTGCTCGAACGGTGGTGGGTGCTGAGGGGCTCGAACCCCCGACCTACGCCTTGTAAGGGCGCCGCTCTACCAACTGAGCTAAGCACCCGTTCGAATGATTCGCAGCGAAGACCAAGATTATCATCGTGATGAACTGTCGCTGTCAAGCAAAATACGCACGAATCAACACCGGACATCCACGACAACCGCCGCACAGGCGACGGACCGTCGGCGACTCAATCATCCAGCAGCGATACGTCACGTACGGCGCCCTTGTCCGCTGACATCACCAGTTTGGCGTAGGCCTTCAATGCCGAGGAAACCTTGCGCGGGCGCGGATTGGCAGGCTTCCAGCCCCTGGCGTTTTGTTCGACCCGACGCTCAGCGAGTACCTCGTCGGACAGCAATACATCGATTGTCCGATTCGGAATGTCGATGCGGATACGATCACCATCGCGAACGAGACCGATTGCACCACCTGCTGCCGCTTCCGGCGAGCAATGCCCGATCGACAGACCGGACGTTCCACCGGAAAACCGGCCATCCGTCAGTAGCGCACATGCCTTGCCCAGACCCTTCGACTTGATATAGCTCGTGGGATAAAGCATTTCCTGCATCCCCGGACCGCCCTTCGGACCTTCATAGCGGACGATCACGACATCACCCGCCCGCACCTTGCCCGCAAGGATGTTCTCCACTGCTTCGTCCTGCGATTCCGTGACGTGCGCGGTCCCTTCGAACACCAGGATGCTTTCGTCCACGCCAGCCGTCTTCACGACACAGCCGTCACGGGCGATGTTGCCGGTCAGGACGGCGAGCCCGCCCTCCTTGGAGAACGCGTGTTCATATGAACGGATGCAACCCTCGGCGCGATCCAGGTCCAGGCTCGGCCAACGCGTGTTCTGGCTGAAGGCCACCTGCGATGGGACACCTGCCGGACCCGCCATGTAAAACGTGCGAACCGCTTCATCCTTGGTCCGGACGATGTCCCACTGGTCGAGTGCATCTTTCAACGTGGGCGTATGCACCGTTGGCACATCGGTGTGCAGTTTGCCTGCACGATCGAGTTCGCCCAGAATCGCCATGATGCCGCCGGCACGATGTACATCCTCGATATGATACTTGTTGGTATTTGGCGCGACCTTGCACAATTGCGGCACGATGCGTGACATCCGGTCGATATCGGCCATCGTGAAGTCGATCTCCGCTTCGCGGGCAATGGCCAGCAAATGCAGGATCGTGTTCGTCGAGCCGCCCATCGCGATATCCAACGTCATCGCATTTTCGAATGCCTTGAAACCCACCGAGCGTGGCAGCACGCGCGTATCTTCCTGCTCATAATACCGACGCGCCAGACCGACGATGCCCTGGCCTGCCCGCTTGAACAGTTGCTCACGGTCCGCATGCGTCGCGACAACAGTGCCGTTCCCCGGCAGCGACAAGCCCAACGCCTCGGTCAGGCAATTCATCGAGTTCGCGGTGAACATGCCCGAACACGAACCGCACGTCGGGCACGCGGAGCGCTCGACTTCCGCGACGTCCGCGTCCGAATACGATGTGTCCGCGGCAATCACCATTGCATCGACCAAGTCGAGCTTCTTGAACTCCATCGTCTTGGTAACCGGATTCGCCAGGCGCGTCTTTCCCGCTTCCATCGGCCCCCCCGAAACGAAGATGACCGGAATGTTTAGCCGCATGGCGGCCATCAACATGCCTGGGGTGATCTTGTCGCAATTGGAAATGCATACCATCGCATCCGCGCAATGGGCATTGACCATGTATTCAACAGAGTCGGCGATGATGTCGCGGCTCGGCAGTGAATACAGCATGCCATCGTGTCCCATCGCGATGCCATCATCAACGGCGATCGTGTTGAATTCCTTGGCGACACCGCCAGCGGATTCGATCTCGCGTGCAACGAGTTGGCCCAAGTCCTTCAGATGGACGTGACCCGGGACGAATTGCGTAAACGAGTTGACTACCGCAATGATCGGCTTGGAGAAATCCTCGTCTTTCATGCCGGTGGCACGCCACAGCGAGCGTGCCCCGGCCATGTTGCGGCCGGCGGTAGAAGTTTTAGAACGGTATGCGGGCATGATAGGGACAGATAAAAATCGCGAAAAGGAACCGGGCCTTGAGATGCGGCCCCTTGTGCGCCCTTGCGAACAACCTCTTGAGCCGCACCATGGGCAAACCTCCTGATTATACTCCCCCGCTCTCAGGGACGCGCCTGGCCGCCATCAACTGCTGAACAGCCATGCATCCATACTTGTGCGGGTAACGACCACCGCGTGGGCAAAAAAAAACCGCGATCTCTCTTCGAAATCGCGGTTTTCATGCGGCAAGCGCCCTACTCGATACAACACGCTTTGATGCAGGAGGCGGCACGCCCTAAGGCCCGCCGGCCAGCATCAATGCTTCACAACACCGCTGGTGGGGCGCGGCTCCGCCGCGGCTTCCGCTACGGGTACTTCTTTCGGCTCTTCATCCGGCAGCGCGTCAGGCACCCGTTCCAACGCCATTTCCAGCACCTTGTCGATCCAGCGGACTGGTACGATCTCGATGTTGTTCTTCACGTTGTCCGGAATGTCCGCCAGGTCCTTCACGTTGTCTTCCGGAATCAGCACCAGCTTGATACCGCCACGATGCGCCGCCAGCAGCTTTTCCTTCAAGCCGCCGATCGGCAATACTTCGCCACGCAACGTGATTTCACCGGTCATCGCCACATCCGCGCGAACCGGAATGCCAGTCAGTACAGACACCATGGCCGTCGTCATCGCCGCGCCGGCGGACGGACCATCCTTAGGCGTCGCCCCTTCCGGCACGTGGATATGCATGTCACGCTTCTCGAACGCGTCGTCTCGTACCCCCAGCTTGCGAGCACGGCTACGCACGACCGACCGCGCGGCTTCCACGGATTCCTTCATCACGTCGCCAAGCGAACCCGTCCGAATAACCGCGCCCTTGCCAGGCATCGTCGCCGCTTCGATGGTCAGCAAGTCGCCGCCCACTTCCGTCCACGCAAGACCCGTCACCTGACCGACTTGGTTTTCCTTTGCTGCCAGGCCAAAATCCACCTTACGCACGCCCAGGAACGTGTCGAGATTCGTGCTATTGACGGTGACCGATTTCTCGTCCTTCTTTAGCAGCAGTAACTTCACGACCTTACGGCAAATCTTCGAGACTTCGCGTTCGAGCGACCGTACGCCCGCTTCACGCGTGTAGTAACGAATGATGTCGCGAACCGCATTCTCCTCGACAACGATCTCGCCTTCCCTGAGACCATTGTTCTTTTTCTGCTTCGGCAGCAAGTAACGCTGCGCGATGCTGACCTTCTCGTCCTCCGTATAACCGGACAAGCGGATCACTTCCATCCGATCCAGCAACGGCGGCGGAATGTTCAGAGAGTTCGAGGTCGCAACGAACATCACATCGGACAGATCGAAATCCACCTCAACATAGTGATCCGCGAACGTATGATTCTGTTCCGGGTCAAGCACTTCCAACAACGCTGACGACGGATCACCGCGGAAATCCATGCCCATCTTATCGACTTCGTCGAGCAGGAACAGCGGATTACGCACAGCCACCTTCGACAGGCTTTGCAGGATCTTGCCCGGCATCGAGCCAATATATGTCCGGCGATGCCCACGGATCTCGGCCTCATCGCGCACGCCGCCCAATGCCATGCGGACAAACTTGCGGTTTGTTGCTCGCGCAATGGACTGGCCGAGCGATGTCTTACCAACACCCGGCGGCCCGACCAGACAAAGAATCGGGGCTTTTACCTTATCTACCCGTTGCTGGACCGCCAGATATTCCAGAATGCGTTCCTTGACCTTCTCAAGACCGTAATGATCTTCGTCCAATACCTTTTCGGCATTCGCCAGGTCGTTGTTGACCTTGCTCTTCTTGCGCCATGGCAAGCCTACCAGAATGTCGATGTAATTGCGCACCACCGTCGCTTCCGCCGACATCGGTGACATCAGCTTCAGCTTCTTCAACTCCGCATCGGCTTTCTTCTTGGCTTCCTTCGGCATCTTGGCATTGACGATGCGCTTCTCGAGTTCTTCGAGATCCGCCCCTTCCTCGCCTTCGCCGAGTTCCTTCTGAATCGCCTTGACCTGCTCGTTCAGGTAGTACTCGCGCTGGCTCTTCTCCATCTGACGCTTCACACGTCCGCGGATACGCTTTTCCACCTGCAGAATGTCGATTTCCGACTCGAGTTGACCAAGCAGGTGCTCAAGTCGCTCGATGACGGGCATCATCTCCAACACATTCTGCTTTTGGTCCAGCTTGAGCGGTAGATGCGCGGCGATCGTATCCGCCAAGCGACCCGCGTCGTCAATGCCTGAGAGCGAGGTCAGAATCTCCGGCGGGATTTTCTTGTTCAGTTTGACGTATTGATCGAATTGGGAAATGATCGCGCGGCGCAGCGCTTCCGTTTCGGCGCTATCGGCACGATCCGGGTCAAGCGGCAACGCTTCGCAAGTGAATTGCGTTTCTTCTTCTTCGATCGATATCGTCTTCGCGCGCTGAATACCTTCCACCAGCACCTTGACGGTGCCATCGGGCAGTTTCAGCATTTGCAGGATGTTGGCAACACACCCTACCTCATGCAGATCTTTTGCAGTCGGCTCGTCCTTGGCCGCGGCTTTTTGAGCAACAAGCATGATGTGCTTGCCGCCTTCCATCGCGGACTCAAGGGCCTTGATCGATTTCGGACGCCCAACGAACAGCGGAATTACCATGTGCGGAAACACCACCACGTCCCGCAGCGGGAGCAGCGGCAGGCGGGTGGGTTCCGACGGGAGGAGTTGGGTTCCTGACATTTTCATTTCCCCATGAATGGAATCGGGTTTGAACCTAGTTGGGGTCGCTTGCGGCCGCTTTCAAGAGCATCCTGCCCGGAAACCGGGAAGGCGTACGCTTGTCAAGCGATCGCGGGAACGCAACGGGACAAAGAACGAAGATGCCGGTTAGGACGACGGGGCACATTTTTACGACAATCCGCACCATCGAGAGGTTGACGATAAGAACACGTAAAACAGTTCGCCGGAGACCGGCCATGACGACAAGTCATACATCATATTGCCAGAGGCGCGCTGATCGACCGCTGGTGCACACCATCCAGCACCATGAGTGACCATCCGCCGACCGGGCCGCGATCCCGGATCAGTTGGATCCCGAGACGCGTGGTGTTTCTTCATAAATCAACAGCGGCTTTCCGTCACCTTCGATGACGTTCGCATCGATGATGACTTTTGAGACACCCTCATACGTCGGCAACTCGTACATCGTGTCCAGTAACGCCTGCTCCAGGATGGACCGCAAACCGCGCGCCCCGGACTTGCGCCGAATCGATTTGCGCGCAATGGCATGCAGCGCATCGGGACGCAATTCGAGCTCGACGCGCTCCATCGCGAAAAGCTTCTGATACTGTTTGACCACCGCATTCTTCGGCTCGATCAAAATCCGGATCAGTGCTTCCTCATTCAGTGATCCGAGCGTCGCCACCACAGGCAAACGACCGATCAGCTCTGGAATCAATCCAAACTTGATCAGGTCCTCGGGTTCGACTTCCTGAAGCACCTCGCCAGAGTCCCGCTCGAGCGCGGTCTTTACCGCCGCACCAAAACCAATGCCGGTCTTTTCGGTGCGGTCGACAATCACTTTTTCCAAGCCATCGAACGCACCGCCGCATACGAAAAGAATATTCGTCGTGTCTACCTGGATGAAATCCTGGTTCGGATGCTTGCGCCCCCCTTGGGGTGGCACCGAGGCCATGGTGCCCTCGACCAATTTCAACAATGCCTGCTGCACGCCTTCCCCTGATACATCCCGGGTGATGGACGGATTAGCCGACTTGCGGCTGATCTTGTCGATTTCGTCGATGTAGACAATGCCGCGCTGCGCCTTCTCGACTTCATAATTGCAGTTCTGCAGCAACTTCTGAATGATGTTTTCGACATCCTCGCCAACATATCCAGCCTCTGTCAGCGTAGTCGCATCGGCGATCACAAACGGCACGTCAAGCAGTCGCGCCAATGTCTGCGCGAGCAATGTCTTTCCCGAACCGGTTGGCCCGATCAGCAGGATGTTGCTCTTGGAGAGTTCGACGTCGTTACCGCCCGGCGCGAGATGCTTCAGGCGTTTGTAATGGTTGTGCACCGCCACCGCCAGGATCTTCTTGGCACGCTCCTGACCGATCACGTACTGATCGAGGATCGTCCTGATCTCCTGCGGTGCCGGCAGTCCGGACTTCGCACTGTTGGATTCGTCTCCCGCACCGCTCGCCTCATCGCGAATGATCTCGTTGCAGAGATCGATACATTCGTCGCAAATGAACACCGAGGGGCCTGCGATCAGCTTCTTGACCTCGTGCTGGCTTTTGCCGCAAAACGAACAGTACAGCAGCTTTTCGCCGCTCGTTACCTTCTTGTCCGCCATAAGTATTCATGCCTCCGGACATGTTGACTTCATCATACGCCGATTCATCGGAAGCGGTAGGAAATGCGCATTCCGCGCCCCTCTACAAGGACCATCCGGTCGAATAGGGATGCACCACCCGTTGGCCTTCGGCGACAATCCGACGCGGGCACAAGCCCTTCTCGCTCTCGACAAATCGTTGATTCATCGCTTATTTCCCGCGCCACAATGGTCAGGCGCCGAGCAACGAAGACCGCCACGCCTGTCGTGATCGCGTGCGACGCCATGAGAATGCGACATCCGCAGCCGGGCGAAATGCATCTGGAAAACAACGTAAACAGATGCATTTTTGCGACTGACACGGGGGAAAACCCCATTCCTGGCAGTTTTAATCGCGGATGCGATGGTAACTGTACAGCGCGCCGCCGCGACTTTGGCTGGAGCGAAATGTACTGACACGGATGTGATTAAAACGCGAAACCAGGCGCGCGGCTTTCGCCGCCCCCTGGCGCGCCCCATCCTTTCCCGTGTAGAGATCCGATCGCAATAAGGGCAGCCCGATTCGGTAAATACTACCGGATTAGCGCCCGTCACACCGGCCCCTCGCGGATCACGTACCCGTGAGCAACATCAGGGCCGCTTCGCCAACACCTCATCGATAAGGCCATAATCTTTCGCGGCCTCACTGGACATGAAGTTATCGCGATCGGTATCGCTGGCGATCCGCTCGATTGGCTGGCCCGTGTGATGCGAAAGCAGCGCGTTCAGGCGCTCCTTCAAGTACAGGATTTCGCGCGCCTGAATCTCGATGTCGGACGCCTGCCCGCGCGCACCACCCAGCGGCTGGTGAATCATCACGCGTGCATTGGGCAGCGCACGACGCATGCCCTTCTCACCGGCAGCCAACAGGAAGGCGCCCATGCTCGCTGCAAGGCCCATGCATAGCGTGGATACCTTCGGCTTGATGAATTGCATCGTGTCGTATATTGCCATCCCGGCAGACACCGAACCGCCTGGACTATTGATATATAGCGAGATTTCCTTGTCGGGATTCTCGCTTTCCAGAAACAGCATCTGCGCCACGACAACATTGGCCGTCTGATCGTTCACTTCGCCCACCAGGAAGATGACGCGTTCCTTTAGCAGACGGGAATAAATGTCATACGCGCGTTCACCGCGACCGCTGGTCTCCACCACCATCGGCACCAGGCCGAGTGCCTTCGGTTCCAGGTCGGAAGCCGCGCGGGCGCCGTCAATTGCGGCGGAACCCCACTGCGCGGGATACTGCCAATTTTCGCGAAACGTCATGCGATCGATCCTTTGCGAGTATGTCTAGCAGGAATGAAACGTCTGAACCGGTGTCTCCGCATCGAAGCACACCGACGCGCATTGTCATCGTCACCCGCCCACGACAACAACCCGCGCACGTTCACCGGAGCGTACGGCCTTGCCGCCATGATACGCGGCTCGGACCATTCTTTCCTATATGGGGCCGTGCCCCGCACTTCACAATAGCCACGCGGCGCGATACATTGCCGCCACGCGGCATAGCGCACCGTACAAACGACAAAAGCGCGCCGCGGAAATCCGTGGTGCGCCCCCGCCGTGCGCTCATGCAACGTTGCTAGGGTCAGTGAGATCCCCGATCAGGCCGTTGCGCCCAGCTTTTCAAAAGGCACTTCCTCGTCCGTCACCTTTGCTCGCGACGTCACGAATTCAACGACGTTATTCTCGACAACATACGCTTCCATTTCGGACAACCGTTGTTGATTCGAGTAATACCAACGCACGACTTCCTTCGGATCTTCGTAGCTCTTCGCGAACTCTTCCACTTCCTTTCGGATCTGGTCCGGCTTTGCCTTCAAGTCGTTGGCTGCTACCAGCTCGGCCAGGATCAGACCCAGTTTGACGCGGCGCTCCGCCTGCTCGCGGAACATTTCCGCCGGAATCGCCGCATCCTTCGCGTTCGGCACGCCCCGTTGCTCCAGGTCCTGCCGCGCCAGTTCCACCAAGCGTTGCTGATCTTGTTCCACCAGCGCCTTCGGCACTTCCAGGTCCGTCGCCAGCTTCAACAACGCATCCATCACGCTGTTCTTCAACTCCGCCTGGGCACGACGCTTCGCTTCGCGCTCAAGATTATCCTTTACTTCCGTGCGCATCTTGTCGATGTCGCCGTCGGCCACACCCAGCGTCTTGGCGAACTCTCCGTCAAGCTCCGGCAACTGCGGCAGTTCGATCTGCTTGATCGTGACGGTGAACTGCGCGGTCTTACCGGCAACATCCTTACCGTGGTAGTCCTCTGGAAAGGCCAGGTCGAACTCGCGCGACTCACCGACACCCAAACCAATCGATGCCTTCTCGAATTCCGGCAGCATCCGGCCTTCACCCAGCGTGAAGACGAAATCTTCCGCCGAACCTCCGGCGAATGCCTCACCGTCGATCTTGCCGACGAAATCGACCGTCACCCGGTCTCCGTCCGCCGCCTTCTCGCCTTCGCCGCGCGGCGCGAACGTCACGCGCTGCTTGCGCAGGATATCCAGCGTGCGCGTCACTTCGTCATCACCGATATTGGTGACGGTGCGCTTCACTTCCGCCGTGGCAACGTCACCAAGCGTGATCTCGGGGTAGACCTCGAATGTCGCGTCAAACGCGATAGCGGCTTCGTCTGCGCCCTCGGCGGACACCTTCGGCTCGAAACGCGGTTGACCCGCAACCTTGAGTTTTTCGGCCTGCTGCACCTCGAAGAAAGCGCTGCCGACCTTGTCGCTCAGCACTTCCGCCTGGACTTGACCACCATATTGCGATGCAACCACCTTCATTGGCGCCTTGCCGGGGCGAAAGCCCGGCATGCGGAAGGTTTTCGCGATTTGACGCAGACGACCGTCAACCTCTTGCTGCACCGCATCGCGCGGCACCGAGATCGTGACGCGCCGTTCGAGCTTGCCGAGCGTTTCTACAACGTTTGCCATGGATTCCGATCCGTTCTCTTAAATTCTCGCCCGGGCGGTAGCGCCGCCTAACTCGCGCGGCCTTTCCGATGCCAAGATCCGCTAGGACCTGGATATCGCTGGAAAAACCGTTTGCATCACACCACGCAAAACGGCGTGGCGCGCGCCCAGGGCTTGTGCATTGAGCGTTAAAGCGCTCTATTCTAGCAAACTATTCCGCCGCTTCCGACGATTTCGCGGGCCGCCCGGGCATCCGCGGCCCCACATCGCCTTGCCGGCCATGCGCGCCACTGTCTCCAGAAGCATCGGCCCAGTAATTGATACGCGGGTTGGCGATCTCGATGCCGAGTTCGCGGAAACGCTCGTAGATGCGTTTGTTGAACGCACGCTGCACGCCCCAGCGACCTCTGTCGAGACAGCGGAATTGGCCTGCCACGGTAACCGATGCGCCGTCGACCGCGTCGACACCCCAGATCTCCAGATCGTTGATGATCAGATCCTTGAAATCCGGGTCCTCGCGCATGGCCGCACCCATTTTCTTCAGTTCGGCAATGACGCGATCAACATCGGTATCGTAGGCACAACTCACGCGAACAGCCGCGTTGCCCAACCCTCGATTTACATTGTTCACCGTGGAGACCGAACTGAACGGCACGATGTATAAAGACCCGTCGCTACCCCGCAGGCGCACGGTCCGAATCGACAAGTTCTCGACGTTGCCGGAGACACCGGCCACCGTCACATAGTCGCCTACCTGCATGGCATTTTCCATCAGCAGGAAAATCCCGGTGATGAAATCCTGCACCAGCTTCTGCGAGCCAAATCCGAGCGCCACGCCGATGATGCTGGCCCCCGCGAGCAATGGCGTGGTGTTGATGCCAATCTCATTCAACGCGGTGAGCCCAACGATCAGGAGAATACAGATGAACAGGCTCGTGCGGAGCATTGGCAGCAACGTACGCAGGCGCGCCGCGCGAACCGTGTCGCCGCGATCATGCCAACGTTTCAGGCGCCGCTCCACCCCGATATTCGCGGACTCCCACACAAAGACGGCGATAAGCGCCGCGATGCCGATCGTCAGCATCGCCGATGTCAGGTTGCGTCCAACGGTACCTCGCGTAAACCACGCAATCGCGTCGTACCCCCACGCCTGGAGCAGCGTGACACCCGCGCACACGATCAGTAACGCCGTCACGACCGCCCGGATGATGGGGTAATAGCGATTCGTGAGTTTGGCGCTGGCGCTAACCTCCTCCTCCTCGTCCCGCGCCTCGCGGCGGAATAGACGCCCCAACCCACCCAACAACACGATTGCCAGCAAGCGAGCACCCACGATGATGCCCACCGTCGTGCCGATAAAATGCACGAGTTTCTGAAAACCGTCCTCCACGCCCAGCGCAAAGACCACCCAGACCGTGATGACGACAAAACACCCGAAAATAGGCCACACGTCCGCCAGCCAACGCCGGACGCCGGCAACCGATCCCTTGGCATCCCTGGCTCCCGCGATCGCACGGCCGGCGGCGTCACGCGTTCGCAAGATCAGCACCACGATGCACGTGTGAACGATCAGCGAAACCAGCTTCATGAATGCGATCTGGCCCTGATGACTTGCACCAAACGCCGCCCCCGCTTTCACCAGCGCGACACCGAACGCCGCGACGACGATGACGGCCCGCACCCAGCGTTCAACAACTTCGGCGGTATCTCGCGTCACATCGAGCAACCGCATGCCCCTGGCGTCCGCAGCGAACAAGAGCCGGATCACGATCATGGTGACGCGCGTCGTTAGATACGCATCGATGAAAGCGTCGGTCATATCGTCGATGCGTGCGCTGTCGACGTCGACCCAGCGCAGCATCAGTCCCGCGGCGAAGAAGAACAGCAATGGCGACAGCAACTCGACGAACAGCATCGCTATCGCGAACGGGGCATGTCGCAGCGTGCTCCAGTGCCGCGCGGATTCGGCGGCCGCCTTGCGCGCCGCCTCGATCATCTGTGGATCATCCTTGTCATCACCACCATCACGCTGCGCTTTCCCCGACTTGCCGGCATGACCCTCGTCGTCATCCGTGCGCACGGGTACGCCATCGCCGGCATCCACTGGCACCGCTTCGATGCGTTCCTCTCCGTCAACAACGGTCAGCACGAGGGCGACGTCAGTGGGCACGCCTTTCGTTGCCCCCTCTGCCGCGGGAACTGCGCCCGCCTGCGTTGCTTTCGTCGCGACGGCCCCGACCTTGTCGCGATCGATGGCCAACGTCGTATACGCATCATCAGTGGACGGCGTGCCGCCGCTTTTGGCGGCATCGTCCCCGCGTTCCCGGCTGGCTGCCTCCGCGGCGGCCTGCGCCAGCCTTTCGTCACGGGCCTCCTGGATCTCACGCTTGCGCGCCGCCACTTCACGCGCGCGCTCCCGTGAGATTGCACGAAGCTCTACCGCATCGGCCTGACGCACGAGCGCCGCCCGCGGCCGCTTCAACGCAAAGCGCAACCCCCACTCCAATGCCAGGCCCACGACGAAAACGGCGCCGAGCGCCTCCAGACTTTGCCAGCCAAGGGATTGTCCACGCGAGGTGCTGAACGTTGCGCCCAGCCATGCCAGGAATGCCGGAAAAGTCACGACCGACTGTGCGACTTTTTGGATCTGATCGCTCATCCCGTCCGCCCAATGCGCCACTAGGCGCAGCAACTGCGCAATCAGGCCATTTGCCTCGAGTGGTGCGCTGGCGGATGCCGCCGATGCCGACGAGGTTGCCACCGCGCTCGTCGCCGCTGCGACCGGTGCTGATGACGTGGATGCAACCGGTTGCGGGGAGACGGGTGCAACAACCGAGGCCGCATGCGGGGCGGAGGTGGCTGCTACGCCACTTGCCACATTGGCGCCCAGGGCGGGTGCGGCCGGCGACACCGCCGCGATGGCCTGTAGCGTATGCACCGCTTCTTCCCGCTCACGACTGTCTTGCAGCACCCGCAGCGCACGCTGCGCCGTCGCGGGGGATACATCTCTCGCGGTGAGAATCGGGCGCGCCGAGGCGGCACTCGACGCCTGCGTATCCGACGCCGCTGGTGGGACGCCGCTGGCCGCCAGCGCACTGCCTCGCGCATCGACCGTATCCGTTGGCACTGTCGTGCCGGACGCCGGTGCCGACGGCGTGGCGGTTGACATGAATGGATCGTGACGCGCGTTCGCGGCAGACGCAGCGGCGCTGGACATGCCCTGCGCGTCGACTGGCGATGTCGACAGACCCAGCGCGAAGAGCGCGGTGATCGACAGCATCGCCATGCGGGAGCACACGCTCCCAAAGGCATGGCGACCCAAGCCCGAAGAATCATGACGCAAGGCGATATCGGCATCTGCGGCGCGCATGCGAGGCGCCACGATGGATGCGGAAGACAAAAAACGTATAGACATCGGATGTCGCGTAAGACGCGGTGCGCAAGCACCGCGATGGTCCGTGGACAGAGCAATGAGAACCGAACCCGCCTTCTTAAGTCGATGGCGGCAACCCCACAGCATCGATCGAGACAGGCACATCACTCATTGATCCTCTAATCTTATTGTTACAGCTTTTCCCACCCTCGCGGCGATTGCCGTTTTGCAAGACATATTCCGAAACGTCTGAACCGCTTGATCGCCACTTTTTTACAAAAGAAGACAGAAATACACCGTTGCACCGGAAACGCCTAATAAAATGCACATTAATTTTATGCGATTGCATGGAAAAGCAGTGTTGGCAACCATCCCGGAAGATTGGCAACCTCGGATTTCGTCAGCGTAATTTGTACTGCTCGGACGAACCCCGCGCGCATTTTGTTTCGGTTCATGGCAAGATTGGCGTACAAATTGCTTGATGAGACCGGTAGTTCTGGCAAACTCCCGGTCGCGAGCCAATCGCAATCCAGGCATTTGCTGGAACGCGTAAAAACACGCGGCGTGCAGGTTGCCGCAAGATCAACACAGCGCGGCATGCCCGCTTAAGACCGGATGCCGCAGGAGACAGCATTTGAATACATTATCGGCAACGGCGCCTAACGCTTCGCGCGCCAAAGTCATTTTTACGTGTGTGATGGCCGCTCTCGCCGGCCTTCTTTTCGGTCTGGACATCGGCGTAATCTCCGGTGCCTTGCCGTTTATCGCGAAGACCTACGAGATTTCCGACAAGATGCAGGAGTGGATTGTCAGCTCCATGATGTTCGGCGCCGCCGTTGGGGCCGTTCTGGCGAGCTACCTCTCCTGGCAACTGGGCCGAAAGTACTCGCTGGTACTGGGCGCCATCCTTTTTGTCGTGGGCTCGCTGATTTGTGGCTTTGCTTGGTCGCCTACGGCGCTGATCTTCGGGCGGATCACACTAGGGCTGGCAGTGGGTATCGCGTCATTCACCGCACCGCTATACCTGTCCGAGATCGCACCCCACTCGGTGCGCGGCGCGATGATTTCGCTGTATCAGTTGATGATCACGGTGGGTATTCTTGCCGCGTTCATTTCGAACACGGCGCTATCGGCTACCGGTAACTGGCGCTGGATGCTAGGCGTGATCGCGTTCCCCGCGGCATTGCTCCTGTTGGGCGTGCTCGTGTTGCCACGCAGCCCCCGTTGGTTGATGATGCGCGGGCGCGAACAGGAAGCGTTCGACGTGCTGCTGCAATTGCGCCCCGACCGTGAAACGGCGCAGCAGGAAGTGAATGAAATCAAGGAGCAATTGCGTGTCAAACAGGAAGGATTTTCCTTGCTGAAGGCCAATCCGAACTTCCGTCGCTCGATCGGGCTGGGCATCTTGCTGCAAGTCATGCAACAGTTGACCGGCATCAACGTGGTCATGTACTACGCACCGCGTATTTTCGGCTTGGCGGGCTACGATAGCGCCCACGATCAATTGATGGGCACGGTGCTGGTCGGCGCGGTCAACGTCGCTGCCACCTTTATCGCAATCGGACTGGTCGATCGCTGGGGCCGCAAGCCGATCCTCTACACGGGCTTTGTCGTCATGGCGGCGGGCATGGGTACACTGAGTCTGTTGTTGCACCTCGGCGTGCATACACCGGCACAACAAATGACGGCGGCCGCAACCCTGCTGATCTTCATCATCGGCTTCGCCATGTCGGCAGGTCCGTTGATCTGGATCCTTTGTTCGGAAATCCAACCGACCAAGGGCCGTGATTTCGGGATTGGCATCTCCACGTTCACCAACTGGATCGCCAACATGGCAGCCGGCGCAACGTTCCTGACGTTTATCAACGACTATGGTGCGCCAGCGACATTTGCCGGTTACGCCGTCATGAATGCGATCTTCATCCTTCTCACGATTTTCCTGGTGCCGGAAACGAAAGGGGTGTCGCTCGAACATATCGAACGCAACTTGTTCGCGGGCAAGGCTCTGCGCAACCTCGGCCGCTAATCCGCGCGCAATCGAGACGATGCGAATGCGCCCCTCCCGTATCGATGGGGACGGCCGCCTTCCCTGCGGGACGGAGGGCTCTGGCGGCCGGACAAAATGATTAGCTGCCCAGCCGCCGCTCTGGTATACTGGTTGGCTGTTCATGGAGCGTCTGGCGATGCGACATGAACAAGCGTGCGAGGATGGCGAAATTGGTAGACGCACCAGGTTTAGGTCCTGACGCCAGCAATGGTGTGCGGGTTCGAGTCCCGCTCCTCGCACCATAAATTTGCATCAGCGCAATTACTTGCGCTGACGATGGGTTGAAGGCGTACTACAGCGATAGTATGTCTTCGACCCATTTTTGCTTTTATTCGCCATCAAGCTGGGCCCTCTCCATGCCTGTTGCCTCTCGATAGCCGGAAAAATTCAGTCTCTTCCCGCGTGAATCCAATCGATTATTGTCAGCAGCAAGCGGCCCCTCCAGGCTCTCCCGCGTACTATGCGCTACGCTACGCGTCCCTGTTGCAACGGCCACTATTCATGCCGTTGCTCACGCTACGCCAGGAATGGGAGGACACGGTAACGCAGGCGAGCGATCCATCGATCGCTCAAGCCAAGCTCGCCTGGTGGGCACAGGAAATAGCGACAGCCGCCAGCGCCGATCCAGGCCGGCCGCCTACCCATCCTGCCACGCAGGCCCTGGCAACCGCGCCCGGTGGCTGGCTGCCACGACTGGCGCCGCTGCTGATCGCCGTTATCGACGCCCATCGCGAGGATGTGGAAAAGGCGCGCTATCTGGATTTTGCGGCCTTGCAACGCCACTTCCGGGAAAGCAGTGGACGCATCGCCGGCATACTGGCGTATTGCAGCGATGCCGCCAACGGCGAGCCCGATCGTCAGCATACGCCCACGCTAACGAATACCGGCCGTGCACCGCGACTCGATACGTCGATAATGCAAGGCCCGGACACGTCCAGTAGCAGCGCACCGGCCTTGACCGATGCCGACCTGCCGGAATGGGCGATCGCATTGGGCGCCGCCACCCGGCTTGCGAACGTGATCACGTTGATTGGCGATCATGCACGGCATGGGCGTATTTATTTGCCAGTTGATGACATGCAAACGCACCAGGTCCCGGCCTCGGACGTCCTCAACCGACGCTATACACCGGCCATGTTGGCGCTGCTCCTGGAACAAGCAAATCGCGCCCGGGACGGGTTGCTTGCTGCTCGTGCAGCCGCGCCTGCCATTCCACGGCAACGCAGGCGACACCACAGGGTTCTACTTGCCGAAGCAGCGATGGCGCAGCGTTTGCTCGACGAGGTTCTGCGCGATGGCGTACAAGTGTTACATCAGCGCATTGCGCTGACACCCGTGCGCAATCTCCTCGCCTCCTGGTGGGGCTCCAGGTAAGGCCGGTCGCACGCATCCACGCGACCGCTCACTGGGGAGACTCGCATCGCTGTTTGCCGCAAGCGCGCCAGGCAAGAGTCGTGACACAATGTCGAAGGGATGTTCGCTAACGTTCGGGCCGGCGTAAGGGGTTGCGCAACACGCCTTTCGGGGCGCGGTCCGGGTGATGGTCATCCAACGCATGGCGCAGGAAAGGCTGACGGCCTCCAGCGCCATTGGTAAATCACGTAACGCTTTGTAAATCCGTTCATTTTGCAAATCGTACACGCGGCAAAACCGCGATAAGATGACGACATGGAAAATAAAAGCCCATCAAAAATACTTGTCGTCGATGACGATCCCCGTCTTCGCGACCTGCTGCGCCGCTACCTCGGGGAACAAGGCTTCAACGTCTACGTGGCGGAAAATGCCCCGTCGATGAACAAGCTTTGGGTTCGCGAGCGATTCGATCTACTCGTTCTGGATCTGATGCTTCCCGGCGAAGACGGCCTGTCCATCTGCCGCCGCCTGCGTGGCGGAAATGACCGTACGCCCATCATTATGTTGACCGCGAAAGGCGAAGACGTCGATCGTATCGTCGGCTTGGAAATGGGTGCGGACGATTATCTGCCAAAGCCGTTCAATCCGCGCGAGCTGGTGGCCCGTATCCACGCGGTGCTGCGCCGCCGCGCGCCGGCCGAACTACCCGGCGCACCGTCGGAAACCACCGAGGTGTTCGAGTTCGGCGAGTTCTCGCTGAATCTGGCTACCCGTACGCTCACGAAGGCCGGACAGGAAATCCCGCTGACGACGGGTGAGTTTTCAGTGCTGAAGGTATTTGCCCGCCATCCACGCCAACCTTTGTCACGCGAAAAACTGATGGAACTGGCGCGCGGCCGCGAATACGAGGTCTTCGATCGTAGCCTGGACGTGCAAATCTCCCGTTTGCGCAAGTTGGTCGAACCCGATCCGAGCAGTCCGCGTTTTATCCAAACGGTCTGGGGTCTGGGGTACGTCTTCATCCCCGACGGAGCAGCGTAAGTCTTGGTCAGAATCGATCGGCGTCTGCTGTCGCTGGCTTTCGGCGGTCTGTTCTGGCGCACGTTCCTGCTGATCGCGCTCCTGATTACCGTTAGCCTGACCGCCTGGTTCCAGAGCTTCCGCGTGATCGAACGCGAGCCACGTGCGCAGCGCGTGGCGCTCCAACTCGCCTCCATCGTCAAACTAACCCGTACCGCGTTGCTGTATTCGGACCCGGACTTGCGTCGTGCGTTGCTGCAAGACCTGGAAAGCAATGAAGGGGTGCGGGTCTACCCGCGCGAAACGGCTGACCGATTCACGCGGCAGCCCGACGATCCCGTCAATAGGTTGATCGAACTCGAACTGCGCAAACGCCTCGGCGACGACACCGCCATTGCGTCGTCGGTCAACGGGATCCCCGGGGTATGGATCAGTTTCAAGATCGACGATGACGATTATTGGGTGTCCCTGAATCGAGACCAACTCGACAACGCCTCGGGACTCCAATGGCTAGGATGGGGGGTGTTCGCCTTGGCGCTGTCGCTCTTCGGCGCCGCGTTCATTACAAGTCTTGTCAATCGTCCTTTTGCCCGCCTCGCACGCGCCGCACGGAAAGTCGGTTCGGGACAGATGCCGGAACCGCTACCGGAACGGGGCCTCGGCGTGGCCGCCGATACCAATCGCAGCTTCAACCAGATGGTGCGGGACCTCGAACAATTGGAGACGGATCGCGCGCTGATGCTCGCAGGCATTTCGCACGATCTGCGTACTCCGCTCGCGCGACTGCGTCTTGAGACCGAGATGAGCCCCGCCGACGAGGCGACCAAGGACGCCATGGTCGATGACATCGAGCAGATGGACCGCATCATTGGTCGCTTCCTCGATTATGCTCGCCCCGGCCAGCGTGGCATGGAGCGTTTCGACCTTACCGGCATGTGCCGCGACATCGCCGCGCGGCTCGGTAGCGATGACCAGGTGATACTCGAAGCTCTTGAGCTGGTGGAGGACGTGGTCGTCGAGGCCGAGCCGACCGATATGCGAAGAATCGTCGACAACCTCGTCGAGAATGCAAAGAAATATGGTCGAAGTGAGGACGGTAAAACTCATGTATCGCTACGGCTGGCCGCGACCGCCGACGACCGGGCGATACTGACCGTGGCCGATGCCGGCGCCGGCATTCCGGAAGCACAACTGCCGTTGATCACCCGCCCGTTCTATCGCGTGGATGAAGCACGGACCAAGGCGGACGGCACCGGACTCGGCATGGCCATCGTGCAACGCCTGGTGACGCGGCACCGCGGGATGATGCGCCTTGCCAATCGCGACCCCGGGCCAGGGCTGGAAATCACGCTGGTCTTCCCCATCGTGCATCAGGCTGGCAGCCCTGCAGGAGGGCTTGCGACCAGCGGCGATGCGTTAGCCTGATCCAGGCGCGTCAGTCCTGCAGCAGCAACACGGCCGCTTGCGCCGCAATGCCTTCGGTGCGACCCAATGCACCGAGTTTTTCGTTGGTTTTCGCCTTGACGTTGATAGCGTCCACCGCAATGCCCAGATCCTCCGCGATCGTCTTCCGGATTTCCGGCATGTAGGTCGCCAACTTTGGTTGCTGGGCAATGACGGTGCTGTCCACGTTCTCGATGCGCCATCCGCGCGCTGTCACGCGTGTCACGGCCTCGCGCAGCAGCACGCGGCTGTCAGCGCCCTTGAATGCCACCGCCGTGTCTGGGAAATGGGTGCCGATATCGCCAAGGCCGGCGGCGCCGAACAGGGCGTCCGTGATGGCGTGCAGCAAAACGTCCGCATCTGAATGGCCCAGCAAGCCGCGATCATAGGCAATCCGGACGCCACCAATGATCAATGGACGATCCGGCACCAACGCGTGGATGTCATACCCCTGTCCTACTCGAATCTTCATCTGCTCTTCCTGACTAGGAGGACTGCCTGGCCTGCAAAAACGCTTCGGCCAAGGCGAAATCCTCCGGATAGGTAACTTTGAAATTGCGCATATGACCCCGAACGAGCTGCGGAGCATAGCCGGCCGCTTCAATTGCACTGGCCTCGTCCGTCACCACGCGGCCGGTCGTGTTCGCCGCGTCAAGCGCGTCACGCAATAAACCGAGACGGAACATCTGCGGCGTTTGCGCGAGCCAGAGTCCGTCGCGCGGCTCGGTATGGGCGATACGCACCTGGCCCGGCACGTCGTTCGCGCCACCCGTGCCAGCCGCGTCCACGATGAGACGTTCGCGTTTCAGGGTATCCGCAAGGGGCAATGCGACGATGCCCCCGACCGGATCACCGCTGACGGCGGCAATCAACGTCCGAATCAGTGCCGGGGTCACGCCGGGACGCGCGGCATCGTGCACCAATACCCAGTCATGCGGCTGGGCACCGAAATCAGACTGTAGCACCGTCAAGCCATTGCGTACGGTGGCATGCCTGCTGTCTCCGCCGCATCGCCTGATCGCGTAGCGCAACCCTTCGAAACGACGCGGATCGAAGGCGGTATCATCCGGCGACAGCGCAATCAACGTCTGCGCAAACTCGGCGCACGCGTCGAATGCCGCCAACGCGTGATACAGCATGTTGCGTCCCGCCACGCTGCGATATTGTTTGGGCAGGCCGCCGCCCGCCCGCGTACCGGTACCGGCGCACGGAATCAACGCAAAGAGCCGGGCATGCGCAGCACGCCCCTGGGTGCCGCGGCCGCCCGTTGCCGCCACGATCGTGGGCGATGCGTCGGAATCGGCGTTGCCGCCATCAAATACCGGAGGTTCAACCATCTTGTCCGTTGTCTAGGAATACAGAACCTGCTGCCTCTCATCGCTGTATTCGTCCATCCCGATCTTCCAACCGGGCGGATAGAAAAACACGAGAAACGCCAGCAACGCCGACGGATTCTATAATAATGTTCTTCGCACCGGTGCAACGTGTCGCGCGGCCCCTGCCGCACGACACGCCACACCCTCCGGCGCGCCGAACGGAACACTATGCAAGATACGTCTAAATCCTCCCAGCGAGGCGCACGCGCACGCGCAGGCACCCCCACGTCGAACGCCAATCCATCGGCCGACCCAGCCGCAATCCCGGATCCCCAGGCGCAGGCCGCCGCCGCCAGTGCCTTTGCGGCGATGACCGCGGCCGGATCGCCGGTCCCATTGGTCAAGGCAGGCAACCGCTATGCCGTCAGCACGCCGCCCGGCTCTTCCGATGCGCTGTTGATCGCACGCTACTTCGCCGCCTACGCGCCGCACCGGTTGTCGGGTGAGACGGCGAATGGGCGCGCTACTGTACAAACCGGCGCTGACGCAAACGCACCGGGCACGCTCGCCGTTGTTTGCGCGAATGCGCTCGATGCGCAGCGACTGGCGACGGAATTGCCGTATTTTGCACCGGGCTTGCGCATCCGCATGCTGCCGGACTGGGAAACACTGCCCTACGACTCGTTCTCGCCACACCAGGATCTGATCTCGGAACGACTGGCGACGCTGCACGAGTTGAGCGCAATCGGCGAGCGCCGTTGCGACATCGTCATCATCCCGGCCACCACCGCGACCTACAGGATGCCACCGGCCTCGTTCCTGGCCGCCTACACGTTCGCCTTCAAGCAGGGGGCCCAGCTCGACGAGGCCCGCCTGAAGGCACAATTGACGCTGGCCAGCTATGAGCACGTCAGCCAGGTGATGCGGCCCGGCGAATACTGCGTACGAGGCAGCCTCATCGACCTCTTTCCGATGGGCTCGCCGCTGCCCTACCGGATCGACCTGTTTGACGATGAAGTCGAATCGATCCGCGCCTTCGATCCGGACTCGCAGCGCAGCCTTTACCCGGTTCCCGATGTACGGTTACTGCCCGGCCGGGAATTTCCCTTCGACGAAACGGCACGGACGGGCTTCCGGCGCCGCTGGCGGGAGGTGTTTGAAGGGGACCCGAGTCGTTCGACGATTTATCGTGATATCGGCAACGGCGTACCGCCCGGCGGCATCGAGTACTACCTGCCGCTGTTTTTCGATGAAACCGCCACGTTCCTGGATTACCTGCCGGCAAACGCGCACTTGATCATGCTCGGCAATATAGAAGCAGCCATCACCCGCTTCAGCAACGACACGCGCCAGCGCTTCGGCTTCCTGGGGCACGACCGCGACCGGCCGCTGCTGCCGCCGGAACGCCTGTTTCTCTCTGCCGAGGATTTCTTCACGCGCGCCAGGCCCTTTGCACGGCTGGCGCTGACACGTCCCCGTGGCGACACGGACGCCGCGACGACGACTGCCCCGGCGCACACCACGGCATCCGACACGCCGGATGCCGCACAGGCCGATGCCGATACGGACAGCGCCGCCGGTACACCCGGACACGCTTTCGCAACCGCGCTGCCACTGCTTGCCGTCGACCGCCATGCGGACGATCCCGTCAGCGCGTTGCGTGCCTTCGTGTCGATGCCGGGACGACACGTGTTCCTGGCGGCGGAATCCGCGGGCCGGCGCGAGACGATCGTGCAAATGCTCAACGACGCCGGCCTTAAGCCCGTCCTGCTCGATGACTTTGCCGCCTTCCTGGGGGGACTCCCAGCAACGAGGAACGCCGCGGCGAAACAGGCGACGACCTTCGCGCTGGGCATTGCTCCGCTTGCGTCCGGTTTTACATTGCCGGACGAACGGATCGCCCTGATCACCGAAACGGAACTATACGGACAGATCGCGCGGCGTGGCGGCCGTCGACGCCAGGAGCAGGCCAGTTCGGTCGACTCGATGGTGCGGGATCTGTCGGAACTCAAGATCGGCGATCCGGTCGTTCACAGCCAGCACGGCATTGGCCGTTATCACGGCTTGATCACGATGGACATGGGAGAAGGCGAGACCGAATTCCTGCACCTTGAATACAATGGCGCCAGCAAGCTCTACGTGCCGGTTTCGCAACTTCACGTGATCTCGCGCTATAGCGGTGCGGACCCGGAGACCGCGCCGCTTCATGCCCTGGGTTCAGGCCAATGGGAAAAGGCCAAGCGCCGTGCGGCGCAGCAAATTCGCGATACCGCGGCCGAGTTGCTCAACCTGTATGCGCGGCGCGCGATGCGTCAAGGCCATGCGTTCGATCTGTCGCCGCGCGACTACGACGCGTTTGCGGAAACCTTCGGCTTCGAAGAGACCCCGGACCAGGCCGCCGCGATTGCCGCAGTGATCGCCGATATGACAAGCGGCCGGCCGATGGACCGGCTGGTCTGCGGCGATGTCGGCTTCGGCAAGACCGAAGTCGCGTTACGTGCCGCCTTTATTGCGGTCATGGGCGGCAAACAGGTCGCCCTGCTCTGTCCGACGACACTACTCGCCGAGCAGCACGCGCAGACCTTCTCGGACCGATTCTCGCAATGGCCGATCCGTATCGCCGAATTGTCGCGCTTTCGCACCGGCAAGGAAACAACGGCGGCGCTGCAGGCAATGGCCGACGGTACCGTCGACATCGTCATCGGTACGCACAAGCTACTGTCTGGCGACGCGAAATTCAAACGTCTCGGTCTGGTGCTGATCGACGAAGAACATCGTTTTGGCGTGCGGCAGAAGGAACAATTGAAGGCGCTGCGCGCGGAAGTCGACATGCTGGCATTGACCGCCACGCCGATTCCGAGAACGCTGGGCATGGCGCTGGAGGGCCTGCGGGACTTCTCGGTCATTGCAACGGCGCCGCAAAAGCGGCTGGCGATCAAAACCTTCGTACGTCGCGAGGAAGACAGCGTGATTCGCGAAGCCATGCTGCGTGAACTGAAACGCGGCGGCCAGGTCTACTTCCTCCATAACGAGGTAGAAACGATCGACGCACGGCGCGAAATGCTCGAGGCGCTGGTCCCGGAAGCACGCATCGTCGTCGCCCACGGCCAGATGCATGAACGCGAACTCGAACGCGTCATGCGCGACTTCACGGGCCGGCGTTATAACGTGCTGCTGTGCACAACGATCATCGAAACCGGGATCGACGTGCCGAGTGCCAACACGATCCTGATCCATCGCGCCGACCGCTTCGGATTGGCGCAGTTGCACCAGTTGCGCGGCCGCGTCGGGCGTTCGCACCACCAAGCGTATGCGTACCTGTTGGTACGGGATGTCGACGGCTTGACGACGCAGGCAACGCGTCGACTGGAAGCGATTCAACAGATGGAGGAGTTGGGATCGGGTTTCTATCTGGCCATGCACGATCTGGAAATCCGGGGCGCGGGCGAGGTACTGGGCGACAAGCAGTCCGGCGACATCACCGAGATCGGTTTCCAGCTTTATACGGAAATGCTGGCCGATGCGGTCAACGCATTGAAGGCCGGCCGCGAACCCGACTTGATATCGCCGTTGGCGGCCACGACCGAAATCAACTTGCATGTACCGGCGATCCTGCCTTCCGACTACTGCACCGATGTGCAAGAACGTTTGTCACTGTACAAACGTCTGGCAAACTGCGAGACTGCAACGGCCGTGGATACAGTGCATGAAGAGTTGATCGATCGCTTCGGCAAGCTGCCGCCGCAGGCGCAGGCGCTGGTCGAGATTCATCGGTTGCGACTGGAGGCGCGACCGTTGGGCATCGCGAAAATCGATGCCTCGGAGGTCGCCATCGCACTGCAGTTCATTCCGAATCCACCGATCGATGGAATGCGGATCATCACGATGGTCCAGAAGAACCGCCATATCAAATTGGCGGGGCAAGACAAGCTGAGAATCGAAGCCAGCAGTCCGGACCTCGCAGTCCGTGTGGGGACGATCAAGGAAACGCTGCGCGCGCTGGGCGCACCAGTGCCACCCTCGCACATTGCGGGCGGCACGACGGCCGGCGGCACCGCCGACTGGCCTCGCGCCGGTGGGTCGGTTGCTGCGCAGGGAAAGGGAAACGCGCCACGGGACCCCGCGCGCAAGCGCCAGGTCGAACGGGGCTAACCGGATGAACGACAAGACGATGGCCTATCCGTCGAATACATCAGGACTTCAGGGACTTCCGACCTTCTCTGCGAGCAGTGCCGCCACGGCCGATATCGTGGCTGGCATTCCGGTTCCCACCCTCGACGATATTGCCGCCGAGCACATGGCGCTTGCGCCCTGGGTTACCCGCACGCCCCATTTCGAGAAAAACGACTTCATCTCGCTGGAAGACACGCAACTCCATTTCAAACTCGAGTTGTTGCAATATGCAGGGACCTTCAAGACCCGCGCCGCCTATTCGAACATGCTGGCGTTGAGTCATACGCAGCGCAGCATGGGCGTCACATGCGCCAGCGCCGGCAATCATGCCGTGGCGGTCGCCTACGCGGCAATGCGGTTGGGAATCAGCGCGAAGATCGTCGTCACCAACGGTGCGATCCGTTCGCGGACCGCGCTGGCGGAACACTACGGCGCCGACGTCGTCGTTGTCCGCAGCGCCAACGCGGCACTCGATGAAGTCGAGCGCATCGTCGCGGAGGAAGGCCGAACTTTCCTGTCGCCCTTTCACGGCTATCGCACCGTACTCGGCACCGCGACGCTCGGCTATGAATGGGCCACGCAAGCATCGAAGCTGGATGCCGTGATCGTTCCCATCGGTGGCGGATTGGCGGCCGGGATGTCCATCGCGTTCCGACTCACTAATCCCGACTGCCGTGTCTTTGGCGTGGAGCCGCGCGATGCCGATGCCCTAGCCCGCAGCATCATGACCGGCGAACCGGTGCGTACGGGTACGCGCGCGTCGTTCGACGAGCGCCTCGCGCCAAACGACGTCGGGCAATATAGCTATGAATTGTGTCGACGCTATCTGGATCGCGTCGTCACCGTCACCGATGCCGAACTGGGCGATGCGATGTTGCGCTTGTTCGACCAGTTGAAAATGGCGGTGGAACCGAGTAGCGCGGCACCGCTCGCGGCCCTGCTCGGACCGTTGCGGCGCGAGTTGGCCGGCAAGCGTGTGGGTATCGTGCTCAGCGGCAGCAATACCGATCCTGACGTCTATTCGCAGCAATTGCTGCGTGCCTACGCTGAGCGCAGCCTTTGATCAAGTCAAGCAGCTGGCGTGCGCCCCTCACGGGCGCGTTGACGGCGCAGGGTCAGATGGTTGGCCATCACCACGCCAATTGTCACCACGCTGATAAATAGCGTCGCCAACGCATTCATTTCCGGATTCAGACCCAGACGCACGCGCGAAAACACGATCAATGGCAACGTTGTCGATCCCGGCCCGGAAAGAAACGCGGACAACACAACGTCATCGAATGACAACGTGAATGCCAGGAGCCAGCCCGCCACCAACGCCTGTGACAGCATCGGCAGCGTGATCGTGAAAAACACCCGCAACGGCGTGGCGCCAAGGTCGAGCGCCGCTTCCTCGATCGACGGGTTCAACTCTCGCACACGCGATTGGACGATGACGGCCACGTAGGACATGCACATCATCACATGGCCGATCCATATGGTGAAAAAGCCTCTTTCCGCGGGCCAGCCGATGTACTTGGCGACTTCGACGAACAGCAACAGCAGCGAAATGCCCTGAATCACTTCGGGAATTACCAACGGCGCGTTCAACATACCGCTATAAAGCGTCAATCCACGAAAGCGGCCCATCCGCGCCAACACGAAACCGGCCCAGGTGCCGATGGCGACCGACATGAAGGCGGTTGCCACCGCGATCTTCAGCGATAGCCAAAACGCCGAGATCAGTTCGTCATCGTGGAACAACGCGCCGTACCAGCGTAGCGAGAAATGCGTCCAGACGGTGCCCAGCTCCGATGCGGTGAACGAATAGACGATCAGCGAGATGATCGGTACATACAGGAACACAAAACCGACACCCAGCGACAGACCTCGGACCATCGACCATTTCGGCCTGGCCGACGCGCTGGCGGACAAAGATGCGCGACTCATCGGCTCTGCGCCTCCTTGTTTTGTGAATATTGGAACAACGCCATCGGTACCAGCAGCAGGATTACCATGGCGCAAGTGACCGCAGAGGCCATCGGCCAGTCGGCGTTGCTGAAAAACTCGTCCCACATGACACGCCCGATCATGAGCGTATCGGCGCCGCCCAACAAGCCAGGGATCACATACTCGCCGACCGACGGGATGAAGACCAACATGCAGCCGGCGATGATGCCGTTACGCGACAGTGGTACCGTGATCTGCCAGAACGCCTGCCAGGGTTTCGCCCCGAGATCATAGGCCGCTTCCAACACCGATCGATCCATCTTCACGAGGTGCGCGTACAGGGGCATGACGAGAAATGGCAGATACGAATACACCATGCCGATATAGACGCCCCAGGTCGTGTGATACAACGCGATGGGCGAATGCACTAGGCCCGTGGACATCAGGAATTGGTTCAGCAGGCCATTGTTTTTCAAAATACCGATCCACGCGTAGACGCGAATCAGGAAAGACGTCCAGAACGGCAGCATCACCGCCATCAAGTACAAATTGCGCCGACCCGGGTCTGAACGGGCGATTTGATACGCCATCGGATAGCCGATCAACAGGCAGAAGAACGTCGAGATGGCGGCGATTTTCAGCGAACTGACATAGGTCGCGAAATATAACGAGTCCGTCAGCAAGAAAGCATAGTGCCCCAGCTGCAAGCTCACCCGCAGCATGCCGTCGGCAAAGTCAACTAACTGCGTGTAGGGCGGGATGCCCATTTCCTGGTCCGCGAAACTGATCTTGATGACCAGCAGGAACGGAATGAAGAAGAAGAGCATCAGCCACAGGAACGGCACCGCAATGACGGCGGAGCGACCGACATGCGCGCGACGCGCAAGCCGCGCCAGAAGGCCATTACCCTGGCCGGCATTCCCGCCGCTGCCCGGCTGCCCCTGGGCACCACCTTCGACACCACCTTCGACACCGCCGCGCGCATGCCGGTCGCCGGTCGATCCGGGTTGCAATGTACTCATGATGTCAGCACGACGCCGGCATCGGCGCCCCAGCTCAGATAGACCGTCTCGCCAATCTCCGGCACGCCGAGACGCGCCAGTGTCAGACTGGAGACATTCGCCACCACGACCATGTCCGACGGCAACCGGACATGGCACATCGTATAAGCACCCATATAAGCAGTCTGCTCCACCGTGCCGATAGTCCAATTATGTGGTGCCGCTGGCGCCTCGCGACCGACTTCCACGCGTTCGGGGCGCACCGATACTGCAACCGCCATGCCTTCCGGCCCCGTGATGCCGTGCGAAATCAGGATCGGTCTCGACACCGCGGGTGCGTGCACGAGCACGTGATCCGACGCGTCCTCGGTCACTTGGCCTTCGAACAAGTTCGTCGAGCCAATGAACTGCGCGGAAAACCGTGAGTTCGGGAATTCGTACACTTCACTCGGCGGCCCGACCTGGACGATTTCGCCCTCGCTCATGACCGCGACACGATCGGCCATGGTCATCGCCTCTTCCTGGTCATGCGTCACCATGATGCACGTCACCCCCACCGCTTCGAGAATCTCGATCAGTTCCAACTGCGTGCGTTGACGAATCTGCTTATCCAGCGCCGACATCGGCTCGTCCAGCAACAACAATTTCGGCTGCTTCACCAGGCTACGCGCCAATGCAACACGCTGCTGCTGGCCACCCGACAACTGATGCGGTTTGCGGTTCGCGTACTTCCCCATCTGCACCAGTTCGAGCACGCGTGAAACCCGCTCACGCAATTCGCCGCCCCGCACGCCCTCCTGCTTCAATCCATAAGCAACGTTGCCGCTGACCGTCATATGGGGAAACAAGGCGTAGGACTGGAACATCATGTTGACCGGCCGCTTGTACGGCGGCAACGTGGTGATGTCCTGACCGTCTATCAGAATGCGACCCGCGGTGGGAGCCTCGAAGCCCGCCAGGATGCGTAACAGCGTCGACTTGCCGCAACCGGAGCTGCCGAGCAGCGCGAAGATTTCCTTGCGTGCGATCGACAGCGCGACGTGCTTGACGGCCGTCGTATCGCCGAATTGCTTCACGACATCGACGATCTGAATAAACCCTTCGTCCGACGCCGTACGCGCGGCGGCGCGCGACGACGCGTCACGTGCTCTACTCATTACTGGATACTCACTTCACACTCTTGAATAAGGAAAAGGGTGAGGCCACCAACGGCGCCTCACCCCGTACCGGGCCCTCACCCTGCCACTCGGGCCGATCAATGACCCGTTTTCAGTTCGGTCCACAGCCGCGTCTGCAGGCGCAGGATCGCCGGCGGCAACGGCTTCATCAGGAACAACGTCTTCACGACATCAGGCGGAGGATAAATCGCCGGATCTTCGGCAACCGCCTTGCTGACATATTTCCGCGCTTCCATGTTGGCGCTTGGATAGTAGACGGTATCGGTGATGGCCGCGTGCACTTGCGGCGTCTCGATATAGTTGATCCATTTCAGCGCTGCCTCCTTGTTCTTCGCATCCTTCGGAATGGCCATGACGTCGAAGAACACCGGGGCACCGCCCTTCGGAATGAAGTACTGGATCTTGAACGGTTTCTTCGCCTCTTCCGCGCGGTGACGGGCGATGGTGATATCGCCGGACCAGCCCAGCGTGAAGCACACGTCGCCGCCAACCATATCGTTAATGTAGCCCGACGAACTGAATTGGGTGATGTACGGTCGAACCGTCTTCAGCAACGCCAGGGCCTTCTGATAATCCTCCGGCTTCGTGCTGTCGGTCGGCAGGTTCAGGTAGTGCAAGGCCGCGGCAAACACCTGGTCTGGGGCATCCAGCACCGATACGCCGCACTGCTTCAGCTTCGACAGATTTTCCGGTTTGAAAAAAACATCCCAGCTATCGAGGTCTACCTTGTCACCCAGCAATTGCCTGGCCTTCGTAACGTTGTAGCCGAGGCCCGTCGTGCCGTACGCCCACGGCACGACGTACTTGTTGCCGGGGTCCGCACCCGCGACAAGCTTCATCAGGGCCGGATCGAGATATTTCAAATTCGGGAGCTGCGACTTGTCCAGCGGCGTGAACATCCCCGCCGCGATCTGGCGGCCGGCGTAATTGCTCGTGGGCGTGACAATGTCATAGCCGGAATTGCCGGTCAGCAGCTTCGCCTGCAACGTGTCATTGCTGTCGTAATTGTCATAACGAACCTTGATACCCGTCTGCTTCTCGAAGTTCGAAACCGTGTCCTTGGCAATATAGTCAGACCAGTTGTAGACATTCAATGTCGTCTGCGCATGCGCCTCCAGGGCCATCCCCAGTCCCGCGATGGCCACCACGGAACCGAGCACGCCGGCGATCATGCCGCGCACGGCAGAACGCCGTTGCGATTGGACATGGACAGGTGCCACCGACCGCTGTTTTCTCATCTTGCTTCCTCCGCGAATACCCCGCATGTTGACGCGGAGTAAAGTACCTGAAACGGTGACAAAATCAAGCTTTGTGCGCAAACCGAACACCGGCGGGTTTCGACGGTATCGCGCAACACACCATCATCCTTCCAACCGAAAAAGCGAAAGCTATCATTATTTCGGACATGAACAAAAAGAAATCGCTTTTAGCTGACGAAGCACTTTCAGTCCGATGCCCGTACCGCCGCTGTTGCGCAACGGCACGGTTGTTGCTGCTGCACCGCGGTGACGCTTCAATATTCTACAAATGAGAATAGGAATCGTTATCATAAAGAAGAATTTACTTGTAAATGATTTATGGCGTCGTCACACCTGCCACAAATCGATAAATAACGTGCTTAACGTTTTAAACTAGCCTGTCCTTGGAGCACCTGCCTATGAATCACGACGTCGTCAACGAACCTGCCTCCGGCGCGCGTGCTATCTGTGTATTGGGCCACGCGGGCGCGGCCGGATGCGTTGACGATACGAACACCGAAGGGCAACCCGCGATGGACGGCACCGACTCAACGGCGCATTCACACGCCGGATCGGGTGTTACGGCGGTTCCCACGCGTTGGATACGGTTCGTCGGCGCGGGTGCGATGATAGCGGTGGGCTACATGGACCCGGGTAATTGGGCGACTGACCTGGCTGCCGGCGCGCAGTTCGGCTACACATTGCTCAGTGTCGTGCTGCTGGCCAGCGTGGCGGCCATGTTGCTGCAATGGACCGCCTCGCGCGTTGGCCTGGTTACTGGCCGTGATCTTGCGCAGCTTTGCCGCGAGCGCTTCGGGCCACGCACCGCGCGATACCTGTGGATCACCAGCGAAGTCGCGATCATTGCCTGCGATGTCGCGGAAGTGGTCGGGAGCGCCGTGGCGTTGCAACTCCTGTTGGGCGTATCGCTGACGGTAGGCGTCGTCTTGTGCGCCGTCGGCACCATTGCCTTGCTGGGCCTCAAGCGATTTGGTTCTCGCGCGATCGAGATCGTAGTGACGGCGCTGATCCTTTTTGTCGGCGCGTCGTTCGCGGCACAACTGGCGGTGGCGCATCCGGACTGGCACGCCGTTGCGCAAGGCCTGGTGCCCACGGCAGACCTGGTTCGCCATGCAGGCATGCTCTGGCTTGCCGCCGGTATTCTCGGCGCCACCGTCATGCCGCACAACTTGTATCTCCATTCAGCGCTGGTCAAGCACTACGCGCATGCTGACCATGGCGTCGGGCACGTGGCCACTGCCTGCGCCAGGGAGCAAGACACCGCGCGGCGTGACCGTGTGACCGGGATTTTCATCCGCGGCTATCGTGCGTCCATGACAGGCGAGGCGCTGCCACGCGAGCCTATATCCCCTGGGGCACCGGCGTTGATCGATCGTGCGCTGCGGACCGTCGGTTTTGATACCTTCGCGTCCTTGACGTTCGCTTTTCTGATCAATGCCGCGCTGCTGATACTCGCGGCATCGGTATTCCATGCAGCCGGTTGGACCCAGGTCGATGACCTCGGCGACGCCCACCGACTGCTGTCTCCCCTGGTTGGCAACGGATGGTCGGCAACGTTGTTCGCCTCCGCCTTGCTCGCCTGCGGCTTGAACTCGACTGTCACGGGCACCCTCGCCGGCCAGGTCGTCATGGAAGGATTCATGCGATGGCGGCTGCGTGACTGGCAGCGCACCTTGCTGACCCGCGCGTTGGCACTAGTTCCGGCATTATGGGCGGTGGCATGGTTCGGCCCTCAAGGATCAAATAGATTGCTGGTAGCCAGTCAGGTCGTCCTGTCGATGCAATTGCCGCTGGCCGTGATCCCCCTCATGATCTTCGCGCAGAACCGTCAATTGATGGGCCAATGGGCGGTGCGTGGTATCCGTGGCTGGGTAAACTGGGCCATCACGGCGGCAATCCTGATGTTGAACGGCATGCTAATCCTTCAGTTTCTGCAGTAAATTCGCGCGAAATCGGATTGCAAGCAAGCAGGGATTCCGCACGGTATAGTCGATGAGAACTTTCTGAATACGCATCCTTCGCCCTGCCAGCCATGCCACTACCTGCTTCGTCGCACGCTACCGTGCCTTCCGGCATCGTCGTCCGCTTTCTGGACGATCTCGTATCCAACGTTTCGGACGTGCAAACGCACCCGAAAGCGGCGCGGCGTCTTGTGAAGCCGACGTCACCGGCCATGCCGATCTTGGCGCCGATCCGTATCTCGCCACTGCTGACGAAGATGCTCGGAGGCACCGTGCTACTGGCCGCGGCCGCTGGAACCGCGCGTGCGGATGTGACCGTTGTCTCCCCCCCGACCGTCGTCCCAGCGTCGCTGCCGATGCGCGTGACGCTGTTATTCGCCGAAGATACGGAAAATCGTGCAAATCCAACCAATGGCGCGAGGCGCAACAGCGTGCGGTACACCGTACCGTCCACGCTGAAAGTGGCGCTCACCAGCGGAGACTTGCCCCCACAAACGTTGACACTGACCCGCGATCCGAAAGCGCCGGAATTCCTGTCGTTGCGGCCGGGGCAGTTCCGACGCATTTCCTACAGCGCCCCCTGGCCGACCGATGCTCGCGGCACAGTCCGCGTACAGGTGGCGGACTTCAATGCATCGCCCGCCCTGGTCACACTTGATCGAGGCAAACAGCAAAATCTGACGATTGCCGCCAACCAGGCAGCAAGCGCGATCGGACCGGGTGCCGCCGAAGGCAGCGAGCGCGCACATGGTGCGGAGCATGGTCCCGCCGCGACACTGCCGAACGCCACTCCGGGTACGGCAGCATCGCCAACAACCACGACGGCAACCGGCGCGGTACCGGCAAGTGATGCGTCGATCGGTCAGCAACAGGCCGCCATTGCGGCAACGAACCCGGAGAGCCGTCTGTCTTTTTATGAACCGATGTATATCGGCGTAGGCCGGAATGGCCATACCACCGCACGCTTCCAGTTGAGCTTCAAATACCGGATCGTCAAGCCGGCCGATCCCCGTTCGCGCAGCCTCGTCGACAACCTGTACTTCGGCTATACACAGGTCTCAATATGGGATTTGAGTGCGAATTCGAAGCCGTTCCGCGACACCAGCTACAAGCCATCGATTTTCTACTATCTACCGGATACGGGCCTGCGTGGCCGCTGGTTCGATTCGCTCGGCTTCCAGGCGGGGCTCGAACACGAATCGAACGGCCAGGCCGGCAACGACTCGCGCAGCATCAACATTGCCTACGTGCAGCCGATCGTTCATTTCTCGATGCCGTGGTCGACCCAGTTGACGTTGGCGCCGAAGATTTACTATTACCTGCAGAAGAGCGAAAACTCGGACATCGCGAAGTACCGCGGCTACACCGACTTCCAGATCCGGTACGGCCGTCCGGACGGGCTGGAATTGTTCACGACGCTGCGCAAGGGCAATCATGCGCTGTACGGTAGTATCGACGCGCAACTGACCTATCCGGCACAGCGCCTGTTCGGCGGTGCCTTCGGCGGCTATGTATGGGTGGGGTATTTCAACGGATATGGACAGAGCTTGCTGGATTACAATAACCGCCAGCACTGGAACGTTCGCGTGGGCTACAGCATTTATCGGTGACACGGTGAAGGCGCACGGGGCGTGACCATCGTATTTTCACCCCGATGTATGTCCGATTCGCCGTAATGACCTTGAAAACCGACGCAACGCCCGTCTCTGCCTCCGACCTCCATGACACACCGGACAGTCCGTGCATCGGCGTTTGCTCAACGTTGTTCGACGACGTCTGCAAGGGCTGCGGCCGGACCGCGGTCGAGGTCAGCAACTGGGTGTTCCTCAGCGATGAAGAGAAACGTGCGGTCTGGCACCGCATCAACGCCGAGGGTACCGCGCTGCGCTTTACGCGTCATACGCCCCCCAAATCCGGGACATGAGCACAGGTTCCTGAATAAACGCGCGCGCATCGCATGGTGATGAAAAAAACCTCGCGGTAGCGTGACATATGCGTCCCGGACGTGAGTCCGAGCGTCGATACGGCACCGTCAGGAGGCATTTCTCCCCATGTCGCCCGGCCAGCGGGCAACGCGCAGGACGACTTCAATGGATACCCTGCGACTGCAGGTATTCCTCATAGGTACCGTGGTAATCGACAACTTCACCGTTCGGGCGGATTTCGATGATCCGCTGCGCCAGGCCGCTGACGAATTCCCGGTCGTGCGAGACGAATACGAGCGTGCCAGGAAAACGATCCAGCGCCGCTTGCAGCGATTCGATCGATTCCATGTCCATATGGTTCGTCGGCTCGTCCATCAGCAGCACATTGTGCTTGCCGAGCATCAGTTTGCCCCAGATCATCCGCCCCTTTTCACCGCCGGACAGCACCTTGACCGACTTGCCCACATCGTCGCCGCCAAACAGCAAACGTCCCAGCGTTCCCCGTAGCACCTGGTCGTCGTCGCCTTCCTGCGCATATTGCGAGATCCACTCTGTCAGCGTCATCGGCTGTGGGAACATCTCGTTGGTATCCTGCGGCATGTAGCCGACATTGGCGTTCTCGGCCCACTTCACCACGCCTTCGTCCGGGGGCAACTGACCGAGCAGCGTGCGCAACAGTGTCGTCTTGCCGGCACCATTCTCACCGATGATGGCCACCTTCTCGCCCGCCTGGACCGTGACGTTCGTCTTCTGGAATAACGTCCGGTCGTACGACTTCTTAAGGTTTTCAGCCGTCACGGCCAGATTGTGCAGCTTTTTTTCGAACTCGAAACGGATGAACGGATTCTGCCGCGATGATGGCTTGATGTCCTCCACCTTGATTTTATCGATCATCTTGCGACGGCTGGTTGCCTGGCTTGCCTTCGACTTGTTCGCCGAGAATCGACGGACGAAATCCTGCAGTTCGGCAATCTTTTCCTTCGCCCGCGCGTTGTTTGCCACCGCCCGTTCGCGCGCTTCCGTCGATGCACGCATGTAGTCGTCATAGTTGCCCGGATAAACCTTCAACGTCCCGTAGTCCATATCCGCCATGTGCGTGCAGACCTGATTCAGGAAGTGTCGATCATGGGAAATGATGACCATCGTCGAATCGCGCTGATCCAGTACGTCACCCAACCAACGGATCGCGTTGATGTCCAGGTTGTTGGTCGGTTCATCGAGCAACAACACATCAGGATTCGAAAACAGGGCCTGCGCCAGCAATACACGCAGTTTCCAGCCCGGAGCGACTTCGCTCATCAGGCCGTTATGCTGTTCCATCGGCACGCTCAGACCAAGCAGCAGTTCCCCGGCGCGGGCTTCCGCAGTATAGCCGTCATATTCGGCAAATTTGGCTTCCAGGTCCGCCGCGCGCATGTAGTCATCCTCGGTGGCATCCGGATTGGCGTAGATCGCGTCGCGCTCGGCCATCGCCGCCCACATCTCGGTGTGCCCCATCATCACGACGTCGAGGACACGCATGTCCTCATAGCCAAACTGGTTCTGCGACAACTTACCCAGTCGCATGTGCGCATCCAGCGACACATTGCCAGCCGACGGCTCAAGGTCACCGCCCAGGATTTTCATGAACGTGGATTTGCCGCAACCGTTCGCGCCGATCAGGCCGTAACGATTGCCTTCGCCGAACTTGACCGAGATGTTCTCGAACAAGGGCTTCGGCCCGAACTGCATGGTGATATTCGCGGTGGACAGCACTGGTGATCTCGATAAATACGAATGAATGCCAAAAACGGCGCGGGGCGCGTTGCGGACCACGCTCGCCATCCCGCCACAACCGTGATGCGGGGCCGGGAAAGCGGAGCCGGAATGTCGGGAAACAGGGATGACACGCCCGCGCATCGCGGACGGCCCAGACAGCGCCACACGGGTGAACGCCAAAACACGCCTACGTCAATCCGGTATTTTACCATTCGCGGCGCCCGTGCAGGCGTTCGCGCGATATGACGTGCCGGTCAAGAAGTCGACAACGTGGGATAGTCCGACACGGTTAACGTAAAACCATGGGAGCCGGACTGCAAACGGGCCGTTGCACCGAATGGCAAGGTAACGATGTCGTCAACATGCCCGAACGGCAAGCCCCACACAATCGGCACGCCGGACACGGCACCGATCTGCGCCATCGTCGTGGCCAGCGTGTAGCCGTTGTTATAGTCTTGCGCGCCGTCGGCACCGGTGAAATGACCGAGTACGATGGCACGTTGCCGTTTAAGAATACCGCACAGATGCAGTTGGTACAGCACTCGTTCGATCCGATAGGGTTGCTCGTGGACGTCTTCCAGAAACAGGATGCCTCCCTCGATAGGTGGCATATAGGGTGTGCCAGCGAATGCGCCGAGCGTCGCCAGATTGCCGCCCCACAGGATGCCCTCCACATCGACGTGCGGCTGATCGGGCAGCGTCCCGTCGATCGTGTAGCGGGACGACTGGATCAATGACCAGAAATGCGTTTCGGTAAACCGGCTGACAATGTCAGCACCAAAATTCGATGCCAGCATCGGCCCGGCAAAGGTCACCATGCCCGCTTTTTGATATAGAGCGAGATGCAGTGCGGTAATGTCACTGTAGCCGGTGATGATGGGGCAGCGAGCGCCCGGTGCAGTGAAACGTTCGCGCAGCGCGCCGTAGTCGATGCCGTCGAGAACACGAACCACCCCGTAGCCCCCTCGCACCGCCATGACGATGTCGGGCACCGCGACGGCGGGATTCGCCAGGTCCAGCCAGTCCGAAAGGCGCTCGGTGTCGGTCCCGGCAAAGCGCTCGAACTTGCGACTCGCCGCCCCGGCGGCGGCGAGGTGATGCCCCCGCGCTCGCAAATAAGCGACCGCACGGGCGACCCGCGCCAAATCGGCATAACCCGACGGCGCAACCAAGCGAATATCGCAAGGTCGCTGCGGGACGTCGCGAAGGGAATCGCCGCCATCGCACGACAACGTGTCATCAAACGCATCACCATCGGTCTGGCCCGCCGTCGACATCATCTGGCTAGTCATCTGGTCAAGCAAAGTGCGCATGAACCCTCCAAATCATTACTGTCTCGCTGGGTCGATCGACTATTGGCCGTCACCGTCGCGCGCGTCCGACACGCTTACCTCCGCTACCGGCGCCTCGGCTTTTGCGATCCGAGCCGCCTTGACGGCCGCCCGCCGCGCCGCGAAGAACGCCCGCAAGTCCGCTGCGCATTCGGCTTCCAGCAGGCCGCCCTGGACTTGGGTGTGATGATTGAGTTGCGGCGCGCCAAACAGGTTCACCACGCTTCCGGCCGCTCCGGTCTTGGGGTCCGGCGCGCCGTAGACCACACGCGCGATTCGGGAGTGCATGATGGCACCCGCGCACATGGCGCAAGGCTCCAGCGTCACAAATAATTCGCAGCCTGGCAAACGGTAATTTTGCAATGCGATGGCCGCCGCACGCAATGCGATCATCTCGGCATGGGCCGAGGGGTCATGTCGCCCGATCGGTTGGTTGAATCCGGTGGCGATGATCTCATCCCCCCGGACAATGACCGCGCCCACGGGCACTTCGCCGCGTGCCCGTGCCTGCCGCGCGGCGTCGAGCGCACACCGCATCAGGCGCGCGTCCCGCTCCGACCACAGGTCCGGAACCTTGGCAGGCGACGAGAATCCGTCATCGGTGGAATCGGACTTCAAGGAAAGGCTCTTTTATCTAACAGCGGTCAGACGACATGTAAGGCAGTATATGAACCGCCGTGCCGTTTCGAATCAGTGCGCTTCGGCCGCGAAACGGTGTCGCGGCGCCACCCACTGTTCGCGGCCGGCCACCAACGGGAGATCACGCTCGCCGGGTGCAGTGGCAGCCACCAAGGCGTACAACGCGCTGACGGTCTCTGACAATGCAGCGGGAAACTGCATCCCGCGCAGCAGATGCCCCAGCAGCAATGCCGAAAACACATCACCCATGCCATTCGGCAAGGGATCAAGCGGCACACGCGGGGTGGCGACTTCCCAGGCGCCGTCGGCATCGATACCCAGCGTCAGCAGTTCGACATCGGCTGGCGCGGCAACATCGGCAGCGCCGGACGCGGAGGCGGGTGGGTCGACCTCTCGCCGCGCGGTGTGATCACCGGTGAAACTGGTGATCACGATGATACGCGGTCCCGGCCGTCCTGGCGCGCCCAGCATGGCGCGCGCCGCGACAATTGCCTCGTCGACACTGCGGACCGGCGCGCCATGCAGCCATTCGAATTCGAAGTGATTGGGCGTGATCACCGTCGCCATTGGCACTGCGCGATCACGTAAGAACGCCGGGATACCGGGACGCACGAAGACACCGCGGCCGATATCACCGATAACCGGATCACACAGGTACAGCATATCGGGATGACCACGACGAATCTCGCTTACCGCGGCGAGGATCTGCTCGCCCGTGGCGGCGTCACCGAGGTAACCGGACAGCACCGCGACGCAACGCTGCAGGATGCCGCGCGCACGAAGGCCCTCCAGCACCTCACCAATATGGGACGCCGGAAAAACCTGGCCTTTGAACTCGCCGTAACCGGTATGGTTCGAGAACTGAACCGTATTGACCACCACGGGCTGGATGCCGAGCAGTTGCAGCGGCAACACGGCAGCGGCGTTGCCCACATGGCCGAACGCGACATGGGACTGTACGGACAGCACCAATGGCGCCGGTGACAAGGGTAACGTGTCAGCGACGGCGGTAACCGTCCCTAACACAACCGGCGGCGTGCATGCCGTCATCGACTGCGCTTGCCGCTGGTACGCGTCGGCGTCCCAGCGGTCGGCAAGCCCGCGTTCTGCTGACGTTGCAGGTCAGCCAATTGCTTTTGCAGGTCGGCCAATTGCGCCTGGGCGGCACGATTTTCCTCCGCCAGTTGCGCCATCTGCGCTTCCGACTGGCGCTGGCGTTCGTTGACCGCTTCCTGCTGCGTCTGTTGAATCGCAAGGTCGGCCTGGATACGCGCGGCCCGTTCCTTATTGACGTCGATCAGCATCTCGGTCTGACTACGCTGCGCCGCCAATTGCACAGCACGAATCTCGGACTGCGCCAGATCCGATGTCTGGGCGGCGAAATCGCGGAAAATCGCATCGGCACGCGCCATATCGGACGTCTTGACAACACGCCAGAAATTCTTGCGCTCGAACAACGCGACATAGTACGTCGTGTCGTTGGTTGCCATCAACAGACTGGCACCGTAGCTGCCGTTATACACGGTGCGAAGTTCGGCCAATTCCTTATTCGCGATCCGACGCTGCAACTCCGCGACGTTCCCCCCATTGGTCGCCGCATCCTGCGCCGTCGGCGTGCCCGCAGGCGCCCCCGATTGCGAACGCATCGCCTGTGCCTGACGCGATGCGTCCGCATTCAGCGCCGGCAGGTTTTCCTTGCCGCCGTTCACTTGCTGAACACCGGTCTGCCCGGCCTGCTGAGTGGCAAGCGACTGCGCATGGACGACAGGTACTACGCAGAACCACACCGCACCAGCCAGCATGCCGCCTACTGCCAAGCGGATGCCCGCCGCACTCGCATCAACTGCGATCATTCACCCTCTCCCTTCTCGCGTTGCCGGTTCTTCGTCGAATAATTGATATTTGCGCATCTTTTCCCACAACACCTTACGGCTGATGCCCAACGCTGTCGCGCTGGCCTGTCGGCGCCAGCCGTTTTCCTCCAGAACCGCCATCACGCGGGATCGTTCGCCCGTATCCCACCGACCACGATCCACACTAGGCGTGGCCAAGGACGACACCGCGACTGCTTCGCGCTCGGTTCGTGCCGCCAGCAACATTCGTTGTATACGGACAACATCCCAATGCCCTAACTGTCGGACCACGACAGCGATTCTTTCGGCCAAATTTCGCAACTCCCGCACATTACCCGAAAAACGCATATTAGACACCGCATCTGTGAGCCAGTACGGTATTTCCGGCAATGATTTCGCGCGTTCCGCCCCAATAACATGGGTAAAAAAAGACTTAAATATGGCGATTTTATCGGCCGCTCCCCGACTTTCCAGATTTGGCACCAATAATTCAATCACCGCTATTCGATAATACAGATCGGCACGAAACCGATCACTGGCGACCAATTCCAGCATGTCGCGGTTGGTGGCGGCGATTAACCGGAAGTCCACCTTGATTGCCGCGGTGGAACCGAGCCGCATCAATGTGCCGTCCTCCAGCACCCGCAACAACTTGACCTGTTGGAACACGGGCAGATCGCCGATCTCATCCAGGAACAGGGTGCCGCCCGATGCCTGTTCGAAAAAACCACGATGCTGTGCCGCGGCTCCTGTGAAAGCGCCCTTCGCATGACCGAAGAATAGCGACTCGAACAGTCCTTCCGGGATCGCTCCGCAGTTTACCGCAACAAAAGGGCCTTTCCCATATTGGGTATGCCCTTGATGCAGTCGATTAGCAATGCGCTCCTTGCCCACCCCGGTCTCGCCGTGAATCAGCACGCTTGCATCGCAATCGGCAAACAGATCAACTTCGGTCAACAGTTGTTGCATCGGCTCGGAGTCGGCGATGAACACATCCGTGTCGCGAATCGGAGACAGCGACGCGTTGACCTGTTCCACGACCTTCATCACGAGCGAGCGCAGCTCGGCGGCGGTGAAGTCCAACGGCAGGACATAGCGATAGTCCGCGGGATAATCACCCACGCCGCGACCGTCATGACCACGCGGCGCCGCTCCCACCCAGATCACCACCATGCCTTGGGTGGCTTCCCAGTCACGCGACCAGTTTGCCCCGTCGATGGCGCTCACGCTCACGATGGCGAGGCTGCGCGGCGAGCGCTTGCCTGCCGGCATGTCATGGTCGACTCGGCGTACCGTGCTGTCCGGCCCGCTCAGGCAACGTTCCACGCGGTCGAAGATATCGACATAGCCCTCGACTACATAGACTTCCAGTCCATCGAGAAAGGTCAGGTCTTTAATCATGTTCAAATCGCGTGAAACGCGTATTCCCTCTTGTGCCGCATGCGGCGCAGTGCGACGTTACTTGACCAGCCGCACGTCGGTTCCCAGACAGTTCAAGCTCAGCAGCTTCAACGTGGCCTGACCCAGATTCGCGCCCAACAAGCTTTGCAGCGCGTTTGATAAAAGAAGCCCAAGCGAATTCAGAACCGGCTGCAGCAAATTCGCGACAAGTCCCGCCGTTGCCAACAAGCTGTTGTAGACCGTTGTGCCGTTCGCCGTTGCCGTACCCGACAACTTCGACGCCAGACATGCCTGGGCGTTGCCCAGCAAGCCACACGGGTACAGCAGCCCGGACACCAGGCCGCCGACGATCTGCTGCACCGACGTCAACAATGACGACACCGCGCTCACCGTCCCGGTCAGCAAACTCGCCACCGTCACTTGCTGCCCGCTCAGGACCTGCGTTCCCGTGGAAGTCAGCGCGGAGGACAACGTGGCGAGCGCGCTCAGACCGGTCTGCGCCGCAGTCGCGGCGGTGGACAGCGTGCTACCCGTCGCGCCCAGCAACGCCGATGCCAACGTCGTACTGCCGGTCGCGCTATTGCTGCCTGAGGAAGAGCCTGTCACGCCAGTCGCCGTGGACGCCCCCGGCAGCAAAGACGCGACCAGTTGCGTATTGAGCGCAGTCAGCACTTGCGACAACGTCGTACCCAAGGACAGCGGATTGCTGCCCGTGGTCACGCTCTGACCGGCGGACAGCGTGTAATCGCCGTCGTTCGCGAAACCCTGCAACGTCAGTCCGGCGTTGATCTTCGCCAACCCACCGACCAGCGACAGAATCGTCTGGGAGCCGACCCCGGCGCTGCAACTGGTGGCCGGATTCATGACCGATGCCGCCGTGATATTGCCCACGCACGACTGCAGCAACGGATTCGTCACATGAAAGCTGGCCAGGTCGTTATAGCTGCTGTCACGTGCGGTACAAAGCGATGTCAACGTGGCCTGCGCACCGGTGACGTCAATCTCGATCGGCAGATCGAAACTCGCAACCAGGCCAAGCAACGGTACCGATCCGGTCAAGCCCGCGGAGGTGATATGCGCATAGACGCGCACCTGCGCAGCGTAGGCAGTCGCGCCAACACCACCGATGCCGATCGAAGGCGGTGCGACCAGGTAAGTCTGCGCGGTAATGCCGCCGGCACCGATCGCCGCCCCGATCGCGCTGTTCTTGTTCGCGATGCCCAGTGCCGTGGTGATTACATCGAGCGCATTCAACTGCGCATTCAACACACTGGTGGCAACGGAGGTGGAAGTGGAGGACGGGCTGTCCATCGTCATCAGTCCCCGCGACGTCGCACCGGTCGACAACAACGGAATCGATGCATTGCCCGCCACGCCGCTCAGTCCGAGCGTCGTGGACAGGCTGGACACGCCGGTAACCGAGGCGACCGCACTGACCAGTTGGTTCATCGTTACCGAATTCGTCGATAGCAGCGCGTTCAGCCCGGCCAGCGTGATATTGGTCGGCACCGTATAACCCAGTGCTCGCAGTAACGAGATCATGCTCACATTCACATTGGCCACCGCGCTGCCGCACAAGGCGGAGGCATACAGCGAACAGATCAAACCGGAACCGATCGAGAAAACCGCCACCGGCGTGCCGTTGCGGATCGCGATGGCTTGCGCATAGACCTGGGAAGAAGGCATCCAATCCGGCGCGAATGGCATCTGCCCCGTGACCGATACCCGGATGGCATTCGGATCGGTCGCCGGTATGCCGCTCAGAATCGTGTAGTGATCGGTGGCCGCGGAACTCGGACTCCAGTTGCCGCAGTCGACGACCAGCGAGGTTGTCGTGGCGTTCAATGCGGCATTGCTCGTCGCAGCGGCGATCGCGGAACTGCAATTGACACCACTCAATGTCTGCGCACCGGCCAACGCCGCCATGTCCGCGACATTCTGCATCTGCCGTCGAAGATAGTATTGATAGCCCAGCACCAACGACTCGAGCAGCACGATGCCGACCAGCATGAATAGCCCGATGGTCACGGCCATCGAGCCGCGTTGCGCGCCACGCCGGCCATGCTGGAATGACAAGGTGTGCGAATCGTGCAAGCGCGACACGCCGGCGACACGCCTCGGGTTCATTTGATCAGCACGTCCGGTTCGAGTTGCACGGTCGTGCTGGCGGTGAGCGTCGTCGGCAGAACGAGATTCAGGAACGGCAATGTTGGCACCAGGGGTTTCGAGGCGTAGTTATAGCTGGCCGTGACCTTCAGGCACGATTGGGTCGACAGATACGGACAAGCCGTGGCGCTTGGTATGGAGGTGACGCAAGCGGTACTGCCCAGCCAGGTGGTGGCGTTGTTGACCGCCGCGCACGCTGCCGTGATCGGGCTCGTGCTATAGCGCAGCGCGGCACGCGCGCCCTCGCCGACCGCCAGCGTCAATGTCTGCTGTGCCAGCAGGATCAGCGCCCAGGTGATCAAGCCATAGACCAGCAGGAATACCACCGGAAACACCAAGGCAAACTCGACCGCGGCCACGCCGCGCTGCTGGCCACGCGTGTCCTGCGCACGCGGGCGCCGTCGCCCGCGCGACGGCGTTCGATCGACAGCCGTTACATGCGGACCGGCGCTTTGTCCATGCGCACCCAGCGCAGTGGTCGGGACACACCGTGCGCCGGCACGCGCAACCGCGGCACCGGCCAGGACGCGCACCACGCGTACCACCATCGCGGGCCCCGCCCGACGCGTTTGCGCGCGCATTGTCGCGCGCATCCCCCTGCTAGCTTCCATCATTCCTCTCCGCACCCTGCTTTCGGGCCACTGCCCGCGCTGCCATTCGCTACCGCGCAACGGCGGCCATCACCGCCTCACATCCATTCACGCTCGCGCCTACCCGGTCGACGCTGTCATCACATCCGTCAAAGGCGGCTTACGACCCGCCACTGTTATCACTGCGCACCCGTTGCTGAAAGAACTCCGGCACCGGATGCGTGAAGGTGTCGCTGTACCGCTTGTACGCGGCCGATGTGGCGTCACCCGTCATTGGTTGCGCTGGCCCGGCGGCCGCGCCACTGACCTGCAACGACAGCAGATGACGGGTCGCACGCCCCAATCCATCGCGTTCGTCAGGATCATCCGCCGTCGCCAATCGATTGGGGTCGGCGGCATGACTTCCTGGTGTGGACCCGCTCGATTGCGGCCAGGCCCGCGCGCCAGGCAACAGCATTGCCAGCGCCATAACCCAACTCGCGCCGATCGCCGTCCGCCTCCATCCGCGGTGCACGTTGGGACAACGACCCAGCCCATCCGCGTGCATTGTTCTCTGATCCTTCATCTCGCCACTCCCTCCAAACGCGGCTTCATCACGGCGCTGATACGCTGAATGAGATATTGCGTGGATACCCCGACTTCGCTGGCACCGCATCACCTCGCCCGGTCAGCGCGTTTGTGCAAACCGCTGCAAAACGGAACCACCCTGCCACGCCACGGCATCATTGCGTACCTGGCGTGTGGTGGGATCGTCAGGCATCGTCGGACGCACGGCACCGTCGTCGCGGCCGTACACAGCCGGACCCGCATCGCCAGTGGCCCGCTCGCCGCCATCATGCGTGCTTGCGCCACCGTGGCCGACGCGCATGGATGCCGCCATCGATCGGGTGGTACGTTGCGCTTCAGGCGACATCTTGGCGCGAACCATCACGGCATCGGCTTGCGCGGCCTGCCCGGAAAGCATCAAGTAAAGCGCCAGGTTCGCGATCACCTTCGGATTTTCCGCGGCGAGTTCCGCCGCCTGCGCGACCGGAATCCGCGCACCGGCAACATCGCCGTTCAGCAAGCGCGCATAAGCAAGGTCGTTCAGGTAGGACACGTTCGTTGGATCAAGCGCCACGGCCGTTTGCAACGCCACCATGGCACCGGCGTTATCATGCTCGTCGGCCAGCGCCCGCCCCAAACCATGCTGCGCGGCGGCGGCCGTGTCGCCGTTCGTCCACTGTCGATAAACCGCGATCGCGGCGGCTGGCTGCCCGGTCTCGCGCAATGCATCACCGCGCAGCAGCGCGATGTCGCCGGCCTGTCCATAACGCTTCTCGAACGCATCGATGTGTGCAAGCGAGGCGAAGTACAAGCCCTTTGCCTGCATCTGTACGATCAGCGACAGATATAACCCGCGGTCATTCGGCGCCTGCGGCTTTTGGTCGATTTGTTGACGCGCGATCTGCTGGTCGCGCCACAGCGTATCAGCCGTGGTGGTGCGCGACGCACAGGCGGCCAGGGACAGCACCACGCCGACAAGCGCGATGAGCGCGAGCGGCGCCGCGCCCTGCCGCGTCGCGCGACGTAGATTCGGATGCCCGATGAAGACAGGCTTCATTCCATCCCTCCAAATTGCGACACGCCACGAATGATCGCGATAAAACCGGCGCCACCTGTCACGATGATCAGCGCAGGCAACAGCGTGGTCACCATGACGCCGGTCATCTTCACCGTCAATTGACCGATGCGCGCTTTCAAGTCCAATCGGCGACGTTCCCGCATGCGGTCGCCAAACTGGCGCAACGGCTCCTGAACGCCACCGCCATAACGATCGACCTGGACGATCAGTTCCGCAATGGATGCCATGTCGTCGTTCTTGTAGACGGTGGCAAAACGTTGCAGCGCGGACTCACGGGTTTGTCCGCTGCGGTACTGGGCGCTCGCATGTTGCAATTCCGTCACCAACACCGGCATCGATGGCGCAAAATCCTGCTCGATCAATTGCATTGCCTGATCGACACTCAGGCCCACGCCCTGGAGTAACCGCAACAGGTCGACGAGCAACGGCAATTCCGCGTCCGCGCGCTTGCGGCGTGCCGCGGCGCGCTTGCTCATCACGTATTTCGGCGCCATGTAGCCAACGCCAAACCCGAAGAACACGGTCAGGCAAGCAGCCAGCACCGAACCCTTGCCTAACAAAAGATAGCTACCCAGTGGCAATGCGATACACAACGCGGCACGCGCGAGGAAGAACCACGCGCGCCCGACCACCGTGTCCACACCGCACTGATCCAGCAACACGCGATCCTCATCCGCCACGAGGGACTGACCTATCGATGTCGCCAACCCGCGTACGCCGATGTCTTCAATGCGGTCGCGCCACCCCTGCCGCTTCGATGGCTTTGCGGCCACCGTCTTGCCCGCCCTTGCGGCAACGGCTTCGTCGAGACGCATCGAACGCTTATGCAGCGAACGTGCCCGCGACATCAGTGCCGCGCCAACGACGCCGGCTGCAAGCGCGGCCAAGATCAGCGCCAGTGCGATCAGTCCTTCCGTGGTGGCATTCATCATTTCGCGTTCATTGCGTCCTGGTGGTCACACCGATTTCGCCATCCGATAAAGCATGACGCTACCCAGCGTCTGCAATGCGGCAGCCCCCAACAACATTCGCGCACCGATCGGGTCTTCCCACATCCCCAGGAAGAACTGACGGTTGAAGCACATTAGAAACAGCGCGACGGCCAACGGCAGTGCGCCGAGAATCCACGCGGAAAGGCGGGTCTCCGCGGACAACGCCACCAGTTCGTCCCGTGCCTGTTCCGTGTCGCGCATGAAGCCCGCGATCCGTTCGAGTACCTGATCACTTCTACCGCCAAACTTCGTCGACACGCCCAGCACCGCGCCGATCATCAGCAATTGGTCGATGCCATAAAGCCGCGCCACTTGCTTTACCGCCGTATCCAATTCGACGCCCGCGCGATTCATCTGCGCCGCGCGTTCGAGAATCGCGCCCAAAGGCTGCGCCGTCTTCGGCGCCAATTGCTGAAAGGCGGAATTCAAACTCGTGCCCACCGTGACCTGGCGCACCATGAGATCCAGAAACACCGGCAGTTGTCGCACGATCCGATTGCGTCGGCGCCCGATGCGCAGGTGCAAAAGCAACGCACAGACGGCACTGCCGAACACCAGCACGAACGCGCTCATCTCCCACCCCACCAGCAGCCAAGCCAGCAACGCCGCGCCCACAAGAGCGCCGATGCGGGTCGCCAGCCAACGACCGGGTGCCGGGATATCCGCACGCAGGACCATGCTTTCGACCCAGGGCGCGGCCATCACGCCCGCATACCATTGCCGCACCGGCGAACCGGTACCGTCCTTCCTGGCCTTCGCGCCCGCGGACGTCCACGCGCCAGCCGAGATGGCGGCGGCGTTGCCGCCCTGCACGCCGCCACGCTCGCCGTTGCCATCGAACCCTGGGCGCACCACCGGCGGTGGCGCACGTGCGGCTTCAATGCGTAGATCGGCGAAAGCGCCAGCGTTTTGCGCACGACGACGCTCGATACGGTGGGACTGCCAGATCACGATGCCGGCCACCCCGAGCAAGACAGCGGCGAGCAATAACATCGTGCTGCTCATTATTTCCTCCCGAACCAGCCACCCCACGACTGGCCCTCATTGCCCGGCCCACCGGCATGACCACCCCCCGCGCTCTTTCCCCCTTGCTGCGCGCCGGGATCATGGGGATCCTCGCCCTGACCGTTTCCGTCGTGTTGCAGATTGCCAGGCAGCAACTGGTCACGGAAACGCGCCAGCTTCGGCGTGTGCGGTGCCACGCCGAGCGCATGCCAGAAATCGCTTTCATTGCCGTCGCCGTCGACGCGCGTTTCATGACGGAACAGCTCTTGCGTGGTCACGATATTGTCGCCATAGCCGGTGACTTCGGTGACCGAGAGAATGCGCCGCTGCCCTCCGGGCAAGCGCCCGATCTGGATAATGAAATCGAGCGCGCTGGCAATCTGCCGTCGCAGACTGCTTTCACTACCGACATACCCGGCGAAACCAGCCAGCATCTCGATTCGATACAAGCACTCACGCGGGTTGTTCGCATGGATCGTCGCCATCGATCCATCATGCCCCGTGTTCATCGCTTGCAACATTTCCAACACCTCAGCGCCGCGGACTTCGCCCACAACGACCCGATCCGGACGCATCCGCAAGCTATTACGGATCAGATCCCGAATGGTGACCTCGCCGCTGCCCTCGAACGTGCCGTGCCGGCTTTCCAGGCGCACCACATGTGGATGATTCAATGACAATTCCGCCGTATCCTCCACCGTCAAGATGCGCTCCGACTCATTGATAAAGCTCGCAAGCGCATTCAGCAACGACGTTTTCCCGGAACTGGTTCCACCGGATACGAGAATATTGCATCGCCCCTTCACCGCCAGCCGCAGCAGTTGATAAATGCCACGGTCCATCGTACCCATCGCCAGCAGTTCCTCCGGCGTCAACGGTTGCTTGCGAAACTTCCGGATGGACACCATCGGACCGTCTACCGCCAATGGCTCGATCACGACGTTCAAGCGCCCGCCGTCAGGCAGGCGAGCATCCACCATCGGGTTTGATTCGTCGATGCGCCTTCCCAGTGGCGCCAGCACGCGGCGCACAATACGCAGGACGTGCTGGTTGTCGGTGAAGCGCACGGCCTCACGACGCAGCACGCCCTTGCGCGAAACGAAGACGTCCTCGAAGCCATTGATCAGAATGTCTTCCACGCCGACATCCTGCAGGAGATCTTCCAACGGCCCCAACCCCACCAACTCCTTCGTCAGTGAATCGACGACGATCTTCAATTCGTTCTCGTTAATGCCAACGCGCCGCAAGCGAACGTAGCCGTCCACTTCCAATTCAACAAATTGCTCGATTGCGCGGCGCGACCATCGGCCAAACTCCGTACCTAGCTCCTCGATCCGGCTCAACAAATGAGCATGTACCGCGGATTTGATTTCCGCGAAACGCTGCGAATGGACAAAGCCCGACGCACTGTCGTCAGCGAACTCGATCTCGTTCAACATCTGGCCCTCCTAAGCCACGCCTGCCAATCACTCAGCCGTCCAGCACGAACGCACCGCGTGCCATCGATACAGCGGACCGCCCACCCTGTGCTTCGTACTTCCACCACGTTGCCTGACGCTCGCATCGCCGACCCCTGGTACCACTCGACCAATCGATCGCGCTAACCCCGCCGCCATAGCTTGGAGACATTCGACCACGAGTTACCGCCGCGCGCGGTGGGCAGCGCAGCCGCGCCAATCGACAAGCCGCCTACCTCCACGGCCAACGCCTGAACCATCTCGATAAATTGCTGTACGCCGCGGATGTATGGGTCCTGTTTGCTGCCGCTCAACAACTGGCCTAGCGACGCGGCTCGGCCCAGCGCGAGCCGGCGATCCGGCAACGTCCCCCCCAACGCGATGGCGAAGCGCTCGGTCAGTTGCTGGGCGGCCATCCCATAACTCTCGTCGTATTTGTTGACCACCAGCCTGAGCGACTTGCGGTCGACCGAACGCTCATCAAGTTGACTGAGCAGGTCCGACAGCGACACCACCGATGCAATACCCTGATCCGTCAGCACCAGCTTCAGGTCAGCCATATTCAATACGCTGGCAGTCAAATCGGCACTACCAGCGCCGCCGAGATCGACGATGATGGCGTCGAAATACCGGCGAATCTGGTCGACGAGCGACACGGCATCGGCCTGGGGCAGCGCACGCATCCGGCTTAAATCGGCCGGCAAGGCAAGAACACTGACACCCTTCGGAGACACCGGCAACGCAGTGCGCACCAACGTTTCATCAAGACGACTCAGCGCCGTAACCGCATCGGCAAAGTCGAAACCGGTCGGAGTGTTGGTATAAAGCAGGCCGTCACCGACAGGCAGACCGAGGTCAAGCAACGCCACGCGCCGCGGCGCGTTTTCGTCCGCGGCGAGCATCGTGGCGAGATGGGTCGCGAACGTGCTCGTCCCCACGCCGATTCGCGCGCCGGCAATGGCGATGGTTACGGCGCGACGGGTGGAAGCGCTCAACTTGTCCGTCAGTTTCGTGACGGAGGCACGCATCACATCGGCGGGGCCCTCGAGATCAAGAAAGTCCGCCACGCCGCTGCGCAAGGCTGTCAGCGTCATCTGCGCGTCGCTGGCATTACCGACGCCGATCAGCAACGCCTCCGGCAAGCAGCGCCGCAATGTCTCCACCACAGCTTGCGGCGCCAGCGCGCCATCGGCGCCTTCCTGTCCGGCACCCGCGCCGGGGGACATCGCCGTGAAGTCCACAAAGGCCAGGGCCGGTTTCAAGATGACCACGGAGCGGGTGATATAGGCCGCATCCCCGGCCAGGCGATCCACACGTCCGATCCCATCGAGCGCGCGCGACAACACGTCGGCGCGCTGCGCCGAGGGTGTGAAGAACACAAAATTCTGCGCGCGCGACAGCACGCGCGGCTGTTCGAAGTTTTTATCCATGACCTGCTTGCCCCACCCTTCAGCGACTGAATCCCGGCACATCGTTGCCGGATGCCGCACCGCCCAGAAAACTTCTCCAGACAGGCTGTGTGCTCGAATCACGGCCGGCGCCAGGCAGTGGCAATGCCACCCCTTTGGCAATAGGTTTCACCAGATGCGGCGTCACCAAAATAACCAGTTCCCGGTCGTCCTGCGTATAACTCAAATTTTTGAAAAACGTCCCGATGATCGGTAGATCGCCCAACAGCGGCACCTTGTTCACACTGGCCACCGTGCTGCGCGACACCAGTCCGCCAATCACAAAACTTTCACCATCGCCCAACTGGACTGTCGTATCCGCTCGGCGCGTGGAAATCGCCGGAATCGAGATCCCCGACTCCGTGATCGCGTGTGTGTAATCGAGGTCACTGGCTTCCGGTGCCACCTTCAACGCAATCTGGCCGGGACCAAGCACCGTCGGTGTCACGGTCAAACCAACACCGAACTGTTTGTAGACGATCGTCGTTGTGCCAAGCCCTCCCGATTGCGGAACGGGCAATTCTCCGCCGGCGAGAAAACTGGCGGACTGCCCTGACAACGCCACCAATGTGGGCTCCGCCAATACGCGCGCCAGGCCGTTTGTCTCCATGATGCTGATGTTGGCGAACAAGCCATTCGCGAACGGCCCAGCCACAAGATTGAATGCACTCGCCATGTTCGTGCCGACCGAATTGCCGAATGACACACCCGTCGTCGATGCCGTATACGAGCTGAGCTGGGACGGACCAAAAACGCCAAAACCAAAACCGTTCGATCGGCTGGAGAACAGGTTAAACCCGGCTTCCTTCAATACAGATTTGCTGAATTCGACCACCTTGACATCCACCTGCACTACACCGCCGGTGCCAACCGTCGACCGATCCACCACCTTCGCACCGGACTGCTGTGCTACCGCCAACGCAGCCTGGTGATCCGCCGTGGTTGCGATCTGTCCGCTTAACACCGCCGTGTCCCCATAGACTTGCACCGATCCCCCCGTCTTCGCCAACATGGCGTCCGACGACAACGCGCGCACCGAGACCGCCAGTTCGCGGGGGGTAGTGCGGCTGCCTTCCCATAACGACAGCGTCGTCGTACCGGGCTTTTTGGCAACGATCAATACACCACCGGTGATAGGCCGTGCGTCGGCCACGGTCGGGTCGCCCACCGCCAAGCGTGACAACCGGGATGCCGGAAGAATGCGTTGTTCGCTGACGACCATCGCAAACGGCGCGGGCGCGAGACGACGCGCCGTGTCGGCCGTCGTGTCAGACTGCGCACTCGCCCACATCGGCAGTACCGACATTGCCATCACTATCCCAGCCTCGACGGCACGCCATCGCGCATTGCGTCCTGTCTCCGATGCGCCCAGGCGTCTTTTTTCGTGGATTTTCAGATGCCACGCCCCCCGGGCATACCTCGCCATCGCGGCGAGCAAGTGCCCCGTAAGAAGACGCTTCATTGTCGGGAGACTCATCGTCCGCCTCCCGAGGAATTGATCACGCTGCTCGGCGAGGGCAGCGGTATCGTCGCCTGATCCATTCCCGCCGAGAGGCCCGGCAACGGCGGCGTGCCTACCGCTGATCGCGGGGTCGAGCCGTTCGCGGCTTCGCGACTGATGTCCATGCCGCGAATGACTTCGACATAGCCCCGCGCGTGCGCCATACCGCCAAGCGCACCCAAGCGCGAGGATCGAATGGTCGTCGAGGCGTCAGGCAAAGCAGGCACGGTTGCCATGGCCGCCGGCAAAGACACGCCCCCCGCTAAACCGACACTGTCCATACCCGCGAACGCCTTGTTATCTGGCGCAGCGAGCCGGTCGCGCTCGGCGGCGGGCAGATCGCTTCGTGCCCGCACCACCGGCCCCGGCGCCTGAAACAAGGCGCTGTCGACCGCACCGCCATCCTCGGGAAAGCGCAACGCCAATGTCAAACGTCCCATCTGCGTCGCCAGCACCAGACCATCCACCTGATCTACCGGTACCGCGAGCACGGCGCTACGAGCCATCTGCCGCTGCTGATCCACCATTGCCTGCGCGTTCGCACCAGGCGCCGGCGCCGTGCCCTGCGCCGGCGCGCCGTTCGTCAATGAACTCGCGCCATACGCCAGCACACGCGCCCGGGAGATCAGTAAGCGCGCGATGTTGCGGTCGTTCTGCCCGCCTGTCGCGCCGGTTTCAGGCGCCTTCATCGTAACGAACACATCCACGTAATCACCGGCTTGAACCGCGTTCCCGGCACCGCTGACCTCATCCACCGGTACCGCAACGCCGCGTTCACCAGGCTTCAACGTCAACGTCAAACCCTGCGCCAAGCCGCTGAGCGTCAACGGCAATCCGCTGTCGATCGGTACGCGCGGCGTGTGGCCCACTACTTCCTCGACTTTCGTATAAGCGCCAGTGGGTTGTACGGGTAGCTGAATCACACGGACGGCGTCGGGGGCAATGGGCTGCCCCGCAGGCAACAGCCTGGATGCGATGACGACAGGGAACGTCGCGACCGGTGCCGGTACGGCACTCGTGGCAACTGGGGCTGGTCGTCTTCCGACAAAAATTGACAGTACGCCGAGCAACAGCGCCAACACAACCAGCACCGCTGCGATGATCCTGGTGGAAGCGCTCATCGCAGCCACTCCACCGGCAGCGAGGACCTATCACCGTGTGCGCTGCGAAATCTTCCGTTCATCGGCAAAACGGCACCCGGTTTGCGACACGGCGCCGCCCGGTGGCGAACGGCGAACAACGACTGGCCTGGTGCCGCGCGCGCATTGCCGTGCGCGACATCATCACACTCAGGCCATTCAAGCCCGGGACACCGATGCTGCGCAAACGGTCTTACCATGCTATCTATCCTTGCGCCGCGCCGCCCCGGCGCCACGCGCCCATTGGACCTGTCAGCGTGTCATTGCTCACCAATCACGCCCCCATGTGATCCTGTAGCACGCTCTCTCTTTTTCGTTTTCCCGCCACACTTCAGTCGGCTGTTTGATGTGGCATGCGGACTTCAGTACTCGCATCATTGGCCTACCCGTTCGCCATGCATCATGCACCCACCAACAACCCACGCCATCCACGTCAAAGCCACTGCGACAACGCCCACCATCCCGCCATGCCGCCCATCCCGAGATACGCCGCATAGGGAATGCCTTTGCGCCCCTCACGCTTGCGCGTGACGTAATCCGACACCCACTTTCGTCGCGGGGAAGGCACCGCCAGCGCGGTCCATCGTGATCCACTTTTCACCGTGGCAAGCATTCCAGACAAATTGGGGCTGGCTCTCCAACGAAGCACGATCACGCCATGCAAGCCAGCGAGCAGGCTGCCAATCACCCATGCCGCGATAAAAGCCCGCGGGCCGGTCATCAACCCCAACAGTGCCGCGAATTTCACATCCCCCGCCCCCATCAAGCGCATTGCATAAAAAGGCAACGTACATGCGACGGCAAGAAGAAATCCGCCCCCCGCCTGCATCCAACCGGTTGCATACGGACTTGATGCGGTGAGCGCGCATTGCATCGCAACGCAGACAATCAAAAAAGGATTTGGTACGCGACGCGCAACCAAGTCCCATATGATCACTACCAGACAGACGAAGAACAGCAACGGAATCTGCATCACCCGGCAACCTTCGCATCAACGCAAATCGCAATTGCACGCTTCCGGCCCTCTCGTCTACCGCCACGGTCATTAGGTCATCATCGGCACCGTGATAACCGGGACGGAAGGCGTCCTTCCGACAGCGGTCAACTGCCGGAGGGAATCTTCCCACTGAGATTCGTGAAAAGCGTGCTCAGTTTCGTGCCCAGCAGGGTCACCGCCACGATGATCGCCACGGCGATCAGTCCGGCTATCAAACCATATTCGATCGCGGTGGCGCCCGTTTCGTCCTGCGCAAATTCCTTCACTCGCGCTACCGACTTGTCCGTGGCTCGCTTCAAAATTTCAAAAGACATGATTCACCTCGAGTCGACTTGGCGCCATACCAGCACTTGATCGCCAGCAACAGTCACCAAAACAGAAAAAATAACCACCCTTCAACTTCTCACTGCACACACCTCGTCCAGCGACGTCTTCCCGCTCTGCTCACCGCGCCCAAACGATCGCCGTCTCTCCGACCGTATTCACGAGCAGCAGCACACACCAATCTGAAATCAGCTACCTGCTTTTGTGGCTTGCGCATCGACAGTGGAAGCGATGCTAGAAAACATCGTGCTTAGCTTCCCACCCAACGTCGTCAGCGCGACGATGATCGCGACGGCAATCAATCCCGCAATCAATCCATATTCAACCGCGGTGGCACCATCTTCATCGCGACCAAACGTTTGAATACGGGCTTTCACTAATTGAACCTGCGCTGCATTCATCGTCGCCACCCTTTAAGAGAGATTTATTCTTATCAACCGCGCAAGGAGGCGGCTTATTCGCCTTTATTCAACCAGCATGCCGACACGCTTCCCATCCAAGCATGCGAATAGTAGTAAATTTTTACCACTTTCACACAGCGATTCGATTCCACTCACGGTGAAAATCAAAAATGTGAACACAACCTTAATTTGCCATACCCGATTGAACATGGCAACGTTTCTCGCAATGCGATCTTCAAACGAAGGGTCGATATATGCGGAATACAACAAAACACTGTAATCATCAAGAAAGGAATGTAAATTTTGTGAAGCACCGTTTTATCTCTTTGTTTTTTAATGATATTATTTTTATAAATCGTTCGTTTAATTCAATTTTCTTATCGCATAAAATGACTATACATATATAGTCATTAAATAAAACAACCGTTTGAATGAAACGAACAAACGACCACAATTAAATACGACGGAATTTGCGATTTTGTTACGTCGTCACGTTACGACTCGACTTAGAATGCAGGTAACAAGACGTTACCGTTACACCACAAACTCCAATTCAATATTTAAAAAAATCTTTCAAGGCCTTTGTTTTTCTCGTCTCCTCGGCTAATCTAAAAATGAAACAACGCCTCGCGAAATTGCTGGTATCGGAATTGCATTACCGGGATGCGGAAACAACTTCGACGGAGAAAAACCGTGCTATACCAACATCGCATCTTCCAAAAAACACTATTCGCGACTGCCGTGACAGCGCTGTTGACGTTAGGTGCTTGCGCCGGCAGTGGGACCGTCGGCAAGGCCTCCACCGGCAGCGGCACGCAGACCACGGGGAGTTCCGGTAGTGGCGGTGCAGCAGGTACTGGCGCGAATACGCCAGGCAGTGATGAGACCACTACCGCAACCAACGGTTTGGCGACGGTTGCCCGCACATCCGGCAATGTCGTGACAGGTGTGGGCAGCACGGTGTCGTCTCTGGGGAGTACTGTCGACAATGCCGCTGTACTGGACGGGACGCTCGCTACCAACGGCGTCGACAACGCGGCTGGCACTGTCGTCGGTGATGTCGGAACGACGGTAACAACGATCGGTTTAGGGCTGTCCAATGGACTGGGGCAAATCGGTTCGTCCACTGATCCTGTCGGCGCCACCGTTGCGATCGTTCCCGCGACCGTGAACAACGCCGCAAGCACGGTAGGCGATACGGGTGCACTGGTCGGCAGTCTTGGAACGGGAAGTCTGGCGGGTCTTGCGCCGATTACCGCAACCGTCAACAGTACCGCCGGTACAACCGAGGGCCTGATTGCCAATGTCGCGACGTCCCTGGACAACATTGTCAGTACTGGCGGGATCGAGAATGTGACCGCGGGCGTATCCAGCGCGATTACGCCAATCACAATGTCGTTGTCCAGCACGGTCCAACAGACCGGCGATGCACTCGGCGTGGGCGGCCCATTGACAAACGTCTTGACGACAGCAGGTAACGCGGTGTCGGCTGCGGGAACGGCTATCGCGGGCGGCACGACTGGGACATTGTCCAGCAGCCTCGGTGGTACCGTGGGTCAAACCGGCAATCTGGTTACTGGCATTGGCACGCTGTTTAGTACAGCGAATGGAACAACCGATAGCAACGGTACGCTGACGACGTTGCTTGGCCCGGTCACATCCGTGGTTTCCGGATTGGCGGGTGGCACAGCCTCGCCGTTGTTCCTCGGCGGCGTCGACCTGACGCCGGTCACGACGACCATTGCCGGTGTAGGCAACACCCTGGGCAGCGCGGCGACGGGTGTTTCGGGGGCGACAGGTACCGGCTCCCTGGCAAGCACCATCGGCTCGGTGACGGCACCGGTATCGGTGCTGTTGTCCGATCTGCCTGCTGCCCTGTCCGGCAACGCCGGTAGCGGCACGACATTATTAGCGCCTGTCACGACGATCGTGGCCGGTACGGCGAACAGTGCAAACAACGACGATGCGGACGAACTGCTGGCGCCGGTTACCTCCCTTGCGTCCAACCTCACCTCCGGAACGACGGCGGGAACGCTGAGCCCGGTTACCACGCTTGCGTCAAATCTGACCTCGAGCGCCGGCGGATTGAGCAGCATCGTCTCCGCGGCGACCTCGGGCGGCACGGCCGGCTCTCTTACGGGTGTCTTGACGCCCGTCACATCGCTCGTCGCGGGCGTGACGTCCAGTACGGGATCGACTGTTGGCACCACGTTGAACAGCGTGGGATCGACGCTGAACAACACGCTGGCCACGGTGACGACGTTGGTGCCGGTGACGACGGTGGTCGCCAGCGCAGGCGCATCGATCTCGACTAGTTCGGGAGCAACTGTCGTATCCAATGCGGTATCCGGTGTCAACGGTGTTGTTGGGGGCTTGACAAGCGGATCGACAACCACAGCCACTGGAACGGGAAGCACCACGACAGGCAGCACCGGCATTGGTGGACTATTGAACAGCACCGGCGCGTTGTTGCGCCATTGAAAAGTGGTTCCGCAGCGATTGCGCCGCGGTCACATACAAGAAAGCAGAAGACTATCGCAGGTCTGCGTGGTCCGTCGGTTCGATCGACGGCCTGTCGCGCCGAAGCGTCCTCCAGGGCGCGTCGGTCATCACGTACCGCGAATGCATGCACGCCGTGCGCTTAATGTAGTAATTTTGCCCACAGATGTACCGGGAACCTTACAATAGGATAACGTCGATTGCATTCGCGGAAACGTCGTTGGGTCAACACCGACACATGACATATCGCTTTTTGCCTTGCCATGCCGCGTACGCGTCCGTGCTGTTGACGGGCATCGCATACTTTTGCGCAGTTGCGCTGCCTGGCACCGCACAGGGACAAGCCCGTGGCAATGGATTGCAGAGCCTGCCGCGGGTCGCGCCACCGTCGACACCGAAAGTCAATGTCACGGTTGACACAACGGAACCCGATACGATGGAAGGTTTGCTCTCGAAGACAATTGTGCCAAAGTCGATTCGAATCGAAGGGGTGAAAAGCATTCCGTTCGAAGAAGCGTCGGCCATGTTTTCCAGCTTTGTCGGAAAATCGACGACCGTTCAGCAATTGATCGAGGCAGCGAACGCGATCACGAAGCGCTATCAGGATCGTGGTTTCGCATTGTCATTTGCCTTCGTGCCAGCACAGGATTTCGCAAACGGCGTGGTTCGCGTGGTGGCGGTCGAAGGCTATGTGTCCAAAGTGACGATAGAAGGTGCGATAGGGAATGCCGAACGTCACCTGCACGCCATCGCGAACCATCTCGTAAATCAACGACCTTTACGGCGTGACGCGTTCGAACGGTACACGGCGCTTCTTGGCCAGATTCCGGGTTTGAAAGTAGCCGCGAATATCGCACCACCGCAAAATACCGACGGCGCGACCGAGCTGAAGCTCAGCGTCGTGCGACAGAAGATTGGATTCACCACCGGCGTCTCGTTCAACCAGCCAGGCATTCAAGGGCTATTTACGGTCTCGGAGAATGGTTTGCTGTCCCTCGGTGAACAATTAAGCATTTCCGCGCTGGCGCCACGTGGAAGAGATGGCCAGACATATTACGGCATCAACTACACACAGCCTCTTGGCAGCGACGGCCTGACAGCGAAGATCGATGCATCACGCTTCGCGGGCGAGCCGAGGACAACTCCCGGACTACCGTCCAGCGTACATCGTCGTACCGAGCAGGATCGCATTGGCGTCTCTCTCGGCTATCCCATCCTCCTGAACAATACACGCGCATTGACGGTCAACGGGTCCGCCTATGCGGTACGCAACGACGACCGCTATTCCGCGGATACCGGCGCCTATGTTGGGTTGCGTTCACAATCTCGCGTGCTGCAAACGGAAATCGTCTATACCGAGAACCGGCCCAAGATGTCAAGACGGGTCAGCATGACGCTTGCGAAGGGACTCGATACACTGGGGGCATCCAAGGAAGGTTATACCAACGTCATCGGCGCGGTGGTACCGAACCCGGTGGACCTCGGTTTCTTCCGTGTGGGTGCATCAGCCATGCAGAACAATCAATGGCCGCTAGGATTCGCGACCGTTGTTTCCGCGACAGGTCAATATAGCGGCCAGGCGCTCCCCGCAAGCGAACAGATCACCTTTGGCGGCCAACGTTACTCCCTGGCATATCAACCAGGTGAAGCCGCCGGCGACAAAGGCTGGGGGGTGTCGCTTGAACTGAATCGATCATTCAGCTATACCGCCCGGTACCTGAAGACCTGGATCCCGTATGCCTCCTACGCCATCGCGCGCACCTATTTAAATGCGCCAAACTCGCTGCCGCTGGACCTGCAGTCGCTGGCGCTGGGCTTTCGGGTTTCCGACAGCCGTTTCTATTCCCTCGACCTGTCGGTGGCGCAACCCGTGGGCGACAAGCCTTCGGGCAGCAGCCACCGCAGCCCGCGCGTCAACGCAACGTTCTCCTATCAACTGGACTAATTATGAGAAAGTGGTACTGTCTCGATATGCTGCCATCATATGACCTGCTGATTCGTTGCTGCAAATGTTTGCGCAGGTGACACTTCACCGTCGTTGACAGATGTTGGCGGTACGCACAGGGCCATGTATGTCACCATGGCTGATGGATGAATGTGCGCCGCAGCAGCTCGTATTGCTTTAATTCCTGTAGTCCGGCAAAAAATCGATAACGCGAGAAACGTGACATCGCGACATCGCAGCCGGGCAAAAACAGATCCACATGTTGCATTCATTCGAGAGGTAAGCCATGGATCGCGTATCGAGTGACGATTCGTCCAGAAACACGAAGGCTCGCTTGCTGGATGCCGCCGAGCAGTTGTACACCCGCTCCGGCCCGGATAGCTTGTCCTTACGTGACCTGACCGAGCATGCCGGCGTCAATCTGGCTGCGGTGAACTATCACTTCGGCTCAAAAAACGCATTGGTATGCGCAATGGTTGCGCGGCGCCTCGATGTCATCAACGAGTTGCGCCTTGCCGAACTGACCCGGCTCGAGTCAGCGCTCGGTGACCAATTAAGCAGCGAGCATGTCATGACCGTGCTTGCCAAGAGCCTGATGCAAGATACCTTTGACATCATCGACTCCCCTGATCAGCGCGATTTCATGATTCGCGTGGGCACGGACTTGTCACAACCGCTGCGCCAGTTCCTGACACAGCGTTATGCGCACGTCGAGTCACGATTCGTCGCCGCATTTTGCCGCAGCACGCCCTGGCTAGACGCCGACACGGTCCGATGGCATCTGAATACGTTAGCATTTGCCCTACCCGGTGTAGGACTGAATGCCAATACCATGATGATGATCAGTCAGGCCGTCAGCGAGCACGGGATGTCCAAGGTCAATACCTTGTGGCTCCTGGCTTCGACAATGCGCACGCTGCTCGGCACCCGGGAAAACCTTCAGGATACGGCACCACAGGCCTCGGTCCTGGATGCCGTCTATCCGGTAGCGGTGCCAGGCCAGGCATTGGTTGCGGCATAAGGCTCATCTGATCTTATGTGACGGATGCACCGCTTGCCAAGTCAGCCGACCCTGGTAAAGGCGTACACGCCAATGGCGAATTGAAAGGCGTGTCGGAGCGACGCTGGGTGCCAGCCCCGCTCCGTGCCGACGCTTTCAAACTAGCCCAGGCGTTCGATCAGCCACGCACCAATGTCCGCGATCTCGCGTGGATGCACCGAATGCCCCATTGGATAGGTTTCCCATCTGAGAGGGTGCCCGGCATCCCGGACGATTCCGCATGCTCGCTCCCCCAACGGCATCGGCACGACGGCGTCATCGCTGCCGTGTGCGGCAAAAACCGGTGTGCTTTCGCTTCCTGAGCGACCTTCCTCAGCAATGATCGAGGGTATTGGGACATAGGTCGACAACGCCAGAATGCCACCGAGCGGCTCCGGATGCGTCATGCCCGTGGTGTATGCGATGGCACCGCCTTGCGAGAATCCCGCCACGATGATCCGCGTCGCCGGAATGCCACGCGCCTCCTCCCGCTTGATCCACGCCCTTACTGCATCGCGCGAAGCACGGACGCCGGCTTCGTCCGCGTGCCGCTTATCGTCGTCCACCGAGACAATGTCATACCACGCTCGCATCACATGCCCGTTGTTCCAGGTCACCGGCATCCGGCGTGCATGCGGAAAAATAAAGCGTACGGCCAGATGTTCGGGTAGCCGCAGTTCCGGCACGATCGGCACGAAATCGCTGCCGTCCGCGCCAAGACCGTGTAACCAAATCACGCTGGCGCCCGGATTCGCACCGGTTTCAATCTCGATGGGGGGCTCATGGTCCAGCGACGGCGATGCTGCGGAGTCGGAATGGGCGGAAGAGGACATCGGATAATGCTCCTGGTCAATAGTGGGCCGCGCACCGGATCGGTAGCCCTGTTACGCGCATTATTGCATCAGCTCGCTTGCCTCATCGCATTGGCAAAACTGTACCCAAATGCTGCTTTCAATTCTTACAAAATAACAAAAATAGAGTACAGCCATGCCTATTGGCGTCCATTACAGCGTTGGAATCTGGCAACCACGCCGCATTTGCGCACGCCATCGCCTCAAGAATGAGACTGCGAGCATTATGATGTGCGCCAGATTGACGCACCCCCAACGGCGCGACATAAGCGCCGCAGTCCCTGGAAGAACCCCATCATGTACGCAGAGACCATTGATAAATTTGCCAAGACGGGCGCGGACAAAGTCGCGCTGATTGCCCGCAACCCGCTCGCCTATCTGATCGGCGCCGCCATGGCCGGCGTCTATATCGGCTTCGGGGACATCTTGATGTTCAGCGTCGGTGTTCATGTGGACCCGGCATATGTCCATCTCGTCATGGGCGGCGTGTTCGCCTGCGCCCTGACATTCTGCGTGTTCGCAGGCTCGGAGCTTTTCACCGGCACCGCGATGTATATGCCGATCGCAATGCTGCGTCGTCAAGCATCGCTGGGCGGTGTGCTCGCTGTCTGGATGGTTTGCTGGATCGGCAACTTGGTTGGCGCAGTGCTCCTGGCAGCTATCCTGCATACCGCTGGCGGCGGCGTGCTGTTGACCGACGGTGCTACCGGTTTTTACAAGGCCGTCACGCTGAAAATGTCCGCGCCGGGCAGCGTATTGTTTGCAAAAGGCGTTCTATGCAACTGGCTGGTATGCCTGGCCGTCTGGATGGCCGCGAGGACAAGCAGCGATGCGGCAAAGCTGGGCGTCATCTTCTGGGCGATCTTTGCCTTCGTCGCCAGCGGCTTTGAACACAGCGTTGCCAATATGTTCATCTTCGCGCTGGCGTTGATGGGAGACCACCCGATCGACGTAACGCTGGGTGGTGCCATCCACAACGAACTGTTCGTTACGCTGGGCAATTTGGTCGGTGGCGCGATATTCATGGGTGCTGGCTACTGGCTACAAGACATCCGGCAAGTCGCCTCGGCCAGCCAAAGCGACAATGCAAAGACGGTTGCACAATCCGGCGGCAACGTACGCTAGTCGGCCCTGAACAATTGGTAGAGCCGCGTGACGTAAGGCTTTGATGCTGTATCAGGGTTGAGGGATTTGCAAGGAACGGGCATATTACGTGTTGAATCCTGCAAATTCTGACGAGGTTTGAATGGGTCCGAAGAAGGTTGTGCCCGAGGAAGATTTCTTTCGACATCCGCTGCGCGAGCAGATCAACCCGAAGCATCCCTTGGTTAAGCTGAGCGACTTGATCGATTGGGAGCGGCTGAGCGGCGCCATGAGTACGAGCTTCGTATCGTCGCGTGGGCGACCGGCAAGTTCGCCGCGCTTGATCGCGGGTCTACTGTATTTGCAGCATGCCTTCGACTTGTCCGATGAGGACGTGGTATGGCAATGGATCGAGAATCCGTACTGGCAGGTTTTTACCGGCGAGACGTATTTCCAAACGACGCCGCCAATCGATCCGTCGAGCCTCACGCGCTGGCGCAAACGCCTTGGTGAAGCAGGTGTCGAAGAGTTGCTGGCCGAGACGATCGAGGCAGCCAAGCGTGGCCAGGTTGTTAAAAGCGCGAGCCTGAAGC
>Ga0308167_1000537_pt1 | contig 63364 bp, 58 predicted proteins | sample PhyCR1_2_FD_202138 | JGI IMG/M metagenome (GOLD analysis project Ga0308167, IMG submission 202138) | Phyllosphere microbial communities from UC Gill Tract Community Farm, Albany, California, United States - DLSLRC.R1 | ecosystem: Host-associated > Plants > Phyllosphere > Unclassified | place... | reverse complement strand
GACCTCGTCCTGGTCGTAGCCCTCGCGGAACTTCGTCGGCTGGAACCGCTTGTTGACTACGTCTTCCGGCGTCAAAGCCATTGCCGTCACCTCAATAGAACTGCTGAACGTGTGGAACCGTCTCGGTGCGACCGAATCTACCAGTCGCGCCGAACGGTGCGGATGCCACGCCGGGGCGAGCATCGGATCCCGACCACCGTACACCGATGGCGGCCGTGAACCGTGACCACGCACTGGGCGTGGCGCGTGTCGTGTCCTCTTAGTTGGCGAACACGGGGATGAGCAGGGCGATCACGAACCGGATGATGATCGCCAGGAGGAGCACGATCGTCCAGCCGAAGTCGAGTGCCACGGGGCCCATGCGCATCGGCGGGAGGACCCGGCGGACCGCCCGGATCGGCGGGTCCGTCACGGTGTAGACCACGTCGGCGACGACGAGGAGTGCTCCGCGCGGCCGCCAGGACCGGTTGAACTGCTGGACGATGTCGAGGACGAACCGCCCCCACAGCACGAGGATGTACAGCAGGAGGAGGTAGTACAGGATCGTGAGGATCGCGGTCACGATGGGGCTCGCTCAGCTCGGGTGCGGACCGTCATGCGACGAGCCGCACGGGGCGGGTGGGCCTGAGGAACTCAGGACTGGGCGAAGAAGGACGCCTCGATGTCGGACTCTACCTCAGGCGCCTCACCGCTCACCGCGACGTGCGCCGGCGACAGCAGGAACACCTTGTTGGTGACGCGCTCGATCTTGCCGTAGAGGCCGAGCGACAGCCCGGAGGCGAAGTCGATCATGCGGCGGGCGTCGGCCTCGGTCATCTGCGAGAGGTTGATGATGACGGGGATGCCGTCGCGGAAGCTCTCGGCGATGGACTGGGCGTCCTTGTACTCGCGGGGGTGGACGGTGAGGATCTCGTTCATTTCCTGGACCGGTGCTGCCTTCTGTGCGGACGTGTGCGAGCGGCGGAGCGGGGTGACCTGGGCGCCGCGCTGGTGGGTGTGCGCCTTGGGCTCGGCGGCGACGGGCGCCACCGGTGCCGCGGCGGGCGCGGGGGTCTCGTCGGCGACCGGAGCGGGCGCGGGAGCAGGGGCCGGAGCGGACTGCTGCCGCGCGGGCTGCTGCTGCGGCTGCTCGTCCTCGTACTCGAGTTCCTCGTCGGCGAGGCCCAGGTAGACCATCGTCTTCTTCAGCGGGTTGGCCATGGTTCCTCCGGAGGTCGGTGCTCGTGGATGCCCTTGCAACGAGGCTAGGGCGCGACCGGCCGATTTCCCGTGATTGCGGTCCCGATCCGCAGGTGTGTCGCGCCCTCGAGCACGGCGTCGGCGTAGTCGCCGCTCATCCCGGCCGAGATGTCCGTCGCGGTGGGGGCGAGGGACACCACGCGCTCGGAGACCCCACGGAGCCGGGCGAAGGCCGCGCGCGGCTCCTCGTCGAGCGGTGCGACGGCCATCACCCCACGGAGCCGGATCGTGCCGGTCGCGAGCACCCGCGACACCATGGCCTCGACGGCGTCGGGTCGGACGCCACCGCGGTCCGGGTCGTCGGTCAGGTTGACCTGCACGAAGCCGTCGATCACCGGCGGCTCGGGTTCGGCCTCGGTCGGCGCGAACGCCTCCACGACGGACTCGCGGTCGAGCGACTGCACGACGTGCGCGTACCGCCGGACCTGCCGGGCCTTCTTCGACTGCAGCTGTCCGACGAAGTGCCAGGTCAGCGGGAGGTCGGCGAGCTCGGCGGTCTTCGCCTGCGCCTCCTGGTGCCGGTTCTCCCCCACGTCGGTCACGCCGAGCGCGGCGAGGTCGCGGACGAGCGACGCCGGGTGGAACTTCGTGACGACGACGAGCGTGAGCTCGTCGGCCGAGCGCCCTGCGGCGCGCGCCGCGTCGGAGATGCCGCTCCTGACGGACGCGAGACGCGCCTCCAGTCCGTCGTCTGCTGACGGGGACGGGAGGCGCGGGTCGTCGGACAACGCTCGTTACTTCAGGAAGTCAGGAACGTCGAGCTCGTCGTCATCGTCGTCGAACGCCGGGTCGGCGGCACGCTGCGCGGGCGCCTCGTGCTCCTGCGACGCCCACGACGGGGCGGACGAGGACGAGTCCTCGATCGCGCCGGTCGCACCGGCGGACGCCACGGGGACGGTCGCGCCGGCCTCGGGGTCGACCCAGCTGGAGCGGCGCTCCTTCTGCTGCGAGGTGGGCTCGCCGCCGTCGAAGCCCGCGGCGATGACGGTCACGCGGACCTCGTCGCCGAGCGTGTCGTCGATGACGGCACCGAAGATGATGTTCGCCTCGGGGTGGACTGCCTCTTGTACGAGACGAGCCGCGTCGTTGATCTCGAAGATGCCGAGGTTCGAACCACCCTGGATCGAGAGCAGCACGCCGTGCGCACCGTCGATCGAGGCCTCGAGCAGCGGGCTCGCGACGGCCAGTTCGGCCGCCTTGATCGCCCGGTCGGCACCCCGCGAGGAACCGATGCCCATGAGCGCCGAGCCGGCACCCTGCATGACGGACTTCACGTCGGCGAAGTCGAGGTTGATCAGGCCGGGCGTGGTGATGAGGTCGGTGATGCCCTGGACGCCGGCGAGGAGCACCTGGTCGGCCGTGGCGAACGCCTCGACCATCGAGATGCCGCGGTCGCTGATCTCGAGCAGGCGGTCGTTCGGCACGACGATGAGCGTGTCGACCTCGTCCTTGAGGCCGGCGACACCGTTCTCGGCCTGCGACTGACGACGCTTGCCCTCGAAGCTGAACGGCTTGGTGACGACGCCGATGGTGAGCGCGCCGATCGACTTCGCGATGCGGGCGACCACGGGCGCACCACCCGTGCCGGTCCCACCGCCCTCACCGGCGGTGACGAAGACCATGTCGGCACCGGCGAGGGCCTCTTCGATCTCCTCGGCGTGGTCCTCGGCGGCACGACGACCGACCTCGGGGTCCGCTCCGGCGCCGAGGCCGCGGGTGATCTCGCGGCCCACGTCGAGCTTGACGTCGGCGTCGCTCAGGAGCAGCGCCTGCGCGTCGGTGTTGATCGCGATGAACTCCACCCCGCGGAGGCCGAGCTCGATCATCCGGTTGACGGCGTTCACGCCGCCGCCGCCGACGCCGACGACCTTGATGACGGCGAGGTAGTTGTGGTTCGTGGTCACGTCAGTCAGGCCTCCGGTCGAACCCTCAACCTCTACTTGAAGTTCAGGGGCATTGCTGGTAGATGTGGTGCTGGCTTCGACGCTACGGGTGCGCTCCGGGCACTGTCGCCCCGCCACGCCGCGTGTCGCGCGATTCCGCGTCGACTTCCGCTACTTCTTCGCGCGGATGATGCCGTTGTCCGGAGCGCTGACGTCGTACTCGACGACGACGCCGGGGTTCCGCGCCGCGTGGTCCTTCACGAGGGCCGCGAGCAGGGCCGCCTTCGCGTCCGACTGCTCCGGGTTCCCCCAGACGACGCTCGAGCCGTCCTTGAGGGTGAGCGTGACGTCGTCGGCGGTCGAGCCCTTCACGCTCGTCACCTGCTGACGGACGGTCGACGGGAGCGCGAGCACGACCTCGGTCATCGTGCGGAACTCGGACGAGCCGAGCTTCGCGTTGCCGATGTCGGCGACGGGCATGTTCGCGGGCTGCTTCGGTGACGACTGCACGACGATGCCGGCCGGGTCGACCAGGTCGAAGGACTTCCCCGACCGCACCGCGACGACCGGGGTGCGCTCGGTCACGGTGACCACGAGGGTGTGCGGCGGGGCTTCCTCCGTCACGTAGCTCTCGATGAGCGGGAAGCCGGCGATGTCCTTCTTGATGGCGTCGAAGTCGAGCCGGGCCAGCGGGGTGCCGATCTGGTCGGAGAGCGCCTGGCGGAGCTGGGTCTCGTCGACGCGGTTCGTCCCCTTGACCTCGATGGTCTGGAGCGCCATCAACGGCGAGAACACCGCGACGAGGATCGAGATCCCGAAGACGAGGACGATGCTCGCGGCGGTGATCCAGGCGGCGCGGCGGTGCCGGCTGCGACGGGTGAAGCGGCGGACCTCGGCGCGCTCGAGGAGGCGACGACGGCGCTTGGCCACCCGGGCCTCCCGCGCGGTCTCGGCAGCGCGGACGCCGGCGCCGATCGGGCGCTCGTGGCCGTCCTCGCCCGGGCCGTGCAGGTCGGTGAGGTGGGCGAGCCGCTCGGCGTCGCGGCGCTCGGTCTCCTGCCGCTCCCGGGCGAGGCGCTCGGCCTCGGGGTCGTGGTGGTCCTCGTCGGGCGTGTACTCGCGCAGCCGGCCGGCGACGGACGACAGTCCGGCGCCGAGGCGACGGCCGGCGGCGCCGGCGAGGGCACCGGCGCGGTCGCGAGCCGACCCGTTCGACGGGTCGGCGGCGGTGGGGTCGGCCGTCTCGACGATCGGTTCCTCGGTGGCGGGCTCGAGCCGCGCCTCCTGGACCTCCTGCTCGGGCTCGCGGGACGGACGCCGCGGGATCAGCGGGGCACGACGCTGCCGGGGCGCGCCCGCGCCGTCGGCAGGTGCGTCCGGACGGGCCGGCCGCTCGTCGAACCCCTCTGGACGCTTCACCGGGACAGCGCCCCGTCGTCGTGGAGGGCGCTGAGCACCTGCGGGATGATGCGGTACACATCGCCGCAGCTCAGGGTCATGATGATGTCGCCGTCGCGCGCGACCGCGGCCGCACGCGCCGAGGCCTCGTCCCAGTCGGGCAGGAACTCGACGCGGGACTGGTCGGCGAAGCGCTCCTGGACGAGGGCGCCGGTGACGCCGGGCTCCGGGTCCTCGCGGGCGCCGTAGACGTCGAGGACGACGGTGTGGTCGGCGAGCTCCTCGTAGACCTTGGCGAAGTCACCGGCCATCAGGCGCGTCCGCGAGTACAGGTGCGGCTGGTGGATCGCGATGATCCGGCCGTCGCCCACGACGTTCCGTGCGGCCTTGAGCGCCGCCGCCACCTCGGTCGGGTGGTGCGCGTAGTCGTCGTAGACCGAGACGCCGCGCTCGACGCCGTGCAGCTCGAAGCGTCGCTGAGTTCCGCCGAAGGCCTCGATGCCACGGATCGCGTCCTCGGCGGCGACGCCGAGTCCGGTCAGGACGGCGAAGGCGCCGACGGCGTTGATCGCGTTGTGGCGGCCGGGGACCCGGAGCGTCAGGTGGTGCGCCTCGCCCGCGGCGCGGAAGTCGACCTCGACCCCGGCGGACTCGGTGATCCCCTCGATCCGGACGTCGGCGTCGACGGCCTCGCCGAAGGTGACGATCTCGGGCGCGTCCTCGCGGGCGCGGATCCCAGCCGTGACCGCCTTCGCGCCGGCGTCGTCGCTCGAGATCACGACGCGCTCGCTCGCCTTGGCGGCGAACTCGACGAAGGCCTCGGTGAAGGCCTCCTCGCTGCCGTAGTGGTCGAGGTGGTCGGCGTCGACGTTCGTGATGAGGGCGACCGCGACGTCGTAGAGCAGGAACGATCCGTCGGACTCGTCGGCCTCGACGACGAACAGGTCGCTCGAGCCGGGCGCCGAGCTCGTGCCGAGGGACTGGATGACCCCACCGTTGACGAAGCTCGGGTCCAGCCCGAGCTCGACGAGCGCGGTGACGATCATGCCGGTCGAGGTGGTCTTGCCGTGTGCGCCGGCGACCGCGACGAGGCGGTGCTCGGCGATGAGGGCGGCGAGGGCCTGCGACCGGTGCAGGACCGGCAGGCCGCGGCGCTGGGCCTCGAGGAGTTCCGGGTTGTCCGGCCAGAGCGCGCTCGTGACGACGATGGTGTCCGCGTCGCCGACGTTCGCGGCGTCGTGGCCGATGTGCACCTCGGCACCGAGGTCGCGCATGGTGCCCGTGGTGGCGGTCTCGCGGGAGTCGCTGCCGGTCACGCGGTGGCCGGCGGCGAGGAAGAGCCGGGCGATGCCGCTCATGCCGGAGCCGCCGATGCCGACGAAGTGGACCGTGCCGAGGTCGTCGGGGATCGGCTGCGTCAGGTCCGGCTTGATGGTCATCGTTCCTCCGTGGTGCTGTCGTGCGCGTCGCGCTTCGCATCGGTCGCGCGCTTCGCGGCGTCGAGGACGAGGTCCGTCATGCGGTCGGCGCCGTCGCGGTGTCCGACGCTGCCGGCACGCACGGTCATGTCGGCGATGCGGGCACGGTCCTGCAGGGTGTTCAGCAGCTGGAACGTCACCCAGTCCTCGTCGAATTCCGCGTCGGCCACGAGGACCGCTCCCCCGGCGTCGACGACGTCCTTCGCGTTGTGCCGCTGCTCGCCGTTGCCGACAGGGTACGGCACGAGGACGCTCGGCAGCCCGACGGCGGTCAGCTCGCAGACCATGCCGGCGCCGGCGCGCGAGACCACGAAGTCGCTCGCGGCGTACGCCAGGTCCATCCGGTCGCAGTAGGGCAGCACGTGGTAGCCGTCGAGGTCGCTCGGGCCGATGTCGGACTTCCCGCCGACGACGTGCAGGACCTGCCAGCCGGCACCGACGATCGTCGCGGCGCTCCGGTTCACGGTGCGGTTGATGCTCCGCGCGCCGGAGGACCCGCCCGTGACGAGCAGGACCGGTCGGGCGGGGTCGAGGCCGAACTCGGCGAGGCCGTCGGCGCGGCTCGCACGACGGTCGAGCGACTCGATCTCGCGCCGGAGCGGCATGCCGACGACCCGGCCGTGGCGGAGCCGCGTGTTCGAGAAGGTCACGCCCACGTGGTCGGTGAGGAACGCTGCCAGGCGGTTCGCCAGGCCGGGCTTGGCGTTCTGCTCGTGCACGACGATCGGGGTGCCGGTACGGCGTGCGGCGATGTACGCCGGTGCGGCCGCGTAGCCCCCGACACCGAGGACGACGTCGACCTCGCGCTCGCGGATGATCTGCTCGACCCGACGGACGGCGCCGAGGAACCCGCCGGGGAAGCGGAGGGCGGCGGCGTTCGGCTTGCGCGGGAACGGCAGGCGCGGGATCGTCAGCAGCTCGTAGCCGCGCATCGGGACGAGCCGGGACTCGAGGCCCTCCGCGGTGCCGAGGACGAGGACCTCGGCGTCGGGCTCGCGCTCGGTCAGCCGGTCGGCGACCGCGAGCAGCGGGTTCACGTGGCCGGCGGTGCCGCCGCCCGCGAAGAGGTACGTGTTCACCGGAGGGTTCCGTTCGTGGTGGTGCGGCCGACGCTGTTCCTGCCCGTGAGGTCGCTCTTGCCCGGGAGGTCGCGCGCGAAGGACAGGACGACGCCGATGGCGACGAGGGTCATGATCAGCGCGGAGCCACCGGCCGAGATGAGTGGGAGAGGGACGCCGAGGACCGGCAGGAGGCCGAGGACCACGGCGATGTTGACGAGCGCCTGGCCGATGATCCACGCGAGCACGCCACCGGTGACGGTCTTCACGAAGGGGTCGTTCGACTGGCGGATGATCTTGATCATGCCGACCGCGAGGACCACGAACAGGGCGAGCACGACGACGGCGCCGACGAGCCCGAGCTCCTCGCCGATGATCGCGAAGATGTAGTCGTTGTCGGCCTCGGGGAGCCACGACCACTTCGCCTTGGAGTTGCCGAGACCCACCCCGAAGACGCCGCCGGAGGCCAGCGCCCACATGCCGTGGGTCGGCTGCCAGCAGAGGTCCTGGTACTGGCTCGTGTCGGTGCAGCCGGAGAGCCAGGCGCTGATGCGGTGCGACCGGGAGCTCGACGCCATCGTGACGAACGGCAGCAGCACGGCGAGGCCGAGCACCCCGACGAGCAGGTGCTTCGCCCGGGCGCCGCCGACGTAGAGCGCGCCGAACACCAGGATGAGCATGATCATCGCGGTGCCCTGGTCGCCGCCGACGAGGACGAGGCCGATCGACCCGAGCGACGCGATGCCGATCGGGATGAAGACCTCTTTCCAGTCGTCGAGCTTCTCCCGCTTGACGTACATGATCGCGCCGATGCCCAGCACGAGCGCGAGCTTGAGGATCTCGGACGGCTGCGCGGTGAACGAGCCGAGGCGGATCCAGTTCCGGTTGCCCTGGATCGAGTAGCCGAGCGGGGTCAGGACGACGAGCGCCTGCACGACGAGGCCGACGCCGACGATCCACATCGCCCACTTCCGCCAGAACCGTGCGGGCAGGCGGGAGGCGATGAGCATGAGGGGGACGCCGAGCACGGCGTAGAGGCCCTGGCGGGAGGCCGCGCCGAAGAAGTCGTGCGTCGCGGCGTACTGCTCCACGCTCGACGAGGACAGCACCATGACGACGCCGAAGACGACGAGGAAGAGCGTGACGCCCAGGATCGTGTAGAAGGTGCTCGACTCGGCGACGAAGACGTTCTTGACGGCGACGACCGCCCCGTTGTGGCGGCGTGCGGGTGCGTGCGGTCGGCCGGGGGCCGCTCCGCCGCTACGGCCGCTCGGGAGATCCGTCGTCGCCATCGGCGTTTCCTCCCAGGTGCTCGTGGACCGCCGCCGCGAATCGACGCCCCCGGTCCGCGTAGGAGCCGAACTGGTCGAACGACGCCGCAGCCGGGGCGAGGAGGACCGTGTCGCCCGGCCTCGCGACCGATGCGGCATGCCGGACCGCCTCGGGCATGACCTGATCAGTGTCCGCTGCCTCGACCTGCAGCACCGGCACCCCGGGCGCGTGTCGCGCGAATGCCTCGAGTACAGGGCCGCGATCGGTCCCGATCACCACGACGCCGCGCACGTCCGGCCCGAAGCGCTCGACCAGTCCGTCGATGTCGACGCCCTTGAACAGGCCACCGACGATCCACACCACCTTGTCGAACGCCGCGAGCGACGCCGTGGCCGCGTGCGGGTTCGTCGCCTTCGAGTCGTCCACCCAGGTGACGCCCTCGGCGGAGGCCACCAGCTCGGTGCGGTGGTGGTCGGCGCGGAAGCCCTGCACGGCGGTGCGGATCGCGCTCGGCTGCACGGAGGCCGCACGGGCGAGTGCGGCCGCGGCGAGGACGTTCATCGTCATGTGCGGGCTGGCGAGCCCGGCGGCCTCGAGGTCGGCGACGGTCGCGAGCTCGAGCGCGCTGTTCCGTCGGTCGTCGGTGAAGGCCCGGTCGCAGAGGACGTCCTCGACCACCCCGACGTCGCCGGGCGCGGGGATCCCCGGGCCGAAGCCCACGGCACGGCAGCCCTCGACGACGTCGGCGTCCTCGACCATGTGCCGCGTGACGTCGTCCGTGGTGTTGTACACGCAGGCGAGGACCGTGCGCTCGTAGACCTTGGCCTTCGCAGCCCGGTAGGCCTCGGCGGAGCCGTGCCACTCGAGGTGGTCGTCGGCGATGTTCAGGCAGGCGCTGGCGAGGGGCACCACGGCACCGTCGCCGGTCGTCGGCATGTAGTGCAGCTGGTGGCTGGAGAGTTCGACGACGAGGACGTCGTAGCCGTCAGGATCGCGCACGACGTCGAGGACGGGCACGCCGATGTTGCCGCACGCCACCGCGCGGAGCCCACCGGCCTCGAACATCGCGGTCGCGAGCTGCGTCGTGGTGGTCTTGCCGTTCGTGCCCGTGATGGTCACCCAGGGCGCGGCGATGGGGCCGCGCACGACCTTGTCACGGACACGCCAGGCGAGCTCGATGTCCCCCCACACGACGCTGTTCGCCACGGCCCACTGCACGGTCGCGTTGTGCGGCGGCAGGCCCGGCGACACGATCACGACGTCCGGCGCCTGGGTCTCGAGGGCGGCGGGCACCGAGTCGAGGGGCACCTGCACGAACTGCGCACCGATCACGTCGAGCAGCTCCACACTGTCCGACGGGGCGTCGGTCGAGTAGACCGTCACCGCGCTGCCGAGCTCGACGAGGGTGTCGGCGACCGAGAACCCGGTGGCGCCGAGACCGAGCACGGCGACGCTCAGCCCCTTCCAGCCCTCGGCGTACCAGCTGTCCAGGGACTCCAGGCGGGACGAGGACACGGCGTCAACCAACTCGTGCGATCCATTCGAGGTAGAAGAGTCCGACACCCGCGGCGACGCAGAGTCCCGCGATGATCCAGAACCGGACGACGACGGTCACCTCTGCCCACCCCTTCAACTCGAAGTGGTGGTGTAGCGGACTCATCCGGAAGATGCGCTTGCCGTGCGTGATCTTGAAGTACGCCCGCTGCAGGATGACCGAACCGGTGACGATGAAGAACAGACCACCGATGAGGATGAGCAGGAGCTCCGTGCGACTGAGGATCGCGAGGCCGGCCAGCGCGCCGCCGAGCCCGAGCGACCCGGTGTCGCCGAGGAAGATCTGCGCCGGCGACGTGTTGTACCAGAGGAAGCCGATCAGGCCGCCGCAGACCGCCGCCGCCACCACCGCGAGGTCCAGCGGGTTGGTCACGGTGTAGCAGGCGTGCTCGGTGCTCGCGTCGAGCCGGGCACCGCCGCAGATCTGGTTCGATTGCCAGAAGCCGATGATCACGTACGAGCCGATGGCCAGGATGCTCGAGCCGGTCGCGAGACCGTCGAGTCCGTCCGCCACGTTCACGCCGTTCGACGTCGAGACCGTCAGCAGGACGATCCACGCCAGGAACAGCACGGTGCCGATCACGGTGCCGAGCGCCATGAAGTCGAGCCACGGGATGTCCCGGATGGCCGACACCATCGTCGACGCCGGCGGCTTGCCGTTGCCGGACGGGACGACGAGCGCGACGGTCGCGAAGATGACGCCGACGATGACCTGCCCGAGGACCTTCGCCCAGCCGCCGAGCCCGAGACTGCGCTGACGACGGACCTTGAGGAAGTCGTCGATGAACCCGACGAACCCGAGGCCGACCATGAGGAACAGGACGAGCAGGCCGGACAGCGTCACCGAGTCTCGGCCGACCAGGTGTCCGACGAAGTAGCCGAGCACCGCGCCGATGATGAGGACGATGCCGCCCATCGTCGCCGTGCCGCGCTTCGTGTGGTGCGACTGCGGGCCGTCGTCGCGGATGAACTGTCCCCAGCCGAGGCGGTGGAACAGCTTGATGAACAGCGGCGTGAGCAGCAGTGTGAACACCAGCGACACGGCGCCGGCGATCAGGAGGGCGATCATTCGGTGACACCTCCGAGGCGGTCGCCGAGGAATCGCAGTTCGGCGGACTTCGAGGACTTGACGAGGACGACGTCGCCGGGGCGGAGCATGTCCTGCAGTGAGTGGACGGCGTCGTCGACGTCCTCGATGAACACGGACTCGCCGTCCCACGATCCCTCGAGGGTGGCGGCCTGGTGGATGGGCATCGCGCCGCGGCCGACGACCACGAGCTGTCCGATGCCGAGACGGACGACGAGCCGACCGATGCGGTCGTGCTCCTCCGTCGAGAACTCGCCGAGCTCGGCCATCTCGCCGAGCACGGCGACGGTCCGCTCCCCCGGGCGCACGATCTGCGCCAGGGTCCGCAGCGCCGCTGCGGTCGAGTCGGGCGACGCGTTGTAGGCGTCGTTGATCACGGTGACGCCGTCGGGGCCGCCGGGGAGGAGCTCCATGCGCCAGCGCTCGGCGCGCGTCATCGACGCGAGCGCGGCTGCGCCGGCGGCGAGCGGGACGCCCCACAGGTGGGCGACCGTGAGCGCGGCGGACGCGTTCATGGCGTGGTGCTCACCCAGGATCGCGAGCTGCACGTCGACGTGATCCGTGCCTCCTGGCCGTCCGTCCGCAGACGGGTCGCCTTCCTGGCGGACGGGAGGCGCGGTGAGCGTGAAACGGGTGCCGTTGCGGTCCGTCTCGATGCCGGTGATGCGGTAGTCGGCGTCGTCGGACGTGCCGAAGCCGACGACGTGGGCGGCCGTCAGGTCGCGCATCGACGCGACACGGTCGTCGTCGACGTTGAGGAGCGCGGTCGCGCTCCCGGGCAGGTCGGTGACCATCTCGGACTTGGCGCGCTGGGTCGCCTCGATCCCGCCGAACTCGCCGGCGTGCGCGAGGCCGACCTTGAGGACGACGCCGACGTCCGGCTCGGCGATCGCGACGAGCTTGGCGATGTGGCCGATGCCGCTCGCGCCCATCTCGACGACCAGGTACCGGGTGTCCTCGGTGATGCGGAGCATCGAGATCGGCGCACCGACGTGGTTGTTGAACGACCCCTGGGGCGCGACGGTCTCGCCGTGCTGCTCGAGGATCGTGCGGAGCATGTTCTTCGTGCTCGTCTTGCCGTTCGAGCCGGTGATCCCGACGACCTTGAGCGGCGCCGGGCGTCCGTCGGCGTCGACGCGGTCGGCGGTCGCCATCCGGACGCGCGTGACGACCTCGTGCGCGAGCGCGGCGAGGGCGTCGTAGCCGTCCGCCACGACGATCTGCGGTGCCGTGGTCTCGACGCGCTCGGGCGTGATGACGAGCGCGGCGCCGGCCTCGGTCGCCGCGGGGACGAAGCGTCGCCCGTCGGTGACCTCGCCCGGGAGCGCGAAGAACACGCTGCCCGGCGTCACGAGGCGGGAGTCGGTCTCGACCGTGCCGTCGACGACCAGGTCGCCCTGGTCGGCGACGTCGGTCGCCTGGGCACCCGAGATCAGCTCGCCGTCGACCGCTGTCGCGATCTCGGCGAGGGTCATGGCGATCATCGGAGTTCCTCGGTGGGGCCGGAGTTCGGTTCCCAACCGGCCTCGCGGAGGGCCTGGCGGGCTTCGTCGCGTGCCGAGTACGGCGTGCGGACGCCCTGGATGTCGCGGTAGTCCTGGTGGCCGGGGCCGGCCCAGAGGATCGAGTCCCCCTCGCCGACGAGGCCCACCGCGGTGCGGATCGCGGCCTCGGGCGGGCTGACCTCGTGGAGCTCGTGCTCGGGGAACGCCTCGCGCGCGGCGTCGACGAGGGTCTTCCGGATCGACGCGGCGTCCTCGAAGCGCGGGTGGTGGTCGGTGACGACGAGGATGTCGCTCCCCGCAGCCGCCACGCGGGCCATGTCGCCGCGCTTGGTCTTGTCGCGGTCGCCGTCGGCGCCGAAGAGCATGAGGACCTTGCCGGGGGTGAACTGCCGGACGGCCGCGAGGGTGTTCTCGAAGGCGTCGGCGCTGTGGCCGAAGTCGACGTACACGCTCGGGCCGCGGTCGCCCGAGACGCGCTCGGTCCGGCCGGGCAGGTAGCACTCGATGGCGCTCGTCCGCTCGCCGCGCTGCTCGCGCTCGTCCTCGTCCGGGTAGCGGCGGTGGTTCGTCTCGAGCGCGTGCGCGATGGCACCGAGCTCGAACCCGCCCTCGACCAGCATCACGATCGCCAACGCGGCGTTCGCGGCCATGTGCCAGCCGATCAGGGGCACACGGGTGGTGAGCGCACGGCCCTCGGGACCGGTCAGGCGGAACTCGGTGTAGGCGGCGTGCGCCTCGACGATGTCGACGTGCCACTCGGCCTCGACGTCGGGGTGGACCGTGATGGTCGTGACCGGGATCCGGGAGTCCTGCACCACGCGGTGGCCCCAGTCCGTGTCCAGCGAGACGACACCGCGACGGGCGTGTTCGGGCTGGAACAGCGGGAGCTTCGCCTGGTAGTACTCCTCCATGTCGGCGTAGTCGTCGAGGTGGTCGTGCGACAGGTTCGTGAACGCCGCGACGTCGAAGACGATGCCGTCGACGCGGTGGCGGCTGAGGGCCTGGGCGCTCACCTCGACGGCGACCGCGCGGACCTCGCTCTCGCGCATCCGGGCGAGCAGGGCGTGCATCTCGCTCGCCTCGGGCGTGGTGAGGCGGCTCGTGACACTGAGCGTGCCGATGTGCCGCTCGGCGGTGGAGCTGAGGCCCGTGACGAGGCCGAGCTGCTTGAGGATCCCCTCGAGGATGTAGGACGTGCTCGTCTTGCCGTTCGTGCCGGTGACGGCGAACAGCTGCGGCAGGTCGGTGGCCTCGTCCGGGTGGGTGCGGTACACCCACGCCGACACGTCGCCGAGGGCCGCACGGGGGTCGTCGACGACGAGCACCGGCAGACCGGCCGCCTGGGCGTGCTCCACGCCGGCGTCGTCGGTCAGCACCGCGACCGCGCCGCGCTCGGCGGCCTCGGCGGAGAACTCCGCGCCGTGCCGGTTCGCACCGTGCACGCCGACGAAGAGGTCACCCGGCTGCACCTCGGCGGCGCTCAGGGTGACGCCGGTCGTCTCGACGGCGTCGACCGAGCCGACGACTCGCAGACCGAACGCGTTCGCGAGTTCGGCCACGGCCCTCGGGGTCGGGTGTTCGGGTCGGAGGACCGGGGGGATCCGTGCGGACAAGTGCTCCTTCTTCCTCACCACGTGGTCGGGTAGGTCTTCGCCGGCGTCGTGGAGGGGGCTACTCGGTACTTCTCGAGCACCTGGGACATGAGAGTTCGGAACGCCGGAGCCGCTCCGCTGGACCACTTGTTGGCCTGCGGCTTCGTGAACGTCACCGTGACAACATACTGGGGGTCCTCGGCGGGTGCCATTCCGGCCACCGAGGTGATGCGCTGGCCGCCGTAGCCCTTCGACCCCTCGGCGACCTCGGCGGTACCGGTCTTCGCGGCGATGTTGTAGCCGGAGATCGGCTTCATCCCCACGAGGGTGCCGCCGGTGACCACGCTCTGGAGCATGTCCGTGACCTGCGTCGCGGCGTTCGCGGACACGACGCGCGTCGGCTGCACGTCGGGCGCGTCGATCGTCTTGCCGTCGGCGGTCTCGCAGCCCTTGACGAGGTGCAGCGGGATCCGGACGCCGTCGTTCGCCAGGGTCTGGAAGATGCTCGCGACCTGGATCGCGGTCGTCGAGATGCCCTGGCCGAACATCGAGTTGATGTTCGTCTGCTGGTCCCAGTTCGGGCTCGTGCCGTAGTCCATCGACGGCTGGCCCGGGTAGTCGATCGCCGACTCGGGCTCGAACAGGCCGAACTTCTGCATGTAGTCGTACCGCTGCTGGGCGGTCAGTCGCTCGCCGAGCTCGGTGATCCCGACGTTCGAGGAGTTCTGCAGGATGCCCGTGAGCGTGAGGTTCTCGGTGTCGTGGAACTCGGAGTCGTGGATCGACCCGCCCCACGGGAACGAGCGCGTGTACGGCACGACGGCCTGGTCGGTCGGACTCGACTTGCCCTGGTCGATGAGGGCGGCGGCGATGGCGGCCTTGATCGTTGACCCGGGCTCGTACGTGGCCGTGAGGGCCCGGGAGCCGAACGCACCCTTGTCGGTCGTGCCGTCGACGTTGTTCGGGTCGACCGTCGGGTAGTCCGCGACGGCCAGGAGTTCGCCGGTCTTCACGCTCGTGACGGTCGCCGTCGCCGACTCGGCCTGCAGGGACTTCGCAGCGGACGCGATCGTCTGCTCGGCCATGTACTGCAGGTCGCTGTCGATCGTGGTCTCGACGGTCCCGCCGTCCTTGGCTTCCTTCGTGGTCACGGTGCTGCCCGGGAGCTGGACACCGTCGGACCCGCGCTCGTACGTCTCGGAGCCGTTCGACCCGGCCAGGCACTTGTCGTAGGCGTACTCGAGGCCGGCCTGGGCGCCGTCGGTGCCCATGAAGCCGGTGATGTTGCCGGCCGTCGCACCCGTCGGGTACACCCGTGACGCCTGCTGCTCCGGGTACAGCCACGGGATCTGCAGGGCGCGGACTGCCTCGTAGTGCTTCACGTCGAGGCCCTTGACCAGGTAGGCGAAGTCGGAGTCCGGATCGGCCGCGATGTTCTTCTGCATGGTGGCGATGTCGCCGCCCGACGCCGTCGCCAGTGCCGTCAGTGCCTGGTCGACCGAGACGTCCTTCACCCGGGTACCGCCGAGCTTGCCCTCGAACTTCTTGACCAGGCGTGGCGCGGTCGTGATGTTGTACCGGGTGACGCTGTCGGCGAGCTCGGTCCCGTTGCGGTCCACGATCGACCCGCGGGTGCCGTAGATCGTGACGGGGATGCTCCGCTTCTCCTTCGACAGCTCGTTGAGCGCGGCGGCCTGGACCACCTGGATGTCGACGAGGCGGATCACGAAGACCGCCACGAGGGCGATCACGGCGATCATCACGACGCTGTAGCGGAGTCGTCGGCTGCGGATCGTCTTCGTCACGCGGTGCGGTCCTTCCCGGGGTGGAGCGGTCGTGCGGCAGGGCCCCCGGCCCGCAGGTCACCGGGTGGACGGGGCCTGGAGCTGGTTCGGGTCGGACTCTACGTCGGCCGTCGAGGAAGCTCCGGCCGACGCGCTGGCGCCTGCGGTCTTCCCAGCGTCCGCCGCGGCGGCGTCGCTGCCCGCCGTGGGCCCGCTCTCCTTGCTGGTGGAGGTGTCGCCCTGCTTCGCGGCGAGCGGCACCTCGTCCAGCAGCGAGTTCGGGACCTGGTTCGAGGTCGCCGCCGTGGCCTGGTCCGCGACCGCCGGGGTCGGCGTGCCGTACACCCGGCCGGTCTTCGGGTCGAGGTACACCGGCGTCGAGTTCGCGATCATGCCGAGTGCCTGCGCGTTGCGGGCCAGGTTCTGCGGCGAGTCGAGGACCCGCAGCTCCTCGGACAGCGACTGCTGCGTGCGGGAGAGGTTCGTCTGCTCCGCGCTGAGGGAGTTCAGCGTGTACGCGCCCTGGCTGAGGACCATGCTGATGCCGAGCTGCGCGAGGAGCAGGATGCCGAGGGCGGCCACCGCCACCACGGCGTACGCGATGCGTGGGCGGGCACGGCGCTGGGCCTTCGTCGGGGTGACCTCGACGAGCTCCGGCCGGTTCTGCCGCGTCGGACGCGGGGCGCGGGACGGGACGACGGCGGGGTCGACGAGTGCGAGGTTCGTGCTCATGTCACTTCCGGATCCGCTCGGCCGCGCGCAGGCGCACGGGGGTTGCTCGTGGGTTGGCGGCGCGTTCGGCTTCGTCGGCCAGCTCGGCGCCCTTGACGACCAGTTCGTACGTCGGCCGGTGCTCGGGCAGTTCGACCGGCAGGCCGGCGGGTGCGCTCGACTTCGTCCGTGCGGTCAGCGCCCGCTTGACGATGCGGTCCTCGAGCGACTGGTACGACTCGACGACGATGCGGCCACCGACCGCGATGGCGTCGAGCGCCGCCGGGATCGCCCGTTCGAGGACGCTCAGTTCGGCGTTCACCTCGATGCGCAGCGCCTGGAACACGCGCTTCGCGGGGTGGCCTTGGCGCTGGATGGCCACCGGGGTCGCGTCGTGCAGGACCTGGACGAGGTCGCCGGACATCTCGAACGGGGCGGTCGCCCGTCGCTCGACGATCGCCCGGGCGTAGCGTCCGGCGAGCTTCTCCTCGCCGTAGCGCTGGAAGATCCGGCGCAGCTCGCCCTCGTCGTAGGTGGCGAGGACGTCAGCGGCGGTCTGCCCCTCGGTCCGGTCCATCCGCATGTCGAGCGGCGCGTCCTGGCTGTACGCGAAGCCACGCTCGGCCCGGTCGAGCTGCAGGGAGCTGACGCCGAGGTCGAACAGGACGCCGTCGACCTCGTCGAACCCCTCGCCCTCGATCGCGTCGACGATGCCGTCGTAGACCGTGTGCACAAGGCGGACGCGGTCACCGAAGCGGGCGAGCCGCTCCCCCGCGATGCCGAGCGCGTCGGTGTCGCGGTCGAGGCCGATGAGCGTCAGCTCCGGGAAGCGCTCGAGCAGCCCCTCGGAGTGGCCGCCCATGCCGAGCGTCGCGTCGACCACGACCTTGCCCGGCCCCTCGAGGGTGGGCGTGAAGAGGTCGACGATGCGCTCGAGCATCACCGGGGTGTGGGGGAAGCGCTGTGCGCCCGTCTCGTTCTCGGCCATGTGCAGCCCCTCGTCCTCCGGGCCGCGGGTCCGGATCCCCATCCATGCGACCTGACACCGGGGAAGGGGTGTCAGGGATGCACGGCTGGGAGTCCCGATCCACGGATCAGAAGATCCCCGGGATCACCTCCTCGTCGTTGTCGGCGAAGCCCTCTTCGACTTCTGCGTAGTAGGCCTCCCACGCGGGGGTCGACCAGATCTCGGCACGGTCACCGGAGCCGATGACCGTCAGGTCCCGCTCGAGCCCCGCGTACTCGCGGAGGTTCTGCGGGATGGTGACGCGGTTCTGCTTGTCGGGCTGCTCTGCGCTCGCTCCGGAGAGGAACAGGCGCATGTAGTCCCGGGTGCGCTTCGAGGTCATCGGTGCGGTGCGGATGCGCTCGTGCAGTTGCTCGAACGTGTCCGCGCTGAAGACGACGACGCAGCGCTCCTGCCCGCGGGTCATCACGAGGCCCCCGGACAGTTCGTCCCGGAACTTGGCGGGGAGGATCACGCGACCCTTCTCGTCGAGCTTCGGGGCATGGGTACCGAGCAGCACGTCGGGCCTCCCCTCCGCTCCACCGGACCGTTGTGTCCCCCACTTTACTCCACTCCCCTCCCCAGGGTGCGGAAATCATTCCCGAAATCGCCGTCGTGCCCTGTTTTGGGGTCGATGGAGGCTCAGTTCCGGCGCGCTCGAGCGCGGAGAGGACCGAATCCACGGGGATCGAGGACCTGGTGGAGGGATGTGGAGCGCGTGGAGGGAAGTGGAGGACTTCCACAGCTCCGGGGCGCGCTCCCGCGGCGCGGCGGCGGCTCGCGCGGCCCGGGCGGCCCGCGCCGCTCGTGCCGCTCGTCGAGCGGGCGGAATCGGTTGCTCGGCGGCGCCGAGCGGGCCGTTTCGCGCCCGCTCGGCGACGGACCGGCGGCGTGTTGCGCCCGTTCAGGGGGCACCTGCGAGACGGGAGGCGCGGTGCGGCGCCGACCCGCGCCTCCCGTCCGATGGCGCGCACCGCCTCCCCCGAAGAGTCGCGACCCGCCGCGCGCGGCCCGCCGAGCGGGCACAGTCGGCCGCCGCGCGGGCTCGAGCGGGACCGATTTCGCCCGGTCGCCGAACGGGTCGCAGCGTGTTCCGCACAGTCGGCGCGGCGCCCGCCGACCCGGCGCGCCCCGGCCGCCCCCGGACGCACGAAACGGGGCCGGCCCCGAAGGACCGACCCCGTGGAGGAGTGTGGAGGGCCGCTAGCCCTGGTTGTCGTTCCGCTTGTCCCAGCGGTCGTTCATCCGGTCCATGAAGGACCCGCCGCCGCCCTGACTCGGCCGCGAGGCTCCGCCCGTCGACGGCTTGCCGGCCCGAGGCGCCTTCGCCTTGGGGGCTCGCATGCCGGGACGCAGCGCGAAGAGGACTCCGGCCAGCATCACGACGAAGCCGAGGATCCCGATGAGCGGCTGGCGCATGACCAACCCGACGATGACGATGGCGACGCCGGCGAGTGCTCCGAGCACCCCGAGCGTGATCGACGTGTACGTCGGACGACCCTGGCGACGCGTGACACGCGCGACGAAGTCGGAGTCATTCTGGTAGAGGCTGCGCTCCATCTCTTCGAGGAGGCGCTGCTCTTGCTCCGAGAGTGGCATCTTTGTTCCCTCTGTTCCTGGGATCGACGCGTGGTTGAGGTGGACCGAGTCTACGACTCGACCGCTCCACTAGGGTAGGGAGTGTGGCTGAGAGTACGCGATTAGTGGACCTCGTGTCGGCGCGGATCGATCGGGCGCTGGACGACCAACGTGAACGGCTCGCTGCGATCAGTCCGGACCTGGCTCCGTTCGACCAGTACGCGCGGGATCTGCTCTCCGGGGGCAAGCGGTTCCGGGCCCTGTTCTGCTACTGGGGCTGGCAGTCCGTCGCGGGGCGGTCGGGCTCGTTCGACCCGCTCGGCGAGGGGTCCCGGCAGACCACGGCCGAGGCGATCGTCACGGTCGCGGCCGCGCTCGAGATCTTCCACGCCGCGGCGCTCGTCCACGACGACATCATGGACCGCTCGGACACCCGCCGCGGGCGTCCGGCAGCGCACCGCCGGTTCGAGTCCCTCCACGAGGAGTCGGGCTGGGTCGGCGACCGGGCGCTCTACGGCACGAACTCGGCCCTGCTGCTCGGCGACCTCCTGCTCTCCCTGAGCGACTCGGTCTTCGACGAGGGGCTCGCCCTGCTCGACCCCGCGCGGGGCCGCATCGTCCGCCAGGAGTTCCACACCATGCGCCTCGACGTCACGGCGGGGCAGTACCTCGACGTGCACGAGGAGACCGCCTGGCCGACCATCGACGAGGACGAGCACCTCGTCCGTGCCCAGCGCGTCATCGTCTTCAAGTCCGCGAAGTACTCGATCGAGGCCCCGCTCGTGATCGGTGCCCTCGTGGCCGGGGCATCGGACGCGCAGCTCGAGGGGCTCCGGGCGTTCGGCCTCCCCCTCGGCGTGGCCTACCAGCTCCGCGACGACATGCTCGGCGTCTTCGGCGACCCCGAGGTCACCGGCAAGCCCGCCGGCGACGACCTGCGCGAGGGCAAGCGCACCGTCCTCATCGCCTCGGCCCGCAAGGCGTTGCCGACTGGCCCCCGGCAGTTGCTCGACGAGCTCCTGGGCGACCCGGACCTCGACGAGGCCCAGGTGCAGATGCTCCGCGCGACGCTCACCGAGTCCGGTGCGGTCGCCGCCGTCGAGCGGTCGATCGAACGGCACGTGCAGCGCGCGAAGGCAGCGATCGAGGCGGCACCGCTGACCCCGTCGGCGCGCGAGCAGCTCGTCGCGCTGGCCGACACGGTCAGCCGCCGCTCCGCGTAGACGCCCCCACCTGCATGCCAGGAGGCACAGTGCCGGCCGGCACCGCGCCTCCTGGACCCGACGTGGGAACCGCTAGAGCAGCGACTGGGCGACGCGACGCACCTCGGCCTTGCGGCCGGCGCGCAGCGCGGCGATCGGCGAGGTGCCCATCGCGTCGTCGACGGAGAGCATCCAGCGGACGGCCTCGTCGTCGGTGAAGCCGTTGTCGGACAGGACGATGAGCGTCCCGCGCAGTTCCGGCAGGGGCTCGGTGTCGTCGAGGAACTCGCTCGGCACACGCAGGACACCGTCGATGCGCGCGGCCAGCAGCGTCTTCTGCTCGAAGAGCCGGTGGACGCGTCCGGGGCTCACCCCGAGCAGGTCCACCAGGTCGGGGACGGTCAGCCATCGCTCGGAAAGGGTCGTGTCGTCGATGGGTGCAGCACTCACAGGCCCCATGTTGCCAGAGTGCGACGGGACACCACACCGACTCGTTCGTCACATTCGTCACACACGCAACATCCGACTCTCTGGTTGACTTGGGAATCACGCCATGCCAGCGTGGGAACACCTGTGAGTGCGCACGCACGTGCAACGGCTCACCGCTCGAACAGGAGACACCGTGGACAACGCTGCAGACGAAGACGCCCGGCGCGCACGATCCGCCCGGTTCGCGACCATGCCCATCGTCCTCGCGGGGACGATCGCGGTGACCGCCGGACTCACCGGCCCGGTCGCCCACGCCGAACCGCGCCACGACGACGACAACCGCAACAAGCGGCACGTCGACGAGGACCGCACGGTGACCGATCGACCGGTCTTCGAGACCGCGGTCGCCCGTCCGTCGCAGACCACCGTGACCACGGTCGCCGCCGTCTCGACGAAGGCGCCCACCACGGCTGTGCCCACGAACTACACCGTGCGCCAGGGCGACACCGTGTCGGGCATCGCCGCCCGCTACGGCCTGTCCGCGCAGGAGGTCCTCGTGCGCAACGGCCTCGGCTGGAACACGATCATCCACCCCGGGCAGACGCTGCACCTCTCCTCGACGCCGGCGGTCAGCACGGCGTCGTCGACGACCTCGGCCACGGGCAGCTACCACGTCAAGCAGGGCGACACGGTGTCCGGCATCGCCTCGCGCGTCGGTGTGTCGACCACGGCGCTCCTCAGCGCGAACAGGCTCTCCCAGCGCTCGGTGATCTACCCCGGGCAGACGCTGCGGGTGCCGACCGCGGGTGCGACGGCAGCGCCGGTGGCGGCGGTCACGTCCGCTCCGGCCTCCACCTCCGGCAGTGCGTCGCCGGCCCGGGCCGGCAGCGTGAAGATCGGGACGGGTGACACCATCGCCTCGATCGCGGCCTCGCACGGCGTTACGGTCTCGGCGCTCCTCTCGGCGAACGGCCTCACCTACACGAGCACGATCTACGCCGGCAAGACGCTCGTCCTGCCGTCGTCGGGCCCGTCGCTCTCCGCCGAGCAGCGGGGCAACGCGGCGACGATCGTGGCCGTCGGCCGGTCCCTCGGGGTGTCCGACCACGGGATCGTCATCGCCCTCGCCGCGGCGATGCAGGAGTCGAGCCTGCGCAACCTCTCCCACGGGGACCGCGACTCGGTCGGGCTGTTCCAGCAGCGTCCGAGCCAGGGCTGGGGGTCCGCTGCGGCCCTGCAGGACCCGGCGACGGCGGCGAAGCGGTTCTTCACGGGCAACCCCGGGCACACCCGCGGGCTGCTCGACATCGCCGGGTGGTCGTCGATGAACGTCACGACCGCGGCGCAGGCCGTGCAGGTGTCGGCGTACCCGAAGGCGTACGCGCAGTGGGAGAAGACCGCGCAGAGACTGCTGGCGTCGCTCTGAGCCAGGCCGCCGGGCCGTCGCGCGCGCTCGCACGCCTGGCCGCTCGGCGGAACCGAGTCATCCGCAAGATCGAGATTCGGTCACGACCGGAGCGTCAGTGCGGGTCCGTGCAGTCCCGATTCGTAGAATGCCGCCGATGACCACCAACGCCGCCACGGATCCGATGATCGGTCGCATGATCGATCACCGGTACCGCGTACGCTCCCGCATCGCGCGCGGGGGCATGGCGACCGTGTACCTGGCGACCGACGTGCGGCTCGAGCGGCGCGTCGCGATCAAGATCATGCACGGCCACCTGGCCGACGACCAGGCCTTCCGGGAGCGCTTCATCCAAGAGGCCCGGTCGGCCGCCCGGCTCTCCCACCCGAACCTCGTCGGCGTGTACGACCAGGGCGCCGAGGACGACACGGCGTACATCGTCATGGAGTACATCCCCGGCATCACGCTCCGCGACCTCCTGCAGGAACACCACGCGCTGACGCCCGAGCAGGCGACCGACATCCTCCGGGCCGTCCTCGCCGGGCTCGCCTCGGCCCACCGCGCCGGCATCGTGCACCGCGACCTCAAGCCCGAGAACGTCCTGCTCGCCGACGACGGCCGCATCAAGCTCGGCGACTTCGGTCTCGCCCGTGCGACCACGGCGAACACCGCGACCGGGGCGGCCCTGCTCGGGACGATCGCGTACCTCTCCCCCGAGCTCGTCACGCGCGGTGCCGCCGACTCCCGCAGCGACATCTACGCGCTCGGCATCATGCTCTACGAGATGCTCACCGGCGAGCAGCCCTACAAGGGCGAGCAGCCGATGCAGATCGCCTACCAGCACGCCAACGACTCGGTCCCCGCGCCGAGCGCCGCCGTCGCCGGGGTCCCGCCGGAGCTCGACGACCTCGTCGCCTGGTCCACCGCCCGCAACCCGGACGACCGGCCGCGCGACGCCCGCGAGATGCTCGACCACATGTCGGGCGACCAGCAGCGTGCCACCGGTCAGTACCGCACCGCCGTGCTGCGGCCCGAGAACGCGACCGCGATCATCCCCGCCGGGTCCGCGACGCCGACCTCGGCGGACTCGGGCGACGCCACCACCATCCTCGAACCGGCCCAGCGTTCGTCGGCCCAGCAGCCCGGCGGCCGCGGTGGCCGGAACGCTCCGGGTCCCCGCCGGACCGGGTCGCAGCCAGGAGCCCTCTCCCCTGCCGGACAGCGGCTCGCCGACAAGTCGACCAAGCGTCGCAAGCGCGGGTGGATCATCCTCGTCGTCGTCCTCGTGCTCATGGCGATCGGCGGCTCGATCGGCTGGGCGCTCGGACCCGGACCGTGGGGCAACGTCCGCATCCCCGAGGTCACGGGCAAGTCCGTCTCGCAGGCACGACAGCTCCTCGAGGCGCAGGGCCTCCACACGGCGTCGTCGACCGCGACCCGCTTCGACGCCGTCGTCGCGAAGGGCCAGGTCTCCACGACCAAGCCCGCCGCCGAGCGCGAGGTCCGCAAGGGCACCTCGGTGCAGATCGTCGTGTCGAACGGGCCGAAGATGATCGCCCTGCCGGCCATCGTCGGGCAGCCGCTCTCCACCGTCACCGCGGCGCTCGATGACGACTTCCAGCTGCAGGACGACCAGTACCAGTTCTCCGCCGACGCCCCGAAGGACACCGTCATCGCCGCGACGGGTCTCGGCACCGACGGCGAGACGATCGACCTCTCGACGGTCGAGACCTACGGCGAACGCGGCCCGGTGACGCTCACCGTCTCCCTCGGCGCGGTCCCGGACGTGGTCGGCAAGTCCGTGAGCGACGCCACGGCGACGCTCGACACGGTGGGGCTCACGCTCGGCTCGCAGGACGGCCAGTTCAGCGACGACGTGCCCGAGGGGCAGATCATGTCCGCGAAGGCCCAGGACGATCCCGTCGTGCGGGGCTCCGCGATCGACGTCGTCGTGTCCAAGGGTCCGGCGCCCATCACGCTGCCGGACGTGCACGGGAAGACGATCAACGACGCCACCTCGACGCTCGACGCGCTCGGGCTCAAGGTCTCGGTGCCGGACTGCACGAACATCCTGTGCGGCTTCTACGACTGGAAGGCCTCGCTCCCCGTCGAGTCCACGGACCCGGCGGCGGGCACGACCGTGCACCGCGGCGACACGATCACGCTCGCCTACAAGCAGTAGGCGCACCGCGCGGCGGCGAGTCTCGGCCCCGCGGACAGTTCCGCGCCCTCGCGCGGCCCGAACTGTCCGCCGGGCCGAGTCTCGGCCCCGGCCGCAAGCGCGTGACGGACGGGAGGCACGGTGCGGGCTGGCACCGCGCCTCCCGTCCCACGGTCGCGGCTACCACTGCGCGGAAGCGACGGACGTGCGCATCGCGACGCAGCCCGTGCCGCCGAGGCGACAGGGTCCCGCGGAGACCCCGCAGGACCCTGTCGCTCTCGCACGCCGCGGCCGTCGGCGGCGCTGCGAGACTCGGCCCGCACGACGGGGTCACGAGCGCGTGACGGACGGGAGGCGCGGTGCGGACTGGCACCGCGCCTCCCGTCCCACGGTCGTGGCGACCACGGCGCGAAAGCGACGGACGTGCGCATCGCGACGCAGCCCGTGCCGCCGAGGCGACAGGGTCCCGCGGAGACTCCGCAGGACCCTGTCGCTCTCGCGAACCGCTGGCGCGCTACGCGCTACGCGCGCACGTGCGGGTGGGCGCCGAGCTCCTCGGCGACCAGGAACGCCAGCTCGAGCGACTGCATGTGGTTCAGCCGCGGGTCGCACAGGGACTCGTAGCGGGTCGCGAGGGTCGCCTCGTCGATCTGCTCCGAGCCGCCCAGGCACTCCGTGACGTCGTCACCGGTGAGCTCGACGTGCATGCCGCCCGGGTACGTGCCGACCTCGCGGTGGGCCTCGAAGAAGCCGAGGACCTCGTCCACGACGTCGTCGAACCGGCGAGTCTTGTACCCGGTCGGCGTCGTCAGGCCGTTGCCGTGCATCGGGTCCGTCACCCACAGCGGGTTGGCGTCCATGCCCTTGATCGCCTCGAGCAGCTTCGGCAGCTCGTCGCGGATCTTGCCGGCGCCCATGCGGGTGATGAACGTCAGGCGCCCCGGCTCGCGGTTCGGGTCGAGCTTGTCGACCAGGGCCTTCATGTCGTCGACCGAGGTCGTCGGGCCGAGCTTGACGCCGATCGGGTTCCGCACGCGGGACAGGAAGTCCACATGGGCGCCGTCGAGGTCGCGGGTGCGCTCACCGATCCAGATGAAGTGTCCGGAGGTGTCGTAGGCGAGCCCGGACCGCGAGTCGATCCGGGTCATCGGGCGCTCGTAGTCCATGAGCAGCCCCTCGTGCGAGGCGTAGAACTCGACGTGCTTCAGCTCGTCGAAGTCCGCACCGCAGGCGTCCATGAAGCGGATCGCGCGGTCGATCTCCTTCGCGAGGTGCTCGTACCGGGCGTTCGCCGGGTTCGACGCGAAGCCCTTGTTCCACGAGTGCACCTGGCGCAGGTCGGCGAACCCGCCCTGCGTGAAGGCGCGGACGAGGTTCAGGGTCGACGCAGCGGTGTGGTAGCCCTGCACGAGGCGCCGGGGGTCGGCCTGGCGGCTCTCCGGCGTGAAGTCGTAGCCGTTCACGATGTCGCCGCGGTAGGCGGGCAGCGTGACGTCGCCGCGGGTCTCGAAGTCGCTCGAGCGCGGCTTGGCGAACTGCCCGGCCATGCGGCCCATCTTGATGACGGGCATGGAAGCACCGTAGGTGAGCACGACGGCCATCTGGAGGATGGTCTTCACACGGTCGCGTATCGAGTCCGCCGTGGCACCGGCGAACGTCTCGGCGCAGTCGCCGCCCTGCAGCAGGAACGCCTTGCCCTGGGCCGCCGACGCGAGCCGTTCACGCAGCTTGTCGACCTCGCCCGCGAAGACGAGCGGGGGCAGCGTGGCGATCTCGGCCGAGGCGGCCTCGGCCGCGCTGGCGTCCGGCCACGTGGGCTGCTGCTTGATCGGGAGCGTCCGCCAGTAGTCGAGGCCCTCGATCACGTCCGGATCCTGCAGGGCGACGAAGTCGGTCGACTCGAACAAGGGTGGTACCTCTCGAAGGGATGGCCGTCCGGGCGGATGCCGGAACCATCGAATCCTAACGTGCCGAGGTGCCCCGCCCATTCCGCGTGACCTTGCCGCGGAGGACCTGCTCGCGCGCCGTGCTCGCACGCTCCTTGACACTCGTCGCGTAGACGTCGACGTACTCCTGGCGGCTCAGCCCGGCGAGCTCGTGCATGACCTCGTCGGTGACGCTGCGGAGGATGAAGCGGTCGGTCTCGAAGCCCTCGAAGCGGGAGAAGTCGAGGGGCTTGCCGAAGACGACGCCCACGCGCTTGAACTTCGGGAAGCGCTGCCCGATCTGCTGCACCTCGCGCGTGCCGACCATGGCGACCGGGACGACGGTGACGCGCCCCTCGAGGATCATGCGGGCGATGCCGGTCCGGCCCCGGTAGAGCTTGCCGTCCGGGCTGCGGGTGCCCTCGGGGTAGATGCCGAGCTGCTCACCCCGGGCGAGGACCTGCAGGCCGGTCCGGAGCGACGCCTCGGACGCCTTGCCGCCGGAGCGGTCGATGGGCAGCTGGCCGATGGCGTTGAAGAACGTCTTCGTCGCCCAGCCCTTGAGCCCGCGACCCGTGAAGTAGTCGCTCTTCGCCAGGAACGACAGCCGGCGGTCGAGCACGGCCGGCAGGATCACCGAGTCGATGAACGAGATGTGGTTGGACGCGAAGATCACCGGTCCCTTCGCGGGGACGTGCTCACGACCGACGACCCACGGCCGGAAGAGCGTGAGGATGAGCGGCCCGAGCAGGAAGTTCTTCAGCAGCCAGTAGGTCATCGTCGACTCCGAGACGGTGGGGTGGTGCGACCCTACGCCGTGCGGGCGTGGATCCGAGCGAGGTCGGCCGCGCCGACGACACCGGCGTCGTTGACGAGCTCGGCGATCACGAAGTCCGGCTCCGGGTGGTAGCCCCGGGCCGGCAGGTTGTTGAGGTAGGCCTGCTTGATCGGGTCGAGCAGCCGGTCCCCCGCGCTCGCGACGCCGCCGCCGAAGACGAAGAGCTGCGGGTCGAGCACGGCGGACAGCGAGGCGCAGGCCTCGCCGAGGTGCCGACCGAGTCGCCGCAGGGCCGCGAGGGCACCCGGGTCGTCGGCCAGGATCAGGTCGCCGACGATGTGCCCGTCGAGCTCGCCGCCGTTGGCCGCACGCGCGTCGGCGAGCGCGGAACCGATGCCGCCGGCGTCCGCGACGTCGTTCGCCATGCGCTGCAGGGCACGACCGGAGCCGTACTGCTCGATGCAGCCGCGGGCGCCGCAGCCGCACGGGAGGCCGTTCGGCACGATCCGGAGGTGGCCGATCTCGCCACCGGTGCCGAAGCCCCCGCGGAAGAGGCGGTCCTCGGTGACGATCGCACCGCCGACGCCGGTCCCGATCGTCAGCATGGTCATGTCGGACACGAGCCGACCGGCACCGAAGCGGAACTCCGCCCAGCCCGCCGCGTTGGCGTCGTTGTCGACGGTGATGTGCAGGTCACCGATGCGCTGCTGCAGCTTCTGGCGCAGCGGCTCGTTCCGCCACCGGATGTTCGGCGTGTAGTAGACGATCGACTGCGAGGCGTCGATGAAGCCCGGCGCGGCGACGCCCACCGCGCTGACCTCGTTCGCGGCGCGCAGTCGCGAGACCATCGCGACCACGTCGTCGAGCATGGCGTCCGGGTCCGCAGCGTTGGTGGCCACCCGGTCCTCGGCGACGATCTCGCCCAGTTCCGTGACGACCGCTCCCGCGATCTTGGTGCCCCCGATGTCGATTCCGATGGCGTGCACGAGGAACGAGCCTACCGGTTCCCTGCGTCCACACGGAACGCTCGACACCGCGCCCTATGCTGGCCGTGTCGCCTCGACGATGAGGCGCACTCGAATCGAACCGGCCGACAAGGGAGTCACCGTGAACGATCAGCGGCACCCAACACCGATCACCGCACCCGACCACGGCTCGGCTGCCCGACTGCTCTCCGAGCGGGCGCGGGCGACACCGGACCGTCCGATCCTCGCCGAGCGCCGCGGCGACACCTGGACCCCGATCAGCGCGGCCGACGTCGAACGTCGGGTCCGCGGGATCGCGAAGGGCTTCGTCGCCGCAGGCCTCGAGCCCGGCGCGCACGTGGCGATCCTGTCGCGCACCCGCCTCGAGTGGACGCTCGTCGACTTCGCCGTGTGGACCGCCGGCCTCGTGTCGATCCCGGTCTACGAGACCAGCTCCCCCGACCAGGTGCGCTGGATCCTCTCCGACTCCGAGGCCGTCGCGATCGTCGTCGAGCAGGAGGAGCACGCCCGCCGTGTCGCGTCGATCGCACCGGACCTGCCGCACCTCGGCCAGCACTGGACGATCGACGGCGGCGGGCTCGACGACCTCGTCCGCCTCGGCGAGGACGTCACCGACGCCGAGCTCGACGCCCGCACCGTCGACGTGCACGGCCACGACGACGCCACGATCATCTACACCTCGGGGACGACGGGCCGGCCGAAGGGCTGCGTGCTCCGGCACGACAACTTCACCGCCACCGTGGAGGGCGCGTCGGAGGCGATGCCCGAGGTCGTCGCCGACGACGCCTCGACGCTGCTGTTCATCCCGATGGCCCACGTCTTCGCCCGGTTCATCGCGGTGATGTCCGTCTCCGCGGGCGTCCTCGTCGGCCACGAGCCGGACACGAAGGACCTCATGCACGCGGTGTCGACGTTCAAGCCGTCGTTCCTGCTCGCCGTCCCGCGCGTGTTCGAGAAGATCTACAACTCTGCCGAGCAGAAGGCCGACCTCGGCGGCAAGGGGCGGATCTTCCGCGCCGCCGCGAAGACCGCGGTCGCGCACTCCGAGGCCCTCGCGAGCGGGAAGGTCCCGCTCGGACTCGCCCTCCGGTTCAAGCTCTTCGACCGGCTCGTCTACGCCAAGCTCCGCGACGCGATGGGCGGCCGCGTCCGCTACGCCGTGAGCGGCTCGGCACCGCTCTCCCCGCGGCTGTCGCACTTCTTCCGGTCGATCGGGGTGCTCATCCTCGAGGGGTACGGCCTCACCGAGACCACCGCCCCAGCGACCGTGAACCGAGCCGGGGAGCTCCGGATCGGCAGTGTCGGCCGCGCGCTCCCGGGCGTCGAGATCCGGATCGCCGAGGACGACGAGATCCTCATCCGCGGCGTCGACGTCTTCGACCGCTACTGGCGGAACGACGAGGCCACCGCGAAGGCCCTCGTCGACGGCTGGTTCCGGACCGGCGACCTCGGCCGGCTCGACACCGACGGCGTCCTCACCGTGACCGGCCGCGCCAAGGAGCTCATCGTCACCGCCAGCGGCAAGAACGTCGCACCGGCACCGCTCGAGGACGGCATCCGCGAGCACCCGCTCATCGGCCAGGTCGTCGTCGTCGGCGAGGGCAAGCCCTTCGTCGCCGCCCTCGTCACGCTCGACCGGGACATGCTCGCCGGATGGTGCGAGACGCGCGGGATCACCCCGGCGCTCACCGCGCACGAGGCCGCCTACGACGAGCGGGTCCACCAGGCCGTGCAGGAGGCGATCGACGCCGCCAACCAGCGCGTCTCACGTGCCGAGTCGGTCCGGTCGTTCACGGTGCTCGACACCGACCTCACCGAGGCGTCGGGGCACCTCACGCCGAAGCTGACGATCAAGCGCGCGGTCGTCCTGAAGGACTTCGCCGCCGACGTCGAGCACATCTACTCGGGGTCGAAGGTGCAGACCACCGCGACGCCCGTCGTCGAGGGTCGCCGCCGCCGGGGCTAGGTCCGCGACGCGTGCCAGGAGGCGCGGTGCCGGTCCCGTGGACCGGCACCGCGCCTCCTGTGCGTCACCCTGCGCGCGGGGCGCGATCCGTGGTCGCGTCCGCCCGCGCGCTCAGCGCTCCTGCGGTTGCTGCGTCTCCGGGGCGTCGAGGACGGCCGTCGAGGAGGTCGTGACCTGGACCTCGGTGGGGCGACGGTTGGTGCGGGTGCGGTGCGAGCTGAGCTCGTCGTTCTGTGCGGTCATGGGGATGTCCTGGGGGTGTGGGAAACGGTGTCGGTGGGAAGCCGACGGCGATACGGTACCTCTTCGTCAGGACAAAGCGACAATCCCGCGTTGGGGTGTCACCACGGCGTTCACGGAACGCGGACGGTCCGGCATCCGAGGTCGGTCTCGGGCATGCCCGAGCCGGCGCCGACAGCGGTCGTGCAGAGGGTGTGCGACCCGCTCGCCAGCGGGACCGCGATGCGGTAGCCGGAGCCGATCGGTGCGTCCGGGTGCACCTTCCGGACGTCGTTCCGGGTGAGGCCGGTCGTGCCGGTCGCGAGGACCCGCCCGGCCTCGGCGACGCGGATCGTCAGCGGCCGGGTCGTGTCCGGGTCGTAGGCCCAGCCCGCGACCGTGACCCCCGTCGCGGTGGCCGCCGGTGCCTGGTCGTGCCCGCGCGGGTCGTGGGCGCCCACCGGGGCCGCCGACATCCGGACGGGCGCCGCGGAGGTGCTCGTCGCGGTCGAGCCGTCCGGGTGCCGGAGCGTGACGGTCGCGTGGTAGCTGCCCGCCGGCAGTGTGCCGAGGACGAACGGCACGCTGTTCGCACCCTTCGTCACGGCCACGCCGTCCACCAGCACGCGCTTCGTCGTCGTGCCGTCGCGCGTCACGGTGACCTTCGCGGTCGTCCCGGCGGTCCATGCGGCGTCGTGGAAGCCGATGCGCGTCCACCCGTTGGCTGCCGGATCCGCGCGGAGGTGGAACGACTTGAGGTGCCAGACGGCGGCGCCGCGGTCCTCGTTCGGGTCCCAGCGGAGGCTCGTGACGACCTGCTTCCACCCGGGGCTGCCCTTCGGCATCGTCTCGTCGAGGGGGTTCGTCGCCGCGAGGTCGATGCGGTTCTCGCCCGACTCGTTCGGGCCGACCGGGGTGGCGTTGGCGCCGGAGAAGGTCAGGACGTCGTTGCTGACCTGCAGGCCCTTCGCGCCGCGCACCGACCACACCAGGCGCGCCATCTTCCCGCCACCGGGGGCGTTGCGGAGGTCGTAGGCGCCGTCGTACGACATCGACCAGGACAGCCAGTGGTACTGCTTGCCGTCGAAGGCCGACACCGGGAAGACGACCTCGGGGTCGCGCACGATCGGGCCGGCGTTCTGCGCGGTGAGGCCTACGGAGCTCCAGCTGCGGAACCGGGCGTTCTTCAGCGTGACGCCGCGCCCGGCGACGCCGTTCGTCAGGACCCAGGAGCGCCCGCGCTGGACGGCCGCGAGGTCCTTGCCCTGGTCGGGGTTCGGGCTGTCCACGACCGCGATCGGTCGGGCGACGACCCGGAAGGTGCCGTAGTCGCCCGCCGGCAGGGCGTCCTGCGGGGCGGACCCGCCGTGGAGCCGGGTCCAGTCGATGCTGACCTTCCCGCTCGGGCGCTCGCCGGTGTGGACGACGATCGGCTGCACGCGGAGCAGCGTCGGCTTCGAACCGGTCCAGGGGACGTGCCCGCCCATGACGGACTTCCCGGTGAGGTCGACGTCGACGACGTGGTTCCCCTTCTCGACCTTCGCCGTCACGCCGCCCATGCAGCTGAGCGATCGTGCCGCGCAGGTGAACCAGCTGATCGCGATCTGCCGGCCAGCGTACGGCTGGTCCATCGAGACGGAGAGGTGCGTGTAGCGCTTCGTGTCGATCGGGTGGAGGGCGCCGTCGCGGCCGTACGGCAGCGTGCCGGGCATGGTCTCGACCGGGGAGAAGTAGGTGGAGCGCTCGAGGGTGCCGATCAGGTGGCCCTTGCTGATCGAGTAGCGGCCGTAGCCGACGCGGTCGGTGTTCTGGTCGGCGGTGTTGCTGTAGTCCCAGGGGTCGCCGAAGGTCTCGGTGGCGTAGTCGGGCGACTCGGTGTAGGTCGGCACGCTCGCGGTGGCCGCCTCGGCCGGCGCGGTGGTGGCCGGGCCGACGGCGGTGGCCGCGGCGACGGCGAGGACGCCGAGGACGGCGACGACGGCGCGGCGGGCTGGTCCCTGTGTCATGGTGCTCCCCTGGTCGACGCGGTCACCGTACCCAGGAGTGCGCACGCACCTCACCCCCGAGTCAGGGTGCCGCCCGACCGAGGGTGGGCACTTCGGAGGACTAGTGGAACCAGTCCTGCGCGCGGATGTCGCGGAGCGCCTGGCGGCGGATCTCCGGGTCGAGCGTCATCACGTAGACGGTGCCGTCGAGGTGGTCCACCTCGTGCTGGAGCGCCTCGGCCATGAGCCCGGTGCCCTCGAGCACGACCTCGGCCCCGTCGACGTCGACGCCGCGGACCTTCGCGTACGGGTACCGGCGCGTGGGGTACGACAGGCCGGGGACGGAGAGACAGCCCTCGTCCATGAGCTCCGGCTCCCCCGACACCTCGACGATCTCGGGGTTGAGCACGTAGCCGACCTCGCCGTCGACGTTGTACGAGAAGGCGCGCAGACCGACACCGATCTGGGGAGCGGCGACGCCGGCGCGGCCGGGCTCCTTGACGGTGTCGACCAGGTCCTGCACGAGGTCGCGGATGCCCGCGCTGCCGAGCGCGTCTGGACGGATCGGGTCGGCCGGGGACCGGAGGACGGGGTCGCCGAACAGGCGGATGGGACGGACGGTCAATTTACTGCAGCACCACCAGGAGGTCGCCGGCGTCCACCTGCTGGGTCACCGGGATCGCGAGTCGGCCGACGGTCCCCGCGACGGGTGCCGTGATGGCCGCTTCCATCTTCATCGCCTCGATGCTCGCCACGGCCTGTCCGGCCTCGACGACGTCACCGACGGCGACCTTGAGCGTCACGACACCGGAGAACGGTGCCGCGACGTGCTTCGGGTCGGTCTTGTCCGCCTGCTCGGCGGCCTTGGTCTCGACCTCGATCGAGCGGTCGCGGACGTACACCGGGCGGAGCTGCCCGTTCATCGTCGCCATGACCGTGCGGACGCCGCGCGCGTCGGCCTCGCCGATCGCCTCGAGCCCGACGAACAGGTCCACGCCCTTGCCGAGCGGCACGACGTGCTCCTGCTCGGGGCGCAGGCCGTACAGGTAGTCGACGGTCGGCACGACGGACAGGTCGCCGTACTGCTCGCGGACGCGCTCGAACTGCTGCGTCGGCTGCGGGAAGAGCAGGCGGTTGAGGGCTTGTCGCCGTTCGGGCCCGGGGGTGTCCAGGTGTGCGCGCTCGGCGTCCGGCACGGGCGTGATCTCGAGCCGGACGTCGCGGCCCGCGAGGACCTTCGACCGGAAGGGCTCGGGCCAGCCACCGGGCAGGTCGCCGAGTTCGCCGGCCATGAAGCCGACGACGGAGTCCGGGATGTCGTACTTCTGCGGGTTCTGCTCGAAGTCGACCGGGTCGGCGTCCACCGCGGCCAGCTGCAGCGCGAGGTCCCCGACGACCTTCGACGACGGCGTGACCTTCGTGGGGCGGCCGAGGATCCGGTTCGCCTCGGCGTACCAGTCCTCGACCTGCTCGAAGCGGTCGCCGAGCCCGAGGGCGATGGCCTGCTGGCGGAGGTTCGACAGCTGACCGCCGGGGATCTCGTGCTTGTACACGCGGCCCGTCGGACCCGGCAGGCCCGACTCGAAGGGGGCGTACGCACGCCGCACGGCTTCCCAGTACGGCTCGAGGTCGCCGACGGCGTCGAGGGAGAGCCCCGTGTCGCGCTCGGTGTGCGCCAGGGCCGCGACGAGCGCGGACATGCTCGGCTGGCTGGTGGTGCCGGCCATCGGCGCGGCGGCGACGTCCACCGCGTCGGCACCGGCACGGGCCGCGGCGAGGAGCGTCGCGAGCTGTCCGCCCGCGGTGTCGTGCGTGTGCACGTGCACCGGCTGGTCGAAGCGCTCACGCAGGGCGGTGACGAGCCGCTCGGCCGCACCGGCGCGGAGCAGGCCGGCCATGTCCTTGATGCCGATGACGTGCGCACCGGCCTCGACCATCTGCTCCGCGAGGCGGAGGTAGTAGTCGAGCGTGTAGAGGTCCTCGGACGGGTCGAGGAGGTCGGCGGTGTAGCAGAGCGCCGCTTCGGCGACGGCCGTGTCGGTGGCGAGCACCGCCTCCAGGGCCGGACGCAACTGGCTGACGTCGTTGAGCGCGTCGAACACGCGGAACACGTCGACACCCGTCGCAGCCGCCTCGGCCACGAACGCGTCCGTCACCTCGGTCGGGTACGGCGTGTAGCCGACGGTGTTGCGTCCGCGGAGCAGCATCTGGATCGGGATGTTCGGCATCGCCTCGCGCAGCGAGGCGAGCCGCTCCCACGGGTCCTCGCCGAGGAAGCGGAGCGCCACGTCGTAGGTGGCACCGCCCCAGGCCTCGACGCTGAGCAGCTGCGGCGTGAGTCGGGCGACGTACGGGGCGACCGCGACGAGGTCCTTCGTGCGCACACGGGTCGCGAGGAGCGACTGGTGGGCGTCGCGCATCGTCGTCTCGGTGACGGCGAGCTCGGTCTGGCCGCGGAGCGCCTTCGCCCACTCGGCCGGACCCAGCAGGCGGAGGCGGTCGCGCTGCCCCTCGGGGACCGGGGCGCCGAGGTCGATCGTCGGCAGCTTCTCGCTCGGCTCGACGGTCTGCGGGCGACGCTCGCCGTTCGGCTTGTTCACCGTGACGTCGGCGAGCCAGTTCAGCACCTTCGTGCCGCGGTCCTTCGAGACGTGGCCGCCGAACAGCTGCGGGCGCTCCTCGATGAACTTCGTCGAGATGTCCCCGCGGTCGAAGTCGGGGTCCTCGAGCACGGCCTGCAGGAACGGGATGTTCGTGGAGACGCCCCGGATGCGGAACTCCGCGAGGGCGCGCTTCGCCCGGGCCACCGCCGCCGGGAAGTCCCGCCCGCGGCAGGTCATCTTCGCGAGCATCGAGTCGAAGTGCGGGCTGATCTGCGCGCCGGTGGCGACCGTGCCGCCGTCGAGGCGGACGCCCGCGCCACCCGGGCTGCGGTACGTCGTGATGCGACCGGTGTCCGGGCGGAAGCCCTGCGTCGGGTCCTCGGTGGTGATGCGTGTCTGCAGGGCTGCACCGTGCACCCGGACGCTGTCCTGCGACAGGCCGAGGTCGCCGAGGGTCTGCCCGGCGGCGATGCGCATCTGCGACTGGACGAGGTCGACGTCCGTGACCTCTTCGGTGACGGTGTGCTCGACCTGGATGCGCGGGTTCATCTCGATGAAGACGTGCTGGCCCGCACGCTCGCCCTCCGTGTCGAGCAGGAACTCCACCGTGCCGGCGTTCACGTACCCGATCGACCGGGCGAAGGCGACGGCGTCGCGGTGCAGCGCCTGCGCGATCGCCGGGTCGAGCTTCGGCGCCGGCGCGATCTCGACGACCTTCTGGTTCCGGCGCTGGACCGAGCAGTCACGCTCGAACAGGTGGATCGTGCCCGCGTCGGTGCCGGTGGCGTCGGCGAGGATCTGCACCTCGATGTGACGCGGACGGATGACGGCCTGCTCGAGGAACATCGTCGGGTCCCCGAAGGCGCTGTCGGCCTCGCGCATCGCCGCTTCGAGGGCCGCACGCAGCTCGGGCTTCGTCTCCACCCGGCGCATGCCACGGCCACCGCCACCGGCGACGGCCTTCGCGAACACCGGGAACCCGATGGCGTCCGCGCCGGCGAGGAGTTCCTCGATGTCGCGGCTCGCCGGGGTGCTCGCGAGGACCGGGACACCGGCCGCGACCGCGTGTTCCTTCGCGGTGACCTTGTTGCCCGCCATCTCGAGCACGTGCTCGCCCGGGCCGATGAACGTGATGCCCGCGGCGGCGGCAGCGGCGGCGAGCTCCGGGTTCTCGGACAGGAAGCCGTAGCCCGGGTAGATCGCGTCGGCACCCGACTCGCGTGCGACACGCACGATCTCGGAGACGTCCAGGTAGGCGCGGACGGGATGTCCGCGCTCCCCGATCAGGTAGGCCTCGTCCGCCTTGAGGCGGTGCAGGGAGTTGCGGTCCTCGTACGGGTAGACGGCGACGGTCTTCGCCCCCAGCTCGTACGCGGCCCGGAAGGCACGGATGGCGATCTCGCCACGATTGGCGACCAGGATCTTGCTGAACACGAGGTCCCTTTCAGCCCGGGTTGAGGTGAGACAACCCTACTGGCGGTAACGTTGCTCACCGTGCATGTACTCAGCGTGAGCTCCCTCAAGGGTGGTGTCGGCAAGACGACGGTGACGCTCGGCCTGACTTCGGCCGCGTTCGCCAAGGGACTGCGCACGCTGGTGGTGGATCTCGACCCGCAGTCGGACGTCTCGACCGGCCTCGACATCAACATCTCCGGCCACCTCAACGTGGCGGACGTCCTCGAGAACCCGAAGGAGAAGATCGTCCGTCAGGCGATCGCCCCCTCGGGGTGGACGAAGGGCTCCCAGGGCAAGATCGACGTCATGGTCGGATCACCCTCGGCCATCAACTTCGACGGGCCGCACCCGTCCATCCGCGACATCTGGAAGCTCGAAGAGGCCCTCGCCAACGTCGAGCAGGACTACGACCTCGTCCTCATCGACTGCGCGCCGTCGCTGAACGCCCTCACCCGCACCGCCTGGGCTGCGTCCGACCGTGTGACCGTGGTCACCGAGCCCGGACTCTTCTCGGTGGCCGCTGCCGACCGGGCCCTCCGCGCGATCGAGGAGATCCGTCGCGGGCTCTCCCCCCGCCTGCAGCCGCTCGGCATCATCGTGAACCGTGCCCGCGTGCAGTCGCTCGAGCACCAGTTCCGCATCAAGGAGCTCCGCGACATGTTCGGCCCGCTCGTGCTCTCGCCGCAGCTGCCCGAGCGGACCTCGCTGCAGCAGGCGCAGGGTGCGGCGAAGCCCCTGCACGTGTGGCCGGGTGAGTCGGCGCAGGAGATGGCGAAGAACTTCGACCAGCTGCTCGAGCGCATCATGCGCACGGGCAAGATCGGCCCGTACGCCGAGGGCGGCGCGGCCTAGGGCGCGTCGCGCCCGCTGGCGCTCGGCCGTGGGCCCGTTCGGCTTCGCCGAGGTCGCGCAACACGCCGCTCGCGTTCGCCGAGGTCGCGCAAAGTGCCGCCGGGAGCTGGCCCGAACGGCAGAACGTGCGACCTCGCCTCCGGCACGGCGCACGACATCGACCGGGAGGCGCGCCTCGCCTCCGTCGCACCACCGCCGGACAACACGCTCGGGTTCACCCCGCGAGGTCGCTCGACATGCGGCTCACGTCCGACCAGGTCGCACGAACTGCCGCGGGGAACGGGCTCGCGCGGCAGATCGTGCGACCTCGTGGTCGGGGCGGTGTGGCGCCCGCGGAGGCTCGCTCGAGGTCGCACGACGCCCGGCGCGCGCCGAGGTCGCACGACACGCCACGGCTTGCGTGCCGAGGTCGCACAACATGTCGCACGGAATGGGCGCGCGCGGCAGAACGTGCGACCTTGCGACTCGAGCGGACGCGGGCCCGGGCTCGGGCCCGGGCAGGCCCGCCAGCGCGGGATTAGGACGCGCGGGAAGCCCGGCGGGCGGCGAGCTCGTCGTCGGGGTCGGCCGCCGGCGTCGCGTCGAGCTCGACCAGCGAGGACTCGACCTCGCGCAGGACCTTGCCCACCGCGATGCCGAACACGCCCTGACCCCGCGAGACCAGGTCGATGACCTCGTCGTCGGAGGTGCAGAGGTACACCGAGGCACCGTCCGACATGAGCGTCGTCTGCGCCAGGTCCGAGACGCCGGACTCGCGCAGCTGGTTCACGGCGGTGCGGATCTGCTGGAGGGAGATGCCCGTGTCGAGCAGGCGCTTCACGAGCTTGAGCACGAGGATGTCGCGGAAGCCGTACAGCCGCTGCGACCCGGAGCCCGCGGCCCCGCGGATCGTCGGCTCGACGAGCTCGGTGCGGGCCCAGTAGTCGAGCTGGCGGTAGGAGATGCCGGCAGCACGGGCAGCGACGGTACCGCGGTACCCGTTCTGCTCGTCGTGCTCGGGCAGGCCGTCGGTGAAGAGCAGCCCGAGGTCGTACCGGGTCATCTCCGACTCGGTGCCGGGGGTGTCGTTCCCACTCATCAGGCTGCCTTCCACGACGATCGAGCTCCCAACTGAACGTTCAATGACGGGTTGAGAGTTGTTCCGAGGTCCACGGTAGCGACTCGGACCGCTCCGGCGCGGGACATCCGACTCGGCGCGTCCGGCGTGTCGAGGATACGCCCCACCCACCGACGCGCACCAGCGGTCGAGGAGGGACGAGCCACGACGCGCGTCATGCGTCGAGACGCCCGATCGCCGTGCGGATGAGGTTCGACCGGATCACCTCGAGGTGGCCGGCGATCTCGCGCGCGAGCTCGGTCGCCTTCGCCCGGGACGTGGCGTCACCGCGGCGGGACACCGGCATGAGCGCGGACTCGATGAGCCCGACCTCGCGCTCGGCGACGCTGCGCATCGTGCGGAGGTGTCGCGGTTCGATCCCGGTGCGCTGGAGTTCGACGAGGGCCTTGAGCACCGAGACCCCGTCGTCGCCGTACGTGTCGGCAGCGGGCAGCAGCGACGCCGAGACCGCGTCGGCGAGGAGCATCGGCGAGGCACCGGCAGCACGGACCGTCTCGTCGCGGGTGTAACGCCGCTCACGCCCGAGGATGGACGGCTTCGGCGCGTCGCCGCCCCCGGGGAGCACCGGTTCACGCCCGGCGTCGAGGTCGGCCAGGTAGTCCTTGATGACCTTGAGCGGGAGGTAGTGGTCGCGCTGCAGCCCGAGGACGATCCGGAGCCGCTCGACGTCGGCCGCCGAGAACTTCCGGTAGCCGCTCGCGGTGCGGATCGGGGTGACCAGCTCGCGCTCTTCGAGGAACCGGAGCTTCGAGCTCGACAGGTCCGGGAACTCCGGCTTGAGGCGAGCGAGGACCTGCCCGATCGTGAGCAGGTCCGAGACCGCGGACCCCGCCCGGGCCGCGGCGGACCGTGCGGCCACTACGCGGTCGCCAGGCGCGCCAGGTCGACCCGGGAGGCGTAGAAGGTCAGGCGGAACTTGCCGACCTGCACTTCGGACCCGTCGGTGAGGAGTGCTTCGTCGATGCGGACGCCGTCGAAGTACGTGCCGTTGAGCGACCCGTTGTCCTTCACGCTGAAGCTCGTGCCGTGGCGGAGGAACTGGGCGTGCTTGCGCGACACCGTGACGTCGTCGAGGAAGATGTCGGCGTCGGGGTGGCGCCCCGCCGTGGTGACGTCCGAGTCGAGGAGGAACCGAGCACCGACGTTCGGCCCGCGACGGACCACGAGCAGCGCCGACCCGGAGGGCAGCGCGTTGATCGCTTCACGTTCTTCGGCGGACACACCGGACTCGGCAGTGAGCGCCGCCCCCATGTCCATGCTGAAGGTCAGTGTGGTGTCGACCAGCCGCTGCTCAGGGGTCTTCTGACCGTCCGGCTGCGGGACCACTGGTTCTGGCATCGTGGACCTCCTCCTCTTGGCGCACCAGCGTATCGGAAACGAGCGGCCGAACGGGAGCCCCGAACGGGGCTGGGGACAACTCGGCAGAACGCGTACAGCGAACGTACCGGGAACACGGATGCGTCAGCGCCCGCGCGCGAGCAGCCACAGCAGGTAGGGCGCCCCGATGACCCCCGTCACCACACCGACCGGCAGCGCGTTCCCCGGGATCGCGAACTGGGCGATGAGGTCGCTCGCCAGTGTGATCGCGGCACCGACGGCGGCGGTCGACCCGAGGGCGACCCGTCCGCCCCCGACGAGCCTCCGGGCGATGGGGGCCGCCATCAGCGCGACGAAGGACACCGGTCCCGCGGTGGCCACGGCGGCGGCGGTCAGGCACACGGCGGTCAGCAGGAGCAGCACCTTCGCGCGGTTCGGCCGGAGCCCGAGCGCCGAGGCCACCTCGTCGCCGAGGGTCAGCACGGTGAGCCGCGAGGACTGCAGGAGGGCGAGTGTCGTGAACACCACGAAGACGACGGCGAGGACCCCGACGAGGTTCCGGTCGACGGCGTTCAGGCTGCCGGAGAGCCAGAGCAGCGCGGTGCCGGCCTGGGTGACCGTGCCGCTCGTGAGCATCCACCCGGTGATGCTCAGGCAGATCGCCGCGACGCCGATGCCCACGAGGACGACCCGGTTGCCGGTGATCCCCCGACGCCACGCGAGTCCGGCGATGACGAGGGAGACGAGGACGGCACCGACGAGCACCACCGAGAACAGGGTCCCGCCGCTCGCGCCGAACAGGACGATGGCGGTCAGGCCCGAAGCGCTCGCGCCCGAGGTGATGCCGATGACGTCCGGACTCGCGATGGGGTTCCGGACGACGCTCTGCACGATGCCACCGGCCACGCCGAGCGACGCCCCCACGAGGATCGCCCCGGCGACCCGGGGGCCACGGAGCTGCCCGATCACGAAGTCCGAGACGGTGTCGCCGTGCCCGACGAGCGCGCTCGCGACCTGCACGGGCGAGAGCGGGATCTCGCCGACGCCGAGCCCGACGAGCACGAGGGCGACGAGCAGGACGAGGACGGCACCGAGCACGAGCCACTCGCGGCGCACGGCGGTCACAGGCCCTTCACCGCCCGCGACCGCACGAGCCAGATGAACACCGGCGCGCCGATGAGCGCCGTGACGATCCCGACCTGCAGCTCCCCCGGGTACGCCACGACGCGGCCGATCACGTCGGCGACGAGCAGCAGCGCCGGCGCGACGACGGCCGACAGCAGGATCGTCCACCGGTGGTCCGGCCCGCTCAGCCGACGGACGGCGTGCGGCACGGCGAGCCCGATGAACGCGATCGGCCCGGCCGCCGCGACGGCCGACCCGGCGAGGAGCACGGTGACGACTCCCCCGACGGCGCGGACGAGCACGACCCGCTGCCCGAGCGACGCGGCGAGTTCGTCGCCGAGCGCGAGCGTGTTGAGCGACCGGCCGAGGGCGAAGGCGATGACGAGCCCGACGAGCACCGGGACCGTGATCACCCCGGCGGTGCCGAGGTCCTTGCCGGCCAGCGCTCCGACCTGCCAGAAGCGCAGCTGGTCGAGGAGGCTCTGGCTCGTCACGAGCACCGCCGTGGTGATCGAGGACAGTGCAGCAGCGACGACGGCCCCGGACAGGGCGAGTCCGACGGGCGACAGCCCCCGGCGGGCCACGGCGGCGATGCCGTACACGAGGAGCGCGGCGAGGGCGGCACCGAGGAAGGCGAACGGCAGGTACGCGGCGGTGCCGCTGACGCCGAACAGCGCGATCCCGGCGACGACCGCGAGCGCGGCCCCCGAGTTGATGCCGAGGACGCTCGGATCGGCGAGCGGGTTCCGGGTGACGCCCTGCATGACGGCGCCGGCGACCCCGAGCGCGGACCCGGCGAGGAGTCCGACGACGGTGCGGGGCACGCGGTTGCCGAGCACGATCAGGCCGATCTCGTCGTTCCGTCCGGGGTGCAGGACGGTGTCGAGCACGGTGCCGAGCGGGATCGGACGGGAGCCGAAGGCCACCGAGAGCGCCACCGCCACGACGAGGACGACCACCGCCAGCACGGTGGCGCCGACGAGGCGGGACACGGAGCTGGGCGCAGGAGGGGTGGGCGACGGCGAACGCATGGGAAGTAAGGCAACCCTAACGGACGACGTCGTACGGCGACCCCCGAGCAAGCCGTGAGCAGCCGCAGGGTCCGTTCATAGGCTCGTCATGGGAACCGGGCCTGTACTCGTACCCATCGACGCCCGACCGGGCAGCCGAGGGACGACCGGAGAGCACTGATGAACGAGACCCCGAACCCCGCCGCCGACGAGAACGGCACCGCCCGCACCGACGCCGCGCAGCCGCAGGCCGGGGCGACGTGGGAGGCACCGCACGCCGACCCGTCGACCCTCCGCTCGGCCTACGCGTTCGACGGCAGCGGCCCGTTCCTCTACGGGCCCGACGGCTCCGGCCCCTACGGCTACACCCCGGACGGCCGCGGCCCGTTCCTGATCGGCAGCCCGTCGCTCCCCGGGTTCCAGCACGGCTGGGCGCACGGCGCCGCCGCAGCGAACCACGCCACGAAGCGACCCCGGCGGCTGGGCTTGATGATCGGCTCCGGCATCGCGGCCCTGGCGATCGTCGGTGCGGCGGGCGGGACCGCGCTCGGACTGTCCTCGCAGCACACGACCACGACCTCGAGCCAGTCGCAGGGCACGACGCTGCCGGACACCGGATCGGGTTCCGGCACCGGCTCCGACGGCAGCGGCACGAACGGCTTCACGGTGCCGGGCGACGGCACCGGCAGCGGGTCGAGCGACGGCAGCAGCGGCACGAGCACCGAGTCCGCGGCGACCGCGGCGACGAGCGCCCAGAAGAAGGGCGTCGTGACGATCAACACGGTCCTCAACTACGACGAGTCGTCCCAGGCGGCCGGCACGGGCATGATCCTCACCTCGAACGGCACGATCCTCACGAACAACCACGTCATCCAGGGCGCGACGAGCATCACGGTCACCGACGAGACGACCGGCAAGGAGTACAAGGCGGACGTCGTCGGGACGGACGCCACCCACGACGTCGCGGTCCTCAAGCTCGAGGGCGCGTCGGGTCTGTCCACGGTGACGCTCGACGACGACGGCGAGCCGAGCACCGGCGACACCGTGACCGACGTCGGCAACGCCGAGGGCACCGGCAACCTCGTCGCCGCCGAGGGCACCGTGACCGCGACCGACCAGGACATCCAGGTGCAGAGCGAGTCGGGCACGGGCACCGAGTCGCTGCAGGGACTCATCGAGGTCGCGGCGGACATCGTCTCGGGCGACTCGGGCGGTCCGGTGCTCGACAGCGAGGGCGAGGTCGTCGGCATGGCCACCGCGGCGTCCTCGGGCACGGCGGACGTCACCGGGTACGCGATCCCGATCACCACGGCGAAGTCGATCGCGGACAAGATCCTCGCGGGTGAGTCGTCGTCGACGATCACCATCGGACTGCCGGCGTTCCTCGGGGTCGAGGTCAGCGGGACGGCCTCGACGGGCGGCGTCGCGGTCGCCGGCACGGTCGAGGGCTCCGGCGCCGCGTCGGCCGGTCTCGCCGCCGGCGACACGATCACGAGCATCGACGGCACCGCAGTGGCGAGCTCGGACGCGCTGACCTCGGCGATCCAGTCGCACTCGGTCGGGGACAAGGTGACGGTCGGGTACACCGACAGCACCGGTGCCGCGAAGACCGTCACGGTCACCCTGACCGCCGGCCCCGCCGCGTAGCGGGAAGAACGGGAACGGCGAGCCGAAAGCGGCTCAGCCGAGCAGCGCCCGCACCACCGACCGGTACACGTTCGCCGGGGAGTCCGTCGTGACGACGGTCTCCCCGGCTTCCGTGCGTCCGACGCGCGCGAAGCCCTGCCCCGCCGCGTGCACGACGACGATCGGGTTCGGCTTGCCGGGCCGCCGCAGCGACGACACCGTCCACGGAGCCGCCCAGAAGCGCGCGAGCCGCGGGTCCGCCTCGGCGATCGCCGTCGGCAGGTCGGGGGCGGCGTCCGCCCCGGAGGTCCGACGCCCGAGCAGGTCCGCCCGGAGCGACCCCGTGCGGAACGGGAAGGTCCACGCCGGACCGATGCCGAGCCTCCCGGCCACGAGCGCGACCACGCGCTCGACCGGCAGCTGCGCGATCACCGCGCCCGCCTCGTCCGTCCCGTCCACGACGGTCTCCGACCAGGCCTGGAGGCGCGTGGTGCGCCCGTCGGGCAGCCGCTGTTCCAGGGTGACGGGCTGGTCATCGCCCTCCCACGGTGCGAGGAGCGCCTGCGTCGACTCGGGCAGGGTGCCGAGCCGGCCGACCAGGCCGGACTCGATGAGCTCGCGGCCGGCGGGCGTTCGGAGGAGCGTGGGGTTCCAGCGACGGCCGGCGAGCGAGCGCAGGGTGGCGAGGGCCTCGGAGCCGAGGTGGGTGCCCTCGAGGTCGGCGGCCGGTGCGGGCTCGGGCAGTGCCTCGAGGTCGCGCTGCACCCGCGACGGCGCCGGTTCGGTGGCGCGGACGCTGTCGAGCACGGCGAACACGAGGTCGTCGGTGGCGAGCATCCGGGCGAGGGGCCGCTCGATGGTGAGGTCGACGCGGTGCCGTCCGGTGACGAAGAGCAGGTGCGCTCCCGCGACGTCGCCGCCCTCGTCGGGCCGGACGTACTCCACGAGGCGCGCCGGCGCTCCCGCGGTCGTCCACGGGTCCGAGCCGATGAGTCGGAGCCCCTCGACCGAACCGGGGAGGCGTTCGAGCAGACTCGTGTGCTCCTCCGCGACGGTCCGGTCGCTCGGACGGGATCGGACGGTGAGCACGACGTCGTCGCCGGTGACGCGCAGATCCGCCTGTGCCGAGTCCTCCCGGCGCCACGCGTCGGGGCGGCGGAGGGTCAGGCGGGCGGTGCGGTCCTCGGTGCCGAGTGGGACGGGGACGGCCATGGCACGAGGCTACGTCGGGGCCGGTGCGGGGGCGGTGGCGGCTCGCCGGGGGCGCGCGCTTCCGGTGCGCGCGGGGTCGGACCTGCGGACTCAGGGGCGGCGCGGGCGTGGCGCGGGCGGCGGCGGGACCGGCTTCGCGGCGACGACGTCGGCGAGCGCCACCTCGACCGGGCCCCGGCGGGTGTCGATCGTCACGGACGACGCGGTCCGGGCGACGATGACCCCGAGCGCGTCCTGCGCTCCCCCGCCGTGGTGCGCCCGCACGACCACGCGGTCCCCGACCGCAGCGTCCCGGAGGACCCCGAGCGCCAGAGCCCGGGCGATCGCGTCCTGACCGGTGCCCTCCACGCCCCCAGCGTAGGGCGCGCCTAGAGTGTGGGGATGGCCAAGGCACGCGTGGACAGCTGGATCTGGGCGGTGCGGATCACGAAGACCCGCTCCGCCGCGACCGCCGCGTGCAAGGCCGGCCACGTCCGGGTGAACGGGGAGCGTGCGAAGCCCGCGCAGCCGATCGGCCCCGGGGACGAGGTCCGGGTCCGGCAGAACGGGTTCGACCGGATCGTCGTCGTCACGGGGATCATCCTCAAGCGGACGAGCGCACCCGAGGCCGCGAAGCACTTCGAGGACAAGACCCCGCCGCGGCTCCCCAAGGAGGAGGCCGGCTTCGTCCCGATGCGCGACCGCGGCGCCGGACGCCCGAGCAAGCGGGAGCGCCGCGACCTCGAGAAGCTCCGCGGCTACTGACCCCGCCGTCCCGCCAACGCCATCAGACGAAGCGGACGGTCTGCTGCAGACGGTCGCGGACCTCGAACACGTCGACGCTCCCCTCGGGCGACCACACGCCGCCCAGTACCTGCCCGAGCGCACTGCGGCGGACGACGAGCGCCGTGGGCTTCCGAGGGGAGCCGACGACCTGCACGTCCTCGTCCACCGCGGAGTCCGGCACCACGAGCAGCCGGCCGGTGAACCGCACCCGGGTCTGCTTCTGCACGGCGCGGGCGGCCCGGACGAGCTCCTTCACGGGGCGCTCCCCCGGTGCCAGGGTCTCCCCCGTGATCTCGCCGTGCTCGACGCGGACCGGGGCGCCCCAGTCGATCGACTCGACGGCCCACAGGCCGCTCGGGGTGAGGACCGCGTGGTCGAGCTTGCCCTCGGCCCCCGCGTCGAGGTCGTGCCAGACCGTCACGCCGATGCCCATCTCGGAGACGATCGACGCGGTCGCCTCCTCGGCGAGCGCCTCGGCCAGCAGCCGTCGGATGTGCCGGGGAGCGGAGCGGATGAGCGTGGGGTCGTAGGGGTCCTCGATGGGGTCCCCGAGGCCGACCCACTCGCGCTCGGCCTGCAGGAAGACCTCGCGCGATCGCCCGCCGGGGTGTCCGTGGGACCGGGCGCGCGGACGTGTGTCGCGACGCGCTGCCGGGGGTGCGTAGGCGTCGCGGCCGGTGTCGCTCCTCCAGGCGGAGGAACCGGACGGGCCGGACGCGCTCTGCTGGCTGCCGCGCTGGGATCCCGCGTCGTAGGCGCGGCGTGCGGCGGGGGTGCCGATGCGTTCCCAGGCGATCTGGACCTGGCGGAAGCGGCGCGCGTCGCCGCCGAGGTCGGGGTGGGACTCGCGGGCGGCGCGGCGGTAGGCGCGGCGGAGTTCGTCGTCGTCGGCGGTCGCTCGGACGCCGAGGACTTCGTACGGGGTGGCGTCGGCCGGGCTGTCGGTCATGGCCCTGCGACATTACCCGAGGGAGCGTCGGAGTCCGCCGCGTGGCTGCTGGGTGCTGCCTGGAGGCGCGGGTCGGGTCCGGTACGTCGGCGCCGGGTCTCCGACACCGCACCTGTCGATCGACCGGTGCGGTGTCGCACACGGCGTGCGGGACCGGGATGGTCAGGCGACGGCGAAGGAGACCGGGGCCGCGACGAAGGATCCGTAGCGGTCGGCTGCGGCCTCGAGGGCGCGGACCGCACCGGCGTCGAGCGGCGCGAAGGGCGTGACGACGACCCGGACGTCGCGGGTGCGCTCGGTGCGGCTCCAGGTCCCGACGACCCGACCCCGCACGACGGCCATCGGCAGGAACATGCCGTTGGCACCGGGGACGACCCGGTCGGCGTGCACGGGGTCGAGCTGGACGGAGCGGTCGGCGTACCCGAGGAGGTACTCGTCGAACCCGGGCAGGAGGTGCCCGGTCGGCACACCCCCGGGGTCGGGTCGGTCGGCGAGGGCGAGGAGTCCGTCGCCGAGCTCCTCCACGGCGTCACCGGCCACCGCTCGGGCACGCCGGACGTCGCCGAGCGGCAGCTTCGTCCAGGAGGCGGTGTCGGCCTCGGTCACCGGACCCCTCCCGCGCAGGTGACCGATCAGCACCCGCCGCAGGGCCTCGTCGCGGTCGGGCAGGTCGGCCGCCGCAGGTGCCCACTCGTCGAGGAGCACGAGCCCCTGGCCGACGCGGGCGGTGGGCCCCCAGGCGACCATCCCCTCGAGCGCGAGGCGGAGCAGCACGTGGTACCCCAGCCCTCGCGTCGGGTCGATGCCGGCACCTCGGTAGACGTCGAACAGGTCGTCGCGCACGAGTGACCGACCGCCGGACAGTGCGTCGGCCGTGGCGTCCCGGGCGGACCGGAGGACGTCGTCGTCGATGCCGAGCTCGGTCGCACGCCGAGCGATGGAGCGGATCGTCCGATCGGCGGTGAGGGAGAGCAGCAGTCGGAGGTCGTCGGGGCGCATCGCGTGCAGGGTGCCGCGCATCGGCCACGAACGGACGACCTCGCCGCGGTCGAACGCGGCGCGGACGTCGTCGCGCGTGGACCCGGGAGCGCGGACGCCGATGGCCCAGGTGACCTGCCCGAGGTCCTGCCCCTGGACGGCGAGCATGCGTTCCACCACCTGGGTCGGCCCGAGCCCGGGCACGGCGATCCCCTGGGCGGCGAGGCGCATCGCGCGCAGCTGGGCCGGTGTGGTCGTCATGGCACCAGCATCGCCGTCGCGGTCAGGCGACGGCTGCGGTGATCTCGTCGGCGTGCTGCTCGATGTACGCCACGTCGGCCCGGTAGAGGTCGGCGTGCCCGTGCTGCAGGTCGCTGACGAACTTCGGGTTCCCGGCCGCCGCCTCGGTCTCCATGGTCGTGACCAACGCGACGAGGGAGCCGAGGATCGTCTCGGCGAGGACCTCGCGGGACCGGGCGTCCAGCTCGTAGGCGCGGCAGAACTCGGCGGCGCGGTCGAGCCGTTCGTCGAGCGACGGCGCGGTCGACCCCTCGACGACGCCGGTGGTGAACGGTGCGAACCGGTACACGGCACTGGCCACGTCCCAGACCCGCGGCCCGGGGTGCGCGGTGTCGAAGTCGATGAGCCCGACCGCGGCGATGCCGTCGTAGACGCAGTTGTACGGTGCGAAGTCGCCGTGCACGATCGTCTCGGCGGGGTACCGCTCCGCCTGGGACCAGACGTCGCGGTCGTCGTCGCGCGTGAAGGTGGCGGCGGCGTCGTGGTAGTGCCGCAGCAGCCGGGCGGTCGTGACGAGGGCGGCCTCGCTCGCGACGTCCGCCGTCCACGGGTACTCCCCCGCTTCGCCGGGGACGAACGAGACGGTCTCGAGCGTGTGCCCGAGCTCGATCGGTTCCGGTGCTGCGACGAACCCCTGTTCGTGCAGGTGGGCGAGCAGCCGGTGCACGGTCGGCGTCCACGGCCCTGCCGGGCGGTGCACGCGATCGTCGGCCCTGGTGATCCGCTCCATCGGAACCTCCTGTTGTACGTCTCCGTTGACGTGGTGGCCCAGCGTATCCGCCCGTGCGCCCCGGTGTCGCGGTCCACGTGTGAACAGCGCGTGACACGACCGCATGCACCGTTGCATGCAAGGGGTAGGATCGTCGACCGTGAGCACCCCGAGCACGAACACCACCGCCCAGGCAGCGTCCGACCGGGCGTACGACCACGTGAAGCGCGCGATCATCCGCGGCGACCTGCCCGGCGGCACGGCGATCAGCGAGAACGCGCTCTGCCAGGAGATCGGCGTGTCGCGGACGCCCGTGCACGAGGCGTTCCTGCGTCTCGCCGCCGAGGACCTGCTCACCCTCGAGTCCCGGAAGGGCGCCGTCGTCCGGCCGATGTCCCCGAGCGAGGCGGCCGACGTGCTCGAGATGCGGGAGGCGATCGAGTCGACCGCGGCGACCCGCGTCGTCACCGACGGGCGCGTGGCGGACGTCACCCCGTTCCTCCAGGCGATGCTCGCGGAACAGGAGCAGGCGGTCGCGACCGGCGACGTCGACCGGTTCATCGAGGTCGACGCGGAGTTCCACGGTGCCGTCATCGGGGCGTCGCGGAACGCGATCGCCGTCATGTTCGCCCGGACCCTGCGCGACCGGCAGCAGCGGCTGCGGCACCACCTGATGCGGCTCCAGCCGTCCCAGTTGCAGGCGTCCCTCGAAGACCACCGCGCACTGGCCGCCGCGCTCGAGGCCGGCGACGCCCTCCGCTACGCCGAGGTCCTCCGCGCCCACGTCGCGTCGCACCGGGGCGCCCTGTGAGCGCCACCACCGGCAGCGTCCCGACCACCGGCTCGCTCGCGGTCCCGAACGCCCGCGTCCTGCCGTGGGTCGCCGTCTGGGGCGCGGTGTTCGTGTGCTCGTGGGGCGGGAACCAGTTCTCACCCCTGCTGCTTATGTACGAGGAGCGCGCGCACTACTCGTCGCTGCTCGTGAACGTCTTCCTCGGCGTGTACGTGCTCGGGCTCGCGCCGGCGCTCCTCGTCGCCGGGTCCCTGTCCGACCGGCACGGCCGCCGCCCGCTCATGCTCGCCGGGATCGTCTCGGCCGTCGTCGGCAGCGGGCTGCTGGCGTTCGGCCCGCTCGGCGCGGGGTTCCTCATGGCCGGACGCCTGTTCTCCGGGGTCACCGTCGGGATCGCGATGGCGGTCGGCAACAGCTGGGTGAAGGAGCTCTCGCAGGGACGATTCGACCCGTCGGCCGACGCCGGGTCCGGCGCACGCCGGGCGTCACTGGCGTTCACCCTCGGGTCGGCGTCGGGTGCCCTCGTCGCCGGGCTCATCGCCCAGTGGGGGCCGATCCCCGAGGTCCTGCCCTTCCTCGTGCACATCTGCGTCGCCGTCCCCTTCGCCGTGATCGTCTGGCGAACGCCGGAGACGAGCCGCTCCGGCGGGCTGCCCGGGCCCTGGTGGAAGCAGCTCGCCGTACCGAGCGCCGGGCACCGCCGGTTCACCCGGGTCGTGCTCGTCGCCGCGCCGTGGATCTTCGGGTCCGCAGCGATCGGGTACGGGTACCTGCCGACGAAGCTCGCCGGGGCGACCGGCACGTGGGGGCTCGTGTTCGCCACCGCCGCCACCGTCGTCGCTCTCGGGGTGTCGAGTGCCGTGCAGCCCCTCGCCGGGCGGGTCACCTCGCTCCTGTCGGCGCGCGGGCTGCTGACCGCCGTGGCGCTCATGACCGCGGGCATCGCCGTGGTCGTCGTGGCGGTCCAGCTGCAGTCCGTGGCGATCGGGCTCGTGGCGAACGTCGTGATCGGCCTCGGCATCGGGCTGGCGCTCGTGTCGAGCCTGCTCGAGGTCCAGCGGATCGCGGGGACACGCGACCTGGCCGGACTCACCGGGGTGTTCTACGCGGCGGCGTACGCCGGGTTCCTGGCGCCGGCGGTCATCGCCGCGGTGGCGAACGTCGTGGCGGTGCCGACGATCCTGTGGGTGGTCGTCGGGCTCGGGGTGCTGTCGTGGGTGGCGATCCTGGTGTCGTCGCGGAAGCACATCCCCGCGTAGCTGGGACCGCGCGGTCAGAACTGGTCGCGCAGCCAGGCCGGCCCGTGCACCGCGGCGCCGAGCTCCTCGACGCGGGCCCGGAGCTCGCGGTCGGCGGTCACCACGACGACCGGCGTGTGCCCGGCGTCCACCGCGGCCCGGGCAGCCTCGACGATCGCGTCGTCACCCGACCCCGGCGCGCGCACGACGGACACCGGCTCGTCCGCGCGCACGGCGTCCCGCGCCGCACCCTCGAGCACCACGGTCCACCGCGGCCACCACCGGTCGAACGGCAGCGCGAGCACCTCGGCCGACACACCCGCCGCGGCGAGCGCCCCCACCGACCCGAGCAGCCGCGACGCAGCCCCCGCCCGGTCCTTCCACCACCCGTCCGGCACACTGCCGACCACGTTCGCCGCGTCCACCACGACGTGCGGTGTCGTCTCGATCCGTGCCCGCAGCGCCGGCCACGACGCCCCGAACCCGGGGTGCAGGGGCAGGTCCTCGACGTCGCCGACGGGCACCCAGGCCAGTTCGAGGCTCTCGCGGTCCGCGATCACCGGTTCGAAGGCCCTGGAGGCGCGCCCCACCACCGTCGTGTAGGTCCAGAACCCGAGGTCCAGCACGGCGGTGTGCCGGAGGTCCACGCCGTCCTCGGGTACGCCGGCTTCCTCCGCCGACTCCCGGAGCGCCCCGGTCACGGCGTCCTCGCCGAGGTGGCGGGCTCCGCCCGGGATCCCCCAGGTGCCGCCGTGGTGGCTCCACTCGACGCGGTGCTGCAGGAGCACGCGCCCGGAGCCGTCGTCGACGAGGAGTCCGGCCGCGCCGAAGCGCCCCCAGGCCTTGGTGCCGTCGGGGCCGACCGCCCAGGCGTCGCCGGGGTCGCGGGGGCCGGGAGGCGGCCCGGGAGGCGTGGTGTCTGGCACCCGTCAACCCTGTCACACGGGACCCGTCATGTGACCGGAGACGTCGGAGCCGCTCGTGTACGGTGTCGGTCGAGACACGGGGTGCCGCAACCAGCGGCTGAGATCACACCCGTCGAACCTGCTCGAGCTCGTACTCGCGAAGGGATCGTCCATGCACACTGCTGCGCCCGCCCCCGACTGGGCCCGTCGCACCGCCGAACTCCTCGAGGCCGTCCGCGCCCGGAGTCCCCTGGTGCACTGCATCACGAACACCGTGGTGCAGAACGTCACCGCGAACGTGCTGCTCGCGCTCGGCGCCTCGGCCGCGATGGTCGACGTCGTCACCGAGGCCGGGCCGTTCGCCCGGGTCGCCGACGCCCTGCTGGTGAACACCGGCACGCCGCACGCCGAACCCCGGGCCGCGTCGCTCGAAGCCGCCTCGGCAGCGGTCGACGCCGGCACGCCCTGGGTGCTCGACCCGGTCGCCGTCGGCTCCCTGCCGGTGCGGACGGCCCTCGCCCAGGACCTGCTGGCGCTCGGCCCGACGGTGCTGCGGGGCAACGCCTCCGAGGTGCTCGCGGTGCTCGGCGCCTCGGCCGGTGGGCGTGGCGTCGACAGCACGGTCGGCACCGACGACGCGCGAGCGGCTGCGGTCGAGGCCGTGGCCGCCAGGCGCGTGGCCGCGGTGGCCGTGTCGGGTCCGGTCGACCTGCTGGTCGCGCCCGGCATCGGCGTGGTGCGGGTCGCGAACGGCACGGAGCTGCTCACGCGGATCACCGGCGGCGGGTGCGCACTCGGTGCCGTCGTCGCCGCGTTCACCGCCGTCTCCCCCGAGGACCCGGGGGCGGCCGCCGTCGCCGCGACCGCGGTGCACACGATCGCGGCCGAGCTCGCCGCGCGCGAGGCCGGCGGACCGGGCACGTTCCAGCCGCTGTTCCTCGACCGCCTGGCGTCGCTCTCGCCGGACGACGTCGTGCGCACGGCGCGCATCACCGTCGAGACCCCGGCGGTGTCGGCGTGAGCGCCGGTGGGTTCGGCGTGTACCTCGTGACCGACCCGGCGCTGTCGGACCGGCACGGCATCGGCGTGCTCGGGGTCGTCCGTGCCGCGGTGCACGGCGGGGTGCGGATCGTGCAGGTGCGCGACAAGGACGCCTCGGCCCGTGACCTGCTGGCGCTGACCGCCGCGGTGGCCGACGCCGTGGGCGACCGGGCGACCGTGGTGGTCGACGACCGGCTCGACGTCGCCCTGGCCGCGCGGCACGCGGGACACCGGGTCGCGGGCGTGCACCTCGGCCAGTCCGACGTCCCCGTCACCGCGGCTCGCGCCCTGCTCGGAGCGGACGCGCACGTCGGGCTGACCGCGAACACCCCGGAGCACCTCGCCACCGTCGCCGCACTCCCCCGCGGCACGGTCGACCTGCTCGGGGTCGGCGTGGTGCACCCGACCCCGACGAAGGCGGACCACCCGCCGGCCCTCGGACACGACGGGTTCGGCCGGCTCGCACGCGCGACGGACGTGCCGTGCGTGGCGATCGGCGGGGTGACGCTCGACGACGTCGGGCCGCTCCGGGCAGCCGGTGCCGCGGGCGTGGCGGTCGTGTCGGGCATCTGCGCGGCGGCCGACCCCGGGTCCGCCGCGGCGGCGTTCGTGTCCACGTGGGGCCCTGGACCCGACCACGGAGCGGAGGCGGGGCCGTCGGGTGGTGGCGATCCGTTCCTCCTGGCCGACGCGACGCACCACGGGGCGGACGCATGAGCGTCCCGCGCGTCCTGAGCATCGCCGGGACCGACCCGACGGGTGGGGCGGGGATGCAGGCGGACCTCAAGGCCATCGCGGCGCACGACGGCTACGGCATGGGCGTCGTGACCGCGCTCGTCGCGCAGAACACGCACGGGGTGCGTTCGGTGCACGTGCCGGACGTCGCCTTCCTGCGCGACCAGCTCGACGCGGTGTCGGACGACGTCGTGGTCGACGCCGTGAAGGTCGGGATGCTCGGCACCGCCGAGGTCGTGCGGGTCGTGACCGAGTGGCTCCGCGAGCACCGCCCGCCCGTCGTGGTGGTCGACCCCGTGATGGTCGCGACGAGCGGGGACCGGTTGCTCGACGAGGACGCCTCGCGGGCGATGACGACGCTGCTCGGGCTCGCCGACCTCGTGACGCCGAACCGGGCGGAACTCGCGGTGCTCGCCGAGCTGGCCACCCTGCACGGACGGGCCCCGGACAGCGCGGAGGACCGGGCGCTCACGATCGCCCGCACCTGGGACGTGCTCGTGCTCGCGAAGGGCGGCCACGACGACGGCGACACCTCGGACGACGTGCTCGTCGGGCCCGCCGGGGTGCTCCGGACGTTCAGCGCGCCACGCGTCCGGACCACGAACACGCACGGCACCGGGTGCTCGCTGTCGAGTGCGATCGCGACGCTCGCGGCCCGCGACGGCGACTGGGAACTGGCCGTCGGCACGGCGAAGCGCTGGCTGACCGCGGCCCTCCGCGGTGCCGACGCCCTGCACGTCGGCACCGGGAACGGTCCGGTCGACCACGGCGCGCTCGTGCGTGCGGAGCGGCCGGAGCCGAGGTGGACCGACCGCTGGTGGGACGACGTCGCCGAGGTCCTGCACGAGACGATCGCGTGCGACTTCCTCGCCGGGATGCGCGCCGGGACGCTCGACCCCGAGGTGTTCGCCGCGTACCTGGCGCAGGACGTCCACTACCTCCGCGCGTACGAGCGGCACCTGGCGCTGCTCGGCTCGTGGACGACCGGGGCCGAGGCCGCGTTCTGGCAGGCGTCGGCCCAGGGCTGCGCCGACGAGGCCCGCGACCTGCACCACCGACGCCTCGCCGGCACGCACGCCGAGGACCCCGTCCACCCCGTCTGCGCCGGCTACCTCGCCCACCTGCAGGCCGCTGCCGACTCCGGGTCCGTCGGGGTCCTCGCCGCGGCGGTGCTGCCGTGCTTCCGCGTGTACGCGTGGGTCGGGACGCAGACCGGCACGGTCGGGTCGGACCACCCGTTCGCGGACTGGATCGGCGCGTACGGTGACCCGGGGTTCGCCGAGGCCTCCGCGGACGCGACGGCCCGGGTCGAGCGGCTCGCCGCGGCGGCGGCACCGGCCGAGCGCGGAGCGATGACGCGCGCGTTCCGCGCGTCGACCGCGTGGGAGCTCGCGTTCTTCCGGATGCCGACCACGGGGGCGGGGCCGGGCGCCGGCCCGGAGTGTGCCGCCGGAACGACACGCTCTCGCTGAGCGCCGCGGTCCCTGGCGCGGAAGCGACAGGGTGCCGTCACGATTCGACGGCACCCTGTCGCTTTCGCGGGCGGGGGCGGGCAGGCGGGCGGCCGGGCCGACGGGTCGGGCAGGGCGCGCGGACGCGTCGGGCGGGGCGCGCGGGCGGGGCGGGCGGCAGCGCGGCCGGGGACGCGGGGCGTCGCGGACGGGAGGCGCGGTGCGGGGCCGACCCGCGCCTCCTGGCCGTCAGCGGGTCGCGGGAGGCAGCCGCACCAGCTCGACCGACAGGTCGCGGCCGTCGACCGCACCGCGCATCCACGTGTGGTCCGGCTGGCGGCGCCGGTCCGTCGGCGAACCCGGGTTGAGCAGCCGCAGCCCCGACGGCGCGACCGTGTCCCACGGGATGTGCGAGTGGCCGAAGACGAGCACGTCGACGTCCGGGTACGCGCCCGTCATGCGACGCTCACGGCCCGTCGCGGTACCGGTCTCGTGCACCAGGGCGACGCGCAGGTCCTCGACGGCGAAGCGCGCTTCGAGCGGCAGGCGGTCGTCGAACTCGGGGCCGTCGTTGTTGCCGCGGACGCCCTCGAACCGCGCCGACCGGGCCTGGACGGCGTCGAGCGTCGCGAGGTCCACCCAGTCGCCGGCGTGCACCACGAGGTCCGCGGCGTCGATGTCCGCCCAGAGCCCGGCCGGCAGGTCCTTCGCCCGCTTCGGCAGGTGGGTGTCCGAGAGCAGGACGAACGAGGTCGTCACGGCGTGGTGCGTCCGGGCATCGGCAGCCCCGCCTCGTCCGCGGCGCCGAGCCGTTCGAGGAGCCCCGCGAGGAGCGCGATGTCGTCGTCCGACCAGCTCGCGAGCCGTTCGTCGAGCGCGTCGCGGTGCAGCTGCACGGAGCGTTCGAGTGCGGCACGGCCGGCATCGGTGGCCACGAGGGGCTTGGCGTTGCCGGTCCCGCCGTCGACCGTCCGGATGAGACCGGCCGCCAACAGCCCGGACAGCTGCCGCGAGATCGTGGAGCGGTTCAGCCGCAGGTACCGGGCGATGTCGATCGCCATGCAGCCCTCGTGCTGGACGACGAAGTCGACGAGGGACTGGTCGACGACGCTGAGGATCGCCTCCGAGCCGCGTGCCCGGATGCTCGCGCGGCGGGTGATGCGGGCGAGTTCCGTGTACGCGCGTCCGATGTCGCTGTTGCGGACATCGGGCCTCGGTTCGCTCATCGGACGGACTCCAGCCTGTCTGCGCCGGGACCTGCCGGCGGTGTTCGGTCCCGCCACCATACCGGCGGGTACGGATCGCGCCGGCTCAGTGGGCCGCCGCGGCGGCCCGCAGGGCGGGGATGTCGAGCTTGACCATCTGCATCATGGCCTCGAAGACGCGGGCGTTGGCCTCGGGGTCGCCCGAGCCGGTCATCAGGTCGCCCATCATCGACGGGGTGACCTGCCACGCCACACCCCAGCGGTCGAAGAGCCATCCGCACCGGCTCGGACGGCCACCGTCGGCAAGCAGGGCGTCCCAGATGCGGTCGAGTTCCTCTTGGTCGTCGACGTCCACCTGGAACGAGACCGCGTCGGTGTGCTCGTGCCCCGGACCGCCGTTCATCGCACGGTAGGGCTTGCCGATTAGCGTGAACTCGACGACGAGGGTCTGCCCGTCCGGGGTCTTGCTCACGCTGTCGATGCTGCTGTCGGGGAACAGCGACACGTAGTGCTCCGCCGCCTGCTCGGCCTGGTCGTCGTACCAGAGGAACGGGGTGATCGTCGGCATGGGCGGGGCCTTCCGGTTCGGCTCAGTCCGCAGCGCCGCGGCTGAGCAGGTCTGCCTTCTCGGGGTGCTCGTCGAACCACTTGCCGACGAACCAGCACATCGGGACGATGCGCCGGGTGGAGTTCGCCTCGACGTCGGCGACCGCGAAGTCGACGAGCTCGGCGGCGTACCCGTGCCCGCGGTGCTTCGGCACCGTGTACGTGTGCGGGAACGCGATCGCATCGCCGTTCTCGCGGTAGTCGAGGACGCTCACGAGTTCGCCGCCGACGTACATCGCGTAGCGGTCCTGGTCGGCTTCGTCGTGGAACTCGTGGTCCATGCCGCCATCATGCACCCTCGGCGCGGGCGCGGGACGCGTCCGGGAATGGGCGGGTCGGGGTCGGGCGTTGGTCGGACACCATGACGACAATCGGCATCATCGGCGCAGGCAACATCGGATCCCAGCTCGCACGGTTGGCGGTGCGGAACGGACACGAGGTGGTGATCGCGAACTCCCGCGGCCCCGAGACCCTGGCGGACCTGGTCGCGGAGCTCGGCGCGGGTGCCCGTGCCGCGACCCGCGACGAGGCGGCGGCCGCTGGCGAGATCGTCGTCGTCACGACCCCGCTCGCCGCGATCGAGACCATCCCGGCCGGCCCCCTCGAGGGCAAGGTCGTGATCGACACGAACAACTACTACCCGCAGCGCGACGGCCACATCGAGGCGCTCGACTCCGAGACCACCACGACCGCGGAGCTCCTGCAGGACCACCTCCCCGGCGCCCGGGTCGTGAAGGCGTTCAACCACATCGGCGCCGCGGACCTCACCGGCCACGCCTCCGCTGCGGGCACCCCGGACCGTCGCGCGCTCGTGGTGGCCGGGGACGACGCCGACGCCAAGCGGGTCGTGTCGGACCTCATCGACCAGTCCGGGTTCGACGTCGTGGACGCCGGGCCCCTCGCCGAGGGCTGGCGCATCCAGCGCGACACCCCCGGGTACGGCCCGCGGCTGACCGTGGCGGAGCTGCGCGAGGCGCTCGCGTCCGCGGAGCGGTACCGCGACATGTAGGTCGCGACCCCTGCGGGACGGGAGGCGCGGGTCGCTCCGGCACCGCGCCTCCCGTCCCGCACCCGCCCACCCGCCCGCCGCTGCGAGGCGAGACTCGGCCCCGCGGACAGTTCCGCGGCCGATCGACCACGAAACTGTCCGCCGAGCCGAGACTCGGCGTCCGCGGCGCGGCGCGGCCGCGGCCGCGGCGCGCCCGCTCAGGCGCCGTCGAAGACCAGCGTCATCTCGGCGAGGTCGTCCTCGGACGGCTCCCACGCCGTCCCGGCCTCGGCGTTCTGCCGGATCTGCTCCGGCTTCGTCGCTCCCGCGATGACGCTCGACAGCCCGGGCTGCGCCAGCAACCACGCGAAGGTCGCCTGCAGCATCGTGACGCCGCGCTCGTCGCAGAACCGCTGGAACTCCTCGAGGATCCCCCACGGCGCGTCCTGCAACAGCTGCGGCTTCGCCGTGGTGAGCCGCCCGTCCGCGGGCCCACCGGCCTTCGTGTACTTGCCCGTCAGCAGGCCGTTGTACAGCGGGAAGTACGGCAGGAACCCGAGCGCGTACGCACGGACGGCCGGCAGCACCTCGTCCTCGACGCCCCGGGCGAGCGGGCTGTACTCGTTCTGCGCGGACACGAACGCCGTGGTGCCGGCGATGGAGGCGGTGAGCTCGGCCTCGGCGATCTGCCACCCCGCGAAGTTCGAGTGGCCGATGTAGCGGATCTTGCCCTCGCGGACGAGGTCGTCGAGCACGGACAGGGTCTCCTCGATCGAGGTCACGTCGTCCGGGCCGTGCATCTGGTAGAGGTCGATCCAGTCCGTCCCGAGGCGCTTGAGCGACGACTCGACCGCCAGCCGCACGTACCGCCGGGAGCCCCGCACGCCCCAGTCCGGCCCGTTCACCCCCTGCATGTCCATGCCGAACTTCGTGGCGAGGACGATCTCGTCGCGACGTCCCGCGATGGACCTGCCGAGGAGCTCCTCGGACAGCCCGCGCCGGCCGCCGTAGACGTCCGCGGTGTCGAACAGGGTGACGCCGGCGTCGAGGGCCGCGTGGACGACGGCGTCCGTGCCCTCCTGCGTCTCGGTCAGCGTGCCGGGTCGGCCGAAGTTGTTGCAGCCGATACCGACGGTGGAGACGACGAGCCCCGACGGCCCGAGAGGACGGTGTTCGATTCCGGTCATGCCCCGACCGTACCGGCGACCCCGGAACTGGGGCTGCGCCAGCCGCACGGGTTGCCGTTAGAACTGACGATGGATCAGCCTACGGAGGGAGCACCGCAGTGGCATCGCATCGCATGCCGGACGAGGACCGGCCGCGTCGCGCCGTCCCCGACTGGGTCACGGCTCCCCCCGAGGGCGCGGCAGACGGCCTGGAGGCGCGCCCCGCCCCCGTCGCACCCGCCCCCGCTCCGGAGACGGCCGGCCCCGGCAGCACGCTCCCCGCACCGCCCGCCACACCGGCACTCGTCGACGACGACATCGTGGTGCCCGACTTCCCGCCGGAGGAGCACCTCCTGCCCCCGGCTCCGACCTCGCCCGCGGTGCACACGGTCCCGTTCGACACGGCCTCGATCGGCCCCGCCCCGGTCTCACCGATCGACGCCGTCGGTGCCGTCGGTGCCGTCGGTGCCGCGTCCGTCACGCCTGGGGCCGCACCCGCTCCCGACGCGCCGGTCGTTCCGGTGGGCCCGAGCGTCCCGGTCGTCGGTCAGCCCCGGTTCTCCGTGCCGGGCCTCGAGCACGTCGTCGTCGAGGGGTCGGAACCGGCTCCCTCGGGACCGATCGGCTACCGCACCCCCGCCCGGTTCGCCCACCAGCGCCCCGCCGCTCCGGCCGCCGCGGCTCCGGCGACCGCCGCTCCGGCTGCGTCGCCGGCCTTCGACGCCGTCATCGCTCCGCCGGCACCCGGGGGCCCGGCCTCGACACCGGCTCCCCGTGCGGAGGCACTGCCGCCGACCGAAGCACTCCCCCTGATCGACCTGCCGACCCGCGGCTCGGACACGGGACGCGGCCGGTCGACGAGCCCACGAACGCCGAAGGGCACGAAGGGCACGAAGCCCTCGAAGGGCACGAAGGCCGCGAGGCCCGCCCGGCCGTCGCGCACGAGGAAGCCGACCGCGAGGACCGCGACCGACGCGCCCCCGGCGGTGGACGCGACCACCCCGGCTGCCGTGACGGTGCGTGGCGGGGGCGGGCCGCGCCTCCAGGCAGCCGGGACGACGCAGCGGGTGGGGACGACTCCCGGGGCCGTCCTCGGCGCCCTCGCCGGACTCGCCACCCTCGGACTCGGCGCGTGGTGGTTCACCGTCCCCGCGACGGTGCACGGTGTCGGGCTGGTGCTCGGCGTGCTCGCGCTCCTGCTCTCGATCGTGACGCTGCGGCGGCCCGAGGCGACGTGGCAGCGGCCGCTCGCGCTCCTCGGTGCCGTGCTCGGCGGGGTCGGGACGCTCGTGCTGGTGTGGGCCGTGGCCTCGGCGGTGCTGCCGCTCGTCGGCGTGACCCTGCCGGACCTCACCGGGACGGGGACGGTCCCGACGCTCGCGCCGTAGCGCGCCGCGCTGCGCGCCCCGCGCTGCCCGCGCTGCGCCCCCGCGCCCCCGCGCACTTCGTGAGCAGAAATGGTCGGGCGCCCGCCACCGACCCGACCATTCCTGCTCACGAAACGACCACGGCCGCCCCCTCACACCGCGCGGACCACCCCGCGGGACAGGATCGCGTTCGTCAGGGCGTCGATCGGTTCCCGCTGCACCGTCGGGTTCGCGATGAGCACGTAGTCGACCGCCGGGAGGTCCGGCAACGCCAACCGCTGCGACACCTTCACGAGGTCCGCCGGGATGAGCGAGTGCGGGAACACCGCGACCCCGATCCCCGCGCGGACGGCCGCGAGCACCCCGTTCACGTCGCGCGTGTTGCAGGTGATCCGCCACGTGCGTCCGGCGGACTCGAGCGCGTCGATCGCCATCTGTCGACTGATGCTCGGCGCCTGGTACGCGATGAGCGGCACGGGCTCCCCGGGCTCCAGCGCGATGCCGTCCTGCGCCATCCAGACCATCTGGTCGGTCGCGACACGGGTGCCCTCGGCGGACTCCCCCGCGGTCTGCTTGATGAACACGAGGTCGAGCTGCCCCGCGTGCACCCGGCGGAGCAGCGGTGAGGACTGGTTCACCGTCAGCTCGAGGTTCACCTGCGGGTGCAGCCGTCGGAAGTCCCGCAGGATCCGGGGCAACTGCGTGATCGCGAGGTCGTCGGCCGCCCCGAACCGGAGCCGCCCGCGGGTCGCGGCTCCCGAGAAGTACGCGTCGGCGGTGGCGTGCGCCGCGAGGATCGTCCGCGCGAACCCGGCCATCGCGTCCCCGTTGTCGGTGAGCGCCACGCCCCGGGTGTCCCGCGCCACGAGGGTCCGGGAGACGGCCGTCTCGAGCCGCCGCACGTGCTGCGACACCGTGGGCTGGCTGATGCCGAGCCGGGCGCCGGCCTGGGTGAAGCTCCCGGTCTCGGCGACCGCGAGGAACGTCTGCAGCAGAACCGGATCCAGCACCGGACACCCTTCGTCGTGACGACCCCATTCGACTTCGCAATGGAGTGATAGCCACCATAGGGGTATCGAATGGGCCGCGCGCAGTTAGTTTCGAGTGGGTACAGTCCCGCCTGCTCCACCTCGACCTCCGGAGACCCCCACTCGTGAGTGCGTCATCGACGACCCTCCCCCCGCCCACCGAACCGCTGCCGATCCAGGCCACCAGACCGCCGTGGCGCCACACCCTCATCGCCCTGTCGGTGCCGAACTTCCGGCTCTTCACCGCCACGAACCTCGTCGCGATGACCGCCGGCTGGATGCAGCGCATCGCGCAGGACTGGCTCGTCCTGCAGCTCACCGGGTCGGTCGCGCAGGTCGGCATCACGGTCGCGTGCCAGTTCGCGCCGATGCTGTTGTTCGGGCTCCTCGGCGGAGTGCTCGTCGACCGGTTCTCCAAGCGCGCGCTGATGATGATCACGCAGGGCTCGTTCGCCGTGCTGTCGGCACTGCTCGCCGTCCTGACACTGTCCGGGGTGGTGCAGGCGTGGCACATCTGGGCGATCGCGTTCGTCGTCGGGATGGTCACCGTCATCGACAACCCCGCGCGCCAGGTGTTCGTCACCGAGATCGTCGGCCACGAGCACCTGCGCAACGCCATCAGCGTGAACTCGTCGGTCTTCCAGCTCGGCGGCATGATCGGCCCGGCCCTCTCCGGAGCGCTGCTCGTCGCGGTCGGCGCCGGGTGGTCGTTCGGCGTCAACGCGATCGCCTGCGTCGCCGTGGTGGTGACGCTCGGGTTCCTGAAGGTCTCGGAGCTCCACCGCACACCCCCGGCACCACGCGGGAAGGGGCAGCTCGTCGAGGGCCTCCGCTACGCCGTCCGGAAGCCGACCATCATCGTGCCGGTCATCCTCGTGGCGTTCTTCTCGGTCTTCGCGCTGACGATGCCGGTGCTGCTGTCGGCCTTCGCGTCCGAGGTGTACGACGTCGGCGCTGGTGGCTACGGCGTGTTCAACTCCGCCGTCGCGATCGGCGCGCTGGCCGGCGCACTGCTCTCGACGCGGCGCGCCACCGTCCGGCTCCGCACCATCGTCGGCGGGGTGTTCTGGACGGGGATCCTGCTCGTGGTCTCCGGCTCGATCCCGGTCATCGCGCCGTTCACCGTCGCGCTCGTCGCCGTCGGGATGTCGCAGCTGCTCTTCCAGACCGCGTCGAACTCGCTCGTGCAGCTGTCCTCGAACGTGGCGATCCGCGGCCGGGTGATGTCGCTCTACGTCCTCGTGCTGCTCGGAGGGCAGGCGATCGGCGGCCCCCTCATGGGCCAGGTGGTCGACCACTTCGGGGCCCACGTCGGGATGGTCGTCGCCGGAGGCGTGCCGGCCGCGGCCGCGGCCGTCGTCGGGCTCGTGCTCGCCCGCCGCGGCGGGCTCCACCTGGCGGTGCGGATGCGGCACCACATGCCGGTGCCGTCGATCGTGGGGCACCGCTGACGCGTCGGACGGGAGGCGCGGTGCGGGCGGGCGCCGCGCCTCCCGTCCGACGCGTGGTCGCGCTGGGCGCGCGCGCGCGCTCGCTGCTGCCGTCGTCGGCGCGGGCGCGTCGCTGCTGCCGTCGTCGGCGCGTGCGAGTCGCTGCGCCGCTGCGCTGCCGCGTGGCGTCGAACCACGAAACCGACGTGGAACCAAGCGCGCCGCCTGGTTCCATGTCGGTTTCGAGGTTCCGCACCGAGCGCACGCTGCGCGCCCGCACGCACACCGCCGCGCGCCGCGCGCGCCGCGCCGCGCCGCGCCGCGCCGCACAAGCAAAGTCACCCGGAACCGCGCGATGGCGCAGTTCCGGGTGACTTCCGTTGTGCGGAGGCGAACCGAACCGCCTAGTAGGCGACCCCGAAGCGCGCCTGGTGGTGCGCCGGCGAAGCGATCTCGTCGACGAAGGCGATCGCGAAGTCCTCGCCGGAGATGTCCGAGTTGCCGTCGGCGTCGGTGAGCAGGACGTCGTCGGTGGTGCGGTAGGTGCCACGACGCTCGCCGGGGTTGTAGCCGCCGAAGGCAGCCGCCGGGCTCACGTAGAACCAGTCGACGTCGGTGTCCGACGCGCGGAGAGTCTCGAGGACCTGACCGTGGCTCTTCGCCTCGCCCTTGAACGCGTCGGGGAACTCGGCCGTGTCGTACAGCGCCGGGCCACCCTCGGCGACGAGCAGCGAACCGGCTCCGCCGACGATGCCGAGGCGCGCACCGGCAGCAGCGGCTGCGTCGACGAACGGCTGGAACGCGTCCTTCAGCTCGCTGCCGTCCGCCTGCACCGCGTGGAGCGCGACGACGATGACGTCCGCACCCTTCGTGACCTCGGCGACGAAGTCGGTGTCGAAGGCGTCACCCTGCGCGAGGGTGAGCCCCTCGGCCGGCTCGAGCTTCGAGGTGTCGCGGGCGACGGCGGTGACGGCGATGCCGCGGGAGAGGGCCTCGCGGGTGATGGCGGAGCCGGCGTAGCCGGTGCCACCGAAGACGACGATGCTGGTCATGGAGCAGTCCTTTCGTGGAACGTTGACACTCACCGTACAAGCGTTACTCTCTTTGAGTAAGTAGGCACCTCACGGTGCGTAACGGAGGTCGTCGTGTCAGCACTCGAGTACAGCCCCTACGCCGCCGAGTGTCCCTCGCG
>Ga0308167_1000534_pt1 | contig 63656 bp, 47 predicted proteins | sample PhyCR1_2_FD_202138 | JGI IMG/M metagenome (GOLD analysis project Ga0308167, IMG submission 202138) | Phyllosphere microbial communities from UC Gill Tract Community Farm, Albany, California, United States - DLSLRC.R1 | ecosystem: Host-associated > Plants > Phyllosphere > Unclassified | place... | reverse complement strand
TGGCGCTGCTGCTGGGGATGAATACGGAGCGGGACAGTGCACTGACGCGGGCGATGGGGCTGAGCGAGACGATCATGGGGACGCGGCTGGCCGGGGGGATGGGCAATGATGAGGGGCAACTATTTTTATATGGTGGGGGAGCGTTCCGTGAGCATGAAGCGGGAACGAGGTTTACCGCAGCACCTGCGACCACCACGCCTCAGACGGAGAATGCCGCACTTAACAAACTCAACGACTTGTTTGGCAAGTCATTAAAGAAGGATACAAAAATAGTCGTAATAACCGTGATTACACTACCAAAAGTTTCGGGGGGAAGGGATGTATTTCATGAGTATGAGGCCACATTGCATGATGTGCTGATAAATAACCCAGAAAAAACAGACGAGAACGGAAAAAAGATCAAGTATATTTCATGGCCAAAGGATTACCCTGCCAGCTTGATAACCCAACTGCAGTCAGCTTCATTTCTCAGAGAATATCTTAACCCACCCCCACCCCTGAGCTCTCAGACGGTGTTTGGAAAGAGTCGGGACGCATTAGTCAGACAGCTTGCGGGCATGACATCGGAAGCAAGACGTCGCTGGTTTGCTGAACACTCATTTAAAAATGATTTTGATAATGACCTCAAATTCAGATTGGCGCAGGAGTATTTCATTGAAGAATATTATGATAAAATTCCCTCAGGCCAGAAACAATTTGAGTGGGTCAGGAAATTCAAAAGATGGCCTGAAAATTTCCCGGAAGATAAAAATGTGGTGGGTATTCTACGGGATGTTCGTCCCGATAAAAATTTCCCTGCGGGTAAAGGATTTCTTTTCGTTCTAAAGGGTAAAGACGGAAATATTTTATTTTCAAAAGTTTATTACCCTCAGGGGAATGGAGTCAATAATAACGTTACTGGCGTATGGCATAAGGATATTCTCGCCCAAATAAGAGAGGATTTACCGGAAGAATACAGATTACGGATTGGTCACATTAATGACTACAATTCAAACACGCCAAGTTTAGGCGAGGGCAGCGTTCAGTCAAATACGAGAAATATATTTATTGCCGATGAGGGCAGCGCTGTTCACAGTGCGGAGTTTTACTTTGTGGATGCCAGTCAATATACTGATACCGTTAAAAATCCACTCAGGGAGTTTCAATCCGGCGAGCTATCAGAAGAACCTGAAGTATCTTCTGAGAATGAAGCCGATGAATATCGCAATGCCACTTTTTCGAATGTGTATGATGCACACGCTGACTTTTCATCCAAACAAAAAAAATATAATGATCATGTATCCAGGCATAACGTCGCTGCCGAGGATGATACAACGTTAGCAAGTCTAAAAAATAATCGTGATGCTGCACGTATCAAGCTAAATAAAATCATCAATAATGCAAGGGGAAATGGCAATAAACCGCCAGAAGTCCCTGGTTATATTTCATCTTTTATTTTGAATGAGCTGAAGCTTGACCCCAAAAGGCAGATTACAATTCACTTCGAACCGAGGTCGCTCGGTAGAAAACAATACTCATTGGAACAGCTATTAAGTCCAGACTTCAAATTATGGTTATTGTATGGAAAAGACAATGTGGTTTCTTTTACCGTAGATTGGGGGACGCTATACTCCGCTGAAGTGGTCAAAATCTTTGCCAGCAATGATTCTGACAGTGGAGAGGATGATTATAATAAATTAAGTAGTGACCCATCCCTGAAATATCCTGAAGCGCCTACCCCCTCAGCTTCGCTTGACATTGATGAGCTTAATACGTTAGTTACAAAACAGGAAGCGAGAATAGAGTCCTTTCAGAAACAATCCATGCGTGAGGTCTTAAAAAAAGGGGCTCCTGATAGCAAGACGCTTTTTTCTGTTTTTCAGCGGCAAACGTTTGTTGCTTGCATTAAATTGATAAACGATAAAGAGGCACTTGATGAAATTACAGGGTATGTCAACAAGGGCAATTACTCTGATATTTATTTTTGCAATATGCTTGCCGAGAAAATCATAAAGAAAAAATTAAAAGGGGGAAGTCCGCAGGAGCAAAGGGCAGTGGCGTCAGTTATTTATCACATGATAAATAATAAGGGGGTTAGTGACATTAACTTCAATAATATTTACAATGATTTTGTCATTGCTTCAAAACAAAAGTCCCCATTTTATCCACTTTTGGGGAATGGGAGGGCGGATGGATATTTTTCAATAAATAATTTCAAAAGTACTGATGAAGTCGATCAAAAATCTTATTATAATCAGTTTTATGATTACCGCGACAAGTACAGTCAATACGACGCGGGCTTATTGACAGTTGAGGCTTTAGAGCCGCTTAACCTTACGCCTGAAGAGCTTCTTGAACCGCCAAGGTCAGTGAAAATATTCTCATTTTTTGGGAAAAAAAAGATAGAAGAGGGGGGGGCAAGTGGACCTAATTCTGACACTATCAATCAGGAAACAATGCCGCCTGTTGAAGTTCCTGGAGGAATAACATTAATGCAATTATCTTCGGGAAGATGGATGTTGACTGGAAATCTTTTGGGGCGTGTAAGAAGTACGGTTCTTTCCGAGGAAGAGGGAAGAAATATTAACCAAATTTATTTCAATAGAAATAGGGTGGAGGAAGGGAGTGTCTGGACGGGCAAGGGTAAAAGATTCGAAAGCAGTATAAATGATGCGAGTATTGGTAGCGGGGTTCTGAGTCTGCTTTATGACGATGATTCAAAAAGAGAAATTCTGAAGATTATGGGAATTGTTGATAATCACTTTCGCTTTGGTCCTTGGGACCCGAAGAACGTGGGCGCGAAGGACGAGCTGGACGAGAAGTACAATGTTTCCGCTATTGATAAAAACGCCAGCGGCGTCAGTGTATTGCACCAGAGCATGAACCTCACCAATTTGTACTGGGCAAAAACCGTGCATAATGCAGGGAACAAAAACTCCCCATTATGGAGTTTTGTGCCATTGCATGACACTATACATGGTGCCCTATATAACCGGGAGCATGTATTTGACCCTTTAGAAATTTTATTTGATGTTCTTAGTTTTATCCCTCTTGGTCAGCTGGGGAAAATACCAAAAATCGGCAACCAAGTCGCTACGTTGTTGAGGGCCGGGATGATGATAGGGCTGAAACAATCATTAAAAGGGAAAAAGTTGTTAGTTTATGCCATTCGGTATGCATCAAAAGAAGCAGCCAGATTGGGATTAGGGGAAACAGGCTTAAGTATCGTCTTGAAATCACTGTGGGATATCCTTGAGCCCCTACCAATGCGCAGTCCTGCAAAAGGCCTATACCGGCGCGTGAACCGTTGGCTAGATGATACTAAATTACCTGAAATTGGCACTTCCTTACCGGCCAGACTCCGTCTGGGTACACGACCTCAAGGTACCTTAGGAGATTATTCTGGAGAGCATGAAGTTTTGAATGGAGCTTATACAGACCCGGTAAATAATCGGCATTATATAGAAGTGGATGGGCACTGGTACAGAATCGAAGCCGATCCAGATCCTGACCTCCATGTGGCGAGAATTATTGATCCCGCTATACCATGGACGGGTAGGAACTCATCACTTCATACCGGGGTTATAAAAAATGAACGGGGTGAGTGGATAGTTAATCATCAAACGGGAGCAGGGTTTGGTGGGAATAACGATACCCCTTTAACAACATCGAGGCAAACACAATCAAATAATGAGCATGAATTATCACCAGAATATCAAAATGCAATGGATCACAATCTTTCCTATTGGGAGGGAGGGAGACGTGCAGATGATGCAGCTGAAGCAGCAATTATAATTAAAGCGGAAGATATTAGTCAGTACAATAGCGAGTTTGTCTCTTATGGGAGAGGAGATGCTATTAGAAAAAATGATCTTCGATTGATTAGATTGTATGATGATCTAGAGAGCGGGTTTAATAAAACTAAAGATAGAATTGTCAAGCTATTAGGCTTGCTTGAAGAGCAACCAATAAGAGAGGAGGTGATTTCACATTTAATAAAAATCTTAGGCGTCGAAGAAAACCTTGTGAAAAAGTATCTGATAAAACTTAAGAAAACTTTAAAAAAATCCTTGGGTGAAATCCAGAATACCTTAGATGAAAACCTGAGTAATGTATGGATCATGGAGAAGAAAAATACAGATGCGGGTGATGTAGGCGGTGTGGATGCGGTCGTTCCTCATAATGACCTGTTGGGAAGGGTATATGTCAATATAGACCCTGAATCCTCTATGGATATTTTACTGCCTCATGAAATGAGTCATGCAGGAGCAAGTACTGAGGATTATTTTTATCACTCATCAAACACAAACGTGGTTGACGATATAAAGTCAGACACACGGAGTGCTATTATGAATTTAGAACCTATGCCGGTAAAAACCATGAAAAAATTCTGGTTTGAAGTAGACGGTAAATCCGATGTTGTAAAAAAAATCGAAAAGATACTTGAAGTGGATGAAATTAAGTCTGCGAATGATCTTATAACTGCTTATAATAATTGCGAAGACGCCACAAAGAAAGAAGCCATTAGAAGTCTCATGGCTGATTGGCTCGTTGATAATAATAATGAAACTTATATTAATTTAATAGCTAACAACGCAGACACATTTTCACATGTATTATTGAGTTTGGACAATAAATTTGGAGGGGAGTAATCACTGGTTTGTGGTTAGGGGATTGAATAGCCTCTTTTGATAGCACCTGACCATGAATTTCATCGCGCCTGCAAAATGGTATCTGAATCGATCACGGTTTGGCATGATGGTCGATCATGATTTGGCATCCAACTCCGATCACAATTTGGCATCGCGGTCAATCACGGCTTGGCATGCCTCCGATCTCTGACTGGCATCCTGTCGATTACTCCGAGAATTAACGTTTTCTTACACGGTCTCCGCTGCTGACTTTTAGCCCAGCAGCGGAGACACCGATGTCGTGAAAGAAGCAAGCTAGGAATTCTATGGTAACCTGTTTGAAGATCCTTCAGCTTAAGTTTGACCAAAACTGCTCCATCGCTGTATCGCGCTCACCCTCAACATCAGCGCATCCACCGTTTTTGAAGTGCTCACCCGCTTCCGGCAGGGGCCACCGCGCTGCCGTGGCCCCTGCCGAAAGCGATATCCCATGACGCCCTGGAAAAGCGCACCTTCCCGGCCAAAGGTTCTGTCGCATTATGAAATGGTCGGGTAACATACTGTTTTTTTGAATGTTGCCCGACCCTGTCTCTGATCCAAAAATCCTTTAAACGCCTGCATTATCCCATTGATGTCATTGCTCAGTGCGTTCGCTGGTATCTGGCTTACTCGCTGAGTTTGCGAAACCGGCCGGAAGCTGGAACTCGATTATATCGGTCAACCGCCATGCGTAAGGTAATGCTCAACCGCAGCGACTTTCTGCGCGTGTGAATAGCGTTTTCTGGGCTTTAATTCCCTGGATAAGTCGCCGTACTCCTCAAAAATCCGACCCCACCGATCAAGCTGTTTAACGGACGGATAGCCCAACTCCCTGACAACAACTGTCAGCCTTTTTCCATATCTGAAATAAAGCTCCACAGCCCGGATACGGGCTTCATATGAGTGCATGAATTATCTCCTGATGGTCCAGGAAATCGTCCGCACCTCCTTTTTTTAGGTGGTTCATAATGTCACTCTCAAAAGATATCAGCGATGCCACCTGCGAATGATGCAATTCCCCGCTATGTTTGAGTATCCACAGTTTGCCAAAGACGGCTCCCGTCAACGTTAAAAAGCGCAAAGCAAACCTTTATACGACCAATAACTCTTGCTGTCGGTAGCTTATATCGTAAATTGCGCGCAAAACTGGGAACCCGTTTGCCCTATGAAACCAATACCCTGAAACGGGCCCGGATTTTAAAAGAGCACGGGCTTATTAATGAATCCGACTATCAGAATATCGAGGAGGTGTTGCTGCGAGCGTTCAAATGGGAGCAGGAAGCTTGGCTGAAGAGTTTTAAACATGCGCAAGAGGTTTTACCCGAACGCGCTTCCTTATATCGTAACCGGGAGATGTATAATAAAACACGCCAGGTTAAGCAGTCACTTTCGAGCGCTAACGATAAAATAGACGGCTTGACGCTAACAGGACAAATACCGTCAGAAGGGGAATTATCTGCCGCCAGGTCTGGGGTATGGAACATTGATGAAGGAACAAGGTCCTTCAGTAAGCATGAAGTAATTACAGATAAATCAACATATGATTATCGACAGTATGATAACTACAAAATGTATCTTCCTGAAGGCAAGAATGCCAGGCCCAGCAGGTTCATGGTCTCTGGGCATGGAAATACCATTGGCGCTAAAATTGTTTCCTGTCCACCGAAAACCACCATTAACTTTTTTGGCGAGCATGGAAAGTTGCTTGATGACAGAGGGTTAGAAAGCAGAATAATGATATCTTCTTCCCGGGTAACACACAATTTATCGCACAAGGAGCAAGCGCAATATTACAGGGGGGGGAGAAATACTAAAACTGCCAGAAAAACGGCTATTTTTGTGGGCGCAAACATTGTTCTGGCAGGGTCAGAAGCGCTCCTTTTTATAAATTTCAAGAATAATAACCTCCGGAATAATCCGGAATAATCCGGAATTCAGGGAAGCTCCTACTTCTGCAAGTGTCATTTCAAGATTTGAAGATGATACGCAAAACCAGGACACACCAGGGATAACTGTTGTTGAAGGCGTTGAAAAAGTGCGGCAAATTGAGAATAAAGTCATCTCATTGCGTGACGCGTTAACCACTTATGACGACAAGACTCTTGAATTTTTGCGTCCGATAGAAAAAGAGTTTTTTGGTGACGATGACTACCTGGATGTAAAAGACTTAGATGAACTTATTACCTTGCTTGAAGAGATAGAGAAAGACGCCACTGGGGCATCACTGAATGCTTTTCTGGCTGGGGAGACGACCACTTGGGAGTCACAACATCCCGTTCAGGTATTTATCCGGTTGGGACGAAATAATGTTCTCAGCTTCATTAATCAAGTTTTGCGTTAAAGATGCCCATATTATAAATGGTGAAAGTCATTGAGCGAAGCCTGCTGTGTGGGCACCGGCACCGGCACCGGAGGGGCCGGTGTATCGGCGAGCAGCTCAACGGGCAGCAGTACCGGTCACGGGGGAAGCGTAGTAGTGGCAGGAAGCTGGCGGGATATGCGGCCCCTTTTCTGCCAGACGCATAACCCTTTAAAGATGAGATTGTGGTCGACACTATTGTCACGAGTGAGTTTTGACACGTTGGTATCAGGCAGGGAAGCCAGTTGAACCATACGCAACTTAAAGTTATTGGAATAGACAGTGCGGGATTCGGTTCGCCAGTTAATGTTTTTTCCATCAGTTGAACTCCTTCTGAATCAGACGGAGTTCTGACCTGATGCTTATGGCAGTTAAATAACAGGTGACAATGCTTTACGCTTACCATGCGTTTAAGCGACTACAATCCCTTTGGTCAGGCGGCGATACGTATGCTGCGTCAGCGCCGACTACACTCAACGCCGGTAAACCCGAAGAAAAAATCATTACAGTCAGGCAGAGTAAATACCTGAACAATCTGATTGAGCATGAGCACCAAAATATCGAACGCTGGATACTACATATGCCTGGATTCAAATCGTTCTGGCGAGCACAGATGATACGATCAGGCATAGAGTTAGCGCACATGATACTCAAAAGTCAATTTCAGCATTCTGCTGGAGCGTATCTTTTGCTGACGTAGCAATTTCGTTTGCTGATTCTGCCTCTGTTAATGCGATAGAATACATTAAAGTCCGCGTGCTGTGGCCTACTGATGCACAGTTTGAACTTTTGCCAATACGCATGTGAAGTGGCAGCAAGGCTGACTGCGCACCGGTGGGGATAACCTGAATCTCCTGCGTATGCTCATGAACATTCCGACTCAGACGGATGAAGAGTTGCCTGAAAAAGAGTTTATGAATTCGCATATGGCAACATTCATGATGAGAAAAAACTGAGTGGAATAATGCGTTTCAGAAGTATAGGCTATTATTCGTCGCCCGGATAAATAGATAAGTAAAGGCGCAATCTGTGTGCACATCGTTCATCAGCGTTAGCTATCAGGCGCCAGGACGAGCGATAAAAAGAAACCTGCATTGAAGGAAGATAAGCTGAACCGAGATAAAAGTAACGACGTTTCCGCACCGCCGGCCGTGAACATCACCCTGCCGTTTGACCAGCTACATTAAACGCTAACCGAGGTATTTGTGCGCAATGCGGTGCCCAGTGAAAGCGACTATAAGTTGCTTTTAAAGCGTCTCTTTGATTTGGCTTACTGCCTGGGGTTGGAATAGGAGACAATCCAGGGTGATGGGCTAACGTTGAACCCAACAACAAAGAAGCGGGTGGTGACGCATGATAGCTCATTCATAACCCCGGAGGGACTGTGATGTGTCAATCCCCATGCCACCACTAGTGTCTGGTGGTAAATAGCAATGGTGTGGCTGCCGGAAAAAGCAACTTATATTCAATGTCATATCAATGCGCATCTCATCACAGTTAATCGATATCACATTGACTGTAATGAGATGCAATAATAAGAACATGGAATTATAGTTTTATAGCCTTTATTTAAATTTTGTCATTGCCTGTTCTTAATATATTCCCGATATTATGAAGACTGGTAATTATTATGAACGAATAAAAACTCAACGCCCTCGCGGCTGAAATGGCAAAGGGTCTCAAAACTGAAGCTGATCTCAATCATTTTTCACGTGTGCTCACGAACCGTATCGTTGAGGCCGCACTCGGCGCTGAACTCACCGCACATCCCGGGCATGATAAAAACCAGCTGAAAACGGGTAGTAACGCCCGCAGCGTCTACTCTTTTAAAACCTTGCTGCATGTAAGGCCTCACGCGTAGTGATGTAAATTTACTGTTTTGCTCAATGATTAAATCGCTTGCTCTCGCAGGAAAAATCAACTATGTTTTTCTCTATGATCGGTATAGTCTTCTCTGCTAAAGCAGAGCGCGCTTTTTGCTGATTCGTATCGACTATAAAGTTTTACATATGCGGTCGGTATCTTTACTGGCAGTGCAATAATGTCATGGTTTTAAAAAATCAGCGTAATTATATGCTGGTTTTTTGTCAGTTTTAAGCTGCCTCCCCGAAAAGAGGTGATGGCATTTCCTGCCACCTCTGCCCATGACAGAAGACCAAAACCCAGACATCACATCTGTACTCTTGCAAGCAACGCATGTTACTTCCCATAGCAACAAGATTTCCGTCAATTCTGCAATGACTCCCCGCGGTCTGGCATCAGATGAATAATGCCATCCTCACCGTATTTATTTAATCACGATACCTGCCTGTTATGCCTTTGCTCATTCTCATTACAGCATAGCGGCGTAAGGAAATTTACTATGTCTGAAAATAATCAACGCAACAAAAACGCGCTACTGGATAAAATTCTGGCGGTCGAACCCGCTGTTAAAGCGAAAGTCGCGTCCGGACTCCATCAGGAAGCATCGGTATTGGCTCTGCAGCGCAATACGCCTGAGCAATTGATGACAGAGTATCCTCATTTACATTACAAAGAAGCTAACAGGTTTAAGGCTCGCCTTGACGTTGCATCCGCGGCGATGATGCGTAAGTTCAGGGAAAAAAGATTAAGTACGCTCACTCGCCGCGCAGCAGATGAAATGAAAGGCCCTCTGTCATTAACAAACGGACCGACTTTTGAAAACCAGTTTCTGCCCAACTGGGCGAATAATACGCGCCCGGATGCAATAGATGCGACGACATCACCCGCAGCCTATTTGATTGACCTGCTCATGTTTGCCGAGCAGCATATTGAGTCGCAAGCAGACCATAATAAAGCCTTGACATTAAAAACGCGTCGACCAGATCTGTACGAGTTGCTTCTGGATGAAAAGACCATGAGCCGGAAGCTTCCTCAGGTCGAAGTCATTAATCATGTAATGGCAAAAGCCATTGACGACCAACATAGCGGTTCTTCGCAGGCGGAGACGCCTGTTGAGGATAAGCTGCTACAGGTTCGCTACCCCCTGAAACACTTTCCTTATGAAACCTATTGGCAACAGATAACCACGGTGTTGGCTCATAACCAGCTTTTATTCAGCGATGTTTCGCGCCTGTCTGATGTTAACAGCCCTTACTTTATCCAGCCTGGCGCACATTCCGCGTGGTCGGATGTGGCCCTACAGCAGGACTCACAATTGGGACCGGCGCTGCGTGCCATGCTGATCGAGCCGGCATATTTTAGCAACGGCTCAGGAATCCGCTTTAATCCACAAACCCGCCAGCTGCTAACGTTACCAGCTAAAGATGCGAATAAAACCGCCTCTCAGGACGCGGCCAGCGTGACATTCTTTGAGGATAATTTTGGCCTGCCCGGTTACCCTTCGATGCAAAATGTGGTGAATTTCTGCCAGGCATTACAGATGAGCCAGGACGAGATGGAGTCGTTGTTTGGTCTCGGCCGCCATGCGCCGGTGCTATCCGATAACGTAGACGGCGTCGGGCTGGCTACGCCGGTCTCTGCCAAACTGGTCGCCGCGCGTTTTATCAATGATGGCCCGCTGGATGCGGTTAAGGTTCAAAGCGATGCCGATGATCGCAAACTGCATCACTTCCAGCATCTGACGCAGGACCGCTGTGACCGTCTTAATCGCCTGGTACGACTGGCTCGTGCGCTCAAGCTAACCTATGCGCAGACCGATCAGATCGTCTGCGCGGCTATTGAGGCAGAACAGCGTTCGGTCACAGCCTCTGGCGCCGTGGACGGAAAAAATTCACTATGGATGACCGTCAATACCATCAGAGCGCTGGGACTTTTTCAGGATTTGCGTGAACGGGCAGGCTGTCAGGCTGAGGAATTTGCGGCGCTTATGTCGCAGATCTCTATTTTTGGCAGTGGCGATACGCTCAGCCATTTTGACCGCGTGTTCAACGCTGATACCGTCACCCCACTGGTGCTGGATAATAAAGAATTTAGTATCAGCGGTGATGATGCGGAAAGTAAGCGCACCATCGACCTGTTGTGCAGCGGGCTTGGAATCAATATGGAAACCTTCCGCTATTTGTCGCGTATGATCATGCAGGGACAAAATAGTGAGAAGCTACGCCGCTCGTTACCTACAATCAGTGCATTTTACCGCGTAACATTACTGGCCCGACTTCTTTCCATCACCACCATCGAACTCCTGTCACTACTGGAAGTATTAAGTCCGGAAGGCCAGTATTCCCTTCAACTGGCCGGAGTGCCGCAAAATGCTATGTATCAAAACTTTGTGCAGAGTGACATTATCAGCGTTATTCATGCTGTTAGCGGCTGTGTACGTTGGTGTCAGTCGCAGGAGATTTCCATCGGCTGGCTGATACAACAATTGTTGCCGGTCGAGCTGTCGGAAGTGGTGCCGCAGGAGATCGGTGTGTTATTTATCGAGCTACAAAATCATGTTATCCCGTTCCTGGACTTCAATCGTCATCTGTCAGAAGCGGGCGTAACGCCGTTGCGCTCTGAGGACTGGCAAACGCATCTGCACCAGATTGTCGATAAATGGGGATTGATCACCGATACCGGTAATACCGAGGAAGATTTTAATCCGCTTCAGTATGAAGATTTTGCCGAACGTGAAATCAAGGTGGTGATTGATAAACTGGCTACTCAGCAGGAGGGGCAGGACAGTGAGCTTCCGATCTTGACACCTGATGAAGCCGAACGCCTGAAAAAACTGATCCTTGGGGTTGTCCTGCGCATTCGTTCACAACAGTGGGGCGTAGTGCAGGAGCGTCTGTCTGACTTCCTGTCGCTCAATTCCGAACGGGTTATCCCAGTGGTCTACTGGGCCAAAGGTAAAGTGCATCAGTTGCTGGAAAGCGCCATTATGTTTGATCCTGAACAGCTACAATCTGAGAGCATGCAGGCCATGATGCCGCTGATTCAGTATATGAAGCGATGCGCGCATATTGCAGAGCAATTATCATTAAGTCCGGCTCTGTTTTCCAGCTTGCTGAGCCGCGCCCAGCAAGCCCGCTTCAGCGTCAGAAGCACCGATCTCACGCTGCACACGCTCTATTTACTGGCCCGCTATACCCACTGTTGCCAGCTGGCCAGACAGTCCGAAGAGCAACTGTTAGGGTATTTTTCCCTGATTGAGGCATTGGGCGACATGTCAGAAAATGAAAAGCCGTTGATAAAAGATGCGGCAGCGGAAAAAATCGCCAACTGGCTGGGATGGGGCATCCGTGAAGTGCTGGATGTGGCCGCTCGGGTATCCACAGATGGCATTATTCGTAATCTGGCGCAGCTCTGTGTGCTGGTGGAAACCCGCCAGTTGAGTGATAAAACCGGTCTGAGCGCTGACTCGCTAATGAAGCTCAGCAAGCTGAGCGCGCATGATGATACTTATGCTTATCGCCAGGCAGCCGAGGAAATGCTCAGCAGCCTCCGTCGTCAGGAAGAACAACGCAGCGACGTTGCAGAACTGCGACAGAGTCTCTCCTCCCGCTGTATGGTGAATCATTCACGTCTGGTGGCGAAGAAAAAAGGCGAAGAAACAACGGTAACGCTGAAATTGTTGGATATGAACAACAAGCCGGTTTCCGGCATTCGGGTAACCTGGTCGACCGATATGGGCACATTGCTCGACCGCTATAGTTTTACCGATGAGGATGGCGTGGCGATGGTGCGCCTGGCGGCAGGCTCGCAAATGGGGATCGCTCATGTGCAGGGTGCCTGGCTACTGGACAGCCATGCCTATGCTCCGCCGGTGACCATTGATTGCGATGAAGATACGTTGTTTATGATGCCGATTGCTGACCGTCCTGCGTATCCCTGGCAGCTGGCAGGAAACAAGGGCACTTATACGCTTCGCGCTCAATTATTGGATGTCGATGAGAACCCTGGCGTTGACCGCCTGGTGAACTGGAGTACGACCATCGGATCCTTTGTAGACAGTGCTGGTGAAACACTGACAGACAGCGAAGGTTTCAGCACCATCAAATTGCGCAGTCGTCATCCTGGCCGGGGTTGCGTGGCAGTTAGCTATGCCGGGAGTTCAGCCGATCCTCAACTTATCGATCTGGAATTTATCAACCTGCCCTATATTGATAAACTGGAACTCATCTCCTGGGCGGTTGTTGGCGATACCATCAAGGTCAGAGCCAGGGTACTGGGCCTGGACGACGAACCGGTGGTCAGCCAGGCGCTAAGCTGGCAATGCCAGGGTGCCGTTCTGGACGAGTCGGCAACAGAAATAGAGAGTGATGAAAATGGCGAGGCTGTGGCATCTCTTAATGCCTTTATGGCTGGCACAGTAAACGTTACTGTATTACTCAAGACTAAAGACGAAAACCCGCTAACATATCATCGCAAAGATTTAACCTTTGAGGTGCTGGCAAATGCTCAACTCAAACATATCTGGGAAAGCAAAAAATGGCCGATGGCCGATGGCATCAGCGCCAGCGAATATGAAATCCATATTTTCAGCGCAGATGATAAGCCAGTCGTCAATTATCCGGTGACCTGGGAAGTTAATGAAGCAGCAGATGTTGAACCAGTAACAAAGTTCACCGGTCCCGACGGTATCGCCCGTTATCAGTTGAAAAGCCAGCTTGCCGGCGAGCGTACTGTGATTGCCCACTGGGGCGCTAATCAGAAGCACACGTTCACGCCGGTGACCTTCCTGCCGCCATTGGAGATGGAAATTCTGCTGGATGGGCAGCCGCTTAACGGCCCCATCATCCTGACGCAACAAACCCCAGACGAACATGCTTCACGCCAGCTGACCTGGCGCCTGGCGGAGGATCATCCGCTATTGGAAAAACCGATGCACCTGCTCTATTACGGACGCGACTCTGCGCCATCGTTGGGTCTTACCTTTACGCCTGAATTGGGCCATGAAAATCACTTTGATAAAACAACGCGAGAGGTCAGCTGGACGATTAATTGTCAGACCACCGGCTTGCGTCATGATGCCGCTATTAGGCTGGGCTTCACTTGGCCCGAAGCTCTGGTACCCATCTGGACAGACGGCGTCGTAAAACCGCTTAAATAAAGTAAAAACCTCCATCCGTTAACTGTCCTGGCACCCTGTCGGGGCAGTTATGCATCCTTAACCTCTTTCACTCCGCTCTTTTATGAGTACTCGCTGGCGCCGACTTCATGTAGCCCATCGACTACCTTTGCTGAGGCTATTATGAATATTGCATTAACTGATAAATTATCCGAACAATGGCGGGATGCGCTGTGCGCATACGTTATTCATCATATTTTGCCGCACAAGCTTCAGGCGGGTTCCCTGAATATGATCACCGCCGACCATCTGAACAATTACTTTATGATGGATACCCAGGTCAGCTCGGCAGTGACGACATCTTACCTGGCAGAAGCACTTGCCTGTGTACAGACCTACATCAATGCGGTACTCAATAGCACCGAGCCAGGATATAACAAGGAATTTGATCCGAAAGTCGTGACGTTTTGGCAGCAGGCTATGTCGCACTATTCACTGTGGGCCGGATATCAAATGCTGGAAGACTATCCTGAGAATTATATCCGTGCTGACTTACGTATGGATAAAACCCAACTATTCAGGATGCTGGAAAATGACCTGGGCCAGGGGAAAATCAGTGATGCTGCGGTACAGAATGCTTTACTGACGTGGCTGAACGGTTATGAATTTCAGAACAGCATTCAGGTTCAGTCTGGTTATATCGATTACATTGGCCGTCAGGCTGACAACGGTCACTTTGACGGATATGCCTTCGTTAACTCAGATTATTATCTGCTTGGCAAAGACACCGCCAGGCCGCCCAAATATTACTGGCGTAAGGTCGCAGTGCGTCTGGATAAAACCTCTGAATTTATTCAGCCCGATGCCTGGACCGAATGGCAGGAAATCACCATGCCTGCGAACGGGCCGGTTATCCAGGCGAGGCTGGTCATGTTCTGCGGGCGCCTGCATCTTATCTGGCTTCATCATGGCGAGCCGCTCGATAAGTCAGGCAGCAGCAATGCAACCAATCACTTTTATCCGCTGGAGCTGAGCATTGCCTGGCTGGGTTTGGATCATCAGTGGTCAACACCGGAAGTGCTATGGCGCGATGAGGTATCAATAGCTAAAACCATCATGTTTGATACATCAGGTTTTAAATTGCTGGCGCTGGCAATAGAACAGGCTCGCGGCAGTGATGACCAGCTGCTCATCGTCCTGCGAGACGATAACAGGAAAGAGTCCGACCAAAAAATCTGCTTCTCTGTGCAACGCGACGTGTTAAAACGCCAGAGTGAAGGCAGCGTTGCGCTCAGTGCTGAAGCATATAATAATCTGTTCACCTATTTTGCCGACGCCGCAGCGGATTTGATGACGTTCCAGTACCGCCTTGCCAGCAGCAACTGGGTGTTGAAAAGCATTGTGCAGCACGACGCAGATACCAATCCCTGGCTGTGGCTGGAGGCGGTTTACCGGGAGCACAATGACCCGAATCATCCTCATCAGCTGCAGATTCGCGGGCGCTCAGGCGAGGTGGCAATTGAAACTCACCCACTATCAGTCTATTTGTCCCGTTATTTCGAGTTAACGACGGACGACTGGTTAAAAGCGGATATTCGCACCAATAATGAGGGTGAACTTGAATTACGCTGCACGGTCAGCAGTAAGCCTTTCCAGTCGGTTACCTTGTCTCATCCTGCCTTCCTGTCGGATACGCAAATTTTTGCCAATGCCTTTAAAGAAACAAATTATGGCTGGTTTGAGGCAAAAGCACAGCTGGACGGAACTGCTCTGGCCGCCTCGCTGGTGGACTATACGCAACAGGCGATCCGCGAGGGCGCAGGTTTCAGCATTAAGGTTGACAATGGTGCCGCCCAACGCCTGGAGAACGCCAGCAACTTTATTATCGTCCATGCCGAGAGTGTGCGTCAGGCGTGTGCGACGCTGAAGAAGCAGGATAACCTGCTGTGGGCAGGTTCGCTGACCTTTAACGGCGCAGCCGCCACGCCATGGATAGACGTGCAGCTGCCAAAAGGCGATCTCTCATCGCTTGAGTTCACCTTTGGCCCGAGCGGAAATGAATCAACATTCACGCTGATGTGGGAAAAGCTGGAGAACGATAAGGACGCGCGCCCGCAAATTGAGCGGCAACAGAGTGGTACCGACTTTATTGTCTTTAGCGGCATTGCTGGTCTACAGATACCGGCAGTGCGGCTTAACTCGCAGCATATTCCAGATTTAATCAACCGGGCGCAGGTCTCGCCGCAGGCGGTTTTTTCCTGGGATGCACAGCATCAGCAGGAGCCTCAATATATTCCGCGGCTGCCTCGTAGCAAACATCAGATGTGGCTGCGCGCCAGCGATGACCCGTTGCCTGATCTATATGATGCTAACGGGCTTTATTTACGAGAACTGTTTTTTCATGTGCCGCATATGATCGCATCGCGTTTGCAGGAAGAGGAGCGATTTGAGGAAGCCCGCAGCTGGTTGGCACTGATATTTAATCCGCAACAAAAACAGCAGGCCACGGAACATCCTGGTTCCGCTTACTGGAATTGTGCATTGCTGTTGCAGCAGGACACCCGCTCTTCGGGGCTTGATCATCAGCTGATTGATCCGCATGTCATTGCGCTACATTCGCCTTCACATTACCGCAAAGCTATCTTTATGCAGTATGTGCATCTGCTAATGGGCGAGGCAGATTGGCACTATCGTATGCAAAGTCGTGACGGTCTGGCAAAAGCCTGGTTACTGTATCGTATGGCAGCAGACCTGATGGGAGAAGCGCCAGAGGCACGGACGATTAATAGCTGGCAGCCTGCATCAGTGGCAACGCTGTTAGAACAGGCTGAAAGCGATAAGCAGCTTTTAAACCATGCCGACACGATCTCACCGGCGAATTTGCCAAAACAGTTGTCTACTTTGGTTTGGAGCGGGGTGGCGGCGCATCCGGTATTTCGCTTGCCGGTTAATGAACAGCTGATAGATAGCTGGCGTTTACTGGCACAGCGGTTTTACAACCTCCGCCATTATCTGACTATCGATGGCTCACCATTACAGCTTCCATTGTATGCACCAGTGGTCAATCCTTTCGATTTGTTGCTGGCGCGCAATGGCGGTTCCGGCGGCATGGCACATTTGCTGGGGCACAGCACGGTAGTGCCGCCTTACCGTTTCCGTACTTTGGTTATGAAGGCGCAGGAGGCGGTAGGGGTACTGATTCAGTTCAGCGACCAGTTGCGTAACTATATGGAAATGCAGGAGCGCACCGAGCTGGAGGCGTTGCAGTATCAGCAGGCGTCGGAAATAGCAGAATACACCATTAGCATTCAGCAGCAGCTATATGAACAACAGAGGAAAAACGAACAGGCTCTGATCGAGCAGCGGCGAAGCGCGACGCTCCGTCAGACGCATTATGACGTCCTTTATACTGAAAATATTTCCAGCGCGGAAATAAAAGCCACGGACAATTTCTCGAGCGGAAGAACCATTGCAACGGTGGCGGGCGGTTTACATTCTGCTGCTGCTGGTGTCAGAGTTGCCGTAAATATTTTAGGCCTTGCTTCGGGAGGTATGGATATTGGCGGGCCGCTGATGGCCTCTGGGTACGCGACGGATACCAAGGCGCAACGTTCGCTGGGGGTAAGCGAACTCGGCCGCGAAGCGGAAAACTACCGTCGCCGCCGCGATGAGTGGAAGCTACAGCTCGATATAGCAACCCAGGAGTTAGCGCTTATCGATCGGCAAATCGAGGCGCAAACCTGTGCCACCCTTGCAGCAGAAAATACCCTACAGCACAGCAGACAGGTCTTAAAACAGACGCAGGACATTTACAAATTTTACCAGAATAAGTCGACCAGCGTCTCATTGTACCGGTGGTTGCGTTCCCAGACGGCCACGCTGTGCGCCACGCTGTTTGATGTGGCGTCCAGTCTGTGCAGAAGCGCGGAGGCGTGTTGGCAGTTTGAGACCGGCAACTTTGACAAGCGCATTATGCGTTCGCCGGTCTGGCAGGCTGACCGTTATGGTCTGAACGCTGGCAGCGAACTGCGCCTGGATTTGCACCGTCTGGAATCGGAGTCGCTGCTGCGCAATGAGCGACACCTGGAGTTGGTGAAAACGGTTTCTCTAAAATCGCTGATTGAAAACCAGCTGGTATGGACTAAAGACGCACAACCGGTAATGACATGGTCAGAGGCCGGTGAGGAGCTGAAGGCCGAAGGCATGTTAACGTTCCGTTTATCCGAAACGCTATTCAATCGAGACTATCCCGGTCATTACATGCGCCGACTGCACAGCGTTACCGTTTCATTTCCCGCGCTGCTGGGGCCTTACCAGAATATCCGTGCAACACTAACGCAGAAGCAGAGTCAGCTGTTGATCAAACCGGATGTTGAGGGTGTGAAGTTTCTGTCGCCTGAGCTGACGAAGAAAGACGATCAGGGTAGCGGCAGCAATGTGATAATGAGCCTGCGGCCCCATCAGCAGGTCTGTCTCTCAACGGGCAGTCAGGATATCGGCCTGTTTAGCGCCTCTGAAATGGATGACCGCTATCTGCCGTTTGAAGGTACGGGTGCCGTATCCGACTGGCAGCTGCAGTTTCCCCGCCATCATGAGCAGCGCCTGATGCTGGAGAGCCTCAGCGATATCATTGTTGAAGTTCGCTACTTTGCAAAATATGGCGGCGCGCAGTTTGATGCGGCAGTCAATGACCTGCTGGACGATCGGCTGCCACTGCTCTGACCTTCACCGGGCCTCCCGTTGCGGCGTGCCTGCTTCTGTACCACACATCCCATAGTGTTTCTTTCCTGCCCTGCCGCCACCCATGACGGCAGGGCTTCTTTTTATCCCACGCGCCAATAACCCTCTTTTGTAGGGCAGACAGGCGTCTTACTTTATATTATCGGAGCAATTTATGACCTCTAAACTTCACCCGGAAACTGCCGGGCATAACATCGTTGCCGACCCATCCTTTTCTCGCCGCCTGATTGGCCCGCCGGGCAGCGACAGCGACCTCGGCGACTGGAAAAAGGTGAATACCCAAGGGTTTTCCTTCTACAACGAGGGCAGTAATAGCTATATTGGTCTTATTGGCAATCAGCGTATCTGGCAGGATATTGCTCTGCCGGTAGCGGCGAACGGTGCGGCGGAGACCCGCCCGAGCTACTCCTTCAGCTGCCTGTATGACGCCACGCTGTTTAGCGAATGCAGCATCGAAATTTACCGCCTTGATAACGGCATGCCATCACCAGTACCGCTCTATACGGGAAGCATGCAGGGCAATCCACCTCCGCGCATCGACCCGACAGAGGCCTATCTCACAGCAAAAGAGATCCCGCCGAAAAATATCAATGCTACCTGGCACCAGCTGCCAGAAAAAAATATTGCTATTCCCGCCGACGTTACTCACGTCAGGGTGGTTATTACTACGCCACCCGAACCAGGAGGCCGCTTTCTTTATATCCGCAATATCGTCCAGCGCCTGCAGCTGTCGGCGCTGAATGTTGACATCCTTCGCATGACCATCGTCGAGAGTAACGGCGCGGAGATTGTTCAGCAGATGCCGCCGTTCCGGCTGTGTCATGGAGCCACGCACCGGCTGGAAGTAAAGGCTGCCGCCGGCGACCACTGGCAGGGGCAGAAGCTCAGCCTGCTGTGGATGAACGAGGCTGCGCTTTTGCCCGCGCAGTTCGGGCTGGATGCCACACCAGACTTCAATCTCAACGATGCCGATCGGGAAGAGAGCTATCAGGTACTGGATGCCACTGATGGGGCAAGCTGGCTGTTTACGGCGTCCGGTAAACAGGACAGCACGCTTAGCGGTGAGTGCCCACTGGGCTTGGGCAGCTACTGGCAGGCCGATAAAACACCGTTCAGTACTGAGCTAGGCGACTTCCGCTATGATATCACCGACCTTGTCTGGGACGGCGTCAGCCCGGTAATTAGTGCTGGCAACAGCACCACGTTGACCGCGACGGTGAGCAACACGTTTGAACCGCAGCGCGCTCTGGCAGGAAAAGAAGTAGCCTGGCTGCGCAATGGCGAGGAGTATTGCCGGATGCCAACCGACGAAAACGGTCATGCGGTACTGGTTTATCGTCCTGAAGCTGGCGCAGAGGGGAACGCCCGCTTCACAGCGGTCTGCACGGACGCGCTGGCGCAGCAAAGCGAGCGAACCACCGCCTTCCGGGTATTTGCCGACTCGCCGTGGCTCGATGAGCTGGAGGTGCTGTTTGATGGCCAGCCGGTCACCGACCCTGACGCTCTGACCCTGCGCCTGACCCGGGACGCGCGCCACCGTCTGCAGATAAAACCCAAAAGCCCGGACAGCTACTTTATTAATAAGGAAATTGTGCTGAACTGGCCGGCAGGAGGAGCGCCGGCGCTGGGTATCGAATTTTATCCCGGCCCTGATATGCGTCAGGTAATGCCGCTCGAGGGTTTGGAGTGGTTTATTGTGGGCGGCGGGGAAAGCGGTATCTTTACCCTTGCGCTACAGGAGGTCGGAGCATCAGCGTTGCCCGTACCGCTGTCGCTGAAGGGGGTACAACTTTCATCCGACCTTGCCGATGAGGCTGAGCTAAAGGTAATGAACGGCACGCCGGCTAACCCGACGATTTTCCGCCGGGGTCAGGCACAGACCCTCGCCCTGGTACCTAAAGCGAGTAGTCCGCTCCGTAATATGACGTTCGACGGCTGGCTGCAGTTTGTCAGCAACAACAGCCTGAGTGCCGCGCAGATGCCCGCAACACCCGCCTACGCTGCGCGACGCCCGCTGATGCCGAACGGCCTGACGTGGTCACTGACCGGCGCTGACGTCAGCGGCACCTTTGGCGTGGAGATGCATGTTGCAGGTTTCACTACTCCAATCATGCTGGACTCAGGCATGCTGCTGTCCACACGCCTCAACGATGAGGCCGAGCTAAAGGTGGCCAATGCCGCGCCAGCTACGCCGGTGGTTTTCCGCCGCGCCCGGGCGCAGATCGTCAGCGTGGTACCGAAGTCAGGCAGTCCGCTGAGCCGCACCGCGCTTAAAAGCTGGATGACCTTTACGGAGAACGGCAACCTGACGGCATCACAGGTCACGGCCGCGCCGGGCTACGATACGCAGCGGCCGCTGCAGCCCACGGGGCTGACATGGACGCTGACCGGGGGCAATACCAGCGGCCGGTTCGGTATTGAGGTGCACATGGAGGGGTTCCTCTCTTCGCTGAAGCTGGACAGGAGCGTGCTGCTGTCGCTGAACCTGGCGGACGAGGCTGACCTGTACGTTGGGAATGCGGCGCCGGAAAACCCGGCGATTTTCCGGCGCGGTCAGTCGCAGAGCGTCAGGCTGGTAGCCAAACCGGCCAGTCCGCTGGGCGACATCACCCCCGACGGCTGGCTGAAATTCGTCAGCAAAAACAGCCTGAGCGCCGCACAGCTGCCCGCCACGCCGGCCTACGACGCGAAGCGCCCGCTGGCTTCGGGCGACCTCGGGTGGACGCTCACCGGGGCAAACGTCAGCGGCACGTTCGGCCTGGAAATGCACGTGGACGGCTTTACCACCCCGCTGAGGCTGGTGCAGGGGATGTTGCTGTCACTGAACCTCGCAGATGAGGCTGAGCTGAAGGTCGGTGGCGTCGCGCCGGGAAATCCCACAATTTTCCGACGCGGCCAGGCGCAGGGGATTACGGTGTCTGTGAAGCCCGGCAGCCCACTTGGCAGCACCACGTTGAATGCCTGGGTAACCTTTATCAAAACCGGCAGCCTCACTCAGTCGCAGATGGGCTGCAGCCCGGCTTATGGCACGCAGCGCCCGCTGGCTTCGGGCAGCCTCGGATGGACGCTTACCGGCGAAAACGTCAGCGGTCTGTTCGGCGTGGAGGTGCATATGACGGGCTTCCATTCTTCCCTGAAGCTGGACAACAGCATGCTGCTGTCGCTGAACCTGGCGGATGAGGTTGAGCTGACGACGCCGGCGCTGCATGGCGCCTATATTTTCTGGCGCACGGGAAGTGAGAGGGTAGGACTGACCCCCCGGCCCGGCAGCCCGCTGGCCAGTTCGGGACTGAGCGCCGGGCTGACCTTCAGGCAGGGTAACGTGACGGCGACGCAGATGCCGGCCACGCCGGCCTACGGGGCGATGCGTCCCGTGACCAGCGACACCCTGTGGTGGACGTTCCGCGAGGTTGCGGTTAGCGGTCGGTTCGGGCTGGAGGTGACGGTGGAGGGCTTTGCGACGCCGCTGAAGATGGAAAAATGTGCGCTGCTCTCGGTCAATATGGAGGACGAAGCGGAGCTGCGGGTGGATGATGCAGTGACCGGCAGTAATCAGCGGGTCGTTTTCCGGCGTCAGCAAGGGAGAAATCTCAGGCTGGTGCCAAAGGCGGGTAGCGCATTGGGTGACACAACGCTCACTACACAGATAACCTTTACTGCCGGTACTCTGGCTCAGCGGCATATGACTGCCGTACCGGCGTGGGGGAATGCTCAAACAGTACGAGCCACGGGTGCAGAGTGGTTCCTGACAGGAGCAGACGTCAGCGGCACCTTTGGTGTTGAGGTAAAGGTGCAGGGGTTATGGAACACGCTGAGGCTGGCAGATTGCGGACTGCTGGCTATGAATATTGAAGGTGAGACAGGAACATTTGCCAGCTATGGAATGATTAATAGCTCGCCGGGTTCATCGACTGGTAGATCAGGTCGCTTATATTTTTCTTTTAACAGAGCTAGCCCGTTATATATATGGGGGGGTAAAGTTAAAGTTAAAGTTGAAGGAATGGGCTCAGGCAGTATAATTAGTTCTGTAGGAGAACTATCAAGCGTGGGATTTATAGATATCCTCGGCACCGCCGGTGCTTATGGTGTCGCAAAATTCTGGTATAGCTGTGAGGAGTACTTTTCAGACTCAACTGCCAGTCGATACCCGCTAATGGTTTATGACATCGATCCAAGAAAACTATTTAATTTGAGAATTAATGGCGTTGGGGTACCACTTGATTACAGTGGTAATAGTGACCATCACTGGATTACCCGGGGCACACAAGCTATCAGGCCGGGTCAGGATAATACTGTCGTTTATCAGTTAATAAATCCGGCATTCAGAAACAAACCGGAACTTGCGGGCATCCCTGTTTGGGTGGGGACACCTAATGGTGATTTTACCTCAACCACGCCACCCGCTAATTCGAAAATAGCTTTCGATGCCGATGGAAGAGTGACATTTAAAGTGCGCGCAAGTAGTAGCCCGACGAGTGGGGATTCAAATTTTAGAATCTTTTGGCCAGACACATGGTTAACTAACAAGAGTGTCGAACGTTGCCTTTGGGATCGATAATTTGCGTAATGTTGTGCTCGCTGTTATTGTACTGAAAATAGGCTATATATCGAGCTTTGTTAGTTGATAAAGCCGGTTTAGGGAACGCTTCCCGAGTGGGTTCTGTTTTGGACGAATCCACTCGTATTTAGGCAGTTTCTGAAAGCGTTGAATATAGTTTTATCGCGCCTGATTTAATAAAATATGGCGTCAGTCGTCTTTTTTTGGCAGATTGCCGCCTTTTTAAAAAAGTTAAAGCAAAATACCCTGACTGCTACCTTTAGCTTTTGATGTTTGTTACATATGCTTTGGTTTTTCAATAATTAAAACAGGATGCTGCACAGAAAAAAAATGGATATTAAATATCACATACGCCTTGCCTTAACAGTCATATCATTGTGGAGCGGAACAGCCAACGCAGAGGTAGTTAATGCTTCAGGCTGCTCCCTGCGATGAAGAAAAGGGAAGTGTGACCGTGAACTGCAGTATTACCATCAATAACTATGAAATGATGGATGCGCCCGCGCCTAATGATAACCCTCCTGACGCCTTAGTGGCGATATTTGCTTATTATAATAACGGTTCTGTCATGCAGTTAGCCAGCGCCGAAATTAATGCTTTACCTCCCCTGCCTGCCGGTACCACCATTGCCGATTTGGTCAAGCTTGGAATTATTCCCGCAACGACAACAATTAATAACCGGATAGTACCGCTTGCCAGCGTGGATAACGGTGGTAATTCAGGCATTATTCGTACCCAGATCAGAATATTTTGGGGAAACACTCCCCAGATAAGTTCTATATTTGATTCGCCAGTAGGCAATTTGCCTCTGGGATGTTCCCTTGATGCTGCAGGTGCACCTGATATGGAATTCAGGCATGGTACGCTGTTGCGCTCTGCTGGCGGCGGAAGTGATGTCGCTTCTTCAAATATTAACATTTCCTGCAAAATACCCACGCAGGTTCGTATTTCTGTACTCGATCGTATGGATATTCCAACCAATCTTAAGGGGGTTGTCAGTACCTTAGGGATTGACGGCTCGGATTATACTAAAGTACTAGGTACGGTAAACGGCAATAAAATTGTTCCGGTTACTTCAACGCTTAAATGGTCGTCTGATAGTGACATCGGGCCATTTAATGGTTCGGGCGTCATTTTACTGGATATTCCGTAGTTTTTGTCATTAAAAAGGTTTTTTGATTGGTGTCGGTGTCCATTAACATTTTGCACTCAGACCAGCACTTGCCTGAGCAATTGACAATGTTTTATCTGGATTTAAAAAAATTCTCAAAAAAGAAAGCAAACTCGCAAGAATATTAGTTACATCATACTATTAAAATAAAAACTAACTATAGCCTCCGGCCAAAGAGTCTTACTCGTTTTTTCAACATCAGAAATGCCGTTACGGTTCCCTGCTTTATCGAGGTCGCCAAACGCAGCACCTCACGCCAGTAAATCTTGATCTCTTTCAGGTTTAGGCTGGTCGTGGATATCAGCGACTGAAGCGCCGAGTATTGATCCGCTTTTTCTTTGATAAACGGGGTTTAAGGGCCAATGGAACGAAAACGTACGTTAGTGAGATAATTCATTGTTTATATTAAAATTTAATGCTCTCAGTTCTCCCTTCAAAATATCCTCCGGTAGCGTGAACGTATAATGCCCCAGCATATTGATATGCCCGTGCATCAGTGAGGATAACCGGGCGATATCTTCATCCCCGGTTTCTTCTCCATTACTGCGCATTCAGCTCAGTGCTTCCTGCATATAAAGTGTGTTCCACAGCACCACTGCGTTAGTGACCAGACCCAGAGCACCCAGTTGATCTTCCTGACCATCGGTATATCGCTTTCTAATCTCACCGCGCTGCCCATAGCAGATCGCCCGCGCCACCGCATGGCGGCCTTCTCCCCGGTTGAGTTAGGTTAGGATGCGCCTGCGGTAATCTTCATCATCAATATAATTAAGCAGATACAGCGTTTTGTTAATGCGCCCCACTTCAATGATTGCCTGAGTCAGTCCGGAGGGGCGTTCACTTTTCAGTAATGAACGGACCAGCACCGAAGCCTGTACCTTGCCCAGCTTCAGGGAACCTGCGGCCCGGAGCATTTCATCCCACTGAAGGACTATTTTTCGGGGATCTGACTGCCCTCTGGCAATATCATTCAGCACGCCATAATCGGCGTTATTGTCCATACGCCAGAAAACCGAAGCACCGGCATCAGCAAGACGCGGAGAAAACTGGTATCCCAGCAGCCAGAAAAGGCCAAAGACAAGATCGCTGGCCCCGGCGGTATCGGTCATAATTTCTGTGGGATTTAGCCCGGTTTCCTGTTCCAGAAGTCCTTCCAGTACAAAAATTGAGTCCCTGAGAGTTCCCGGTATAACAATGCCATGAAAGCCGGAATACTGATCGGACATAAAATTGTACCAGGTGATCCCCCTGTTATTGCCAAAGTATTTGCGGTTCGGCCCGGCATTGATTGTTCTGACCGGCGTAACAAAGCGCATTCCGTCTGCAGAGGCCACTTCGCCACCACCCCAGACCTGTGCCAGTGGTAGCGTTGCCTGAAAATCAACCAGCCTGGCATTCGCACTGGTGATAGTCTCAGCCCGCAGGTAGTTTGCTTTTGTCCAGTTCAGCCGGTGTTGGGTCAGGGCTGGAACATTTGACCGTATCAGGGGTTCCAGACCGATATTGCAGGCCTCAGCCATCAGTACGGCGCTGATGCTGACGGGCAGGTCGTCAACTCTGGCGCTGGCTTCGCTGGCGTGGAAAAACTCATCAGCAAATCCGGTATGGGCGTTGATTTCGAGCAACAGCTCTGTCAAATCCACGGGCGGGAGCAGATCACTGACCTGTTTGCTCAGTCGTTTCAGACTGTCCGGTTCGTCAAGACTGGCGAGGGGAGCAATTGTCAGCCTGGGTTTTGGGCCGGAAATATCCAGTTCAACCGCCTCATTTTCGCCAAGGCGTGCGCCAACCTGCCTGTAACGGGTGTCCAGTTGAAGACCCAGCGATTTTATTGCGTCCTGTGGATTCGTCGGGTGCCCTAGAGAACGATAAACTTTAATCCGGTTTGCCTGCCAGTCTGCACCCTGTAGTAATTTTTCACGGGGATCTCCCCACCGGTTACTGCCGGTAACGTAAACATCCCGCCGTCTCAGGCTGTCCTGCAGTTTACTGAGAAAGCACAGCGTGTATCCCCTTCGGGTGATATGTTTTTCCTTATTAACCACCAGTCGTTTCCATGGCCGGCTGATGATTTCCGTTGGTGCATCATCAAAATACTGCCGCCTCGAGCTGAACTCGCGGCTGAGGTAATCGCAGGCATTCAGGGTGGCGCTCCCGGCGGGAGCTGCTGAAAATTTAACGGTATTCAGCAGATGGGGCAGGAAACGACGAACCCGTCCGTACTGCTCCACCATTTCATCATGAAAGTTATCGTCTGAGGGGCGGACAAGCGCGATGATGTCGGCCAGTTTTTGCCTGGGGATGTGGCTGAACACCTCAGCCCGGATTGATTCGTCCGGCGTTTCCTCTTTCAGCAGGTACGAACATGCGCTGGCGAGCGCCAGTGCTGATTTATCCAGATCCTTCAGCGATCGGAGCCGTTTTTTCTGCCCAATCTTTCTGGCGTCACGGATGATAACAGCCAGCATGGCATCCAGAACGTCCAGTGCATCATCCAGCGCCAGCGTCTCCCATGCAAGGACAAAGGCAACCAGTATCGCTGTCCTTTTCTGCGGAGCCATCCTGGCGATATTGAACACCGAAGTCATTCCCGCATAACGAGCGAGATTTTTCAGACGTACAGCCGGGATCGCACTCAGGTTATCAGTATGAAGGCCAAAATTGCTCAGCGTTTTCCAGCGATCAATTGCCTCATTAAACGCCGGGCCGCTGATGGTCACCGGACCTTTTTTCAGTGATTCCAGCAAAGACAGGCGACCGGAGTCTGCGGGACCCAATAGCGTCTCCAGTTGTGAGCGCTGCACGGCAGACGGTATCATTGCCAGCCGGCTCCACAGGCGCAGCGTTGCCTTTTCCCTTACCTCTGAAATCAGCCGGGTCAGCGTGGTCGCGCCGGGGAGAATAATTCGGTGCTGCATCAGCCATCCTGTCGCCAGGTCGAAAAGCAGTCCCGGACGTTCGTTGCTTATCCAGCTCCGGGTATATAAAAGACGGGTAAGACGAAAAGTCCAGGGCCAGGCAAATTCGCGATAATCATAATGCTGACGTATCAGCGCGGCATGCTCACGACGGGTATTTTCTCTCTGACCATACTCTGCCAGCACGGTGATATCGTGGATGGCGAGCTGTCTGGCAATAAAATGCCGGACGCCGGAAGGAATATGATTCATATCGGTGAGGAAGGTGCCCAGAAAACGGATGCATCCAATTTGCAGGGCAATACCCAGACGGTTGTGATCACCTCTGCTTTTTCCGATAAATTCCTTGTCTGCCTCATCAAGATGAAAATAGCGGGCCAGCTGAAGCTCATCTGGTTCACCGGTGAATCGGCCATAGCTTTCAGCCTGTTCAGTAGTCAAAAAATCGACGGGCATATCAGCCTCCCTGCCTGAAGGTTATAAGTTAACAACCTTGTAACCGTCCGAAATGTTATAAATTGTCGGACACACTAAATTGACACCATTTATGTGTCCATTAAATCAAATTTTTGTTATAACAGACACCACCTGTCCGATATTCGATTTAGGATACATTTTTATGCGACTTTTTGGTTATGCTCGGGTCTCAACCAGTCAGCAGTCCCTCGATACTCAGGTCAAGGCGCTCAAAGATGCAGGCGTGAAAGGAAACCGTATCTTTACCGATAAAGCATCCGGCAGCTCAGTCGATCGTCCGGGGCTTGAACTGCTGCGTATGAAAGTCGAAGAAGGTGATGCCATTCTGGTGAAGAAGCTCGACCGCCTTGGACGGGACACCGCCGATATGATCCAGCTGATTAAAGAATTCGACGCCCAGGGCGTGGCCGTGCGTTTTATTGACGACGGGATCAGTACCGATGGTGATATGGGACAAATGGTGGTCACAATTTTGTCGGCAGTGGCGCAGGCTGAACGCCGGAGGATCCTCGAGCGTACAAATGAAGGCCGACTGGAAGCCAGGCTGAAAGGTATCAGGTTTGGCCGCAAACGCTCAGTTGACAGAGACACTGTGCTGGCGCTTCCTCAGAAAGGCACTGGAGCAACGGAAGTCGCTCGTCAGCTCAGTATTGCTCGTTCCACGGTTTATAAGATTCTGAAAGAAGATAAGGTGGTGTAAGGATATCTATTTTTATTTATTAACCACCTGATAATTAACTAGTTATGAGCGGTTCATGTACTTTTCCTCGAAAAGTACATGAACCCCGTATAATAGCTTAAACTTATAACATAACGGACTGATAATATATACCCCTATAAAATATCACTTTTTTCTCGAAAAGTGCACGAAAACCAAAATGAGGACAGTATTATGAAAAATAATGAGTTAATAGAAATTGCTCAGAATTTTATTCTGAAGGAGCATATGGCTGCGATCTCGGCTGCAGCCAAAAAAGGAAAATTCTGTATCAGCTTTCGTGAAGCTGGCTCTTTCACCATCAATGCTCTCCGTCATGGGGCTAAAGCAAAAGGGCACGACATACTTGAAAAAACTATTAAACCCAGCTCGCTGGCATCGAAATATAAAACCCAAGAAGAGTATGACGAAAAGCTAAAATGGGCTAAGGAGCTTAATCTTATTGGTTATGTCGGTAACTGGGATAGTACTGGTTTGAGGGGTATCTATGTAGGTGATGTCAGAAAAACAGCCATTGCTCATGCTGTATCGAATGGTATTCTTGATATCACAAACCCAGAAAATATAAATCTACTACAGTCTCAGAATGGATGGAGATCAATACCTTATACCGGAGATTACGATGCGCATGACATGATCACTTTCCGGGGGGCAGGACGTCCGAGAACCGTCATGGTTAACTCAAAAGAAGAAAAAGAAATCATTGATTGCATCAATCTCCAGGTCGCAAAAGTTGACCTTGCACGTCCTTTTAATGATATTGAGCACAATGTGGTTCGCCACGGAGCCCAAGTTAACTTCTCCTCTTATATGCTTTCACATGAAAAAAGTGTCGTTGACCGAGAAGGTGGATTTATTGGTACGGTGGCCAGACCAGGTGAATTTCCACTTGCAGTTTGCGACCGTGGCAACTGGTTTATTATCAGAAATATTCACCAACTGGAAGCCTTTTATGGCTCAATTGGAGCTAAAATAAAAGAGATGTGGTCGACGGAAGGGGTCCGAAATTACCACGATACAGAGAATGGACGGGTGCGCTATGCCAGAACTGTGCCGCGACCTACTTACATGACTCGATAAGGCATTGTTGGGAAAATATTCTGCTCGGCGACTGAAGCATTTACTGGGATAGTCACAATTTTTGTGTTTCTCCAGTAATATACAATCAAAAAGGAATAATATATATCCCAGCCCTTTTATTTTGACAAAGTGCTTAAGGCACTCCAGTCCGGTCAGACATTAACGGGAAAGATGGGATCTTAACGTCATTAATTTAATTAAAAAGCGAGTCAAAGCTTCCCTGTCTACGGAGCTTGACTCTCAGCTGGCTCAGGATCTCGAAGCCAACCATCAAAGGCTCCCAGCAGGCTCCTTTAGCTTTTCTCAGCCAAAATCGCTTAACGTGAGTTTTCGTTCCACTGAGCGTCAGACCCCTATACTGACGTGGTGGGAGAAGAAAGTCGAAAACGACGAGGCGATGCTGCATTTTGCTTGCAGCATCATTGTCTGGAATAAAATCCTTTTGTTATAGGTTTTAAATTTAATAAACCAATATATACAGAGGGAATGAATGGGGCCGATATTGATAATTGAATAATTTTAAATGATATTTTTTCAACGTGAGAATATTAATCATAGCAATATAAATTGATGCTGATTCAGTGAATGTTCCGTGTAAATCATGCAGGGAAAAATCTCTACAAAGTCACAAAAAACAATGAATTATGTTCTTAGCGTACGTTTTCGTTCCATTGGCCCTCAAACCCCAAAAACGAATCGGATCATTCTCGGCGCAGCCCCTGATACCGGAAGGTATGAATGGGCGTGATGCCAACCATATGCAGGTAAGCGCGCCCGTATCCATATATAAAGTTTGACGCTCCAGTTCAGGCTGGCAGACTCTGCAGCAGCGAATTTCCACTGGTTGACGTTACCGTGTTTATAGAAAGGGCGGCCAATACCCTCAAGCATAAGGGGCTGAACATTAAGAACAACTGCTGTCGCATTTGTCGCAGCCAAGCTGGAAGCACATCAATCTGACAGGTGATTATATCTGGAAAAGCCAACGGATACCGGATTTCGGAAAGTTTCGTCGGCTGAGGCCCGCTAGAGTCGAAAGGTCAAAAAATCACCTTAACGTACAATGATTTTCGATATCCAAACTGACCCCAGGGAGTCTGACATCAAAGTTGTAGAACCCATTTGTCTCGACATTCATCGCTGTGGCAGCGGCGGTAATGGTGTAGTACTGATCGAACCCAGGCTGGCAGCTTCAGGGCGAAAATTGGAGCTAAAATTGCGTCTGTTACGTCGGGTCATAATGTCACCTATTTTGACTATCAGATGATGATATCACCTCTGTTCAGGCAGCCAAATTCACTATGCTGTTTCATCTGAACAGATAGAAATTGAGTATCTCTGTACGGTATGTCCGGTTAAAGCGCTCAATAAAAGCGTTTTGTGTCAGCTTACCCGGCTGGACAAACTCCACCTTTACTGTAGGTTTCTTTGCCCACTCAGCCAGCGCCAGCGAGATGAATTCCAGGCTATTATTCATGCAAAGCATGACCGGATAACAACGGTTTTCCGCGATCTTGTCGAGAACCCGGATCACTCGTGGAGCTGGCAGATTCAGATTGATTTCAATCGAAAATGCCTTACGGTTACAGTCATCAACAACATTTAACGTGCGAAAACAATGACCACAGACCGGGGCATCATGCATAAAATCGACAGGCCAGCTTTGGTTCAGCGCTTCCGGCGTGCCAGCGGCGTAGGATTACGCACCGGCACCGGTTGTTTACCCTTATAGCGAAAATTCAGCTTCAGCAAACAGTAAATACGGTGAAGCCTTTTGTGATTCCATTGGTATCCCTGAAGTCGCATAACCTGATAAAGCTTCGGAAAACCGTATCGCGGGTATCGTTCAGCCACTGCCTGCAATGCGGTAATAACTGGTTCATCACACACGGTATCCGGGCAATAATGGTAAACTGTTCTGATCGGGTTCAGGCTCCAGCAAGCCTGACGAATACTGAGTCCGGATATCGTTATCAGATGAGTAACCAGCTCACGCTTAGAGGCTGGTTTTAAAGCTTTTTTTCGATAACGTCTTTTAATGCTCGGTTATCGAGACTAAGATCGGCAAAGATCTGTTTGAGGCGTCGGTTCTTGTCCTCAGGCTCCTTGAGCTTTTAAATATCAGAAGCTTCCATACCGCCGTATTTAGACTCCCAGTTGTAGTAATTTGCTTTAAAGATACCTGCCTCCCGGCAGCCATCTTTAACCGTTCATCCTGCTTCAATCGACTTAATCACGGCGATGTTCTGATGCTCTGTAAAACAGGGTTTACGCGTAGCGAGCTTCTTTGTTGGCAGATTGATTATGCTGAAGGATCTCTAAATGTGGATGGCACGATTATGCGGGATATTTACAGTACCGACACAGGCACGGTAATGAATGAGACCGTTAAGGCGGACGGTGGAACTACCGCTTGCTTTTCCCCAGTCGCTGACTGATAGGCTCAAATTCCGGCGTATTGTAGCGCTGTAAAGTATCGGTTTTTTTCTGGTCAATCGCTTGCCAGTAAGACCAGGGCACTTTTCTCTTGCCTAGTTCATAATCCATTGCGTCCCAGCTGTCTTCGCGGAAACTATAAAATGCCCAGTGCGTCTGTTTGTTATCCAGCACCGTCAAAACATCTTCCAAATACTGACGGCAACCGGGCAACGTACGGATACACCCAAATTCTCCTGCTACCACTCGATTAGACGGAACCTGATTTTTTTTAGCCCAAACAAACGGCTGTTGCAGATATCTCTCTACCCGTTGCGCATTCCACATTTCTTTTCCTTGCCCGAACGGTACCAGGCCGGGATATTGATAGGGGTTAGCGCGCTTTAAATTCGGCCCGCTGGTCGCGGCATAAGGTTCATACATATGGAAACTGTAGAGCACGCGCTGATCGGTCAGAGCCTGCGGCCAGTAGTTGAAACCGTCGGCCGCGCCGTACCAGCCGCTATCGACCATAATCGGCGTCAGCGGATCGACTTTACGAATAGCCTGAATCAGCATCTGGTAGAAAGCTGGTAAGTCGCGTGACGATCCCCTTTTTTGCTTATACCAGTACTGCATGTCGAACAGACTTGCATGTTCCAACAAACCGCCCATTTTCTCTGGCGCCGGTTCGTTGATCAGGTTATAGGCCGCCACAGCAGGGTGACTTTTCAGCACTTTCGCCAGATCGCGCCAGAACGCCGCACTTTGCTGCCAGTAGGCTTTATCCTGCCACAGACGGTCGTCAAATTTGCCGCCATTGTTTTGTGACCAGCGCATTCCCGGCAGGGAAAGCGGTGTGATAACCACTTTCAGCCCAGCAACTTGTGCCCGATCCAGCGTGGCTTGCAGCGTCGCCAGATCCTGCGCAACCAGCCCCTGATAGTGGTCGGCATTGCCGAGCAGAAAATCCCGCTGCACTGGTTGCCATTTGTCATAAGAGAGTCGTACCCAGCTCGCGCCGTAGGCGTGGAGTGCTTTGAAGTAAGCATGGTCGGGAGGTAGCCGATTAAAGCTATTGCCGCCATACTGAGGGGTATTCCAGAACGTAATTTTATCAACTGCGTGTACGCTACCGCTCAGCATTCCAGGCAGTAGAGCGACCAGACAGAGTTTTTTCAGTATCATGACGCCTCTTTTATTATTGCATTGAAAACGTCACTATTGTCGCCACTCATCGGGGAGGAATTGTCAGAGCAATGTCAGAATGCGCGCACGTTAATTTTGCAGAGTGAGCAGCGGTCCTGCCAGTTGATGCTCAATACGCAGAGTCAGTCCACCCCGAGCTTCAACCTGAACCACCGAAATATTTGCCCATAACTCAGCGGCATCATTGCGTAGCGGCCAGTGCTGAAGATGAAGATAACCACTTTTTTGCCACCACACCTGCGTATAGTCACTGCGTTTTAGTAGCCTTTGTTCCAGCCATGGTGTCGGACAGGCGGGTGCAGTCATCGGCAGTTGCAGATAAATTTGCTGTCCCTGTCGTTGTACCCAGTTCAGCCCGTTACTGCCCTGCAACGCCAGCACATGCTGCCAGATATCATTTCCCGAACGTATCGTCAGTCGGTATACACCTGCTGGCAACGGCTCGCCCTGTTCATCGCTTTCCAGCTTGAAGTACCCATCGCGATCATATTCGACTTCTGCATTCAACATAACCTCTTTGCCATCCGGCATGGTGAGAGATGCCTGTATATCCTGGCGCTGACTTTTGCCGCGAAACTGCACGCGGTAAATCCGGTTGAGGGGGATATCGCGCTGGATCAGTACCAGATTAGGGGCATCCAGCCAGTCAGCCATCGTTACAGGCAAATCATTCCCGCACTGAGCGGACACGATGGCATTTAGCGCCTGCTGCCATGCGGTACGCTGAGTCGAACTGGCTATCTGGGACCACAGGTTTATTAGCTGCTGCCACGCCTGGCTATTTTTCTTGCTGAATAGCGCATTATAGACTGGCTCAAGCGGTGTGGACGGCAGCATAACTGTCTGGGCTGAGAGACTAAGCAGCAGTAAGAATACTCCGGTGAAATAGCGCATTATGAGGGTTTATCCAGCCGGTAACCTATGCCACGTACACTGCTGATGGTAACACCGGTCAGCTTTTGACGTAGTTGCAAAATGTGAGTGTCCACCGTACGGGTGGTGGGAAAATGCTGATAGCCCCAGACTTGATTGAGCAATTCATCACGGGTAAAAACTCTTCCGCTCATCTGCACCAGAATTGCCAGCAGGCCAAATTCAGTGGCACTTAGCCCGACTTCGCTCCCCTGCCATAACACTGTCTGGCGGGCGGGAAACAGCCTCAGTCCAGCGGCTTCCAGCTGACCTTCACCAAGTATGCGTAACTGAGCCCGGATGCGCGCCAGAAGTTCGACATGAGCAAAGGGTTTGGTTAGATAATCCCGCGCACCGGCTTCCAATCCTGCGACGCGATCATCAACCGCAACACGGGCAGTCAATACGATAACCGGCAGCGCTTTTTTCGCCAACCATTGCGGTAAAAAACGAAGGCTGTCGCCGTCGGGGAGTTGCCGGTCGAGAATAACCAGGTCGGCTTGAACCCATAAATTGACGACCTGGCAGGTGTCACGCAACCACCGGCACGTAAAACCTTCCTGTTGTAAAAATGCCTGTAACCCCTGTCCCAGAAGCTTATCGTCTTCTATCAGCAGCAGTGAAATCTCATTTCTGGCTATCACAGGGTAACTCCAGAGTAAAAGTCGTCGCTGGCCCGCTTTGCGTCAGCCTGCCATTCAGCTGCCGTATCACACGCTTAACGATGGTCAGCCCCAGCCCCATTCCTGGCTGCCGGGAACAGCCAGCGGCAAACTGGCCAGTATCACTGACGCGCAGGGTAAGTTTTCCTTTGCGCCAGCTCACGTGCAGACGCACCGGTGCATGGCCATGACGAAAAGCGTTATCAAGCAAGTTGTTCAGACACAGACTGGTCCAGTAAAGCGGCAACACTACTTGCAGGTCGGTCTCGAGACAAAATATAAGACCAGGATAGGGTTGTACAATATGCTCCAGCCATTCGCTCAGCCAGACCGTCGACGGCGTTTCGAGGATGTCCTGACTGCCGTTGCCGCGAAGGTAATGTTGACTGGCGGTAGCCATCTGACGCATCTGCTGTACGCTGTTCGCGAGCGCGCCAAAACCAGACTGTGCCTGCGGTGGCAGGTCATTAAAGTGTCGGCGAAAATCCTCCACCACGTTGCCGAGTCGGGCAATTGGCGTGCGCAATTCATGTGTCAACATCTGAACGATAAAGCGCTGGCGTTGTTGCAGATGTCGCCGTTGCCAGCCAGCCCAGCTCAGGGCCAGCGCAGTCAAGATCGCCGTAATCCCCAGCAAAGAACGCCACCAGAGAGCATAACTATTGAGCGGAATAACACACAAGGTGCCGAGTGGAAAGTCACATTGCATACCTGCAGAAGTTAGCTTTATCCTGGCCTGTTGCGCCAATGGTTGCCAGATTTGCGGCGCATAGCGCAACCATTGTTGCCGGTGCTGATGCCATAAATTGCCGTCCTGCAACAGCCAGATTTGTCCATTGACTAGCGCGTCAAGATTGTCGTCAGAAAGCAGCCCGATGCCCCCCAGTGCCCGTGGCCTTTCACGCACATGCAAGAAAGATTCGAGAGCGGTGGCTGCATCGGGGTGGCGCTGCAAATAATACCAGGCGTTACTACCACCCAATAAAGATACCGGATGCTCTGCAAACCAGCTGATGGGCAGTGGCGAGTTCTTGCATAACGCCTGCTCAAATTGTGCAAATACCACAGGAACACCATAAAGGGAACCAGCGCAGCGCTGACGGTAGCGATAGAGCGCGGTCAGCACAGATAACGGAGTATCAGACAGCTGCGGATACTGAGACGCCGGCAGCAACAATGTAGGTGCAATCTGTTGCAGGCTGGAAAGTGCAACGCGTGAAGCTACCGGAGCCTTATTCAGCGCCATGGAAAATTGCGAAACCCTTTGAATCAGGGGCTGCGGCGTACAGGCGCTCAAAACAAATATCCACCCAGCAATCCATACGCCTCTGCTGATACGTCTTATGAGCGTATTATATTCCATTTATGATATATGCTTTATAAACAGGAGGGCATCTGGCATAACTTTCCTGCGCTCCTGACCGCGTTCGAACGTGTATTATTTATAACCCTTTAACTCTCTTTGGTAAATAAATGGACTGTATACGACAAGCTTGCAAGCGACTATAGCCCGTAGCTACCGCTGTTTTCCGAATGCTCAGTTTCTTAACCTATCAATAATAAGGACTTTTTTAGTGCTGCTTCTAATCGGCCTGCTTGCCCCAGGAATTACCAATGTATGCGCCCGTTTACCCCCCCTAATTTTGCCGCTGGCGGCGGATCAGCTCCTCCTTAAGTCATTTAAAGTGTAACGTTACATTTTGATCATAGCGTTCTCATATGCGAGAACCGACTATGTTAAAATATTGCCTGGAATAATTTAAAAAAAACCATATGGCACAAAGGTAGATTCTTTCGCTATCAGAACGAGAGTGGTGGCTGGAATGACCTGGGAGGATTGCTCGTATCATTGACCAAACCCGTCTATTGAAAGTGGCGCGTGGAGGTAGAAAGATAAGCCGTCGGGATTTGATCTGACTTCCAGTTGCCCATCGTTATGCAACTATGGCGTACGTCATAGAATAATCCAGAGCCACACTGAGAAAGAAGGGATTGAACAGCATAACCTTTGGCTGATGCAACTGTCATGACCAAAGATATATACGCTTGCATAATATGATAGTGTAACTGATGACTATAATAATAAGATTGAGCAATATAAATCTGAACAAGACGATATAATTTTCTACGGATCAGCGCTATTTTTGCAATAACAAGTTGCTAATTAAACTCAGAAAAATCATAAATCTGGTGTTCTTTTATCTTCAATATCACGAATAATCGCTAATTGTCTGTTAGCCCGCTCAATCGCCGCAATTAATGGATCAATCCACAGAATGGCCTGACAATATGTCAAGGTGGGGGAGGGACTGGCACCAGTATCGGCGCTATCAAACTTTTCGGAATGGGTGTGCAGGGCATCGGCACGTAAACGGTTCGCGTAGTTGAACAACCGGTTAGTAATAGCAGTAGGAACAGCAAGATCACACGTTGGCTCATTATTAAGAATAGTGCGGTATTCAAAATTTTTCTCCATGGTTTTTTGATTGACAATGTCCAAAGCACGTTGCTGAGCATTAGCCATTTTATTAAAAAGATTAAAATCAAGCGACTGCGCTGCTACTATAGCTCTATTTCGCTCATTATCACTTTGCAGTTGTTGCCCAACTACTATTTGATTGGCATAAATATTCTGATAGTGAATAATGGCACCTGATTGTATCAGGATTATTCCGAGTAGCACCCATGTTTTATTAATCATAATGATTTCCAGTTGATTTATATAAATTACAGATAATTTCTCATTCATTTTGTTTGAAAAATAGAAATTTATAAATATTTGCTTAATTCACAACCTCTATGATTTGAGTTTTTTTATTTTAATGGGGAGGCATGATAGTGAATATGAGCTTCCTGATTTACACAATAAATAGAAAAAGCTTCTCTGGCCTGGTTCCAGGATTAAAATAGTGAAATTTTACCTATCTTTTTTGATTTTTTCATGCGGGTCAGAAAAATCTAGAGATCTATAACTAACACAATTCTGCTTTCTGTGTTTTTTTCTGTTCACATTATGGAATTAGGGTGCCATATTTTTATAAACTCAGGCTATCTACAAAAATAAATTTATAGCAAAAAATACCATCATTAATAGTTTAAATGCAAAGCAAGCCTATTTGGTTGCTAATTAAACACAGGTAAGAACCCAAGGTCTTATACTTGGTGAAAATATTTATTCTTTCCACATCTCACGTTGAGATTCTTTTTTATTATCGAATTCGGTGACCGTCTGAGCGATCGCCTTTAAGACGCTGGCAGTTGCACAGAATTATTTATAGGGTTCCATATTTCTATATTGAGGCATCACTTTGCGAAACTTAAATTGTTTGGCAGAAAATAAAAAGGATGATTTTTAACTACAGCAACATCAGCTGCCAGTTCTAAATCGGCATATTTCAATTTTGGCGCACCCTTTATCGCCAGATGAATATTTTCGTAATGGATTGTCTGTCGAGAATACCTTTACTTTTTCGATAGCTGCGTGGATAACGTTGATCAGCAACTTAGTGGCATCCGTGATGTGAATTACCCTGCGGATATCTGCCGGGTAGCCGAAAAATGTATTCACATTTTCCCGGTGTGCGCACCAGTTGTTGCTGATTAGCGGGGATTTTTTCATCTCGGACGTCTGCGAACGCATGCAGCGCCATCAGCGTGGCTTTTTCTGCTGACGCTGATACGCCGTTTTCAAACCGCAGGCGACGGCTTTATAGTCCTTCCATGACACGTATCTCAGACTGTTACGCACCATATGGATAGTGCAAAGCTGGATATGCGTACACTATCTATCGCCTCCTAAAGGCCTTCAGGCCATACACGCAGGCAATCAGGATATCCTAAAATCACCCGATGTTAGGCTCGGTCAGAACGCTGAGCCTGAACGATGCTCCTTCGTTTTCGACCAGCCACATTCACGGCAACGCTTTCTGGCCTTCGTTATTGATGCCCTGGGCAATGAATGCGGATTTGTCAATCATGCGGACACCGTGAGTATTCGGGAAAACGTACTGAGGCCGGCTTCGGTTTTAAGGCATTTAGCCAGTTCGGCCGCAAGGGCCCGAAGTTTTTTCTCGTCCATAATGTGCCTGTCTCCGTTGTTGGAGTAAACATATCAAAAACAGGCAGATATACAATTTAAATTACAGGATCGATTATAGCATTAAAACTTCATCACTCGTGACAAGATATATTCGGCATTCGCTTCTTCCTGATGACACCTGGAAACCAGTTTTTCAAAGAATGGCCTAATATGTTGATAAGCAATAGTTTTCTTCACTGGCCATACAGCCTGAACGCCTCTTAAAACTATTGAGAATTTCAGTCGGCTAAAACCTCTCCCTCTGCATCTGCTACACTTTCTAAACACTGGAACCATTTTCATTTGAGTTTCCTTTCGATTTACAACTAATCCTCTTCCCTGACATATACAAGAATCTCTAATAACGCCTTTTCCGCGACACTTTTCGCAAAGTATTTTTTCTTTAACAGGATTATCAAAATTAGTTATTTTTTTTACATCTTTAATTTTTATTTTTTTTACAGGGTGAGCAGATTTTGTTGAAAATACATCAATTTCTATAAATTTTTCACCTTGGCACATGTCACATTCACGCATGCTTGATGCGCTTTTGGAGTAATCTTGATAAGCAAATGTACATAATATTTTAAGTACCTCTTCAAATGCCTCTTTACTGGCTATCTCAATGTAATGATAATCTTTGCTCATTAACATCGCTTCACGATAGAGCCCTTCAATAGCACATTCTGGTGAGTTAAAATTCATCTTGGCCAGGTAAAGATCTACACCCAATTTACATGTTGAGCTGACATAGCTTAAGCCGGCTAAAACATCTTCACGTTTTAATCTGGCGACCGTAGGGGACGCAGAGAAGTCATAATTCCTTATGGATTTTGGTGAAAGGTATCGGGTAATCTGTTCAAGCTTCATCATGCGCCTCCACTTTGAGGGTTTTATTATGTGCATCAATCTTTGCTGAATACATCTCGTCACGTTTTGCAAGCAAAACACCACTTCCGTATGCGATATTTTTTATTTCTGAAAGCATAAAAATAAAATAGATGTCCTGTTGTTAAAAGTCATCGTCAATTCAGGTAAGTCTGGTATGAAAAATTAATCTGTCTTTTTATTTATTACATATTTTTTTGCTACCCCTAAAATGTGTTGGTTCTGTAAATATAATTTACCGTTGAAATTAAGTTGATTCAACATGTAATTGGCAAAACATCTAATGACTAATTATCAAGTTCAATATCAATATCAATATCAATCTTGTAGCTTATTTATTAGACGATTCTGAATTTATCCATTGTAATTTATTAACATCATAAAAAATATTTTTGGATTTGATATGTTGCTTTTTTTAACAAAACGCAGTGGATCTTTTACATGCCTAATATCTTGTCAATTAAAAAATTGTTATCAACGTCAAGCTCAGTTCATATTATGCAGCTTTTATGATAAAATTTTAGTTATTAATTCAAGATACAATAAAGCAATCGGCCATGTCACATTTAAAAACTGGATCACCGCCCTGGTATAATTTTCCAGTTTGTCAATGAAGAATGTCTTTCTGTTGTGATAACCGTTTTTTGTAAGCTCTAATAAGATTAAAGATATTTTCACTTTTCCATAAGTTGAAGATAATTCGCAATTAGGCTATAGATAATCAATAATTCCTTTCGCCTGGGTTTCTGAGTCTTAGTAGACTATCTTACTTCAGAAAATTATTTCTGCGGCGATAAATTATCAAATATAATCAACAAGGCTATTGATTTTTTCATGTTCCTTCATAAGGCGCATACTTGTCATGGCTATTTCATACTTACTATATAATTATTTTTTAATTTAAAAAATGCATGTTACTGGATAGAATTACATACGGAGAGCTGTTCTCAATGCTAGCTTAATTAATCAGCAGTTAAATAATTATTTTTGAAATATGATTAAGATTATCTTTTATTTTCAATAAAACTGCTCCCTATCTTAGGCATCTTAAGAGCAATATCGATGTTGTAACTTTTAAAAACATCGAGAATCAACACTAAGATTTTAATAAAACCGTTTGCTATCATGTCATTCATTGCAAATTAATCATATCTTTTATGCATTACTTTACATAGTAATTAACCTCTATATTATCTATCAAGAACGACGCACTAAGAGCACTTCAACTATCATGTTACTACTTTATCAGAGCGTAAATATATTGAGTTAGTTAGCGCTTTTTTTCATGACATTAAATAATGCTTTTTGTGGCGAGAGAATTCGTAATTTCATCCAGTAAATATCCGCTGGCATCAAGCCGCGCGGTCAGTAATAAAGAATGGTTTACTACCCAAGGCTTAAAAACATCGCACTGGCGCAATATTAACACTTTCTCTCCTTCTGCGGCGATAAACACTAATAGCCAAGCCCCTTCACTATCGCTGGGACAGCACAGCGCCACATGAAAGCGGCCATGCGACGGAATAAAGCGGCACAGCACGGGGAAAAAATCATCGCCATCGTTCTGAAGCTCACCTTCCATCGTCCAACCCGTGGGTGGCTTAAGGGCGCTGGTGACCATCTGAACCAGCGCCGCGCGTGCCGCTAATCCGGCGTTACGGTAAGCTGCAACTTCAGCAGCGCCCAGGGTGAACAGTTTTCTTGTCTGCTGGGTGCTACTCATGCGTCTTTCCCCGGTAACAGGATGAACATTGCTTGTAAAGTGCGTTTCGTGCGTTCATGTAGGCCGTTAAAGCCCCCATTAATGCATTTGGTCAATCCACTGACATCGTCCCGGTCTGCCAGTGAGTTGCAATCGTTTGTTTGCCAGAACCATCCAGCAGAGCAGGCGGCATTCATCTCGTTTAGAAGCAGATCTGGTTGATTCTCTAGGTCAAGTCCCAACGCCTCGCCGCAAGCACGATAATTGTTGTGAAAGGTAATCTGTTTAAGGCCCCGACCACGATATTTCCATCCGTCGCCAGGCTGACTATTACCATAGCGTCCACCATAAACCAATTCGGCAATTTCTGCCTGGCGGGCGGCTGAAAGCGGTGGTTCGCCAGGATTACGGCCTAATCGGGCACGTTGCTCTGCACTCAACCGAGGTCCAAAAATGGCTAAACCTTCAACAGAATAGTTGAAAGACTCCTGCACAAAACGGAATCCACCAGACTCGGCACCAGTTTGTGCCAAAAAATGTGCACGTCGCACCGGAGAATTAATGTCACACGCTTCCATTGCAACCATTACCGGATGATACCAACGCTCAGCCAGTAGTGGTGTCACCCCCGTAGCACGGATAAACTCATCTTTTGTCATTTCTTGTTCCTTTTATAAAAAAATCCTTTCATAGCAGCATGTCCTGCTGCTCCATTTCACTTCCAAAGCATCTTTTATCATTAATTATTGGCTCCAAATCAATAGCTACAGAGCCTGGGCAGATCAGCGTTAAGAATGTCAAACAGACACACATAGCCGGGGTTGAATAAAATTATTTTGATTATCTGGACTCGCTCGGCAGAGAGCCATTGGGCTGTATTATCAGATATGGTTATGTAAACAAAGCGCTTTCACGGACTGAAAGAGGCAAGTAATATGCCAGAGAGTCAGGTATCAGAAGGGGAGAGAATAGGTGTTATTAGCTTCAGGCCAGTTAAAACAAACCTATAGTGGAACACATAAAATCATATAATTCCGCAGATTTCAAACAATTAATAGTGCCATCGATAAGTAAATAAAACAGCTGCGTTGCATAAAGGCATTGTCAGGTAACATGCTGTCTTTTTCTATGATGCCCTGATAATGTCGCTGATCCGAAAAGCAATTAAACGTTTGCATTACCCCATCAAGGTTGTTGCGCAATGTGTTTGCTGGTACCTGGCTTGTTCACTGAGTTTGCAAAAACTGAAAAGGATGATGGCTGAGCGGAGGGTTATCGTCGACCATGCCACACGTCATCGCTGGGTTGTCGCGTCTTTGGCCCTCGCTGGATAAGGCGTTTCGCCGACATAAACGTACAGTGGGGCGTCGATGACGAATGGATGAGACCTACATAAAAAATCAAAGGTTAGTGCAAATATCTGTACCGGGCAGTGGATACAGCATGTCAGACCATCGGTTTCCTGCTGACCGCTAAACGCAATGCATGTGCAGCTCTGTGTTTCTTTCGTAAGGTTGTTCGTTACCACGGTGAGCCCGGGGTAGTAATTATCGATAAAAGCGGGGCTTGCGATGCTTAACACCGGTAGTCTGAAGAAGCAAAGAAAATGCCTGAATAGTCTGATTGAGCAGGACCACCGTGATATTAGACGCCAGATACTGCTGATGCCTGGATTCCAATCATTCCGCCAGTTGCCAACGATATTGGTAGGCATCGAGTCAGTGCTCATGATACGTAAAGGACAATTCAGCATTCCTCCGGAGCGCATCTGTCCACGGCGGATGCAATTTTATTTTCTGGCTGCCTAATAAAGCAGCAGTACAATATTTGCTGACTCTGCTCTGTCAATGCGACAGAATCGTATTTATGTATCCAAATTTTCATCCCAGAATGCATCTCCCTCTCCAGAAGTATCCGGATTGTTATCCCAGGACACATCTTCAATTTCAGGAAACCAAAACCCCATCGCCAAAATGAATCGCCACGGATAATCCAGACACTTCCGCGCCGTTGATAATACTGTTTTTCATATTCTGTCGGTGACATCTGATCGCTGGAACCATGCCGGCGCTTACTGTTATAAAACATTTCGATGTAATCAAAAATATCGCTGCGGGCTTCTTCCCGCCTTCCGTAGATCTTTTTCTTTATCCGCTCGCGTTTCAATAACTGCAAAAAGCTTTCTGCAACCGTATTATCGTGGCAGTTGCCGCGACAGCTCATGCTGCCCTCCAGGCCGTGTGATTTCAGGAACCACTGCCACTCATGGCTTGTGTACTGATTGCCCTGATCCGAATGAACCAGCACCTGTTTTTGGGGATTACGCCGCCATATAGCCATCAGCAGTGTGTTCAGGACAATGTCCTTTGTCATCCGGGATTGCATGGACCAGCTGATAATTTTGCGTGAGAACAGATCAACAACCACGGCAAGATACAGCCAGCCTTCGTGGGTCCTGACATAGGTTATATCGGTTACCCAACGCTCATCCGGAGCATCCGGATTGAACTGTCGCTGGAGCCTGTTGGGCGACACGATAATGGCCTCGCCTTTACGTGCCCGCAGACTCCGGTATCCGACCTGAGCCTTTATCCCGACACGTTTCATTAGTCGCCAGACTCTGTTCACTCCGCACTGTTTCCCGCTGTCCCGCAGATCCAGATGGATCCTGCCATAACCACAGACGCATCCCGATTCCAGCCAGAACTGTTTAATCTGTCCTGTCAGTCTCAGGTCTGCCTGATGGCGTTGTGAATGCGGCTGCTGAAGCCAGCGTAAAAGTCACTAGGATGAACATCCAGCCCCCGACAGAGCAGGCGAACAGGCCAGCAACGGGCGTTATCACGGATAAAGGCGTACCTCAGTCGGACAGCTTTGCGAAGTACGACGCGGCTTTTTTTTAATATGTCCCGTTCGTCGGTAACCCGCTTCACCTCTTTCTGGAGATGGCGGATCCCGGCCTGAGCATCTGACTGTTCTTTATGAGTGGATGAATCCGGACCGTACTTCTTTATCCAGGCGTAAAGGCTGTGGGTGGTGATATCGGGACGTGTTGCAACGCTGGAAACAGAATGACCGCGATCAACAACCTGTTTGACTGCTTCAATTTTAAACTCTTCGGGATAACGTTTACCGCTCATGGGCAGCTCTCTTTAAGCCATCTTAAATGACTCTGAGGTGTCTGTTAAACCCGTGGCAATTCAGTTATAGCTATTCCCAATCAGAGCCGTCAGCGGTTTAAGGTGTTCATCTGAATAGATTTCATCAGCTGATTCGTGGGTCATGTTTAGCGATTCTCTCTGGTATGCCAGATGCGCAGCAGGTAGATGACGGACTTCTGAATTTCATAGCGGATCTCATACTCTCCAACCATAAATCGTCTGATTTCCCGGGACTCGAACTGGAATAATTGCTCCCCAAGACGTGAATTGGTTAACAGGATGGTCGGAGCCTGTGTCAATGCCTGGACTACTCTTGCAGCAGCAGATTTGTTGGCCAGAGCCAGAAATTCATACAAACGAGCTAAATCTGACAGTGCCTTACTTGTCCATTTAATTTCCATCAACGCGGAACCGGCAATGGCTTGTCAATTCCAAGGCTGTCAGCCCATGCCTGCACGGCCTGGTGATCGATAACCTGCCCCGCATCCACATCTGCCAGCGCTTCCTGGGTCAGGCGGTCTCGTTCCTCTTCCTGGGCTAGCCATGCGGAAAGCGCCTGCTTCATGATCCAGCCTCGTGAACGTTCAAGTCGGGCTGCAATTTGATCAACCTTATTAGCTATCGGTAATGGCACATGAGCTGTCAGCACCCGGGTTAATGCCTGCGTATCGTTCTTCATTTATTTACTCCGGTTTATACTGGTTTATTTATTTTTAATAATAGTTAATCGTCATGAATCAATCAAGTGTAATGGTATATATCCTCGTCTAATAGTCCTGTTTAAGTATTCCTGTACTGAACCAGCGCACTGAGGCACTGTATAGACCATGCTGACTCGCTCTGACGGGATCTGTGCCGTTAAAGGACTTAACTTAAACAGTACCATGACCATGTTTGTTCAGGCCTACCTTAGGGCCTCCACCAGTGAACAGGATGCCCAGCGTGCCCACGACAGGTTTGCCGGTGAGCACAAAATAACCATATGTAATTAGTAGAATCCCCTAAGACTAAGGCAAAGAGCTTTAAAGCAATACCTCTATCGTACTTTAAGGCTCACGCAGAGCTAAAAGCATCAAGCAAGACCTCTCTGAATTTTAGTTCCTATATCATTGAGGCAATCAGGGAAAAGCTGGAACGCGATGGTGCAATTGGGTAAGAGTCATGGATATATGTTAAATACCCTTCAGGTGTCTTTTGGGGTTTCCCTTGAATATTCAATGTGCATCTAAAAGGGTGGATTGGCCGCTATATTTCCATACACTTTTTCTCACTTAACCCATTGCTGGTTCGCCGCCGCAGATTTTCTCTTGACGAACGATATCCCAGTGCACTACGCGGATGCCATTGGTTGTAATGCTCGAAGGCCTCCGCAAGGTGCTTTACCGCTGTTAACCCGGCAGACTGTTACCGAAGCGATGCTCTACTACACCCAGCATCACATCCTGCACGGTTTCACTGTCATTTCCAGCGGTACTGGCCGCTCTGTGCAGTGCCTCGCGATCGCAACAGTCCAGCGCAAACGTGACCCGCAGTTTTCACCGTTATCACAGCTGAACTCGAAGCCGTCAGAGCACCACCGCTGGTTACTTTCTCCAACGGCTACTTTCCTTTTATGCGCCCATTTCGAGGACGGTATTGCCAGTTTACGCTTAAGCAAGGGGGCTGACGCTCAGCGAAACGAAAACTCACGTTAAGCAATGATTTCTGCCTCTGACGTCTCTTTTAATGGTCTCAGATTTTCTTGGGTCACGAGTTCTGCTAGCGTGAAGGAATAATGGCCTGGCATATTGATATGTCCGTGGCAAAGTGGGGAGAGGCGTGCGAAATATTCATCATTCGGTGTTTTACCCTGCGTCCGGAGATGATCCAGGGTTGCCTGCATATAAATAGCATACGGCAATTAAAAATAAATACGAAAGTCTTGGTGAAAACGTTCAGAATGAAGTGATGACAGCAAAAGAGGGTATTATTTCACTTGAGTATGTTTACCGCATCAAGTCGGTTGAGGAAATAAAATTGCTGGCAAAAAATATTATCTGATTGAATTAGATTATATACACAAAAATGATATGATTTTGCAGGTGAGCTTTGATGCTCCAGATTTTAAACCGCAGATGAATGACGCGATTGATTAAGAATCAGCTATCGCCACTGGTTTTCCATGCAGATCACATACGACTTGCACAAGGCGCGCGAAATTACTGACGTTTCTGTGTACATCTGCATTCGGGTGTTATTGTCGCATCTGCGTACGACAGCGATACAGGTCATGCTCCTTGCGACTAGTCCCTACATAAACCGCGAAGGTTCTGGCACCTGCGCAGTCATTATAGCCAGAACCCGCAGCGTTAACTCCACTTTTATCAATGATCACCTGCCAGCCTTAATGCGCTCTAGCAGTGATCAACGCTTTAGCATAATGACCGTTTTAGCCTGGTTTTTAAATAAGATTGAACTGCTGCCGATTGACCACTAGCGTGATTTAAGGCGCGCTAAAAGCATTAACTAAGTCGAACCACTACCCAGCCAGCAGTTACGCGCCGACACCGAAAAGCCTGCCCGGCATTGCTAATATGCCTGATTATCACAATACGTTAAGCCTAATGTGGATCCCTTACGCTATGTACCCGATAAACTTTTTGCTCAAGTGAAAACATTAACCGTAGCTTTCCTCTTCCTCTATAACCTGAAGTGCCAGTAATATCGGCCGAGAAGAGTCCATCTCGGTGGCGATGCCAGTTGACAGCGGCGTATCGCCCTTCCCGCACACGTTCTACGACTCTCCTGGCTTGTTGAATTCCGTCCTCCCCTAGCGCCTTATTTGCCTCCTGCGTATTCAGCCAGGTATCATTGACCTCCAGGGTGGATTGTACAGAACCTGCCGAGTGAGAAGTGGAGGTTTCTTCAACTGCACTATCCAGCCGATTTGTTCTTGATCTGCCTGCCAAACGCATCGCTGAACTAACACCTTCTGCGTATTCTGCCTGAAAATTTATTTCACCAAATGCTGCGGGAGAAGCCGGCTCCGGATTTCTGATTGCCGGAATTTCTTGTACATAACCTCGTAACCGGCGTAAAGACTGCACGGGATTGCGCATGTTCATTAAAAAATTCGTAGCTTGATTCTCCTCAGAGAGTGGGCCGGCATAAGCGATAAAGCCACCACTATTATTTTTTCGAAATTGATAGAAAATACCTTCCTCGTGAAAATCATGAGCCACCTTTATCACTTTGTCAGCCCATTTCATTGCTTGCTCTGCTGGAAGGCCTCCTTTACGGGCTTGAATATAGGCACCCTGTGCGGCAGTGATCATTAATCGTTGCTTTTTGGTCAAATGGTTTTTATGACGAAATGAATGAAAATAGGCAAACGCGGCTATGATACCCAGAGACACACCGACAACGAATAGCATTGTGTCAATGAAATCTTCTCCTGTCGCCATGCCTATGCCCCCTACCGCAGTTGCCGCTAACGATACGATACCAGCGCCAGCTAAGATCAACGAAGGCTTTTGCCCATCACTATCATCGTAACTTAAAGGTGCGTTTTTACAAAAACGAAACAGATTGAGTCCGTCGATAAGGCGACCAGGGTCACTAGAGAGCCAGCGGCCGCATTCGGGCTGATAATACCGATAGCCATAATAATATAGGCCGGTGGCATCCTGCTCTTTGCCAGCATGGCGGCGCGTGCGGTCTGTGACCTCCGTCCGCTCCTCCAGCGATCCGGCGCTACCGCCATAAGGGTAATACTCCTCCCAGGCGGTTACACGCCCACATTCGTCCATTTCTCCACCCGAACCGCCATGTAGATCGCCAAAAGCGTAGCGCAAATGTACTTCGCCGGTCAGACAATTTTTTGCCAGACGTACTCCGCCAGCCTCCGAAATAACCACGTCCAGCAACTTGTGGCCACCTGGCCCGTACCGCCGCCGTGTTTCGCAGCCCGCTGCATAGGTGGTCAGTAGAGTTAGTGTGCCGCCAGCGGCTTGTGTGGTACGCAGCTTATATACGCGTGTTCCCTTATTAGCGTAACGATATGCCTCTGTATCGTTATCCATGCCATCATGCTTTCTCTGTACCGAACTCAACAAAGCAAGCTGGCCGTCAGGATGCCATACCAACGAGTGGCCATCGTTGAGGTGTCGCTGCAGGCCGCCTGGAAAATAAGCGTCATGTGGATCTGCCTGCATCGGTACCTTTTCCATTATGCCGCGATTGCTGTTTTCCGCTATGCGGGTACGTCGCGTCCAGCGCTGCACTGCGCCGATATGGGCAGTTTCTAACAGGTTATCCCCGTCATCATAAGCGTAACGCTGAGTGTAAAACGACCATCGGCCACCAGCACTCGTGTCTGCCTGCTCAGCAGGAAAAGGTCCATTCCGGCGGGATGCTGGCAGACGCTCACGGCCACTGGCCGAGGAGAGGCGATACAAGGTGTCGTATACATACGTCCTCTCACCGATATGAAGTGGATTGCCGACCGGATCATACGCATAGCGCAGGTCAGTGATGGATAGCGCGCCCAGCAGATGTTCCGCACTACGCCTTACACGGTAGCGATTAAGGCGCAGGGTCTGCGGATCATAACTGTATTCCTCAGTGATGCCATTGCCGGTAGTCTGCGCCAGCACGCGACCATCAGCTATGCGTAAGATATCGCGCAGAGTGATTGCCTGATGCTGTACACCGTCAGTAATCCAGCACAGGCGAGTCTCGTGTAACTTGCCACAAACATCGTAGTAATTGAGTGTGGTGACATTGGCACTGGAGGTCAGCGTCAGCGTGGCGCCAGTCGCGTCGTAATGGGTACTGACATGCAGAGTTGACTCAAGCCGGTTGGAAAGATCATGGTGCCAGTCGGCCAGTGGCGCATCGGGCGGCAGCAGTTGTTGAGCGGTAAGACGCGTCTGGCCGCGGAGGTTGCGGGAAAGGGTATCGGTAAGCCCGGTGTTATCGCAATGGCGGACCACGGTACCGATAAGATTACGATCGCGCAGATGGGGGCTGTCGGGATCGCCCCATGTAAACCGTTCGCGAACGCGAGGTTCGTGGTTCAGAGCAGTTTCAATGACGGCAATCGCGCGTCCGGCAAATTCGGACGGTTCAAAGATGAAGGAAGAGCGAGTACCCTGGGGATTACATGCCCACAGCGGTCGACCTGCCGCGTCAGTGAGAGAAAAATTACTATCAGAATCAGCAGAATGCAACATCACATCTCGTCCAATTAGGTCGGTAACGGTGACGGCATCGGGGAGGAGGTGTCCGTCAGGAGTCCGTAGAGGGCGGTCGCCAAAGCATCGAATTGCACGAGCAGGTAGGCTTAACAGGTTGCGAGTGATGAGGATACGGGCAACCGCACCTGGCAGGCGCAGAACGCGCAGAACACGTGCAGTATGGCCGAAGCTGGCGATAATGGTAACGTTGGGTGTATTGGCGTTAAGAGCGGGATTAAAAGCAGTCATGGTGACATATCCATATAGGGAATAAGGTAAAACAGCACGTAAAAAAAACCCGGTATGTGAAGACATACCGGGGCAGGATAGGTAAAGAATAAGCACAATTTCCCGGCAAGAGCAAGAGTTACAGAACGGCTAATTCACGGCCAGGAAGTATCAGTTATATCGTAATGCCGTCAGCAATAATATAGTGACCATCATAGCGGTTAAATTTTAATAGGGATATTAAGCTGCTCTCTCTAAGAGGGAAAGTAGAAGTCTAAGTGTATTCGCTCAGACCTAATTTAACAGTTATCTGTAGTAACCTGCATTTGAAAACCGCTCATTTTTAGACTATTTTAGCTGCAATTAGCAATGGTCTTAGCCCACAATACCTGCAAATTGGGCCGAGTCTTTAGCGTTTTTCCAGAACAATCACTCTGATTAATTCGGCGTCAGACCTCGATTATATTGATGAAGTCTGAGCTGGCTGTAATATCCCATGATGTAATTTGTTATCGCCATACTGGCTTCGCTAAAATTTACGTACCCATTATCCGGTACCCGCTCTGGTTTCAGGCTTCTGAAGAACCGCTCCATTGGGCTGTTATCCCAGTAATTTCCCCGACGACACAGGCTTTGCTTTATCTGATATATCCATAGCAACTGTCTGAAATTACTGCTGGTATAGTGACTGCCTTAATCCTGGTTAAACAGTAATCGCGGCAGCCGTTATTTTCGCAATAAACTTCACGAACAAGGCTCAGTAATCTACCTTCCTGGCGTCAGGCTTCCCGGGCTGCCGCCAGTATTTATAACTGCTGCGATGAATCCCAAATACGTCGTACACAACGGCAACGAAAAAAGACGCCCTGAGTTTCTTAACCAATGAGATATCTCTTTCCATTTCAACGCGTTGAATTCTTTTGTTCAAATCACGTATCTCAAACTGCTCAGGTATTTTGTGAACCGTATAATCAACACGCTTAAACAGTATTATCCTCAGCCCAGGAGTGGTTCTCACATCGGGGTAGCTTACTGTTGTGTAAACTGATTATACGATAGCCCAGTCTGCAACAAATGAGTGTCATAGAGGCTAATGCTTTGATGGCAACAGCACTGTCTTCACCAGTCTGCAATCCGGACTCTTGCCTTCAAATGGATAAGGATCATTTGCCGCTGCTTGAAGACGAGAACCCAATACGATGAAGCGAAGTATTTGCTGGCTCTCAAAGCGCGACACTCGCCCTTACTGAAGCCATAAAAAGTTTATCGAATGTCTCAGGGCGCAAAGCGGACTTTATATCCGAGCAAAGTGGCTGACGTGTAATGCTAATTTACTCTGCCTCCGGGTTTTGATTCAACGCAGCTAAGTATTGTTATACACGAATTGTTGATAGACAAAGTGTACTAAAAGTCTATATTAGACAATAAATACATATGGAAACTGTCACTATGTCACAGCTACTCAAACTTTTTACCGCAAGCCAAGAAGCGCATAACGCACTTCGCCTGCAGGTCAGAAAAACGCCGCTCGACCGCAGTCACATGCTTTCGATGCTGTACGAGTGCGAACTTTTTCTTAAAAGTGAACATCTGCAACACACCGGATCGTTTAAATTCCGCGGCGCGAGCAACAAGATCCGCCTGCTGACCCCGGAACAAAAAGCGCAGGGGGTGATCACCGCTTCTTCAGGTAATCACGGGCAAGGTATGGCGCTGGCGGGAGCTACAGCAGGTGTTCCGGTTACCGTTTTTGTATCAGCCACGGCTTCGCCTTTGAAGCTGGATGCTATTCGATCATATGGCGCAACGGTGAATATGATTGAAAAGGACGCACTCAGTGTTGAACTGGAGGCGGCAGAAACGGCGGCCCGTGAAGGGATCACCTTTGTTTCACCATACAACGATGAAGACGTGATCGCCGGGCAAGGCACTATAGCGTTTGAAATGCTTGAAACAGAAAAAAATCTGGATGCTATTTTTGTCGCAGTGGGCGGTGGTGGTTTGATTTCAGGCATCGGTGCGGTGATGAAAAATCTGTCACCGAAAACCCACATTATTGCCTGTTGGCCTAAAGCATCCGTGGCGATGTACGCCTCGCTTCAGGCTGGCGAAATTGTTGAACCGGAAGAGCAGGACACGCTATCTGACGGCACGGCGGGTGGACTTGAACCTGGCACAATGACTTTTTCTATTTGCCAGGCCGTTATTAATGACTGTGTGCTGGTCAGTGAAGAGGAAATAAAAGCAGCCATGAAAACGCTGGCCCGTTATGAACGCTGGATGGTAGAAGGCGCGGCTGGGGTAGCGATGGCTGCCTTTATGCAACAGGCAGACCGGTGGCGTGGCAAGCGTGTTGCAGTGGTACTGTGTGGCAAAAATATTACTTTGGAAAAATTCACCGGTGCGGTGAAATGAAAGTAATCGGCCTTGAAGAAATCAAAACGTTATTTAACCAAAATGATGCGCTTACCAGAATAAAAGCGGGTTTTGAAGCGTTTTCCGCAGGGCGGGTGCAGCTTCCACCTGCACAGCAGTTTGCCTTTGCACAAGCCGAAGGCGACTGCTGTATCAAATCAGCCTGGATTGAAGGAAGCGGAAATTTTTGTGTAAAAATCTCGACCGGTTTTTATAACAATCCTTCTCACGGGCTGCCAAGTAACGACGGACTCAATATGGTTTTCTCGGCACAAACGGGACAGCCCTTGGTACTTCTTGACGACCATGGTTGGTTAACTGGCGTACGTACCGCACTGGCAGGGCGCATTGCCGCGGAGATGCTGCTTCCTGATCGTGTTGAGCAGATTGCTATTTTTGGCACTGGATTACAGGCGGAGCTTCAACTGCGCCAGCTTCTGGAGCTGACTCTATGCCGTGAAGTGATTGTCTGGGGGCGTAGTGATGCATCGCTTGCGCGATTTCGCAAGCAGCTTTCTGATACCGATATTAAGCTGGTTACAACGATGCGCGAACAGCAAGCCGCAAGCGACGCTTCGGTTATCGTCACCGCCACGCCATCAACCGAACCACTGGTGCTTGCCGGGTGGGTACAACCGGGAACACATATCACCGCCGTGGGTGCAGATGGCTCAGGTAAGCAAGAGCTCGACGCAAAGCTGGTGGCAAAAGCCGATTGTATTGTGGCTGATTCTCTTGAGCAGTGCAGTGCATATGGCGAAATAAGCCATTTACCAGTTGATAATTGCGAAAATGCGAAGGTCATTGAGCTGGGTAGTTTACTGTCGGATCGCTCGCAGTATGTCCGTAATGAGGCTGATATTACCATTGCCGACCTGACCGGGCTAGGCGTGCAGGATGCACAGATTTCAGCCAGCATACTGGCGCAACTAAAAGCGTAAAAAAAGCCCCGGACGAACTTCCGGGGCCTTAAGTCACATCAGAAGTTTAGTAGCAGCTTCCCTTTCTTCCTGTCTGCGACTCTTTACCCGCAATCAACGCAACCCGTTGCCCGCATCTGACCCTTGCTGTCAAAGGCTGAACCAATATCCTGCCGTCAATTGGACTACAAACAGGTACTCGTTCCCCACGAGTTTCGCCATCGAGGCTGACGATCTCTCCTGGATATTCACATTTTTTATCCCAGTCACCCAACTGTTTTTTCCAGAGAACCAAACCGTTTGCCGGCGACGGTAAATGTACCGTTCCTTCCAACGGAAAGGTATCAACCCTGTCGCAGGGAAGCGGTGGTACGACGGGGATTTCAATGCTGAGAAAGTCCTCAGCTCGCAGATGGCTGGCATCGGCTGCGGCGAGCTCATCTCTGACATCAGCCTGGCCGCGCAACTCGACAGAAACCGAGAAAGGAATACGTTAAGCAGGAACAAGGCCTTTATCCACCAGCCACTGCCATCCCGTGGTACAGGCTTCGTCAAACGCACCCCCCTGCAAAACTCTCCAGAAGTACAACCTCAATACCCAATGCTACGGCGAGATTGCCTGCTCGCTCACGGTATCGCTCGTTAGTATAAAAAATGCAGGATTGTAGCCGTGTCGCAATGAAGATCCAGAATCACATCATGCTTTACCGCCTCTCGGAGTAGCGCTCTTTTACCCGCGCTGACTACATCCTCATTCATGGGCATTAGCAGGTTATCAAGCTTGAGCTCAGGAGATTGTTCCGCCCGATCCAGGCTGGAATGGAGCGCTTCGAGCGCCTGTGCAAGATCTGGAAAGTTACGATTAAAGTTCTCACCATTGGCAAGATTGAAACGACCCGTCCGGAACCTCAGCACTTTCTGCATCATTGGCAAATGGGTATTAGCGTAATTATGCCGTTGATCCCGCAGGCACGAGCAATGATTTCGAGCTCCTTCAGCAAATGCTGGATAATCAGCATGCCGGGATGTTCGTCTGCATGCAGTCCTGTCTGAATATAGACGCTACGCGGGTTTCATACAAGGCCATCACGAGATCGATGTCGAACCCAATCACTTTACCGTCCGATGATTTGGACTCAAAAGGTGCATATCCCGGTTCAGTGCCGATGTGGATGGTTAAAGGCAGGCTTGCCGACACCGCTGAAAAGCTGACGAACAGGGCTGCAGATAACGTTAAGATTAACTTCAAGGCGATAGTTACTTCCAGTGTCGTGAGTGTGAGTGACGAAGCCAGGCAAGCGGGAATTTTTGTCTGCGTACTGTTATTATGTAGATATATAATCCATATTGTACATTTTGTATATACGCATCCTTTGAAATTAACAATGTGAAATATATTCATATAAGGAATATTTAATTAAATATATGAGCAATTCCTTGATGAATTACAAACCATATAAAAAAGTTCTGACTGTCTAATGGTCAAAGAAATAGATTTTTTGTCTCGAAAGTGTGTAGCAAGGGACAGCGAGTAGGGTTCTGCGTTACAGTCAGGTCAGAAGACTAAGGAGAGCCATAGATTGGACGTACAAAAGAGTAGAAAAGATGAACAGCTCACTACATTAAAATCAGTCGCTGACGGTATTGCCGCGCTATTTTACCCGGTAGTGGAAGTCGCTATACACAGCGTTAAAAGCGGAAAAATTGCCTATCTAGCCAATAATATTTCCAAACGGAGCATCGGGGATGATGCTGGGCTGGAAGAACTTTCGCTTCATGACCTTGAAAGCATGACCGGTCCTTATGAAAAGCTGAACTGGGATGGTAGGAAGATGCGTTCAGTGAGTATCCGGGCAAACATGGAAGGTGAAGCCGAATATATTTTTTGCATCAATTTCAGCACGACACTGCTTGATGATGCGAAAAATTCGCTGGAAATGTTCCTGTCTGTTAACCGTCTGCAGCCACAGCCAGTCCAGCTTTTTAAACATGACTGGCAGGAAAAAATTAATACTTTTCTCCATCAGTGGCTTAAAGAGAACAATACTTCATTTTCAACTCTGTCTCGCCATCAGAAAAGAGAACTGGTGAAAGAACTCTATCGCCAGGGAGCATTCACTGTCAGAAACTCTGCTGACTACATTGCCAATGTTCTTTCTATGGGACGAGCCACTGTTTACAAGCACCTCAAGGAAATCAAAGATTGAAAATGCCCTTTGATATTCAGATGGAAATAAAATCAGCGCACGATCTTCATTAACCATTACTGAACAAGTGAATGCTACCCATTAATTAATCCAGTTCGATGTAATCAATCTCCGCTTTTGGCACAGAGCAGACAAGCAAGTGCATAACATCCGCTCACAGCGAAAAGCGTACAGGTTTGATGGCCTTCCCTGCACATTGAACGTGCCCGGCAAGTGAATTGTGCGAGGTAAGGCCCCAGATGAATGATTGATTATTATCGGAAGTATATTAACCGTCTGAAACCATTATGAAATATTTTAGCTTCAATGGCAGGCATAAATATTACGAGGTAATATCAACAGCAGCTTTGGAATGGGTGCCTGCGCGAAAATTTTCCTGTGGAAAAGGTGGTTTTCAGGCGCAATATGCACAATGTATTTAAGCATTTTGAATCGCCACGGGTTTAACAGACATCTCCGGATCATTTAAGATGACTTAAAAGAGAGGTACCCATGAGCGGTAAACGTTATCCCGAGGAGTTCAAAATTAAAGCGGTCAAACAGGTTATCGATCGCGGCCATTCTATCACAAGCGTTGCCACCCGTCTTGATATTACCACGCACAGCCTCTATACCAGGGTAAAAAAGTATGGCCCTGATTCATTAGCTACTAAAACGCAGGCCGATGTCCAGTCTGAGATCCGACGACCTCAGAAAAAACCGAAGTAGGTTGCTGAAGAGAGAGACATACTAAAAAAGCCGCGGCGTACTTCGCAAAACTGTCCAACTGAGGTACGCCTTTATCTGTGACAACAGCAAATGCTGGCCTGTGCGTCTGCTCTGCCGGGTTCTGAATGTTCATCCAAGTGGATTTTATTTCTGGCTTCAGGAGCCACACTCACAACGTCACAAGGTAGCCTTATTATACAGGCGACTAATGCAACTTTTTTGACTTTTCCTGATTTTACAAGTCGGCTATAGAATTTTTTTATAGCTGAATTGTATCCGGTTGCAACGACCGTAGCCATGATATCAAAAGGATGAAGGATCTGGAGGACGAAAACCGATTACTTAAACAGATGTCAGCCGATCTCAGCCTTGAATTTCGAACTCTGAGAAGCGTTATCGAAAAAAAGCTTTAAAGCCAGCGATAAAGCGGGAACTGGTCAGCTATGTGACGGCACAATTTGCCATAAGCATCTACAAAGCATGCATGACATTATAGCTGAGCAGGACGGTGTATTTTTATCAGCCCGATACCCTGCGTGATGAACTGGTGATACTCGCGTTGACAGAACTGGCAGAACGTTATGGGGTCCGCCTGGAAAACGGAAAATATCCTACGCTAAAACTGTATTTTGTACAGGCTACTATTCACTGAACGTAATGTACGGTCTTTATCCTGTCCCAGATTGAGGCTTGTTCGCCTCAGATATTACCTTTTCGATTTGTTAAACTCAGTCACCACCACGTTATCCGCATGTAAATTGGGAACGTGTCAACACTATTCGGATAGAATCACAGTCAGAAGATAAGCTCCATAAGTTTATCAATTACTGTGTAAACCGTTTCAGGATTAGGTTTGTCAAGAGCACTCAGAGCAAGTCCCTGTTCAAAGGTAATGATGAAACAGGCGAACTCGGTTGGCGTAAGAGTGCCGGTTAATTCTCCCCTATTTCTGGCTTTTTCAGCTTCAGTTTCCAGCCATAGACGAAATCCCATTCGCTCATCGCGAAGATGTCTGGCCAACTCTTTTTCATCATTATCAAATGCCAATGCTGAAAAAGTCATCATGCAGCCCGGCGGTTTATCTGCATGGCTGAACAGCGTAAATGCCGTTCGCAGAAAATTGCGGATACGCTGCCTAAAGCCACTCTTTGAGTCGTTCAATATGTTTTCAAGCTCACATAGCCAAGTTTCTTTATAGAAAGCCAATGCGGCAGCATACATGCCTTCTTTGTTACCAAAAGAGAGATAGAGAGAGGCTGGTTTGAGGCCTGTCGCCTGAGATAAATCAGCGATTCCTGTCGAGGCATAGCCCTTCCGGGCAAAAACCATAAACATCAACTCTGCCTGTTTTTTATCTGAAAGTAATTTTGGTCTTCCAATTTTCTTCTTATTTATCATTAAATTAAACTAAATTTTCAAATTTTATTAGGTGATCAGTATAACAGTTTTGTAGCGAACTATAAAAAACTATTTGTGCATCAGGTTTCAATAAGTTATATTTTTTATCGAACACTAAAAAAAGAAACGGAGAATTATCATGAAAAAAATTATTGTCGCAGCCATTTTAGCTCTGAGCCCTCTGGCATTTGGCGCACACGCAGCCACAGAGATTAATCACAACTTCAAAGGAGAATTGGAAAAAATTGGCAGTGTGAGCGTCTCAGGGGGCACCCTGGATGAATTGACACAGAAGTTAGCCCACAAAGCTGAGCGCGCGGAAGCTGAATTTTTTAGAATCACCTCTGCGAATACTGATGAGCGGGGATATGCCACCGCAACTCTTTATATCAGCCGCGAATCGCAGTCCTGAAAACATCATGTCTAAAACGCCTGTCAATCAGATATTTGATTTTTTATTGATATAAAAATCCAAAAGGTCACATATGAAAAAATATTTGAAAATAGCATTAGTTGCATCGCATCTTAGTCTGGCTGGAATAGGTTTTGCAGCAGGGATCTACATATTGCCCGTGCTCACGGCAGAAAAAAACTCAGGAGTAGATGAAATAAAATCAGTCAAACAGAATGCGCGCTACTTTGGAAAGTTTGAGAAAAATCAGGTCGGTAGTAATGCAGTGCACTGGGCTGAAGGTAATTTATATATCAACGATCGGGAAATCGCGTTTGAGGGTTCTGTTGCACCGGGTCCTGACTACAAAATTTATCTCACCAAAACGCAAGCGAATACAAAAGATGAATTTATGAATATCAAAGAAGAATCTTTGTATATTGGGGATCTTAAAAATTTCGGGAACTTCATTAAACAACTGCCTAATGGGGTCGAAATCAGTGATTATGCGGCCGTACAAATATGGTGCGAACGTTTTGAACAGTTTATTAGCTCAGCGTCAATCAGTGAAATAGGAAAGCTTTGAAGATGATTGAGAAAACCTCTAATGACGAGCATTGAGAGATATTATCATGAAATTACTGCTTATTCATAAATTTGGCTACATAAGTAATATTGACATCATCAGAATTGGATTGATTTTACTTGTTGTTATTTCTGGTAACTACAAATGGTTTTCGCCTGAAATGATGTACGTATATGAATTAACAGTAAATAGTTGGCTGTCCTTTCTTCCTGACCTGTTGGGGAAAACAGGAGTCAGCTATTTTCTGGCTGTATTTCAAGCCTTAACGGGAGTGGTTTTGCTTGCAGGGTTTGTCTTTCCCTTAGCTGGCGTTACAGGCACTTTTTTAGTCATACTAAGCTCTGCAACCATGTTAAGTATCATTGGATACGGCTATAACTCAGAATCGTTAAGCCTGGTAATTAAGGAGGTTATGATATTGAGCTCAGGGTTAATTACTTTAATTAATGACCTCGCCATTTTGAAAATTGATAATCAACATTCAGCACATGTAGGCCGATGACTGTCTTGATAGTATCTCGCAAAAAATTAATGTGAAGAAGAAAATGCTTTATCATCATAACAGAACCATGGCCAGGATATATCAGCAGCCCAAGATACACCATCAGACGAAGTTCGGTATAAATGGATAATTCGGTATGGAGAAAATCAATGAACTTAGTAAAGCTTTTACCCCTTTCCTCAATCATGCTCCTTTCCTGTGTGACTTATGATAATGACGGTTAAAGAATGGAAAGCTCTGGCTCGGTATACCTTCAGCCCATCTATTCAGTTAACGAAAACGGAAAATTTGTAAGAGAGCGTCGTATGGAGCGGATACGCATAAAGGGATGCTCAGATTATACATCTGACTGTCGCTGAAATCCGTGGCTATTCAGTGTGTAGTGGTCAACTAAAACTGGCCACCTATTTAGAGCTTTTCCAGTATCGGTTTTCCGATTCGTTGGGAGATAACCCACCGTTATAGTCATGCGGCCTTAGCGAGCTGTAATAACCAACGATATAGTCTGTAATCGCATGAGCAGCTTCGCTAAAGTTTATATAACCCGTCACTGGCACCCACTCGTTTTTTAAACTTCTGAAGAAGCGTTTCATTGGGCTGTTGTCCCAACAGTTTCCACGTCGGCTCATACTCTGCCCGATCCGGCAACGCTATAATAGCTGACGGAACTGCCTGCTTGTATAGTGGCTACCCTGGTCACTGTGGAACATCACTCCGGCTGGTTTACCGCGAGCTTCCCACGCCATTTCCAGCGCTTTGATGGTTAGCCTGCTGTCCGGCGAGAATGACATTGCCCAGCCCACCGGTTTTCTCGCGAACAGGTCGGAAACAACGGCGAGATATGCCCAGCGTGTTCCGGTCCAGATATAAGTCACGTCGCCGCACCACACCTGATTAGGCGCCGTCACTGCAAACTGCCGTTCAGGGTGGTCAGGGACAGTAATATGTTCATGGCCACCACGTTTATAACGGTGGGTCGGCTGCTGACAACTCACCGGCCCCGGTTCTTTCATGAGCCTGCCGGCCAGCCAGCGCCCCATCCTGAAGCCTCTCATGGTTGCCATAGTCGCGATACTTCCTGCGCCAGCAGAGCCATAGCTGATGTTATGCAGTTCCAGAACCTGACTACGTAACATAGCTCGCCTGCCGCCGGGCTTTTCGGGGCTTTTATCCCGGTATTTGTAGCTGCTGCGATGGACCCCAAACACGTGGCAGAGTGTGACCACAGGATACTGCGCTCTGAGTTTCCCGATTAACGAGAACTGTTCAGGGAGTCTGACATCTGGAGCGCGGTAGCCTTTTTTAATATGTCGTTTTCCATTTCAGTGCGTTGTGGCTTTTTCTTTAACTCACGTATTTCAATTTGTTCCGGAGTAATTGGGGAGGCTTTTGGCGTATTTCCCAGGCGTTCATCCCGCAACTGCTTTAGCCATCGCGTCATGGTAGAAAGGCCCTCATCCATAGCACTGGCCGCAGCTGCAACGGTGTAGTTCTGCTCAAGGACCCGTTGAGCGGATTCGCGTTTAAACTCTGCGCTGAAATTTCTTTTTTTCATTGAGGCACCTGCCATGTTCTGAGGTGAGCATATCACCTCTGTTAAGGTGGCAAAATCCAGTAAACCACTACAGTACATCAGAGATGAAACCTATTCAGCTGCGCTGGACGAGTTGGTTAATGCGCAGAAAAAACGGCCTCTGGCAGCATTCTGGGGCGATGGATCAACGTCATCGTCTGACGGACAGAACTTTCGGGTGAGCAGTCACGGGCGTTATGCGGGTCAGGTCAATCTGAAATACGGTCAGGAGACTGGCGTGCAGATTTATACGCATATTTCGGACCAATACAGCCCGTTTTACACCAAAGTCATCAGCCGCGTGAGGGACTCAACACACGTGCTTGATGGCTTGCTGTACCACGAAACCAATCTGGAAATTACAGAGCATTACGCCGATACCGCAGGCTTCACTGAGCACGTTTTCGCGCTAATGCATCTGCTCGGATTCGCATTTGCGCCAAGGTTCCGGGATCTTCATGACAAGCGGCTGTTTATTCATGGAAAAGCTGAGTTGTATCCAAGGCTTCAGTCAATCATCCCCACAACCAGCCTGAATCTTAAAGAAATTGAAACCCACTGGCATGAGGTGCTGCGCCTGGCAAGTTCTATAAAGCAGGGAACCGTAACGGCATCACTGATGATGAGAAAGCTGGCCAGCTATCCGAAACAGAATGGTCTGGCAAAGGCTCTGAGGGAGATCGGGCGTATCGAAAGGTCACTGTTTATGCTGGACTGGTTCCGGGATCCTTCCCTGCGGCGACGCGTACAGGCGGGGTTGAATAAAGGTGAGGCCCGCAATGCACTTGCGCGAGCAGTCTTTATGCACCGGCTGGGAGAAATCAGGGACAGAAAGCCGGAAAATCAGAGCTATCGCGCCAGTGGACTGACGCTTCTGACGGCTGCGATCTCGCTGTGGAATACTGTATATATGGAAAGGGCGATCGATGCCCTGAAGCGTAGAGGGCTGAAGATCAACGAACAACTGTTGTCGCATTTGTCGCCGTTAGGCTGGGAGCACATCAATCTGACAGGCGATTATATCTGGAAAAGCAACCGGATACCGGCTTCCGGTAAGTTTCGTCGGCTGAGACCCGCTAAAGTAGAAAGGTCAAAAAACAACCTTAACGTACAATAATTTTCGATATCCAAACTGACCCCTATAAGAAGCTAGAGATAATTCTATGTGACAACGTCACTTATTGTGGTTGAATCTGATTGTAGTTTAGAGTTGGTATTGTCAATTTAGCTCCACGCCCGTTTATGAACAGAGCAGATACATTGTCAGTAAATTATTAACAATTGGTCAAGAGTCATTCGAAAATAACCGTATTGCGCTATGTGAATTCTGAGCGATCAACAGGGGTCCAGGTCGCCAGATTTCACGTAGCGCAACCATAAGACATGCGTCGTTTTGGGCCAGACATGTGAGCTTCTGAACCGGATTCCACAGTTAAGCCCACTTTAAGGCAGCAAGAGTGTCGATCTTGAGCATAACTTTATATAACACTAATTATATAAAGTAGAGCAATATTCAAAGAGTCATAATAAGCCCGCGAATACGGGCTTTATTTAGGGACCATCTTAAGAATTCACGTGAGTTTCCACAGATGCAATGCGGGATATTGGATATCCAGTTGCCGATGCAAGGGCAGCAACACGCTTAAAAGACGGATTACCTTTAGGAGAAAGAGACTTGTAAAGCGATTCCCGTGACATGCCTGCCCGTTTAGCAACATTGGTCATTCCACCTGTTGCTTCAATAACATGGCGAAGAGCGAGCATAAACGCCTCGTAACCACCTTCTTCATCAATTTCAATAAAGGCCTGGTGGAGATAGACTGGTGCAAACGAAGGATCATCTTTAAGAAGTTGAACCATTGCGTCGTCATGAAGCACTGATTTGGCCATAACAATTACCTCCTATTTCCTGCTTTTATAATCGTTGAGATATTTAATCGCTTGATCAATATCGGCATCTTGCTTTTTCTTGTCACCGCCCAGTAAAACCAGACTTACTGACCCATCAGAGGGGTCGGTTAGGTCACTGAAATACACTCTGTAACCTGGTCCCTGATCAATCCTCAGCTCCGAGACGCTATCCCTGCAGGGCTTGCAATCGCCGTAATTACCTGTGGTCATTCTGGCAATGCGAGTTGCAATTTTGGCCTTTGCAATAGGGTCTTTCACAGCACGTAAGAATTCATCAAAAGGGTCACGGCCATCAGCAGTAGTGTAATGCTTAACTTTAGCTATGATTGTATCCTACAGTCAACGATAAGATAACTCACTGTACCTTTTGGGATACAAATTACAAGCCTTTCGGCCTAAAAACTTAAGAAAAAAAAGAGTTATTTATGTCTTAACAATTTGATAAATATTTAAAAATTAGTCAGAAGCTTGCGAAGCCATGAGCATCAAGCACTCGCGCAACAGCAGCAGCTTTAGGATCTTCCTGTAGTAACCAAATGACACACAGTTCTTGTTCAGGGTTTGATACTTGATGTAAGTTCCTTGGTAACTCACATTGCCCAAAAGGGCATTCAAACGCAGTCATGGCCCTAAAAAACTTCCAAAAACCTCTCGCTTTGGCACCAAATATAAATGCCATTGCTGACGTAACTGGAGAACGCTAAGTATGTCCACGCTATATCTGTGACCTGCTCCCCGTTGATTAATACACCCCGATGTCAGTAATGTCTTCATGTGTCACATGAGGACATCTCCATGAAGAAGCGATTTTCCGACGAACAGATCATCAGTATTCTCCGCGAGGCCGAAGCCGGGGTTTCAGCCCGGGAACTCTGCCGTAAGCATGCTATTTCTGACGCTACTTTCTACACCTGGCGCAAGCAGT
>Ga0308167_1000532_pt1 | contig 63803 bp, 54 predicted proteins | sample PhyCR1_2_FD_202138 | JGI IMG/M metagenome (GOLD analysis project Ga0308167, IMG submission 202138) | Phyllosphere microbial communities from UC Gill Tract Community Farm, Albany, California, United States - DLSLRC.R1 | ecosystem: Host-associated > Plants > Phyllosphere > Unclassified | place... | reverse complement strand
CGATCCTGTGCCACCCCTGGGTGCTGAAGGAAATGAAGGCCGCGCAGGATCCGGACACCCGTGCCGGCCTGCAGGAATTCGACCGCAGCCTGTTCGGCCACATCCGCTACGGCATCTCCAACGCCGTGCGTTCGTTCTGGTTCGGGCTCACCGGCGCCCGCTTCGGTGCCGCCCCGGGCGATGCCTACACCCGCCGTTACTTCCGCAAGCTGGACCGCTACTCGGCCAACCTGGCGCTGATGGCCGACATTTCGATGATGACCCTCGGCGGCAAGCTGAAGTTCAAGGAATCGCTGTCCGGCCGCCTGGGCGATGTGCTGAGCCACATCTACATGACCAGCGCGATGCTCAAGCGTTACCACGACGAGGGCGCGCCGGCGGCCGACCAGCCGCTGCTGGCCTGGGCCTTCCATGACAGCGTGCACAAGATCGAAGAATCGCTGTCGGCGGCGCTGCGCAACTTCCCGATCCGTCCGATCGGTTGGCTGATGTGGGCGCTGATCTTCCCGTTCGGCCGCCGTGCCGAGGCGCCGGGCGACCGCCTGGGCCACCGCGTGGCTGCGCTGCTGATGGCGCCCAACGAAGCCCGTGACCGCCTGGCCAGTGGCGTGTTCCTGACGCCGTGCGAGAACAACCCGGGTGGCCGCATCAACAGCTACCTGTCCAAGGCGATCATGGCCGAGCCGGTCGAGCGCAAGTTCATCAAGGCGCTCAAGACCAAGGGCATCGAAGCGCTGGACTTCGCCACCCAGCTGGACGAGGCCGTGGCCGAAGGCGTGATCACCCAGGATGAGCGCACCCTGCTCGAAGAGCTGCGCACGCTCACCCTGGAAACCATCACGGTGGACGACTTCGATCCGGAAGAACTGCGCTCGGCGGGCTACTACAAGCGCCAGCAGACGGACGCGCAATCCCAGGCCGCGTGATCCCGGCCACCAGGTAAACGACAACGGCGGACTTCGGTCCGCCGTTTTTTTAGGAGACTCCCGATGTCCGCTCCCCTGCTCACGCTTTACCGCCGCATGCAGCGCTGGCCCGCCGGCGGCTGGCTGTTCTCGCGCGCGGTGTGCTTCAAGGCGCCATACTTCGCCAGCATCGCCCCGCGCATCACCGCGCTCGAGCCGGGCCGCTGCGAAGGGCGCATCGCGCACCGGCGCAAGGTCACCAACCACCTCGGCACGGTGCATGCGATCGCGCTGTGCAACCTGGCCGAACTCACTGCGGGCCTGATGGTGGACGCTTCGCTGCCCAAGGGCATGCGCTGGATCCCGAAGGGCATGGAGGTGCAGTACCTGGCCAAGGCGACCGGCACGCAGCATGCCATCGCCACGCCGGAGCAGCCGATCGTGGCGGCCGAGGCGGGTTACGCGCTGCCGGTGAAGGTGCAGGTGCGCGATGACGCCGGCACGGTGGTGTTCCAGGCGCGGATCGCGATGTGGGTGTCGCCGGTCAGGCGATGAGCATTGGCGCAGCCACCCACGGGGTGGCGCTACGTTCGATCCGTCTGTCGCAGGGTAGCGCCACGCCGTGCGTGGCTGGCGCCTGTCAGGCCGGCACCATCCACCATGCCGCCACGGCCAGGATCGCCGGCACGGCCTGGATGAAGAAGATCCGCTTGTTGACGCTGTAGGCGCCGTAGCAGCCGGCCACGATCACGCAGCCGAGCATGAAGTTCACCAGCATCGGCAGGTGGTCGAACAGCCCCCACAACAGGCCGGCAGCGAGGAAGCCGTTGTACAGGCCCTGGTTGGCCGCCAGCACGCGCGTGGTCTCGGCCTTCTCCGGCGTGTTGCGGAAGGTCTTCAGGCCCAGCGGCCGGGTCCACAGGAACATTTCCAGGACCAGGAAGTACACGTGCAGCAGGGCGACCAGCAAGGTCAATGACAGCGCGATCCAATACATGGGCCAAGGTTCCTGGAAGACTCCGGAGAGCTTACTCCGGTCGCTCGCCGGGCAGCTTCTTTTCTTCGCGCAGCAGGCCCAGCGCGGCAATCGTCATCGCCCCGGCCACCACCAGCCCACCGACGAAGACAATGTGCGAACCGAACAGGGACAGCCCCTTGTGCACCCAGGCGAACGTCAGGTCGCCGCCGCGGTAGACCACGGTGTCGATCGCCGCGCCGGCCTTGTAGCGCCACTGGCGGTCCACACGGGTGTAGATGGTCTCGCGCGCGGGCTTGGCCAGCGAGAATTCGCTGGCGCGGGTCATCACCTGCACCATCGCCACCATCAGCGGCAGCGGCGAGGCGGCCAGTATCGAAAACCCGATGATGATGGCGACACCCGGGATCAGCAGCGCCGGGGCGATGCCGTACCGCGACAGCAACCAGCGGGTGAAGCCGAGCTGCACGATCAGGGTCAGCGTGTTCACCGCCAGGTCCACCCGCGAGAAGAAGGCCGTGCTGGCCGCGGCGTCGGGATACAGGCGCCGCACGATCGAGGCCTGCTCGTTGTAGAGCATCGTGCCCACGCCCACGCCGAACAGCACCATCAGGGCCAGCCAGCGCAGCATGGGTTCACGCACGATCAGCTTCAAGCCATCGAATACGCTGCCGCCCATCGGCGTCTCGCCGGAGACCAACTGCCGCTCCTGTTCGCGTGCCACCGCCCACAGCCGCAAGCGCCAGATGCAGCCCAGGCAGATCAACAGGAAGCCGGCCGAGACCAGCATCAGGTTGGCGATGCCGACCCGCTGCACCAGCGCCGAAGTGATGATCGGCCCGAGGAACGCGCCGATGGTGCCGGCGGCACCGAGGTATCCGTAATAGGCGCGCGCTTCCACGTTGGAAAACACATCGGCCATGAAGCTCCAGAACACCGCCACCGCGAACAGGTTGAACACGGTGATCCAGAAGAAGAACGCCATGCCCCGCCCCGGCACCCCGGTTTCGAACATCACGTAGAAACCGAGCAGGGTGAGGATGAAAAAGCCATACACCGCCGGCAGGAACACCCGACGCGGGAAACGGCTCACCAGCGCGCCGTACAGCGGCTGCAGCACCAGCATGATGAAGAACACGCAGGTGAACAGGAACTGCAGCACGAAGTCCTGCAGGGCGATCCCGTGCCCGGCGAACCACTGGATCAACGGCAGCGGGAACACGGTCTGCAGGTCCGACGAAGCCGCCATCGCTTCGCGCACGGGGCGCAGCACGTAATAGCCGCTGAGCAGGCAGAAAAAGTAGATCGAGGCCCAGATCAGCGGCGGCGAACGCCGCCAGGCGCTCAGCATGCCACTGGCAGCCGCGCCGGTTCCGGCCGCCGCGGTCATTGCCCGCTCTCTGCGGACAAGGGGCGTTGCAACGGCAGCATGGTGGAAACTCCGGGCGTCGAAGCGCGCAAGGTAAACGATGCACCGCAACATCGCCAGCGTTGGGCGCGGCCACCTGCGCAACGCTGCGTGGCCGATGCTGCAGCCCCTGCGCGGGGCAACCTGCCTTATGCTCGGCGGGCACCCCGTCCAGGAGCGGCATGTACGACTACATCGTCATTGGTGCCGGCTCGGCCGGCTGCGTGCTGGCCAACCGGCTCAGCGTAGACCCTGCCTGCCGGGTGCTGCTGCTGGAAGCCGGCCCGCGCGACACCAACCCGTTCATCCACATGCCGGCCGGGTTGGCGCGGCTGGTCAACAACCGCCGCATCAACTGGAACCTGGACACCGAGCCCGAGCCCGCGCTCGGCGGCCGTCGCCTGTGGTGGCCACGCGGCAAGGTGCTGGGCGGCTCCAGCTCGATCAATGCGATGTGCTACGTGCGTGGCGTACCAGCCGACTACGATGGCTGGGAGGCCGCCGGTGCCACCGGCTGGGGCTGGGAGCAGGTGCTGCCCTGGTTCGTGCAGGGCGAGCGCAACAGCCGCGGTGCCAGCGCGCTGCACGGCGATGCCGGTCCGCTGTCGGTGTCCGACCTGCGCCACCACAACCCTCTCTCGGCTGCCTTCATCGCAGCCGCGCAGCAGGCCGGCCACGCCCATAACCCCGACTTCAATGGCCACCAGCAGCTCGGTGTGGGGCTGTACCAGGTCACCCAGCGAGAAGGCGCGCGCTGCTCGAGCGCGGACGCCTACCTGCGCCCGGCGCGCCACCGGCGCAATCTGACGGTGCTGACCGGTGCCCACGCCGTCGCGCTGAGCTTCGACGGCACCACCGCCACCGGCGTGCACTATCGGCGTGGCGGGCAGCACCTGCATGCACGCGCAGGGACCGAGGTGATCCTCAGCGCCGGCGCCATCCATTCCCCGCACCTGCTGATGCTGTCCGGCATCGGCGAGGCGGACACGTTGCGCTGCCACGGCATCACGCCGCGGGTGGACCTGCCCGGGGTCGGCCGCAACCTGCAGGACCACCTGGACATCTGCACCGTCGTGCACACCGGACCAGGCGTCAGCTACGACCGCAGCAGCGAACTGCGCATCGCCATCGACTACTTCCTGCGTGGCCATCGCGGCGCCGGCACCAGCAACCTGGCCGAGGCCGGTGGTTTCGTGCGCTCATCGCTGGCCACCGATGCCCGCGCCGACGTGCAGTTCCATTTCGTCCCGGCAATGCTCGACAACCACGGCCGCCACCGCCTTCCCGGCGACGGCTACACCCTGCATGCATGCCCGCTGCACCCCCGCAGCCGCGGCCGCTTGCGGCTGCGCGACGCCGACGCACGCTCAGCGCCCCGCATCCATGCCAACTACCTGGGCGATACGGGTGGCCATGACCTGAAGATGATGCTCGAATGCGCGCGCCTGGCGCGCACGATCCTGGCCCAGCCCGCCTTCGACCGTTGGCGCGGCACGCCCGTGTTTCCGTCGCACAGCAATCTCGATGACACCGCGCTCGAGGCGTTCATCCGGGCCAAGGCCGAGACCGTCTATCACCCGGTCGGCACCTGCGCGATGGGGCAGCATGCCCAGGCCGTGGTCGACCCGACCCTGCGCGTGCACGGCACCCGGCGACTGCGGGTAGTGGACGCTTCGGTGATGCCCACCCTGATCAGCGGCAATACCAACGCGCCGACGATGATGATCGCCGAGCGGGCCGCCCACTGGATCCGGACCGCCGCGGCAGGCTGAACAGGGGTGCGCTGGCCGCCCTCCCGTGCCCGCGACCGATCGGCACCGGGATCGGCAAAACCCGCACGTTTTCAATGCGATACGCATTCATCTTCGATTCGTTTGTGCAATCACGAAAAGCGGCGCTAGAATCGGTCACAGCAGTCGCGCACGGGCACCCATACGATGAACCAGAACAACAGGCGCCGACCGATCCGTTCGGCGGCAACCGGGTTGTTGGGCATGTTGATGCCCATCGCCATGTCTTCCACCGCGCAGACCCCTGTCGCCTCGCCCGCCGCATTGCCGGTCAACATCGAGGAGTCGGCGCCGACCGCGGCACCGCACACCCAGCCTGCAGCGTACCGCACGACCCCGGCCGGCCTGAAGGTGCAGCCGCCCGCGCCGGGCTTCAACGTCGCTTCGATCGAATCGATGGCGCAGCAGCTCACCTACGGCGAGCGCGTGCCCGGGATGGCCGTGGCCATCGTCCAGGGCGGCCGCGTGCTGAGCGCGCGCGGCTACGGCGTCACCGACGTCAACAACCCGCAGCAGGTCGATGCCCACACCGTGTTCCGCCTGGCCTCGCTGTCCAAGGCCTTCGCCGGCACGATGGCCGGGCTGCTGGTCAACGACGGCACGCTGCGCTGGGACAGCAAGGTCACCGACTACGTGCCCGGCTTCCAGCTCAGCACGCCCGAGGCGACCGAGCGCCTGACCGTGGCCGATCTGCTCAGCCATCGCGTTGGCCTGCCGTACAACGCCTACGACCGCGACGTTGAAGCCAACGCCGAGTACTACACCCTCACCCACAAGCTGGCCGCCACCTCGCTCAAGTGCCTGCCCGGCGACTGCTATGCGTACCAGAACGTGGCCTTCAGCCTGATCGGCGATGTCGTCTACGCCGCCTCCGGCAGCTTCTACGAACAGTCCGTCGAGCGCCGCCTGTTCAAGCCGCTCGGCATGGACGATGCCAGCCTCGGCCTGGCCGGCATCCAGGCCAGCTCGCGCTGGGCCCGCCCGCACGTGCGCAGCCGCAACGGCTGGGTCGCGCTCACGCCCAAGCCGACGTATTACCGCCTTGCTCCGGCCGCCGGCGTCAACGCCAGTGCCAGCGACATGGCGCAGTGGTTGCTGGCCCACACCGGCCACCGCCCTGACGTGCTGCCGGCCCCCTTGCTGGCCACGCTGCACGCCAGCCTGATCAGCACCCCCGGCGAAATGCGCTCGGGCTGGCGCCGCGAGCGCCTCAACTCGGCCGGCTACGCCCTCGGCTGGCGCACCTTCGATTACGCCGGCCACGAGGTGATCTTCCATGCCGGTGCCGTCCAGGGCTATCGCGGCCTGGTCGCCCTCGTGCCCGAACGTGACCTCGGCATCGCCATCATGTGGAACGGCGAGAGCAGCCTGCCCAGCGGCCTGCTGCCGACCGTGCTCGACCAGGCGATGGGCCTGCCGACCCAGCGTTGGCTGGACGTGGACACCGATTTCGGCAGCGACAACCTCATGGCCGAAGACGCCGCCCCGCAGGGCAAGCGCAAGGGCGTCTCGTCGAACCGCGCCGTCGCCTCCCCGCGCTGATCCGCGCGCACAGTGGCATCGAGAAAGGCGGCCGGATGGCCGCCTTTTTCATTGTTTCCGTTTGCCTTGCCCATAAAAAAACTCCTTCCCCGCTGGGCTGCCAGGGAAGGAGTCTCAGGTACGGCTATCGGGAAAAACTCAGATCAGCGGTGCCGGGGTTGCCGGCAGAGCGACCGGTGCGGCCTTCTTCTTGCGAACGGCCGGCTTGCGCTTTGCAACCTTCTTCACCGCCTTCTTCGCCGATGCCTTCTTGGCCGGAGCCTTGCGGGCAGTCGCCTTCTTGGCGGTGGCCTTCTTGGCTACCTTGCGGGTGGCCTTCTTGGCAGTCTTCTTGGCAGCCTTCTTCGGAGCGGCTTTCTTGGCTACCTTGCGGGTCGCCTTCTTGGCCGTCTTCTTTACCGCCTTTTTCGCGGTCTTCTTGGTGGCTGCCTTCTTTGCAGTCTTCTTGGCGGCCTTCTTCGCCGTCTTCTTCACTGCCTTCTTCGCGGTCTTCTTGGTCGCAGCCTTCTTTGCCGTCTTCTTCACGGCCTTCTTCGCCGTCTTCTTCACGGCTGCCTTGCGGGCGGTCGCCTTCTTGGCCGCCTTCTTCACCGTCTTCTTGGCAGCAGCTTTCTTGGCTACCTTCTTGACGGCCTTCTTGGCAGTGGCCTTCTTAGCGACCTTCTTGGCTGCCTTTTTGGCGGCCGGCTTTTTCTTCGCAGCTTTCTTGGTTGCCATGGGATGGCTCCTCGTCAGTGATCTATGGAGTGGAAACGCCCAGGTAAAGCAAACCCGCCGTTGCTGCGTTGCGGGGACCGCCGTCGCGTCATGCGCGTCGTGACGGATACGGTGACACCCGCCGCATCTGGCCAGGCAGGTATCGAAGAGGAAAGGAACTTGCGGTTCGCCGGAGGAAGCGAAGCCATCTCCACCGTCATGGGACGCGAGGTGGATGTCCAGGTTGTGCTTCGCGACTTGATGTCGATTCTGCTCACTCTGTTCGCAGGCAAGGTCTGCTGAGGCGAAACCTAATCACGCTTTTTTTGACTGTCAACAACCCCGGCGAAAAATTTTCACACCGGCGCCTTGCCTCGCCCCCCTCGCTGCGCCCGCGTGCGACCTGCCAAACGCACGATGCCGCCGCCGGCGCGAACGCCCTGCGCCCGCACACGCTGACAACACTGAAAAGAAAAACACTTAAAAGAAGCACTTTCGTGTCGCGACATCGCAACATCGCGGTGCATGCCATTGCGTGCCCGCGCGTGCAGCCTGCTCGACCACGCACCTCGCCAGCCTCCCCGTGCGCCCCTTAAACGGACCGGAAAACTTTTCACATCTGCGCGCACTTTTTTCGACCCGATTCGCGCAACTGCGCAAACTTTTGACCGCCCTGGCACCGGCGCGTCCGTCCGCGATGATCGACTTCGAGCGTCCGTGCGCGTCCATATCGATGCCACATCGGTGCGCGATCGGGTGCGCGGCGCGGACCCGATCACCGGCTGCATCGGCACCGAACCGATCGTCATGAGCCCGTGGTCGCGATCGCGTGCCGCCGCGCGCGCACTGCAATCCTCACGTACTGCTAACGCCGTTCGCGTGCGCCCGGCGAACGGGCAAAAAAAAACGGCCGCACCAGGCGGCCGTTCTTCAGCGGCGGCGACGATCAGTGATCGTCGTTTTCCAGCAGCTCGGCGTAGTCGTCCGGACCCAACAGGTCGTTGACTTCTTCCAGGCCGGCCACTTCGACGACATAGATCCAGCCGTCGCCGTAGGCGTCTTCGTTGATGGTTTCCGGCTTGTCGCTCAGGGCCGAATTGACCTCGACCACCGTGCCGGTGATCGGGCTGTACACGTCCGAGGCGGCCTTGACCGACTCGACCACGGCAGCCTGCTCGCCGGCCTTGACCTCCTGGCCAACCTCCGGCAGTTCAACGTAGACCAGGTCGCCGAGCAGGCCCTGGGCGTGGTCGGAAATACCGACGGTGACGCGGCCATTGCCTTCAACGCGCGCCCACTCGTGGGACTTGAGGAATTTGAGGTCGCCGGGGATCTCGCTCATGGGACTGCTCCGAGGAATATCAGGGGGGTCAAGAAACGGGGGTAGTGTAACCAACCGGCGCGGATGCGGAGGCATCCGCACCGGGTAAAGCACGGCATCAGCCGTCGATCAGCACACCGGGCTGGGGCTGGCCTTCGCGCACGAACGGGAACTTCACCACGCGCACCGGAACCTGCTTGCCGCGGATATCCACGCGGACCTCGCCCAGTTCGCCGCCCGGCACGCGGGCGAACGCGATGCCCTTGCCCAGGGTCGGCGAGAAGGTGCCGGACAGGATCTCGCCCTCGCCGCCGGCGGTGAGTACCACCTGGCCGTGGCGCAGTACGCCCTTCTCGTCCATCACCAGGCCGATCAGCTGGCGGGCGTTGCCGGCCGCCTTCTGCGCTTCGAGCACGTCGCGACCGATGAAGTGGCGACCTTCGTCCAGCGCCACGGTCCAGGCCAGGCCGGCTTCGTACGGGGTGATCTCTTCGTCCATGTCCTGGCCGTAGAGGTTCATGCCGGCTTCCAGGCGCAGCGTGTCGCGCGCACCCAGGCCAGCCGGACGCACGCCGGCGGCGCTCAGGGCATTCCAGAAGGCGACCACGGCGCTCTGCGGCAACAGGATCTCGAAACCGTCCTCACCGGTGTACCCGGTGCGGGCCACGAACAGCGCGGTGCCATCGGCGGTGGTGGTTTCCAGCGCGGCGAAACGGCCCAGCTTCTCCAGCGCGGCGCGGTCGCCCTCGCCGAGCAGGCTGATCACGCGCTCGCGCGCGGTCGGCCCCTGCACCGCGATGATGGCCAGGTCTTCGCGCTCGATCACCTCCACGTTGAAGGCCGCGGCCTGCTGGCGGATCCAGGCCAGGTCCTTTTCGCGGGTGGAGGCGTTGACCACCATGCGGAAGAAATCGTCGGCCATGTAGTAGACGATCAGGTCGTCGATCACGCCGCCGCGGGCATTGAGCATGCACGAGTACAGTGCCTTGCCGGTGGCCTTGAGCTTGTCCACCGAGTTGGCCAGCAGCGTGCGCAGCAGCGGCTTGACCTGGTCACCGCGCAGGTCGACCACGGTCATGTGGCTGACGTCGAACATGCCGGCGTCGCTGCGCACCAGATGGTGCTCGTCCAGCTGCGAACCGTAATGAATGGGCATGTCCCAGCCACCGAAATCGACCATCTTGGCGCCGAGTGCGCGGTGGGTATCGTTGAGAAGCGTCTTCTGGGTCATGACCGGTTCCGGGGGAATGAAGGCAAGACATCCATTATCCCAGAACCGTCTTCACAACGCCTGCGGCGGTGCGGGAAAACCGCGGATCAGGCCTCCTGCACCTTCAGCGTCATCCCTTCCACCGCCACCACCCGTACCGGGCTGCCGGCGGGCAGGTCGGGACCTGCGACAACCCAGAAGGCATCGTCCACCTTGGCCCGGCCCTTGCCGGCGATGATGGCCTGGTCGAGCACGACCACCCGCCCGATCAGCTGTTCGGCGCGGCGGTTCAACAGCGGCTGGTCGCTCTGGCGATCGTGCGACCGGCCCCAGCGGCGGTAGCACTGGATCGAGACCACGCTCAGCACCACGAACGCGACCACCTGCCACAGCAGCGGGATCTCGGCGAACACCGCGACCAGCACGAACACCGCAGCCGCACCGATCCCGATCCACAACATGAAGGCACCGGGCGCGAGCGCCTCGGCGGCGAACAGCACCAGTGCCAGCGCGCCCCAGGCCACCACTTCCCAGCGCATGTCAGCCTCCGATCCGCGGCGGAACGCCGCGCGTGGCTTTCTTCTCTTCCTGCTTGGCGAACGCTTCGCGTGCCAGCTCGGCGACGCCGGCGATCGAGCCGATCACCCCGCTGGCCTCCATCGGCATCAGCACCAGCTTCTGGTTCGGCGAGGTCGCCAGTTCCTTGAAGGCTTCCACGTACTTCTGCGCGATGAAGTAGTTGATCGCCTGCACGTCGCCCTGGGCGATCGCCTCGGACACCATCGTGGTGGCCTTGGCTTCGGCCTCGGCCAAGCGTTCGCGCGCTTCGGCGTCGCGGAAGGCGGCCTCCTTGCGTCCCTCGGCCTCGAGCACCGTGGCCTGCTTTTCGCCCTCGGCGCGCAGGATCTCGGACTGGCGCGAGCCCTCGGCTTCCAGGATCTGCGCGCGCTTCTCGCGTTCGGCCTTCATCTGCCGCGCCATCGCATCAAGCAGGTCGCGCGGCGGCTGGATGTCGCGGATTTCGATGCGGTTGACCTTCACGCCCCACGGGTTGGTGGCATGGTCGACCACGCTCAGCAGCTGGGCGTTGATCACTTCGCGCTGGCTGAGCGATTCATCCAGGTCCATCGAGCCGATCACGGTACGGATGTTGGTCTGCACCAGGGCGATCATCGCCACTTCCAGGTTGGCGACCTCGTAGGCGGCCTTGGCGGCATCGAGCACCTGGAAGAACACCACGCCATCCACGCGCACGGCAGCGTTGTCCTTGGTGATCACTTCCTGGCTGGGCACATCCAGCACCTGCTCCATCATGTTCACCTTGCGCCCCACGCCGTAGACGATCGGGATCAGGAAATGCAGGCCCGGCGACATGGTGTGGGTGTAGCGGCCGAAGCGCTCCACGGTCCATTCGTAGCCCTGCGGCACCATGCGCACGGCCTTGAACAGGATGACAACGGCCACGAAGGCCAGCACCAGCGAGAACAGCATGGTCGGAAACATCAGGTCACTCCCTTTCCCCGGATTCGTAGCACCGAGTATAGCCACGCTGCCTTCACGCCCGCATCGGGGTGCCTGACGCGCCGCAGGTCGGGATCAGGCGCTGCGCGGGGCGAACATGATCACCATCATCCCGGCCAGGCACAGGCCGACGCCCAGCAGGTCCCAGCGGCTGGGGCGGATGCCGTCCACCAGCCACAACCACATCAGCGCGGTGCCGATGTAGACCCCGCCATAGGCCGCATAGACACGGCCGCTGGCGGCCGGGTGCAGGGTCAGCAGCCAGGCGAACACTGCCAGGCTGGCAGCGGCCGGCAGCAGCAGCCACGCGCTGCCCTCCCTGCGCAGCCACAGCCAGGGCAGGTAACACCCGACAATCTCGGCCACGGCGGTCAGCACGAACAGCAGCAGCGTTTTCACGGCTTGGGCTCGTCCGCCTTGGCCTGCTGCCAGAGGGCTTCCTGCGCGTCCAGATCGAGCGCGGCCATGGTCTGCCCGGCCGCGTGGGCCTGGGCTTCCATCGCGCGGAAGCGGCGCTCGAACTTCTGGTTGGCCTGGCGCAGTGCGGCGCCGACATCGACCCTGGCGTGGCGGGCCAGATTGGCGCAGACGAACAGCAGGTCGCCGAGTTCTTCCTGCAGGCGCGCGTGGTTTTCCTCGACCGGGCCGCGCGCGAATTCAGCGGCGACCTCGTCCAGTTCCTCGCGTACTTTATCCATCACCGGCGCCGGGCCCGGCCAGTCGAAACCGACCCGCGCCGCACGCGCCTGCAGCTTCACCGACCGCTGCCATTCCGGCAGGCCGCGCGAGATCCCGGCCAGCGCCGAGGTATCGGTCTGGCCCTTGGCGGCGCGCTCGGCGCGTTTGATCGCCTCCCAGTTGCTGTTGACGTCCTCCGCACCGTTCACCTGGACCTGGGCGAACACATGCGGATGGCGACGCTCCATCTTGTCGCTGATCGCGCGGGCGACGTCGGCAAACCCGAATGCGCCCTGCTCCTGCGCCATCTGCGCATGGAAGACCACCTGGAGCAGCAGGTCGCCGAGTTCATCCTTCAGGTCATCCAGGTCACCCCGGTCGATCGCATCGGCGACCTCGTAGGCTTCCTCGATGGTGTACGGGGCGATGCTGGCGAAATCCTGCTGCAGGTCCCAGGGGCAGCCCTGCTGCGGGTCGCGCAGGCGCGCCATGATGCCCAGCAGGCGGTCCAGTTCGGGGGTGGCAGGCATCGTTGCTCCAGTCAGGTCAGGCGGGCAGCCACTCGCGCCACGGCAGGCGGGTATCGCCCAGCGCGATGAAGTCACCGTTCAAGAGGGTCTCGCGGCGGTTGTAGCGGAACGGCTTGCCGGTCTCGGCCGAGAGCACCGCGCCACCGGCGGCATGCAGTACGCACTGACCGGCGGCGGTGTCCCATTCGGACGTCGGGCCCAGACGCGGGTAGACGTCCAGCGTGCCCTCGGCCAGCCGGCAGAATTTGAGCGAGGAGCCCTGTGCGAGCACCTCGATATCGCCCATGCGGTCCAGCAGCGCCTGGGTCTGCTCGCTGCGATGCGAGCGGCTGGCGGCGACCCGCAGCGGCGCCGAGGCCGGCGTGCGGGTGCGCAGTACCGAATCGCGCATGCCGTCGCGGCGATAGGCCAGCTCGCCGCGCATGGCGTGCCAGACCTGGCCGGTGGCCGGGGCCAGCACCACGCCGAAGGCCGGTGCGCCCTGGTAGATCAGCGCGATGTTGACGCTGAACTCGTCGTTGCGCTTGACGAATTCGCGGGTGCCGTCGAGCGGATCGACCAGCCAGTACGCCCCCCAGTGCTGGCGGACCTCCCACGGTACCTGCGCCGATTCTTCAGACAGGATCGGCAGGTCCGGCGTCAGCTGCGCCAGCCCGCGCTCGATCACCTGGTTGGCGCCGAGGTCGGCGGCGGTGACCGGACTGTGGTCGGACTTGATCTCCACATCGAACGGGGTGGCGTAGACGGCCATGATGGCGGCGGCCGCGTCCTGGGCGATGGCGATGACGGTTTCGCGCAGATCCGTCGTGAGTTTGATCATTCCTTCCGTCCCAGCCACTCGCGCGCGATGAACAGCGCCGCCAGCGATCGGCCCTCGGAGAAGTCCTCGCGCAGCATCAGCTGGTCCAGGTCGGCCAGCTTCCACGGCACGACGTCCAGTTCCTCCGGCTCGTCGCCGGCCAGGCGCTCGGGGTACAGATCGCGCGCCACCACCAGCCACGACTGGTGGCTCATGTAGGTCGGCGCCAGGGTCATTGCGCGCAGCACATCGACCCGACGGGCACCGTAGCCGGCCTCCTCCTTCAATTCGCGGTCGGCCGCCTGTTCGGGCGTCTCGCCGGCATCGATGCGCCCTTTCACCAGGCCCAGCTCGTAGCGATGCATGCCGGCGGCGTATTCACGCACCAGCAGCACGGTCTCGTCGTCGAGCATCGGCACCACCACCACGGCGCCATGGCCGCGGGTCACCAGCCGTTCGAAGCGGCGGCGTTCGCCATTGGAGAATTCCAGATCCAGATGCTGGCGCTGGAACGGCCCGCTTTCCTCGTCCGTGATCTGGTGGATGATGGGCAGGCGACGGCTCATGCGAGCATCTCTAGAATGGGTACTGGTGAAAACGTGTTCATGAGCCCGAAATGCTAGCAGACCCAGCCCCCCTCACGCTGGCCGATCAGTGGCGGCAACGCGATCTGGCCGTGCTGTGGCACCCGTGCACGCAGATGCGCGAGCACCCCGACACCCTGCCCCTGCTGCCGATCGCCCGTGGCGAAGGCCCGTGGTTGATCGACCACGACGGCCATCGCTATCTGGACGCGGTGAGCAGTTGGTGGACCAATCTGTTCGGCCATGCGCAGCCGCGCATCGGCGCGGCCATCGCCCAGCAGGCCACGCAGCTGGAACAGGTGATGCTGGCCGGCTTCAGCCATGCGCCGGCGGTGCGGCTGGCCGAGCGCCTGCTGGCGATCGCGCCACGCCAGGCCGGGCGTGATCCGCTGGCCAAGGTGTTCTATGCCGACAACGGTTCGGCCGGGGTGGAAGTGGCGCTGAAGATGGCCTTCCACTATTTCCGCAACCGCGGGGAGAACCACCGCACCCGCTTCGTGGCATTGGAGAACGGCTACCACGGCGAAACCCTGGGTGCGCTGTCGGTCGGCGACATCCCGCTGTACCGGCGGGTATACGCGCCGCTGCTGACCGAGGCACTGTTCGCGCCCTCGCCCGACGCCTACCTGGCCGAACCCGGCCAGAGCGCGGCGCAGCGTGCGCACCAGGCGGCCGATGCGCTGGCCACGCTGTTCGACCAGCACCCGGGCGAGATCTGCGCGGTGATCCTGGAGCCGCGCCTGCAGTGCGCCGGCGGCATGCGCATGCATGACCCGGTCTATCTGCAGCGTGCGCGTGCGTTGTGCGATGCCAACGGTGCGTTCCTGATCGCCGATGAAATCGCCACCGGTTTCGGCCGCACCGGCACGATGTTCGCCTGCGAACAGGCCGGGGTGATGCCCGACCTGCTGTGCCTGTCCAAGGGCCTGACCGGCGGCTTCCTGCCGCTCTCGGCGGTGCTGGCCACGCAGGCGCTGTACGACGCCTTCCTGGACGATTCGCGCGAGCGCGCGTTCCTGCATTCGCACAGTTACACCGGCAATCCGCTGGCCTGCGCCGCTGCGCTGGCGACGCTGGACATCTTCGCCGACGAGGACGTGATCGCCCGCAACCGCAGCACCGCTGAAGTGATGCGCACCCTGGCCGCACCGTTCGCCGACCACGCGCATGTCGCCGATGTGCGCCAGGCCGGGATGGTGGTGGCGTTCGAACTGACCCGCAACGGCGACAAGCGTACGCCGTTCCCGGCCGAGGCCAGAATCGGGCTGCACGCCTACAAGGCCGCGCTCAAGCGCGGCGTGGTGCTGCGCCCACTGGGCAATGTGCTGTATTGGATGCCGCCGTACTGCGTGGAGGACGACCATCTGGATCTGCTTGCACTGACCACCCTGGCTGCCATCGACGAGGCCGTCGCATGCGCGTGACCCGGAGCTACATCGATCATCCGCTGACTGTCGGCCAGACCCTGTCGCTGCCCGAGGATGCGGCCAACCATCTGGTCCGCGTGATGCGCCTGCGCGAAGGCGATGGCTGCGTGCTGTTCAACGGTGATGGCCAGGACTACAGCGCGACCCTGGTGGTGGTGGGCAAGCGCGATGCGCAGGTGCGCATCGAGGCCGCCACCGCGCTGGACAACGAATCGCCGTTGCACATCACCCTGCTGCAGGGCATCGCCCGTGGCGAGAAGATGGACCTGATCCTGCAGAAGGCCACCGAACTGGGCGTGCAGGCCTTCGTGCCGGTCAATGCCGAGCGCACGGAAGTGAAGCTTGACGCGGCCCGCGCCGAGAAGCGCCTGGCGCACTGGCACAGCGTGGTGGTCTCGGCCTGTGGCCAATCCGGCCGCGCGCGCGTGCCAAGCGTGGTCGCGCCGCGATCGCTGCAGGACGCCGCCAACGCGATGCCGGCCGAGGCGTTGAAGCTGACCCTGGATCCACAGGGCGAGCATCGTTTGTCGACGCTCTCGGCCGCACCGGGCGGCGTGGTGATCGCGATCGGCCCGGAAGGCGGCTGGTCGCCGCGCGACCGCCAGGCGCTGGCCGCGGCGGGCTTCCAGGGATTGCAGTTGGGCCCGCGCGTACTGCGTACCGAGACCGCAGGGCTGGCGGCGATTGCGGCGGTGCAGGCACGCCTGGGCGATCTGGGCTGACGATCGCGCTTGCCTGACGGCTCAGCCCCCTTGATTCATCGGGAGCGATTGCCCCCTTGAGTCCAGGGGGCGCGCCGACAGGCGCGGGGACACTTCACCCCGCGACCGGGAAAGCGTCGTCCAGCGCCGCTTCCAGGGCGTCCAGGTCCGGCAGCAGCGCACTCTGCTCACCCAGCAGCACGCGCATGTGAACGCCCTGAGGCAGGGTTTCTTCGGACGCGTCGGCGAGCAGGCCGTCGCGCGGCACCGCGATCAGCTGCGGGAACGTCTGGGTCAGCAGGGCGAAGTACGGGCGGCGCGGATTGCCGCCCAGTGCCTTGAGCACGACCACCTTGTTGTTGGTCACCACCGGCTCGTCGCCCTGCCCGGACAACCGGGCAAAGGACAACAGGGGCACGTCCCAGCCGTGCCAGGCGATCTGCCCGACCAGCCAGGCCGGCGCGTCGGGCACGGTTTCGACCGGCACCTTGGACATCATTTCGGCGACGGTGGCATTGGGCAGCAGCACGCGTTCGTGCCCGGCCTGGATCAGGACACCGCGGATTTCGTCGTTGCTGGCGTAGCTCATGGAGATTCCTTCAAGGGTGCGTCGGCGCGCTTACGCGTCCACGCCCCAGCGTTCGGCGATGGTGGCGGCCAGCTGCGGCGGTTCACCGGCCTGCTGGCCGGCAGCGACCACGGTACTGGCCGCCGTCGGGTCATAGCAGCCCTCGCCGATCTGACCGCCCACCCAGGCCCCGGCGGCCGCCAGGGCGAGCACGGCGTCCACCTGGGCGGCATCGGCGCCGCTGAGCAGGACCACGCCGCTGTGCAAGGCCGGCAGTGTCGCGATCTGGATGCCGGTGGGCTCGGCGATGAAATGCAGCGTGCCCTGGCGCACGACGATGCCGATGTCATCGGGCAGGATGTAGGCCTGCCCGGCTTCCACCGGCTGGGCGTCTTCGGCCAGCAGCACCGGCAGGGCGGACACCCGTGCCATCTGCTTGACCAGATTGCCGTAGCGTCCCCCGTCCAGGCGCATATGCACCAGCACCGCGGTGCTCAGCGATTCGGGCAGCGCGGCCAGCAGGCGGCGCAATGCATCCGGCCCGCCGATCCCGGCCAGGACCAGCACCGCGCCCGTGCAGCCACCGGCGGCTCCCGGCTCGGGCTCGAGCTCGACCAGCGACAGACGTTCGATGTCGAAGCGCTCCGGCGCCGGGCCCGTGTCGCTGCTCGATGGTGAGCCAGTGACCACGGCGTCATCTTCGACCAGCGACCAGCGGCTGTGGTCCCCGATCGCGGTGATCGGGTCCACCGGCGCACTGCTCGCCGCATCGTCCACCTCCAGCGCGGCCAATGCCTCTTCCAGCGACACCGGCTCGCTCAGCTCCGCGGGCACCTGGTACAGGCCATCGGCAGGCACGTCGGACGCCGCATCCTCCGCTTCGCGCAGGTGGAACTCCAGCGGCGCATCGGCATGCAACTGCGCCGGGGTGACCGGCAGGCCCGGTTCGGGCTGCAGTTGCTGGTCCTGTTCCGAGCCCGGCGGCAGCACGTCCTGGTGACCGTGCAGCTTGGCCACCAGATGCCGCGCCCAGCGCTGCGCTTCCCAGCCCTCGCGGCGCGCGGCCAGCTCGGCCTCGTCGAAGATCAGGGTCAGTGACGGCGAGCCCAGCACCGGCTCCAGCCGTTCCAGTGCGTCTTCGATCGCCGGCTCCAGCGCGATCAGCACCGCGCCGGGGTCGGCATCACGCAGGGCCTGCAGCTCGAGCGTGTTGGGGTCGTCCTCCAGCACCACGCGGGCGCCGGCATGGTCGAGCGCCTCGCGCAGCCGCTCACGCGCCGGCCCGGACCGGGCCAGCAGCGCCACCGACAACAGGGCGTGGACATCACTCGCGTGCACGGGCGATCCCCAGCAGGTCATACACGTTGCGCATCAGATCCAGCTCCTGGTAGGGCTTGCCCAGGTAGCGCTGGACACCGAGTTCGAAGGCGCGCTGACGGTGCTTGTCGCCGCTGCGCGAGGTGATCATCACGATCGGCACGCCCTGGTAGCGTGGGTCGGCGCGCATGACACTGGCCAGCTCGTAGCCGTCCATGCGCGGCATCTCGATATCCAGCAGCATCAGGTCGGGCACGCGCTCGTCCAGCCGCTCCAGTGCTTCGATGCCGTCACGGGCAACCGTGACCTCGAAGTTGTGGCGCTCCAGGATGCGGCCGGTGACCTTGCGCATGGTCAGTGAATCGTCGACCACCATCACCAGCGGCACATCGCGGTCGCTGACCTTGGCGGTGGCGGTGATCGGCTTGTGCGGATTGGCCAGGTAACGACGCACCAGTGGCGCGACGTCCAGGATGACGACCACGCGGCCATCGCCGGTGATCGTCGCACCGTAGATGCCCGGTACCGAGGCGATCTGCAGGCCGACCGGCTTGACCACGATTTCGCGGTTGCCCAGCACCTGGTCGATCGCCACGGCCACGCGCAGGTCACCGGCGCGGACCAGCAGCAGCGGCACCTGGGCCTGGCCTTCGGCACGGGCCTGGGCCTGGCCGATCAGGGTGCCCAGATCGTGCAGCGCGAATTCCTCGCCACCGTAGTGGTAGCCGCCGTTGGCGGTTTCGAAACGCTCGCGCGAGATCCGGCCGATACCGCTGACCGAGGCCACCGGCACCGCGAAGGTGGTCTCGCCGATCTGCACGAACACCGCCTGGGTGACCGCCAGCGTCTGCGGCAGGCGCAGGGTGAACGTCACGCCCTGGCCGCTGACCGAGTGGATGTCCACCGAGCCGCCGAGCTGGCGCACTTCGTTGTGGACCACGTCCATGCCCACGCCACGGCCGGCCAGCTGGCTGACCTGGTCGGCGGTGCTGAAGCCGGGCGAGAAGATCATCGCGTCCAGCTCGGCATCGCCCAGTACCGCATCGGCGGCGATCAGGCCACGCTGTTCGGCACGGCGACGGATCGCCCCGCGATCCAGGCCGGCGCCGTCGTCGGCCACTTCCAGCACGATTTCCGAGCCTTCACGGCGCAGGCGGATGGCGATCTCGCCCTCTTCCGGCTTGCCGGCGGCACGGCGCTGTTCCGGGGTTTCCAGACCGTGCGCCACCGAGTTGCGCAGCATGTGTTCCAGCGGCGCGACCATGCGGTCGAGCACGTTGCGGTCCAGTTCGCCGTGGGTCCCTTCCAGGGTGACGTGGACCTGCTTGCCGGTGTCCTGTCCGGCCTGGCGAACCACCCGGCGCAGACGCGGCACGAGCCCATCGAAGGGCACCATGCGCGCGCGCATCAGGCCGTCCTGCAGTTCCGAGCTGACCCGCGACTGCTGCTGGAGCAGCACGTCGTACTGGCGCGACAGATCGTCCAGCACGCCCTGCAGGCCGCCCAAGTCGGCGGCCGATTCGTTCAGCGCGCGGCTGAGCTGCTGCAGCGTGGAGAAGCGGTCCAGTTCCAGCGGATCGAACGTGTGGTGGGCCTGGTCCTGTTCGCGCTGGTAACGGGCCACGATCTGCGCTTCGGTTTCCAGGTCCAGCCGGCGCAGCTGATCGCGCAGACGGGCATTGGTGCGGTCCAGTTCGCCCATGGCGCCGCGGAAGGCCCCGAGCTGCTGTTCCAGCCGCGAACGGTAGATCGCCACTTCACCGGCGTGGTTGACCAGGCGGTCGAGCAGATCGGCGCGTACGCGCACCTGTTCCTGCTGCGGCCGCGGCAGGCCATCCTCTTCGCTGACGGTTTCCAGCGGGACGGGTGCCGACAGCGGCGCTGCGACAAGCGCGGCGATCGCCGCCTCGACCCTGGCATCGCCGGAGGGCAGCGCATCGTTGGCGGTGTCGGCCGGCGCCGGCGCGATGCGGCCCTGGGTGCGCTGCTCGAAGGCGGCGATCAGGTCGTCGGGCATGGCCACGGTGCGGTGCTGCCCGGTACGGGTCAGCAGCTGGTGCAGGCGATCGAACCCGCGTTCCAGCAGATGCACGTCGCTGCGATCGATATCGGTGCGGTTGGCTGCCACGGCTTCCAGCAGCGACTCGATGCCGTGGCCCAGGTCGCCGATGGGATTGATCCCGGCCATGCGCGCGCCCCCCTTCAGGGTGTGCAGATCGCGCTGCAGGCCAGCGATCACGTCGCGGTCCTGGGGCGCAGCGCGCAGCTCGCTGATCAGACCATCGCAGTGGTCAAGCAGGTCCTTGCCCTCCTCCACGAAGATATCGACCAGCTCCTGGTCGAGCTGGGTGAAGTCGAGTGCATCGCCCGGCCCGAGGTCGTCGCTGTCGGCCGATGCCGCCGCGAGGACGTCGGCCGGTTCCGGATCGTGGGTGAGGCTGGCCGCAGGCGCGTCTTCCAGTTCGAAGAAGCGGGCCGGGGTGGTCGCGTCGGCAGAGGTATCCGGCGCTGTGGTCTCGATCACGTCGGCGAACGCGTCGGCTTCACCCGTGTTCTCGTCGGTGGCGTCCAGACCCAGCACCCGGGTGTCCAGCGCATCCGGCGCATCGACAACGGTCAGGCCGTCGTCCATCGCCTGCTGCGCGTCCACCACCTCGCCAAAGGCCGGCGGCGGTGGCAGGACGTCGGCCAGTGCCTGCGCGTCCTCGTCGCTGTCTTCGTCGCTGCTCTCGTCGCTGCTCTCGTCGCTGCTCTCGTCGCTGCTCTCGTCGCTGCTCTCGTCGCTGCTCTCGTCGCTGCTCTCGTCGCTGCTCTCGTCGCTGCTCTGCTCGCCGTGCTGCTCGCTGTCCTGCTCGCCATCGCTCCAGTTGTCGTTGGCCGCGTCATCCACGGAGGCCGCGTAGACGCTGCCCGGCACAGGAGCATCGGCAGGGGTGTCGGCAGCCGGACCGTCGGGGCCGACCGGGCTCGCCGCTGCCGGATCGGCCTGGGTGTCGGCCTGAGTGTCGGCCTGGGCGTCGGCCGGAGCGTCGGCGTCGGCCTTGGTTTCAGCCTCGGCGTCGTCCTGGCTTGCCGGGGGGGTCGGCTCGGCGAGCTGATCGAAGTAGCGCGAGAGATCCTCGGCCGCGGTCAATTCGGCCGATTCCAGGCCCGCATGCATAGCGGCCGGATCGGTGTCCTCGGCCACCGCATCGGACGCTGCCTGCGCATCGGCGGCATGCGTGCTGTCGGGCAGTTCCGCGTCGAAGTAGGCGGACAGGTCGTCCGTGCCGGTCAGCTCCATGGCGATGAGCGCATCATCGTCGTTGGCCGGCGCGACCGCGTGACTGGACCCGATCACGCTCAGGCCATCGGCGTCGATCTCGGCCTCCAGCTCGTCGATGCCGGTGGTGTCATCGGCGCGCGCCAATACCGGTGCGGCATCGTCCTCAACCTCATCGCCAATCACTTCGACCGCATCCGTCTGCGCATCGGCGACCGGGGCGAACTGCCCAGGCTCGGCGGCATACGCTTCAGCTGTTTCGCCGGCGTCGATCGCTTCGTCCAATGCGTCCGTGCCGGCGGCGTCAGTCGCCTGGACGGGCAGTTCGTCGTGCACCAGGTCCAGATCGTCCTCGGCCAAGGCCGGCCAGCGCGCTTCGGGCAACGTATCGGCCAGGGCGACCAGACGGGCCGCCAAGGCAGTCTGCACGGGCACCCGCGGGGCCTCGTCCTGCAGGGCCGCCATGGTGGTGGTGATGGCGGCGCAGGTCTCGGCGAGCGCGTCCATGCCTGCCGCAGCCGGCAGCGCATCGGCCGCAAGCGAACGCTTGAGGTAACTTTCCGCCGCGCCGGTGACGGCCGTGATCTCCGGCACATCGGTCATGGCGAAAGCACCGTTCATCGTGTGCACGGCGCGCAGCAGGCCGTCGGTCACCGGCTGCGGGGCATCGGCAGCGGCATCCAGCCACGCCTGCAGCGTCGCCTGGTGCACCTCGACCTCGGCTTCCAGGATCTCGCGCAGCACGCTGTCGATGTTGGCCGGCGTACTCTCGATCACCGGTGCAGCCTCGGCCGCAACGGTCTCCATGACCGTCGGCACCGCGGCGCTCGCCGCCCGCTGCAGCGGCACGTGGAAGGTCTCTTCGCCCGCGGCCACGCGATCGGCGATGGCCTGCATGGCCTGCAGATCGGCGGTGACACGGCTGCCATCGCGCAGTGCCGCATTGAGCTGCGGCAGCGCGTCGTAGGCCTGGCCGACCAGCGCAACCACGGCCGGCGAGGCCGGGCGGCTGCCATCGAGCACGCGGTTGAGCATGCCCTCGATCTTCCAGCTGAACTCGCCCAGGGTGCGCGCACCCACCAGCCGGCCACTGCCCTTGAGGGTATGGAACACGCGACGGATCGGGCGCAGGCGGTCCAGGTTGTCCGGCGCGGCGCGCCAGGCCGGAAGCAGGTTGCCCAGGTTCACCAGCTCTTCGTCGAACTCTTCGATGAACACCTCGCGGATGTCCTGGTCGATGTTCTCGCCATCGTCTTCGAAGCCCGCCTCGATGCTGATGTCATCGGCGGACGCGACCACCGTCGGGCTCCCCGCTGCGGCGGCCGTCGGCACGGTCTCGGCGTCGGCGCCTTCCGGGCGGAACTGCGCCGCGGCGGCATCCAGCTCGGCCAGGAAGCGGGTAGCGGCATCGTCCAGCTCGATACGGCCGATCACCGCATCGCGCACCGTGGCGTTCGGCTGCACTGCATCGGCTGCGGCCTCGGCGGCCGTGTCGACATCGTCGGCGAACGGGTCGAGCGGCGGGGCGGCGCTGTCCTGCGCCGATGCGACGGGAATCTCCTGCAGGAACGTCGGCAGCGCTTGCACATCCACCTCGCCCGGCGTGACGCTGGACGAAGCCGCGGCCGCTGCATCAATGCTGTCGCTGTCGCTGTCGCTGTCGATATCAGTACCGGTATCGGTATCGGTATCGGTATCGATGCCAGTGCCAGTGTCAGTGTCAGTGTCAGTGTCAGTATCGATGTCAGTGTCATCGACCTGCAGCGAGAGCACGTCATCGGCGTTGCGCAGGCCGTCATCGAAGGTGAATTCGATCGGCTCGTCGCTCAGCGCCAGCAGCTCGTGCTCGGCGGCCACCGGATCGAACCCGGCGCCGGTGGCCACGAAGGCCGGCATCTCCAGCGGGGCATCGGCGACGTCGTCGCCCATGCGATCGGCCTGCAGCGCGGGCGGCAGCGAGGCCATCCCCCACGCAGCGCCGGGCGGCAGGTCGGCAATGACCGGGTCGAGATGGGCAAACGTCAGCCCTTCATCGGCGTCGTCCTGCTGGCCCAGCGTCCACTGCGGCGCATCGGCATTGACCGGCGCGGTGGAGGCATCGAACACCAGCGCCACCGGCGGCGGTGTCACGGGCGCGGCGGCCGCCGGCGGCGGATCGAAGGTGAAGTCCGGCAGCGGCGGCGGCAGGTTGGCCGGGCGCGGTACCTCGGCGGTCACCGCCAGCTCGATCGGCTCGGGGGCCGGCGCGTCCCACGGCGTCAGTTCGATGGGTTCGGGCGCAACCGGCAGCGATTCCGGGCCGGTGTCGGCGGTTGGCTGGTTCGCATCCGGCAGCGGCCAGTAACGCAGCGTTTCCAGGCTGTTGCGGGTGATGTCCAGGATGTCGTCGCGGCCCGGCCGGCGTTCGCGCAGGGCTTCCAGGTAGTACTCCAGGCTGGCCATGGCGTCGGCCAGGGTATCCAGCTGGCGCCCACTGGGCACGCGCTGCTTGCCGAGCAGTTCCACCGCGATGTACTGGCGCACGCCCTGCAGGTAGTCGGCCGGGGCCGACAGATCGAGCATGCGCAGCGCGCCGGCCACCTCGCCGAGCAGGCGCGGCACTTCCTGCAGCTGCTGGTGATTCCAGTTGGTTTCGATGAAGGCGACGAAATGCTCACGCGCGGCAGCAAAATTGGCAATGGCTTCATGGGCCAGCACTTCCACCGTGCGGCGGTTCTCCACCGCGCTGGGATCGTCCTCGCCACTGCCACCGGCGCCCAGATGGGCGACCTGGTCGTCCAGCGAGGCATCCACATACAGCAGCGCGCCGGCGATATCCAGCAACAGCGTTTCATCGATCTGCTGCACGCCCTCGACCACCTCGCGCAGCGCATCGCGCTGCTGCACGACCACGCCACGGGCCACGCCCAGGCCCATCATGCCCAGCGTATCGGCGACGGCGCCCAGCTCGTTGACCTGGGTCTGCAATTGCACCGGCTCGCCGCCGGTACGCAGGTGCAGGTCCAGCGCATCCTTGATCCGCAGCAGCTCTTCCTTGACCGCGTTGCCGACCGTATCGAGCAGCTCGCGGTTGCGGCCGCTCAGGCTGCCACGCGCGTGGTCCAGCTCGGCCTCGGTGGCACTCGCGCTGTCCGGCGCGAAGGCGAACAGCACGCTTTCATTGATGCCCGGTGCCGCGCGTGCGGAGCGGATGTCGTTGAGCAGCGGCAGCAGCACGATCGGGATGTCGCGGTGACCGTTCTGCAGGCGCTCCAGGTAATCGGGCAGCAGCACGCTGCCACGCATCAGCGTGGCGCAGGCTTCATCGCGGTCGGGTACGTCGCCGGCGCCGATCGCGTTGGCCAGCTGTTCCAGCTCCTCGGCGACCATCGCCGGGGCGTACAGCTCGACCATGCGCAGGGTGCCCTGCACCTGGTGCAGGTAGCCGGCGCAGAAGCGCATCCGGCTGCCGTCGGCAGGGTCTTCCACGTAGTACTCGACCTCGTTGCGCACTTGGCGCAGGGTCTCGTCCAGCTCCGGCTTGACCCAGCCCAGCGCAGCGTGGCTCATGGCATCGCGCAGCGTGCTCATGCCAGGTCTCCCGGCAGCTCGGCGCACATGGCGTGCGGTGATTTCTCGCGATGCATCATCTGCTTGTTCCTTCCCTCTCCGCCCTGCCCGTGGCTCACGCCGGCAGCTTGAAGTCGGCAACCGAGCGGCGCAGGTCGGCCGCCAGCTGTGCCAGGTGGCCGATCGACTCGGCGGTCTGTCCCGCGCCCTGCGAGGTCTGGCCGGTAATCTGACGGATCACGCCCATGGTGCGGGTGATGTCCGATGCCGCGGCCGACTGCTGCTGGGCAGCGATCGAGATGTTCTTGATGAGGTTGTTCAGTGCGTTGGAGACGCGCTCGATTTCGGTCAGCGCGGTACCGGCGTCTTCGGCCAGGCGCGCGCCGGAGACCACTTCGGCGGTGGTCTGCTCCATCGAACTGACCGCTTCGTTGGTATCGGCCTGAATGGCCTGGACCAGATTCTCGATCCGTCGGGTCGCACCGGAGGTACGCTCTGCCAGGCGCTGCACTTCGTCGGCCACCACGGCGAAACCGCGACCGGCCTCGCCGGCCGAAGCGGCCTGCACGGCCGCGTTCAACGCCAGGATGTTGGTCTGCTCGGAAATGTCGTTGATCAGCTCCACGATCGAGCCGATTTCCTGCGAGGACTCACCCAGTCGCTTGATGCGTTTGGAGGTTTCCTGGATCTGGTCGCGGATCTGGTCCATGCCCTGGATCGTCTCGCGCACCACGCCGGCACCTTCGGCGGCGATGATCACCGAGCGCTGCGCCACGTCGGCAGACTCGGCCGAGTTGCGCGACACCTGCTCGATGCTCGATGCGATTTCGCCGATCCGGTCCGAGGCGGAGGTGATCTGGTTGGCCTGGTGGCCGGCTGCTTCGGCCAGCTGCATCGCAGTGGCCTGGGTTTCCTGGGTCGACACGGCGACCTTGGCCGAAGTGTCGTTGATCGTGGTCACCAGGTGGCGCAGCTCATCCACGGCGTAGTTGATGGCGTCGGCGATGGCGCCGGTCATGTCCTCGGTCACCGAGGCCTTCACCGTCAGGTCGCCTTCACCCAGCGAGCTGATTTCATCCAGCAGCCGCATGATGGCCTGCTGGTTGCGGCTGTTGTATTCCACCTGGGTCTGGTAACGCAGTTCCTGCTCGCGCGAGCGGCTGCGCACGGTGCTGCCGACGAACCCGACGATGGCGATCAGCGAGAACGCGCCGGAGGCCACGCCCAGCCAGAAGTTCGGGAACAGGCGGGTATCGCGCAGCGAGCCGAACGAAGAGAACGCTTCGAACAGCTTCTTGCTGTCGCGCAGCATGTCCGCCGAACCGCCGGTCAGGGCAGCGGCCGACGACTGCGCGGCGAACAGCTGGCGGGAGCTGGCCAGGATCGCGTCGGCGTCCTGCTTCATGATGTCCCACTGCTTCTGCGACTGCTCCAGCGCGGCCAGTGCCGGGCCGTTGCGGACCGCGGCGATGCCTAGTTCCTCGTTGCCATTGCGCAGTGCGTCGAGCACCTGGGTGAACACGACCGAGTCGCGGGCGAGCGCATCGCCGGCGGCCGCGGCATTGGCGCCGCCGGCGCGCATTTCCGTCACCCGGCGGGCCATCGAGCCGACCACCACCACCTGCTGCAGCGCGTTGTAGACCTGCGAGGACGGGGCGCCGCTGGCCGACATCGCGCGGACCACTTCGTTCAGCTGCGCCTGCAGGGCGGGCACGCCGTTGACGAAGTTGTTGGCATTGCCAGCCAGGGCCAGCACGGCCGGTTCGCTGGCGACCAGCTGGCCGGCGCTCTTGCCGAGCGGCTCCCAGGTCTGGATCAGCGTGTTCAGCGGCCCGGCGACATTGGTTTCGGTCCCGTAGCGGCCCTTCAGGCCACTGACGGTGCTTTCGATGTCGCTCTTGGTCAGCTTGAACGCGGTGAACGCCTGGGCGTTGCCCGACACCGCTTCACGGCCCTGGTTGGCCAGCTGCTGCGAGAGCACCTGCAGGTTCGCGGCATCGGTACTGGCACTGGCCAGGCGACTGCCCTGCCAGGTCGCCACGCCGGTGTTGACGCCGAACACGATCATCGACACGGCCAGCAGGCCGAGCCAGAAATTGGTGCCCACCGAACCGAACTTGCCGGCCTTGGCGGATTCCGAAGCAGTACTCATCGTTCAACCTCGATCTTCAATACGGAGAGACAGGCGCCTGCGGTCAGGCCGCGGCCTGCCTGAATTCGGGGGTACGCGACAGCAGCGACAGCGAGAACACGCCCCAGTCATGGCCATCGCCATGGAAGGCGCGATCGATGAAATGTGCGTAGCGGCCGGTGGCCAGATCGCCGGCGACGATGTCCTGGTCCAGCTCGAAGCTGCGCTGGCCGAACAGTTCATCGATGGTCAGTGCCACGTCACCGCCGGCCTGGCGCATGATCAGCACGCGCTGGCCTTCCTGCTGCACGGTGCGCTCGCCTTCCAGGAAGAACTTCAGGTCGACCACCGGGAACAGGTTGCCGCGCAGGTTGCCCACGCCCAGCAGCCACGGCTGCGCGCCGGGTACCGGGGTGACCGGCGGCATCGGCACGATTTCCACCACTTCGCGGAAATCCGACACCAGCCGGCGCTTGCCGACCCGGTAACCGACGCCACGCCACAGGTCCTGCGAGAACTGCCGCTCGGGCAGCTGCACCGCATGGGCCAGGCTGCGCCGCTCATAGCCCTGGAGGATGTCGAAAGGAGAACGCATCAGACCACCAACTGGTTGATCCGCGCGATCAGTTCCTCCTCGCGCGGCGGCTTGACGATGTAGTCGGCCGCCCCCTGGCGCAGCCCCCACGCCTTGTCGGTTTCCATCGCCTTGGTGCTGACGATGACCACCGGGATATGTTTGGTGGCCGCGTCGCGCGCCATCGCGCGGGTGGCCTGGAAGCCACTCATGCCCGGCAGGACCACGTCCATCAGCACCAGCTGCGGGGACTGCTCGCGCACGAGCTTGAGCCCGTCCTCGGCGTTGTCCGCTTCCAGGACTTCATGACCGGCCTTGGTCAACCATTGCGTGAACACCGCACGGTCGGTCGGTGAATCCTCGATCAGTACGATTCGAGCCATTGTGCCTTTCCCCCCTGGTCAGGCGTTGACGTATGTGCGGATGGCACCCAGCAGTTCTTCACGCGTGAATGGCTTGGTCAGGTACTGCTCCGAGCCGACGATGCGGCCGCGCGCCTTGTCGAACAGGCCGTCCTTGGAGGACAGCATGATCACCGGCGTGGCTTTGAACAGCTGGTTGCCCTTGATCAGCGCACAGGTCTGGTACCCGTCCAGCCGCGGCATCATGATGTCCACGAAGATGATCTGCGGCTGTTGGTCGGCGATCTTGGCCAACGCCTCGAAACCATCGGTCGCGGTCACCACCTCGCAGCCTTCCCGCTTCAACAGGGTTTCCGCGGTCCTGCGGATGGTCTTCGAATCATCGATGACCATCACGCGCAGCCCTGCGAGTTCCCCACCCGCAGCCATGTATTCAGTCATTACCTTTCCCCAAGCTCGCGACGCTTGCGCTGATCCCCGGCGCCGCTGCGAAAGCGTATCTATATCCCAATACCGGCGCGCGCTTCAAGCACACCCACCGCGGCCCCGCCGCGAGCGGCCCAGCCGGTGCGCGGCACGCCGCTTTTGCGCAAACCCGGCGCGTTCCCCGGCCGGGCCGGACACTGCGTTCCGGCCCCCGGGGCAGGCATTGCCGGGCCATTGTCGCTACCATCATCGGCCTGCCCGCCAGGTTGCGACCATGCCGTTGAATGTCATCGTGGTGATGGACCCCATCGCCCATATCAAGATTGCCAAGGACACCACCTTCGCGATGCTGCTGGAAGCCCAGCGCCGCGGCCATGCCCTGCACTACGTCAGCCCCGGTGGGCTGGCCCTGCGCGACGGCCAGGCCATCGCCCGCACCGCCCCGCTGCAGGTGCGCGAGGACAAGAACGACTGGTTCACCCTGGGCGACTTCAGCCAGACCGTGTTCGGCCCCGGCCAGGTCGTGCTGATGCGAAAGGACCCGCCGGTCGATGCCGAATTCATCTACGACACCCACGTGCTCAGCGTCGCCCAGCAGGCCGGTGCGATGGTGGTCAACGACCCGCAGGGACTGCGCGACTACAACGAGAAACTGGCCGCCCTGCTGTTCCCGCAGTGCTGCCCGCCGACCCTGGTCAGCCGCCGCAACGCCGACCTGAAGGCCTTCGTGCTCGAACACGGCCAGGCCGTGCTCAAGCCGCTGGACGGCATGGGCGGCCGCTCGATCTTCCGCAGCGGCACCGGCGACCCCAACCTCAACGTGATCCTGGAAACCCTGACCGACGGCGAGCGCACGCTGGCCCTGGCGCAGAAGTTCATCCCGGACATCACCGCCGGCGACAAGCGCATCCTGCTGGTGGATGGCGAGCCGGTGGATTACTGCCTGGCGCGGATTCCGCAGGGCGACGAATTCCGCGGTAACCTGGCCGCCGGCGGCCGCGGCGAAGGCCGCCCGCTGAGCGAGCGCGACCGCTGGATCGCCGCCCAGGTCGGGCCGGAAATGAAGCGCCGCGGCATGCGCTTCGTCGGCCTGGACGTGATCGGCGACTACCTGACCGAAGTCAACGTCACCAGCCCGACCTGCGTGCGCGAGCTCGACGCCCAGTTCGGGCTGAACATCGCCGGCACCCTGTTCGACGCGATTGAGGCCGGCCTGCCGCGATGAGCGCCAGCGTCGCCCCGGTGCCGACGTGGCAGGCGCGCGAATCCCAGCGGCTGGGCGCGACCCTGACGCTGTCGGTGCTCGTGCACGCCCTGCTGATCCTCGGGGTCGGCTTCGCGGTGAGTGACAGCGCCCCGCTGGTACCGACCCTGGATGTGATCTTCAGCCAGACCCAGACCCCGCTGACGCCCAGGCAGGCCGACTTCCTGGCCCAGGCCAACCAGCAGGGCGGTGGCGACCACGACAAGGTGCAACGCCCGCGCGACAACCAGGCCGGGATCGTGCCGCAGGCGCAGGCCGGGCTGTCGCCGGTTCCGCAGCAGCGCCAGGAGGCGGCCAGCGTGCCGCCGCCGCAGACCCGCGTGGTCAACAGCCGCAATGGCACCGACACGGTTGCGGCAGCCCAGCCACAGCCGCTGCCCGAGCAGCCCCGCCCGGATGCGCCGATGACCGCGCGCGAGCAGCGTGACGTGGAGATGGCACGGCTGGCCGCCGAAGTGCACCTGCGCTCGGCGCAGTACGCCAAGCGCCCGAACCGCAAGTTCGTTTCGGCCAGTACCCGCGAATACGCCTATGCCAACTATCTGCGTGCCTGGGTCGACCGCGCCGAGCGTGTCGGCAATCTGAATTACCCCGACGAGGCGCGCGCGCGCCGGCTCGGCGGGCAGGTAGTGATCACCGTCGGGGTGCGCCGCGACGGCACGGTGGAAAGTGCCCGCATCCTGCAGTCCAGCGGCACCCCGCTGCTCGATGAAACCGCGCTGCGCGTGATCACGCTCGCCCAGCCGTTCCCGCCACTGCCCAAGACCGAGGATGCGATCGACATCCTGCAGGTCACCCGCACCTGGGTGTTCCTGCCCGGCGGGGAGCTGCGCGACGACCGCTGATCGCGCGCAAGGTCCAGCCACGCATGGCGTGGCTCTACAAGAACGCCGCGCAGGTCGTGCCACGCCATGCGTGGCTGGGGCTTACGATGCGATGCGCAGCTGGACGCTACGAGGCCGCCTGCTTCGCCGCCCGCGCGGCCTGCTGCTCCACCAGGGTCAGGGCCACGTTGTCGCGCAGATACGCCGGCTCCACCAGCTCCGGGGCCACGCCTTCGCCGCGCTGGAACGCCGGCACCGCCAGCGCAAGCACATCCGACGCACGCGGCAATGCCTGCGCGTCCACGCCGGTCAGCTGATCGGCCAGCCGCGTGGCCAGCACGCCTTCGGCCGCACCAAAGCCAGTCCCCACGCCGAACCAGCGCGAGCCCCCGGGCAACACCACCTGCTCGGGCGCGCAGACGATTTCCTCGCCCTGCAACTGCCACTGCCCGTCGATCCGGACATGGCGCGCGGCATAGACCTCGCCCATGCGCGCATCAATGCTGGCCAGCACTTGATCGGCGTCCGCCGGCGCACGCAGCGCCAGCGCCTGCAGGGTGGAGACCGCGATCAGCGGGCGGTCCAGCGCCAGGGCGATGCCCTGGGCGATGGCGATCGCCAGCCGCACCCCCGTGAACGCGCCCGGGCCGCGGCCCAGTGCGATCGCATCCAGCTGCGAACGGGCCACCCCCGCCTCGGCCAGCAGCGCCTCGGCCCAGGGCAGGCTGAGTTCGGCGTGGCGGCGCGGCGCGATCTCGAAGCGCTCAGCGACCTGCCCATCCACATACAGGGCGACGGAGCAGGCTTCGGTGGCGGTTTCAAAGGCGAGCAGTTTCATGGCGGTCAGAACAGGGAAGTAGGAAAGTCATCGGTCGGCGGTACAGCCCGCGCGGGCGGCGCAGCGACGGGCGCCGGTGCAGGCGGAGCGCCGAGGACGGGCCATTGTGGCGCAAAGAAGGCCTGCACATCGGCCAGCGAGCGGGTGCGACGGAATGGCGGCAGGGAATCCAGGAAGATCCGGCCGTAGCCGCGGCTGAGCAGGCGCGGGTCGCACAGCACCAGCACCCCGCGATCGGTCTCGCTGCGGATCAGGCGACCCACGCCCTGCTTGAGCGCAATCACCGCCTGCGGCAACTGCTCGTCGCGGAAGGGATTGCCGCCATCGCGGCGGATCGCGTCCAGCCGCGCCTCGAACACGGGATCATCCGGCGCGGCGAACGGCAGTTTGTCGATCACCACCACGCTCAGCGCATCGCCCACCACGTCCACGCCCTCGCGGAAACTGGCCGAGCCCAGCAGCACCCCATTGCCCGACTCGCGGAACCGCTGCAGCAAGGTCGCGCGCGGCGCCTCGCCCTGCACGAACAGTGGCCACGGTGCATCGCGCAGCGCCTCGGCGGCTTCGCGCAGCGCGCGGTGCGAGGCGAACAGCAGGAACGCGCGCCCGTGCGAGGCCTCCAGCACCGGGGTCAATGCGCGAATCAACGCGGTGCCGAAGCCACGCGCGGCTGGATCGGGCAGATCGGTCGGCAGGTAGCACAGCGCCTGATGGGCCCAGTCAAACGGGCTGGGCTGCAGCAGGCTGACCGGATCATCCAGGCCCAGCCGTTGGGAAATATGCGCGAAACCGCCGTCCACGGTCAGCGTGGCCGAGGTGAACACCCAGGCTGCCATCGAGCGTTGCCGATGCTCGCGCAGCGGGCCGGACACATCCATCGGCGTGCGCTGGCAGCGGAAGCCACGCGGGGTCAGCTCGTACCAGAGCACCTCGGCCGGTGGCGGCGCCTGCTCAGGGTCGGTGTCGAAATCCAGCATCGGCGCGTCCTCACCGAGCCAGCGCGACAAGCGGGAGACGGCGTCCATCGCCCGCGCATGGCAGGCATCCAGGCCGGGCGATGCTTCACGCACGCCCGCCAGCGCATCGCGCAGCTGCACCAGTGTGCTCATCGCCGTGTCGAAGCCATCGCGCACCTGCGGCACGGTCAGCGCACGCCACTGGGTGCCGCGCGGCGGCAGCCCATCCATCGCTACGCGCAGGTCGCGCAGGGTCTGCTCGAGTGCGGCAGCCGGCACCTGCAACGCCGCCTGGGCACCGGCCACGCTGCGGCTCTCGGCCAGGCAGTCGCGCGCCAGTTCCTGCCACGGGCGCATGCCGAAGCCTTCACCGAAGAAGTTGGCGGCCAGTTCCGGCAGCTGGTGCGCCTCGTCGATCACGAACGCCTGCGCGCCGGGCAGGATTTCGCCGAAGCCTTCCTGCTTGAGCGCCAGATCGGCCAGCAGCAGATGGTGGTTGACCACCACGACGTCGGCGGCCTGCGCCCGCTGCCGTGCCTGCACGACGAAGCAGTCGTCCCAGAACGGGCATTCGGTGCCCAGGCAGTTGTCGACGGTGGAGGTCACCATCGGGTAAAGCGGCGAGTCTTCCGGCAGCGCGTCCAGCTCGGCCATGTCGCCGAATTTCGTGCGTCCGGACCATGCGAGGATCCGCTGGAACTGTGCGACCTGCTCGGGGGAGCTGAAGCGGGGTTCGCCGCGGGCCTGCTGCAACCGATAGCGGCACAGGTAGTTGGCACGCCCTTTCAACAGCGCGCTGCTGTGCCCTACGCCGAGCGCGGCACGCACCCGCGGCAGATCGCGGTGGTACAGCTGGTCCTGCAGCGCGCGGGTGCCGGTGGAGATGATGGTCTTCAGCCCCGACAGCAGCGCGGGCACCAGATACGCGTAGGTCTTGCCGGTGCCGGTACCGGCTTCGGCCAGCAGCACGTCGCGCTGGTCGAACGCTTCGGCGATCGCCGCGGTCAGGCGCAGCTGGGCCGGGCGCGGTACGAAGGCATCGAGCTGGCTGGCGAGCGCCCCGCCCTCACTGAGGGCATCGCGGCTGGCGTGGGCAAGTTGGGACATGACGCAATGATAAAGGGTGCCGGTCGATGCCCGGCGCTACGCCGTCACGCATCCGCTTTCGCGCTGCCCTCAGTAACGCATGATCCCCGGCACCGTGCAGCCTTCCAGCTGGGCATGCGCCGAGGCGGCATTCTCTTTTTCACCCCGGGCCAGGCGAGACTGTTCGATCGTCGCCCAGTGGCGACGGCACAGCGGGCCGGTCTTGGAGCCCAGCTCGACCGACTTGCGGGCGAAGGTTTCGGCAGCCGCCCACTCACCCTGCAGCAGCGCGATTTCGGCGCGGTCCTGCAGCACCGATGGATCCGAGGCCATGATCGCCAGCGCCTGGTCGAGCGCGGCCGCGGCGCCGGCCAGATCATTGGCCTGGCGGCGGACCAGCGCGGCCTGGCGCAGATCTTCCACTTCACTGTCGCGCAGTGGCTGCACGGCCAGTTCCTTGTCATCGTTGCCGGCGGCGGCATCCACGGCCGCCAGGCGCTGGGCCGGCGTAGTGGTATCGACGGGCGCCTTCACCACCGGCGGCGGGGTGACGCAGGCGGCCAGGGCCAGGCAGAGCGTGGCCAGCGAAGCGGAACGGATCAGGAGTCGGGTGGTCATGCAGGCTGGCCTTGATCAGGGTTGACGGGCGGGGGGGGTGGCCGGTGCATTCTGCGCCGGTTCGGGGGCGGGCTCGGGCTTCTTCTCCAGGCCGAACCAGCTGCGCCAGCCACCGCCTTCGCTCTGCTCGCCGCCCTCGCCTTCGGGCAACGCGCTCGGCGCGGCGCACGGTACATAGGCAGGGGTATACCCCACCACGAACGGGAAACGACGCGCGCCCGGGCAGCCTTCATCGGTGGTGGCGGTACCGCTGGCCTCCACGTACTGCCAGTCCAGGCCCTTGTTGCTCACCTTCAGGGGCGCGCTCGGCAGGCGCTGGAAGATCCCCGACCAGACCCGCATCGAGCCGGTCGCGCCATACAGCCCGGCCTGCTGATTCTGGTCATTGCCCATCCAGATCACCGCCAGGTGGTCGCCGGTGTAGCCGGCGTACCAGCTGTCGCGACCATCATTGGTGGTGCCGGTCTTGCCCGCCGGCTGCAGGCGGCCCAGCCCATCGGCGTTGAGGCGCTGCGCGGTACCGCTGGCCACGACCTGCTGCAGGCCGATGCTGATCAGGTTCGCGGCGATCGAGTCGCCCTCCTGCGCCGGCGCCGGGGTCTTGTCGTAGCGCTTCATCAGCTTGCCCTGCGGATCGAGCACGCCACGCACCGCATGCAGCGGCTGGATTTCACCGCCGGAGGCCAGGAACTGGTACAGCTGGGCCATCGCATACGGGCTCTGATCGGTGGAGCCCAGGATCACCGCTGGATTGGGGTCGGCCTTGATCCCGGCCAGGACGTGGATCAACTGCGTAACCCGCTCCGGGCCGACCTGCATGCCCACCCGCACCGTGGCCTGGTTGTAGGAATGGGCGAGTGCGTCGATCAGGCGGACCGTGCCATGACTGCGGTTGTCCGCGTTGCCCGGCGACCATTGCTTGCCGCGACTGAGCTGTACCGTCACCGGGGAATCGTCGACCCAGCTGGACAGCGAGTAGCGGTCCGGCTGCGCCAGCGCCAGCAGGTACACGAATGGCTTGAGCAGCGAACCCACCGGACGCTGCGCCTCGATGGCGCGGTTGAAGCCCGGCTCGGACACTTCCCGGCTGCCCACCACGGCCAGCACATCGCCGTTGTGGACGTCGGTCAGGACCAGGCCGGCCTGCAGCTCGGGGCGACGCTTGCTCTCCAGCGATTTGATCGTCTTGGTGACCGCGCCTTCGGCATACGCCTGCGCCGACGGTGCCATGCCTGTCATCACGCTCAGCCCGGCGCCCTGCAACACGGACTCGGGATAGTCGTGGCCAAGCTGGCGGCGGACCAGATCCACATAGGCCGGGAAGCGGTTGGCCGCGATCAGCCCCGGCGTCTTGGGGACACCCAGCGGCGCTTCGACGGCACGCTTGTACTCGGCATCGTCGATCAGATTGGCTTCGCGCAGCTTGCCCAGCACGAAGTTGCGGCGGTCCAGCGCGCGTTCGGGATTGCGGCGCGGGTCGTAATAGGACGGGCCCTTGACCAGGCCGATCAGCAGCGCGACGTGCTCGGTGTTGAGCGAAGCCAGATCACGGCCGAACCAGAATTCCGCACCCGAGGACATGCCATGGATGGCCTGGCTGCCGCGCTGGCCCAGGTAGACCTGGTTGAGGTAGGCCTCCAGGATGGTGCGCTTGTCGTAGCGCGCCTCCATGATCAGCGCGTACAGCACCTCGTTGAATTTGCGGGTGACGGTCTGCTCTTTGCCGATCCCGAGCAGGCCGCTGCGGGCCAGCTGCTGGGTCAGCGTCGAGGCACCCTGGCGGCTCTGGCCGCCGGAGCGCACGGTCACCCACACCGCGCGGGCGATACCGCTCAGATCGATACCGTGGTGGCGGCTGAAATCCTTGTCCTCCACCGCCTGCAGGCCGGTGACCAGCAGCTCGGGGGTTTCCTCGATGCGAACCAGCCGGCGCTCTTCCTGCTTCTGGCCGTACAGCGTGGCGATACGGGCCGGATCCAGGCGCGCGGCCTTCAGGGCCTTGCGGCTGTCGGGATCGCGCAGCGAGGCGATCGACCCGCCGGACAGGCTCAGCTCGACGCGGCGCGGGGCGACCCGGCCATCCACATCGTTGTAGCCGCGGCTGGAAATGACGAAGCGCCCGCCTTCCTGCGTGTACGTGGCCGGCGACTTGCCGATCCCGTCATCGCGGTAGGCCGACGCCGCCAGCTCGGTCTTGAGCGTGGCCGCATCCATGGCCACACCCGGCGCCAACGCCAGTGGGCGCGCATAGACACGGGTGGGAATCTGCCAGCGCAGCTCGCCGAAGCGCTGGGTGACCTGTTGGTTCAGGTACACCGTATAGGGGATCAGGAAGCCCAGCCCCAGCGCGACAGCCGCCATGCCCCAGGTGATCAACCGGCGCCGCCACAGCGGGCCGTGGCTTTCGGTGTCGTCGTCGAACTCGTCGATGTCGTCGGAATCGTAGCGTCGGGGCACGGGGATGCGAGAATATGAAGTCCGGCGAGTCTAACGCAGCCACCGCGAGCGGCGCGTTCTCCCGGGTTCCCCCGCTTAAGCTGGAGTTGCAACGGGATGTCGATGTCCTTGGCCGATGCTCGCTATTTCCTGAACCGCATGCTCGGCCTGTTCCGTCGCAGTCTGGCCAGCCTGCGCACCCGGGGCTGGCGCGCCACCTGGCAGCGCATCCGGGTCCATACCCAGGCCGTGCCCGCCCCGCGCGGCGCACCGCTGTTCCTGCCGGAGGCCACACCGTTCGCGCCGTTCACGGTGCCGGCCAGCGAGCGCCCGGTGGTCAGCATCATCATTCCGGTCTACAACCATGCCGGCCACACGCTGGCCTGCCTGCGGGCGCTGGCGGCCCACCCGCCGCAGGTCGACTGCGAGATCCTGGTGGTGGACGACGGCAGCAGCGACGAAACCACCGCCTGGATGCCGCAGGTCCGCGGGCTGCGCTATGAGGTGCGGCCAACCAACGGCGGATTCATCGAGGCCTGCAACGATGGCGTGGCCCGCTCGTGTGGCCAGTACGTGGTGCTGCTCAACAACGACACTGTGCCGCAGCCAGGCTGGCTGGATGCCCTGCTCGCCACCTTTGCTCGGGTGCCGCGTGCCGGCCTGGTCGGTGCGCAGCTGCTCTACCCCGATGGCCGCCTGCAGGAATCCGGTGGCGTGATCTTCCAGGACGGCAGCGGCTGGAGCTATGGCCGCTTCGAGTCACCCGAGGATCCGCGCTACAGCGCGCTTCGCGATGCCGACTACTGCTCCGGCGCGGCGTTGATGATCCCCCGCGCCTTGTGGGACCAGCTTGGCGGCTTCGATCTACGTTACAAGCCCGCCTACTACGAAGATACCGACCTGGCCTTCGCCGTCCGCGAAAGTGGCCACCGCGTGCTGGTGCAGCCGGCCAGCCGCGTGGTGCATGACGAGGGCACCAGCAACGGCACCGATACCGGCAGCGGGGTCAAGGCCTACCAGGTCCGCAACCGCGGGGTGTTCGCGGCGAAGTGGGCCAAGGCGCTGCAAGCGCAGCCGAGCGTGGGCAGCGTGCCCTCGCCCGCCCTGCTCCATCGCGCCCAGCGCCAGGTCCTGATCCTGGATGAAGAAGTGCCGCAGCCGGACCGCGACTCGGCCTCGCTGCGCCAGTACAACCTGATCCGGATGCTGCTCGACGAGGGCGTCCATGTGGTGTTCGTGCCGACCCGGCGCGAGCATGCCGGCGCCGCCACCGAGGCGCTGCAGGCGCTGGGCGTGGAGGTCTGGTACGCGCCCTACCTCGACGGCGTGGCATCGTGGCTGCGGGCCAACGGCGCCCGCTTCGGGGTGGTGATGATGGTGCGCTATCACGTCGCCCACGAATGCCTGCCGCTGCTGCGCAGCTTCGCGCCGCAGGCGCGCACCGTGTTCGACACCGTCGACCTGCATTACCTGCGCGAGCGCCGCGGCGCTGAGATCGCCGGCGACGCCGGCCTGCTGCGCAATGCCGAGCGCACCCGCGCACGCGAGCTGGCGGTGATGGAGCAGGTCGATGTGACCGTGCTGGTCAGCGCAGCCGAACGCGAGCAGCTGCGCATCGATGCGCCGGGCGCGACAGTGGAACTGATCTCCAACCTGCATGAAGTTGCAGGCGCGGGCCCCGACTGGGCCGAGCGTCGGGACCTGGTGTTCGTCGGCGGTTTCCGTCATCCGCCGAACCTGGATGCCATGCAGTGGTTCATCGGTGAGGTCTTCGCGCGCATCCGCGCGCAGCTGCCCGATATCCGGTTCCACTGCATCGGCGCAGCCGTGCCCGATGCGCTGCGCGAGCTGGCCGCGACCCAGCCCGGTGTGGACATCCATGGCTTCGTGCCGGACGTGGTGCCGTACATGGACGGCGTGCGCATCGCCGTGGCGCCGCTGCGCTTCGGCGCGGGGGTCAAGGGCAAGGTGAATCTCAGCATGGCGCACGGCCAGCCCGTGGTCGCCACCACCTGCGGCGTGGAAGGCATGCACCTGCGCGATGGCGAGGATGTACTGGTGGCCGATGATGCCGAGGCGTTCGCCCAGGCCGTGGTCCGGCTGTACCAGGATGAGGCCCTGTGGCGCCGGCTCTCCACCGCCGGGCTGCAGAACATCGTGGACCACTTCTCGCTGGATGCCGCCCGCGCCACCGTACAGCGGGTGTTCCTGGCCTAGGCTCCCGCGCCGCCACCGGCACTGCGCAGGCGTTCGGCAAATGCCGGCAGCTCGGGCAGGTCCGGCTGCCAGCGGCGCGCCTGCACCAGCGCCTGTTGCGCGAAGGTGATATCGCCCGAGCCAAGCCGCTCACTGCCGATCGCCAACCAGCGCTGCGCCAGCCGGCGCCTTGCCGCAGTCTGGCCTGCGTCGCTGGAGGACAGGGTCTGCCAGGCCTCCAGACAGGCTCCGGCCCCTAGTACCCGGTTCTCGCGCAGGCGATCCTCGAAACACTGCCGGCTCGCTGGCAACAACCGCTGCGCCGCCGCGCGAACACGCGGGTCCTGCGGCGCAACCCCCTGGGCCTCACGCAGCGCGTCGTAGGCACTGCGGCCGGGGGGATCCAGGAAATTGCCACGGCCCTCGGCCTCTTCCAGGCGCGTGAGCAGGCTCTGCAGCGTGCGTTCGCGCTGCGCCCGCGGCACCGCCGGGGTCTTCAACGCGGCCTGCGAACGACGCGCCTGCTCGATGGCATGCCGCGCCGTCTCCAGCGCGCGCGTGGAAGCGCCCAGCGTTTCAGCCTGCTGCACCGCCTGGGCCGCTTCGTCGAAGCGGAAATTGCCGGCCAGCCGCGTCGCACGCAAGAGCTGCGCATCGGCCACCTGCTGCTGGCCGCGGTGTGCGGCAGGATCGTCGGGCAAGGCGGCAAGCACCGCGGCGAAGGCCTCCGCCGCAGTCTCCAGTTTCTGTCGGCGCAGCGCGGCTTCGCCTTCGCGCTGGCGCCGCTCCAGCGCGTTGTTCAGTGCCTCCTGGGTGGCCGGCAGATCGACATGTCCGGCGTCGAAGCCCCGGGCACTGCGCACGCGTTCGGCCGCGCGTGCAACATCGCCGCGGCCGGCCGCCGTGCGCGCCTGCTGGAGGAGGTCGGACAGCGCATCCTCACGCCCTTCCAGCGCACGCACCTGGTTGGGCGAGAGCGTGAGCACCTGCTGGAACAGCGGCAGCGCGCTGTCCGGGCTGCCATCGAGCCGTTGCGCCTGCAGGGCCGCTTCGGCGCGGCCGAGCAAGGCGCCGATCCCCGCGCGTGCCTGGTCGTGCGCGCGCAGCTGCTGCGCCACCGCGTCGGCTTCGCGCTGCGGTACCTGCAGCTCGCGCGCCAGGGCCAGCGCTGTCGTCGCGGCCGCCGGGTCGCCGCGTTCCAGTGCAGCACGCGCCTGCTGCAGTGCCGCCTGGCCGGTACGGGCCAGGCCGGTGCGTGCCTGCAGCCGGTCGTTGTCCAGCGCCAGCGCTGCTTGATAGGACTCACGTGCGCCGCTGCCGTCGGGCAGGGTCAGGCGGCCTGCGGCCAGCGCGCGATCACCCTGGTCGAGCAGCTGCTCGATCTGCGGTTCATTCCAGAACCAGTTCGCCAGCGGCCGGCGCAACAGCGCCAGGGCCACGAACAGCAGCACGGCGATCAGCAGCGCCCAGCGCCAGATGCGCTTGGCGTGGCGCGCCTGCACCCACCACCAGCGCCCCTCGCGGCGCACCCGCCGCAGCGCCTCATGCGCGGCATCATGCCTGTCATCGTCGTCCCGGCTCATGCCGCGAGCCTAGCGTGGGGCACGTGAGCTCAGCCTAGACGCCGGGCTTCGCTGACGCCGGGCAGTGCGTCCAGCTTGCCCAGCAGGGTGGAAAGCTGCCCGTAGTCGCTGACCTTCAGCCGCAGCCGCAGGTGCGCCCGGCCGCTGTTGCGGACGTTGTCGCTGTGGATGTCCAGGACGTAGGCATCCTCCTGCGCGATCAGGTTGGTGATGTCCTTGAGCAGCCAGCGCCGGTCGACCGCATCGACCACCACGTCCACTTCATAGCCACCGCCGGCCTGGCCCCACTCCACGGGAAGAATGCGCTGAGGGCTGGCTGCGGCCAGCCGGGCCAGCGCCGCACAGTCGGTGCGGTGCACGGTGACGCCACGCGCCCGCGTGAGGTAGCCGACGATCGGTTCGCCGGCCACCGGCTGGCAGCAGCGGGCCAGCTGCACCAGCAGGTTGCCCACGCCCTGCACGGTGAAGTTGGCACTGCGCACGCTGTCGCGCCGCGCCGTGGGCCGCGGCATCGCCGGCACCGCCGGCTGGCTGGCGGCCCGTTCGGCTTCCAGCAGCGCGCGGCTGACCTGGTTCGGCCCGGTGTCGCCCAGCGCGACCTGGATATAGAGATCGTCGACGCTGTCGGCGTGGAATTTCTTCACCGCGATGGCAAGGTCGGCATGCTGCAGGCCGAGCCGCTTCAGCTCGCGCTCGAGCAGTTCGCGGCCGGCCTGCACATTGCGTGCGCGGTCCAGCTTGTGGAACCAGCCGCGCACCTTTTCACGCGAGCGGTTGCTGGCCAGGAAGCCACTGGAGGCCAGCAGCCAGTCCCGCCGGGGGTCGGCCTCCTTGCCGGTCAGGATCTCGACGCGGTCGCCGCTGCGCAGCCGGTAGGTCAACGGCACGATGCGGCCATTGACCTTCGCGCCGCGGCAACGGTGCCCGACCATGGTGTGCACGTGATAGGCAAAATCCAGCGGCGTGGCGCCCTGCGGCAGGTCCATCACCTCGTCCTTGGGGCTGAGCGCGTAGACCCGGTCCTCGGTCAGCTCGGCATCCAGCGCGCCGGCCAGCTCACCGCCGTGCCCCTCCTGGGATTGCTCCAGCAACTGGCGCATCCAGGTGATCTTGCGGTCGAAGGCCTTCTCCGCGCCCTTGCTGCCTTCCTTGTAGCGCCAGTGCGCGGCCACGCCGAGCTCGGCCTGGGCGTGCATGTCGTGGGTCCGGATCTGCACTTCGATGGTGCGACCTTCCGGGCCGACCACGGCGGTATGCAGCGAGCGGTAATCATTGGCCTTCGGGCGCGCGATGTAATCGTCGAACTCGCTCGGCACCGGCGCCCACAGCGCGTGCACCACGCCCAACGCGGCGTAGCACGCGGCCACGTCGTCCACCATCACGCGTACCGCACGGATGTCGTAGAGCTGCTCGAACGCCAGCCGCTTCTTCTGCATCTTCCGCCAGATGCTGTAGATGTGCTTCGGCCGGCCGCTGACCTCGGCGCGGATGCCCTGCGCCAGCAACTCGCGCGACAGCGCCTTTTTGACGGCCTCGACATAGCGCTCGCGCGCCAACCGGGTTTCGTCGACCTCGCGGGCGATGCGGCGGTAGGTCTCCGGTTCGAGGTGGCGGAACGCCAGGTCTTCCAGCTCCCACTTCAACTGCCAGATGCCGAGCCGGTTCGCCAGCGGCGCGTGGATGTCGCGGGTGAGCTGGGCCAACGCGCGCCGTTCCTCCTCGGGCAGGCGATCGGCACCGCGCATGCGGGCCAGCTGGCGGGCGAGCAGGATCGGCACCACGCGCAGATCGCGGATGATCGACAGCAGCAGGCGACGCAGCCCCTCGCTGTTGCGACCGGCCTCACGCCCGGCGTGCAGCGCCCAGACCTGGTCGGCTGCGTCCAGCCCGTCCAGCAGGCCGACCACCACCGGCTTGAGCGCACCGACCGGCAACGCGTCCAGCCCGGCGCGCAGCCACGGCAGATCGAACAGCAGGGTCGCCAGCAGCGCCGACTCGTCGGCCGACAGCAGCGACAGCGCATCAAGCGTGTCGGCCAGCACCGGCCAGCCCGCGCGCATTTCCAGATCGGCCTCGGGCTGCTGCCAGCGCTGCAGCAACGCCTCGCGCAGTTCGGTCGGCAGCGAAGCCACCGAGGGTCGGTTCAACAAGGCATCCAGGCCGGGGGCAGAAGCGCGGTTCACAGCATCGTACAGACAAGACAGAGGCCACCTACACTAGCGCCGCAGCGCCCCCCCGACAATCGCCGTCGCCTGCATGTGCACATGCCCGGGCGCTGGCACTACACTGCGGCCATCCCTAGGAGAGACCCTGCCATGCGCTTTTCCCGTCTGCGGTTGTTGGCCTGCGCGGCCATTGTGATGAGTGTGTCGGTGCCGGCGCTGGCCCAGCGTGTGGTGGAAGGCGATCTGCAGCAGCAGATGTCGCCGGCCGAGTTCAAGGCGGCCGGGCTGGAGAAACTCACACCGCAGGAACTGACCGAGCTCAACAACTGGCTGCAGGGCAAAGTGGCCGCCCTGGCGGCCGACGCACGCGAGCAGGCCCGCGAAGAGGGGCGCCAGGAAGTCATCGTGAAGAACCACGGTTTCTTCGATTTCGGCACCAAGGAGCCGATCAAAAGCACCTTGACCGGTGCGTTCCGCGGCTTCGGCAAGGGCCAGCGTTACGTTCTCGCCAACGCGCAGGAGTGGGAGCAGATCGACGACGCCCAGGTCGGTGGCGTCCGCCGCCAGTCGCCCGAGGTCAGCATCGCTCCCGGCCTGGGCGGCGTGTGGTACATGCAGGTGCAGGGCGTCAACACCCGCGCCAAGGTCCGCCGCGTCAAGTAATCCGTACCTGGTTCCCCGTGCCGCACCGGCACGGGGCTTGCCGGATCAGGCCTTCTGCAGCGCGGCCACGCGCTGGGCCAGTTTCTTGGCCGAAATGCCGGTACGCGCCCCGAGCTCCTGGGCGAACAGCGACACCCGCAGCTCCTCCAGGTCCCAGCGCAGGTCCTGCCACTGCGGCCGCTGGCGCAGGCCGCGCGCGTCGGCCTGCGCCAGCGCCTCCACGAACGGACGCAGCTCCAGCATGCGGGCCTGATCACGCGGTGGATCGCGCTTGGCACGCTCGGTGCGCAGGATCATCGCGCGCAGATAGCGCGGGTACTGCGCCAACGCATCGGCCGGCGTGTCACGCAGGAACCCGGGATGGACCAGCGCGGCAAGCTGCTGCTCCATGTCATCGAGATTGCCACGCGCCCACCCCATCAGCGGCGCTTCCAGCTGTGGTTTGAGCTCGGCCACGTGGGCGAGGATGTTCTCGGCCAGCTTCAGGCGCGCCATCGCCTCACCGAACAACGCCTTGCCCGCCTCGGCACTGCGTTTGGCGAACGCGGCAGGGTCGCGGATATCACCCAGCCCATCGGCCAGCACGGCATTCATCGCCGCGTCGACCAGATCGCCCCGCAGCCGCTCCTGCGATTCGATCGCGGCGTACAGCAGCCCGGTCTTGGGCGGCACCGGCAATTGCTTGCGCGCCTGCTTGGCCTTGTCGGCCAGCGCGATCTCCATCAATCGACGAACCCCGAGCGGATGCTGTTCCAGCGCTTCGTTGCGGTCGGCGAAGATCTTCAGCGCTGCGGTCTCGCCCTGATCGACCAGCGCCGGGTACGCCGGCACGCCGGCTTCGCCGGGCACCTGCAGCGGGATCGGGGTAGCCGGGAAATCGCGTAGCCCTTCCGCGGCCAGCGCACGCCCTGCGCGTGCGGCGAAGGCCTCACCGGCCTTGTCGCCGAAGCGCGCGCGCAGCGCCTCCAGATCGCGCGAGGTCGCCAGCACCTTGCCGCCCGCATCGCGCAGGCGCAGGTTCATGCGCAGGTGCGGCTCCAGCGAGGCTTCGTCGAAATCGGTCGCGGCCAGCTTCGCACCCGTCGCGCGCGAGAGGAACCGCGCCAGTTCGCCCCGGATGTCATCGGCGGTCGGTTCGGCGAAGGCCTCGGCAAACGCGCGGCCAAAGTCCGGTGCTGGCACATAGTTGCGGCGCATCGCCTTGGGCAGGCTGCGGATCAATGCGGCGGCCTTGTCAGCGACGAAGCCCGGCGCCAGCCACGACAGCCGCGCCGGATCCAGCGCGTTGAGCAGGTGCAGCGGCACCTCCAGCGTCACACCATCTTCCTCGGCGCCGGGTTCGAAGGTGTAATGCAGCGCCAGCCGCGCATCGCCCAGCGGCAGGTACCTGGGATAGCGCTCGGCATCGCTGCCTTCGCCCGGCAGCAGATCGGCCAGCGTCCACGACAGCGCCCGGCGCTTCTCCGGCGCCAGTGCTTTCCACCAGGTATCCAGGCCCATCGCCGAATGGATCTCGGCCGGAATCCGGTCCAGGTACCAGCGCGCCTGCCAGCCTTCATCGGCGACGATACCGGCGCGGCGCAGCTTGGCTTCTTCTTCGCGCGCCTGTTCCAGCACCTTGAGGTTGTCGGCGACGAAGCCGGCCCGGGTGTTGATCTCGCCGGTCACCAGACCCTGGCGCACGAAGATGTCATGCGCCTCGCCCGGCGCGATGCGGCCGTAATGCACCGGTTTTTTCGGGGCCAGCACCAGCCCGAACAGACTGATCTGCTCCGAGGCCAGCACCTGGCCCTGCGCACGCGACCAGTGCGGATCGAAGTGCTTGCGCAGCAGCAGGTGCGGCAGTTCGTTGATGACCCAGTCCGGCTCGATCGCCGCGTTGGTCAACCCCCAGATCTTCTGGGTATCCAGCAGCGTGGCCGTAAGCAGCCACGGCGGCGGCCGCTTGGCCAGGGCCGAGCCCGGGAACGGCAGGAAGCGACGCTGGCGTGGCGCCAGGAAATCGCCCTTGTCGCTGCGATGGCCGATCTGCGTGGGCAGGCCGGCGATCAGCGCGCGGTGCAGGGTCTGGTACGCCGCGGCGCGCACCTTGTCGCTGAACGCGCTGCGTGCCTCGGGATCGGCACCGTTGCCGGGTGCCGCCTTGGTCTCGACAAGCGCCGGTTCGGACTTCCCTTCGCGGGCCAGGCGCGCGGCACGGTGCTGCTGGCCACGCGTCGCCTTGATCCTGGCCTCGTCATCGCGCGCCGGCGCCGGTGCAGAGGAACCGGCCAGCAGCGGCGCCAACGAGGTCTCGGCCGGCTCTTCATTCCAGCCCAGCTCTTCGCACAGCACGCGCAGTTGGCGATGCAGCTCCCGCCATTCGCGCATGCGCAGGAAACCAAGGAAATGCCGCCCACACCAGTCGCGCAGCTTGGACTGGGTGAGATCTTCGTGGGCCTGGCGGTAGCCGTCCCACAGGCGCAGCACGCCGACGAATTCCGAGCGCCCATCGGCGAACAGCGCATGTGCGTTGTCCGCGGCAGCGCGCGCTTCCGGTGGGCGCTCACGCGGGTCCTGGATGCCCAGGAACGAGGCGATCACCAGCATCGGCCGCAGGCAGCCCTGTGCCTGCGCGGCGACCAGCATGCGAGCCAGTTTCACGTCCACCGGCAGGCGCGCCATCTGGCGTCCGATCGGGGTCAGGCGGCGCTCGGCATCGACCGCACCCAGCTCACCCAGCTGCTGCCAGCCATCGGCGATGGCGCGTTCATCCGGTGCTTCCAGGAACGGGAAATCCTCGATCCTGCCCAGGCCCAGCTGCAGCATCCGCAGGATCACCCCGGACAGGCTGGAGCGACGGATTTCCGGATCGGTGAACTCCGGGCGCGACTGGAAATCCGCTTCGGAATACAGCCGGTAGCAGATGCCTTCGGACACGCGGCCACAGCGGCCCTTGCGCTGGTTGGCGCTGGCCTGCGAGACCGCTTCGATATGCAGCCGGTCCAGCTTCTGGCGCGGGCTGTAACGCTTGATGCGGGCGAAGCCGGGGTCGATTACATAGCGGATGCGCGGCACCGTCAGCGAGGTTTCCGCGACGTTGGTGGCCAGCACGATGCGCCGGTTGCTGCCCGGGTTGAACACCAGGTCCTGGTCCTTGACCGACAGCCGCGCATACAGCGGCAGCACGTCGGTGCCGCGGTACTTGCGCCGCTCCAGTGCCTGGTGCGCATCGCGGATTTCGCGCTCGCCCGGGAAGAACAGCAGGATGTCGCCGCGCGGATCGATGCGGGTGATTTCATCCACCGCCGCGACCACCGCATCATTCACGGTGCGCTCGCCATCGCGGCCACCGTCGGCGTCGCCGCCGCCCTCGCCTTCCAGCGGGCGGTAGCGCACGTCCACCGGGAAGGTCCGGCCTTCCACGCTGATCACCGGCGCATCATCGAAGTGCTGGGCGAAGCGCGAGGTATCGATGGTCGCCGAGGTGACGATCAGTTTGAGATCCGGGCGCTTCTTCAGCAGCTGCTTCAGATAGCCCAGCAGGAAATCGATGTTGAGGCTGCGTTCGTGCGCCTCGTCGACGATGATCGTGTCGTAGTTGGACAGCCAGCGGTCACTGCTGATCTCGGCCAGCAGGATGCCGTCGGTCATGAACTTGATGCGGGTATCGTCACCGACACGGTCGGTGAAGCGCACCTGGTAACCCACCGTGGTGCCCAGTTCGGACTGCAGCTCCTGCGCGACACGCGTGGCCACCGCACGTGCGGCAATCCGCCGCGGCTGCGTGCAGCCGATCATGCCGGCGGTGCCACGGCCGGCGGCCAGGCACAGCTTGGGCAGCTGGGTGGTCTTGCCCGAGCCGGTCTCACCGGCGATCACCACGACCTGATGGTCGCGGATCAGCGCGGTGATGGCCTCGGCTTCACGCGCAATCGGCAGCTGCTCGTCCAGAGTGATGGCCGGCTGATTCAGCGCACGCGCTTCACGGCGCTGCACGGACGCCTGCAAGGCCTGCTCGAACGCCGCCGCCAGCCCCGCATCCGCCGGTTTGGCCCGCCAACGCGAGAGCATCCCCAGCAAACGACCGCGGTCGCGGCTCATGGCCCCGTTGATCGCGGCCTGCTGCTGGGCCAGGCGTGCTGCATGTGGTTTTTCGATAGCGCTCATCAATCGATTCGTTTAGAACTTTTGTTTACTACTGAAAGGGTAGTCTGATCTATTGTGAAGGCCATCCGATTCATCCCATCCATAAGGAGTTCTCCCATGGCGAAGACGACCAAGACCCCGGCAAAGCCCAAGACGGCCAAGCAGAAACTCGGCGCGGCGGCCCCGTCGGCCCCGAACATTGATATCGGGATCAAGGAGGGCGATCGCAAGAAGATCGCCGATGGACTGTCGGCCTTCCAGGCAGATGCGTTCACGCTCTACCTGAAGACCCACAACTTCCATTGGAACGTGACCGGGTCGATGTTCAACTCGCTGCACACCATGTTCGAGACCCAGTACACCGAACAGTGGGCCGCCCTGGACGACGTCGCTGAACGCATCCGTGCACTGGGCTTCAACGCCCCGGGCTCCTACCGCGAATTCGCGGCCCTGACCTCGATCGCCGAGGAGCCGGGCCTGACCGACAGCGCGGACTGGCGTGAAATGGTACGCCAGTTGGTCACCGCCAACGAGGCTGTGTGCCGCACTGCCCGGAAAGTGCTGGATGTGGCCGACGATGCCGATGACGCACCGACCGAAGATCTGATGACCCAGCGCCTGCAGACCCACGAAAAATACGCCTGGATGCTGCGTTCGCTGCTGCAGTAATCCCCTGGGGGCCTTGCCCCCGCGGGAGTTCCAAGGTTGCGCTGCGGCGCGCCCCCCTTGACTCAAGGGGGGCTGCCGGGTCGAAGGGTGTCCCGCTTACGTTCACATCCGGAATGGGATGACCCGCCTCGGGGCGCCCAGCCCTGTAAACTACGGCGATGTCTTCCCGCCCCGCGCACGACCTGCTCAGCCGCATTTTTGGTTACGACGAATTCCGCGGTCCGCAGCAGGCGATCGTCGAGCATGTCGCCGCCGGCAATGACGCGCTTGTCCTCATGCCCACCGGCGGCGGCAAGTCGCTGTGCTACCAGGTCCCCTCCCTGCTCCGCGACGGCACCGGCATCGTCATTTCGCCGCTGATCGCGCTCATGCAGGACCAGGTCGAAGCCCTGCGCCAGCTCGGCGTCCGCGCCGAATACCTCAACTCCACCCTCGATGGCGAAACCAGTGCGCGCGTCGAACGCGAACTGCTCGCCGGCGAACTGGACATGCTCTACGTCGCGCCCGAGCGCCTGCTCACCGGTCGCTTCCTGTCGCTGCTCTCGCGCAGCCGGATCGCCCTGTTCGCCATCGACGAAGCCCACTGCGTCTCCCAGTGGGGCCACGACTTCCGCCCCGAATACCGCCAGCTCACCGTCCTGCACGAACGCTGGCCCGACGTGCCGCGCATCGCGCTGACCGCCACCGCCGATCCGCCCACCCAGCGCGAGATCGCCGAACGCCTGGACCTCACCAACGCCCAGCACTTCGTCAGCTCCTTCGACCGGCCCAACATCCGCTACACGGTCGTCCAGAAGGACAACGCCAAAAGGCAGCTGCTGGACTTCCTCAAGGTCCACCGCGGGGCCGCCGGCATCGTCTACTGCATGTCGCGGCGCAAGGTCGAGGAAACCGCCGAGTTCCTCTGCAAGGAGGGCCTGAACGCCCTGCCCTACCACGCCGGCCTGCCGCCCGAGGTCCGCGCCGCCAACCAGCGTCGCTTCCTGCGCGAGGATGGCATCGTCATGTGCGCCACCATCGCCTTCGGCATGGGCATCGACAAACCGGACGTGCGTTTCGTCGCGCATACCGACCTGCCCAAATCGATGGAAGGCTATTACCAGGAAACCGGCCGCGCCGGTCGCGATGGCGAGCCCGCCGAGGCCTGGCTCTGCTACGGCCTGGGCGACGTGGTGCTGCTCAAACAGATGATCGAGCAGTCCGAGGCGGGCGAAGAGCGCAAAGCGCTGGAACGCTCCAAGCTGGACCACCTGCTCGGCTACTGCGAATCCATGCAGTGCCGCCGCCAGGTCCTGCTGGCCGGCTTCGGCGAGACCTACCCCCAGCCCTGCGGCAACTGCGACAACTGCCTGCTGCCGCCCGATGCCTGGGATGCCAGCGTCGCCGCCCAGAAGGCATTGAGCTGCGTCTACCGCAGTGGCCAGCGCTTCGGCGTGGGCCATCTGATCGACATCCTGCGCGGGGGCGAGAACGAGAAGGTCCGCCAGTTCGGGCATACCGAACTGAGCACCTATGGCATCGGCAAGGATCTGGACGCGCGTACCTGGCGCAGCGTGTTCCGCCAGCTGGTCGCCTCCAGCCTGCTCGAGGTGGACAGCAGCGCCTACGGCGGGCTGCGCCTGACCGATGGCAGCCGCGAGGTGCTCAAGGGCCAGCGCAAGGTCATGATGCGCCGCGAGACGCCCAAGGCGGCCCGCGAGCGCGATCGCAGCGGCCAGCGCACCGGCCTGTCGGTGCTGCCGCAGGACCTGGCGCTGTTCAATGCGCTGCGGGGCCTGCGCGCCGAACTCGCGCGCGAGCAGAACGTGCCGGCCTTCGTGATCTTCCACGACAGCACCCTGCGCAACATTGCCGAACAGCGCCCCACCAGCGTCGATGCGCTGGGGCGGGTCGGGGGCATCGGTGGCACCAAGCTGGCCCGTTACGGCGACCGCCTGGTCGAGATCGTGCGCGAGGAAGGCTGATGCGCCGGGGCGACCAGACAGACCTTGCTCCAGAGTTGAACCGCGTGTTCAGCCATAGGTGCGACCGTGCGGATTTGGCAGTAAGGTGAGCCCCATGTCCGCCAGTGGCCTGCTCCTGCGAGTCGTCCTGATGCTCAGCCTGTTGCTCAACGGGCTGAACGTGGCCATGGCCGGCCCGATGGCGCTCGCCCTGGCCGAGCCGGCCACCGCAAGCCGTGCCGCACCGCCCTGCCATGATGCACCGGCGGCCGCTCTCCCGCATGACCATCACGCTGTGCCCGGTGCCGCCAGCGGCGTGCAGGCGCCTCACGATGGCGACCACTGCAAGATCAAGGACTGCCTGCGCAGCTGCGCGCAGCAACCCAGCCTGACCGCCCAGGTCGCCTGGCTGGCCACGCCCCCGCCGCTGTCGCTGGCCCCGCTGCCGGCCCCGCATCCGTCGCAACCGACACCGCCGCTGGACCGCATCACCCGCCCTCCGATCGCCTGATCCGCAGCGCTCTGCGAGCGCCTGCCTGATGCCCTGCCCGCATGGCCCCGCCTGCGGGCGTTGCCGGCACCCCGCGTGCCATTCGAATCGGATCCGGAGTTGCAATGTCTTTCCTTAAAACACCCGGCACGGGCACCCCGCCCATGCCGTCACGCCGCCTGTTCGTGCAGGGCGTGGCTGCCGGCGGCGTGGTCGCCGGTCTGGCCGCCACCGGCCTGAGCCCACGCGCCTTCGCGGCCACCGGCCCCGGCCTGGCCGGTGCCCCGCAGGTGCTCAGCAGCCATGACGTGCAGCTGAGCATCGGCGAATCGCTGGCCAACTTCACCGGGCGCACCCGCCCGGCGATCACCGTCAACGGCAGCCTGCCGGCGCCGATCCTGCGCTGGCGCGAAGGCCAGACGGTCAACATCCGGGTAGCCAACACGCTGCAGGGGCACCCCACCTCCATCCACTGGCACGGCCTGCTGCTGCCGGCCAACATGGACGGCGTGCCCGGCCTGAGCTTCAACGGCATCGCCCCCGGCGAGGCCTACCAGTACCGGTTCACCCTCAAGCAGTCGGGCACGTACTGGTACCACAGCCATTCGATGTTCCAGGAACAGGCCGGCCTGTACGGCGCGCTGATCATCGACCCGCTCGAGCCGGCGCCTTACCGCTTCGACCGCGAGCACGTGATCGTGCTCTCGGACTGGACCGACATGGACCCTGGGGCGCTGTTCCGGCGCATGAAGAAGCTCGCCGAGCACGACAACTACTACAAGCGCACCCTGCCCGACTTCCTCCGTGATGTGCGCCGGGATGGCTGGGCCGCAGCCACCGCCGACCGCGGCATGTGGGGCCGGATGCGGATGACGCCGACCGACATCTCCGACATCAACGCCCACACCTATACCTACCTGCTCAACGGCACCGCCCCGGCGGGCAACTGGACCGGGCTGTTCCGCAGTGGCGAGAAGGTGCTGCTGCGCTTCATCAACGGTGGCTCGATGACCTACTTCGATGTGCGCATCCCCGGCCTGAAAATGACCGTGGTCGCCGCCGATGGCCAGTACATCCACCCGGTCAGCATCGATGAGTTCCGTATCGCACCGGCCGAGACCTTCGATGTGATCGTCGAACCCAGTGGACAGGATGCCTACACGATCTTCTGCCAGGACATGGGCCGCACCGGCCATGCCGCCGGCACGCTGGCGGTCCGCCACGGCCTGCAGGCGCCGGTTCCCGAGCGCGACCCGCGCCCATTGCTGACCATGAGCGACATGGGCCATGACATGGGCCATGCCGGAAACGGTATGGCGGGGCACGACATGAAGGGCATGGAAGGTGGCTGCGGCGCGAGCATGGGCCACGGCGCGCACGGCGCTGATTCCAAGGCGCCGCGCCACCCGGCCAGCGAAAAAGGCAATCCGCTGGTGGACATGCAGAGCATGGCCACCGACCCCAAGCTCGATGATCCCGGCATCGGCCTGCGCGACAACGGTCGTCACGTGCTGACCTACGGTGCGATGCGCAGCCTGTTCGACGATCCCGATGGCCGCGATCCCGGCCGCGAGGTCGAGCTGCACCTGACCGGCCACATGGAGAAATTCAGCTGGTCCTTTGACGGCATTCCGTTCGCCAGCGCCGAACCGCTGCGCCTGAACTACGGTGAACGCATGCGCATCGTGCTGGTCAACGACACGATGATGCAGCACCCGATCCATCTGCATGGCGTGTGGAGCGACCTGGAAAACGCCGATGGCCAGTTCCACCTGCGCAAGCACACCATCGACATGCCACCGGGCACCCGCCGCACCTATCGCGTGCGCGCCGACGCGCTCGGCCGCTGGGCCTACCACTGCCATCTGCTGTACCACATGGAAGCGGGCATGATGCGCGAAGTGAGGATCGAAGAATGAGCCGCGCTCCGCTTACCGCGATGTCCACCCTCAGCGCTGCCCTGCTGCTGGCCTTGTCCGCCCCGACGTGGGCGCAGTCGCATGCCGGCCATGCCACGGCACCGATCACGACCGATGCGCCACCGGCGGATGGCGGCAGCGCCGATCACAGCCAGATGGACCATTCGATGATGGACCATGGCAGCGCCGATCACAGCCAGATGGACCACTCGACGATGGACCACGGCATGCCGAAGCCACCCGCGCCGATCGAGCCGCGCGAACCGATTCCGGTCGTCACGCCCGCCGACCGCCTCGCTGCGTTCCCTCCCATCGACCACGGTGCGATGGAGCATGCACCGGAGATCCACAGCATGCTGCTGGTCAACCGCCTGGAACACTGGGACGGCCAGCACGGTACCGGCCAGGCGTGGGAGGCCAGCGGCTGGGTCGGTGGCAACATCAACCGGCTATGGCTGCGCAGCGAAGGCGAGCGCGGTGACGGCCGCACCGAGTCGGCCAATCTCGAGATGATGTACGGCCGCAGCGTCTCGCCGTGGTGGGACATGCTGGTCGGCGTGAAGCAGGATTTCCGCCCGGCGGATTCGCGCACGTGGGCGGCGTTCGGCATCCAGGGCCTGGCGCCGTACAAGTTCGAGACCTCGGCCACGGCCTACATCGGCGAAGGCGGACAGTTTGCTGCGACGGTGGAAGTGGAGTACGAGCTGCTGCTGACCAACCGCCTGATCCTGCAGCCGCTGGTGGAAGCCACGTTCTCGGCCAAGGACGAGCCGGCGTACGGCAACGGTTCGGGACTCAACAAGGTCGAGGCCGGGCTGCGCCTGCGCTACGAGTTCAGCCGCCGCTTCGCGCCTTACATCGGCATCAGCCACGAGCGGCTGTTCGGCGATACCGCTGATTACCACGAGGCGGCCGGTGAGCGCGCGCGCGATACCCGCTGGGTGGCGGGCGTGCGCGTCTGGTTCTGATCCAGCGGCCGTGACAGGTTCCGGGTACCAAGGTGCCCGGAACCCCTGCCGCCTGCGCCGATGCCGTAAGCTGCCGGCCCCACCTGCCTGCCCTGCGCCATGACGTTGATCCTCCGCCGTGCCACCGTTGCCGATGCCGGCGCGCTGTCGGCGATCGCCATCGCCACTTACACCGAGACCTTTGGCGATTCGTATCCGCCGCAGGATCTGCGCGATTTTCTGGACGGCCACTACGCGGTCGAGCCACAACGCCGCGAGCTCGCCGACCCACGCAATGCGGCGTGGCTGCTGGAAGACGGCGCACGTGTGGTGGGCTATCTCGCAGCAGGGCCGAACAGCCTGCCGCATGCCGATGCCGCCGAGGGCGATATCGAACTCAAACGTCTCTACCTGCTCGCCAGCCACCAGGGCGGTGGTCACGGCGCGCGCCTGATGGACGCGTTCCTGGCGTGGCTCGATCAACCGCAGCGGCGCACGCTGTGGGTCGGCGTATGGTCGGAAAATCCAGGTGCGCAGCGCTTCTATGCGCGCTATGGCTGCAGCAAGGTCGGCGAATACGATTTTCCGGTCGGCGACAGCGTCGACCGGGAATTCATCCTGCGCCGCGCCTGAGCACGGCGCAGGCGCCTGTCAGAAGTCGAACAGGTCCGACAGGAAGCTTTCTTTTTTCTTCTTGCGGTAGCCGTGCTGGTCGCCGTACTGCTGCTGGCCCAGATGGCGGGTGTCACGGTGCTGCACGGCGGCCGGCGGCGGCGGAGCAGCCGCGCGTACCGGGGCCGGTGCTGCGGCACCGGCCGAGCGCTCGATGATCTTGTCCAGCTCGCCACGGTCCAGCCACACGCCACGGCACTGCGGGCAGTAGTCGATCTCGATGCCCTGGCGCTCGGACATCTGCAGCGCTTGGGTCTTGCATACGGGGCATTGCATGGGCAGTTATCCAAGGGGCAAAGCCGCACTCTAGCCGGTCCCACCTGACCGTGGTGCAACGCGGCCATGACCGATGGCCCCCCGACCAATGCCCCATGCTGCCCGGCCTGTCCTCGCCAACAATCCACGCATCCCTGGATATGGAGCGTCCCATGCCGTCCTTCCGCCTGCCCACCTGGCTGGCCGCCTGCGTGGTCGTGCTGACCCTGGCCGTCTCGATCAACCTGCGCGACCTTGCCGCGTGGCTGGGCGCACCGATTCCGAAACTGCCGATTCCCTATGGCGGCGCCATCCTCGACAACGGCCTGGGCGTGCTGCTGGTGCTGCTCGTGGCCGCGCTGCTGGTGCGGCCGGGGCAGCGCCTGCACGCGCTGCTCGGGTTGCGCTGGAATGGCTGGCAGGGGCCGGCCCTGGCGCTGCTGGCGACGCTGCCGTGCTGGCTGGGTCTGTGGTGGCTGGGGGGATTCAATGCGACCCAGGATGTTCTCGCCCTGCTGATGCTCGGCGTGCTGTTTCCATTCGCCGAAGAGATCATCTTCCGCGGTTTCGGTTTCATCTTCGCGCACCGCCAGCAGCGTTGGCCGTGGCTGGCTGCCGCGCTGGTCCAGGCCGTGATCTTCGGCGCCATCCACTGGTGGTCGTTCGGCGGTGGCGGCGGCATGGCCCTGCAGGTGTTCGCCATCACCGGCATCGGTGGGCTGGTGTTCGCCTGGCTCAATACCCTGGACGATTACACCCTGTGGAGCGGGCTGGCCCTGCATGTCTCGCTCAACCTGGCCTGGAACGTGTTCGTGATCACCGAGGCCACGGCCGTCGGTTGGCCGGCTACCGTGCTGCGCCTGTCAGCGGCAGGACTGGCGGTGGCGCTGGTCTGGGCCTGGCACCGTCGCAGGCCCCGGTCCCTCACACCGGCATGAGCCACCCGAAGGCAGGCCACGCGGGGGGTTCACCCGGCATTTCGGCGCCGTCCACGGCCTCCTCACCGGCGGCCCGCGATACTTGCGCGCCCCTGTCCGGGGGTAAGCAGGAACCACGCTCCATGTTGTTGTCCAAGCACCATCCCGAACCCCGCGTGCTGTTGATCGAAGACACCGAAGACACCCGCGAACTGAGCCGTATGGCACTGGAAAGCCAGGCCTGCGAAGTTGTTGCGGTCAGTTCGGCGGAAGCCGCGCTGGGGCTGCTCCAGGCCGGCGAGCGCTTCGATCTGGTGTTCACCGATGTCTGCCTGGGTGCGGTCAGCGGCATCGAGGCCGCCCATCGGGTCAAGCAGGAACGGCCCGGGCTGCCGGTGCTGGTCACCTCGGGCCTGGAGCCTTCCGTCGTGGTGCCGCAGCTCGGCCCTGGCATGCATTTCCTGCCCAAGCCGTACAGCATGAGCGAACTGCTCGACGCGATCCGGGCCTGTTTCCAGCAACCGCTGGCCGCCTGCGCCTGAGGCGGCTGACCGGTTTGAATGGCGGGTGATCTTCATCCGGATTTCATGCCCGCGTGCCCATCGTCGGCGTCAGTGAAACGCGCTTCCTTTCCCTGCCGGAATCGACGTCATGCTTTTTCGTACGCTGCTGGCCACGCCCCTGCTGTTGCTGCTTCCGTTCGAGAACGCGCGTGCGGATGATTTCGTCACCTGCGAGAGCCGCGACAACCGCTATCAATCCTGCACCCTGCCCCGCGCCGGCTACGTCACCCTGGATCGCAAGCTGTCCGGTGCGGACTGCCGGCAAGGCCGCACCTGGGACTACGACCGCCGCGAGGTCTGGGTGGATGATGGCTGCCGGGCCTCGTTCCGGGTTCACGGCGGCAGCGACCGTGATGATCGCCACGATGATGACAACCATGACGCCAAGGTCGCCGCCGGCGTGCTGATCGGCGCGGCCATCCTCGGCGCGCTGGCGCACAACGCCAACAAGGATGACGCGCGCTACGACGACGACACCTACCAGGGCGCCCGGCATACGTCCTACGTGCCCGGCTGGATGATCGGAGAATTCGAGGGCTACAACCCGACCTTCAATGCCGACATCCGCATGCGCATCGACAGCGATGGCCGGATGAGCGCGCAGGCCCGCGGCCAGACGTTGAATGGCTGGATCAACGGCGGCCAGCTCAACGTCGGCAGCAGCGTGTTCGATATCAGCCAGAGCCGCGACGGGTTCGTCACGACCGAGGTCGGCGACCGGCAGAACGAGGTGCGCTACCGCCGCGTGCGCTGAGCGACGCGGCGGTGGCCGGCATCACCGGGCGATCTGGCACTGCAGCGTGGTGCCGTAGAAGTCCAGGGTGGTCTGGTCGTCGTGGATACGCAGGTCGACGCCCTCCCGGCCCCAGCGGCCGCCATTGTTCTCGTCCTTGCTCACGGGCATCGGGAAGACGATCGCCTGATCGCTGCCCCAGCTGACCACGGCCGCGGTCGGGTCGATGTCGTTGTAGAACACCGCCGTCACCGGCTTGCTGTTGTCGTCGCAGCGGTACTCGACCTTCGCCGGCACCTGGATGCCGCCGCCGTTGATGGTCAGCTCGACCAGACGGGTCTGATAGGACTCCACCAGGCAGCGCTGGGGATCCACCGCGCGCGAACAGGCATCGCGCCCTTTGATCCAGCCACGCTGCTCGGCTGCGATGTCCAGCTCGTCCGGGCTGGTCTGCACGCGCTTGTAGAGCGCGGCCAGCTGACGGTCCAGCGCGGCCAGCCGGGGATCGACGCACACCAGTTTCTCGGCCTCGGACTGTGCCTTGGCGCAATCGAACGACGGGGACTGGGTCGCGGCAGCGGCAGGGTCGGCGGGCTTGGCCGCGGTGGGGGCCTCGGCGGTGGCCGACGGGCCCGCCTGATCGGCGGATTCAGGTTTGGAGCACGCCGCGAGCGCGAGCGCCCCCAGGCTCAGCAGGACGACACGTTTCATGGCACCTCCAACAGCAATCAGCTCAAAGACGGCCTATTGTGCGCGATCGCGTGCGTAGCGGGTGTATGCGGCGCCTCCTCCAGCCGACACGGTCCGCCAGGCGCAAGGATGGGCCCGTGGCGTCCTTCCCTGCGATGCTCATGGCGCTTCTCCGCCTCGACGTGCAGGTGTGCGCACGGCACCGCTGCCACTACCTGCGAGGCGTTCCCTTGACTAAGATCGAGGGTGGACAGTCACGCGGAAGCCGGATGTGCCGGCCCGACTCAGGGAGGATGTGATGGCAATCATGCGATGGATGGCGGGCCTGTTGGCGGCGATGGGCACGCTCTCGGCCAGTGGCGTGAGCGCCGCCGCGGCCGTGGATCGGGATGCCTGGCGGGCAGATTACGCGGTGCTCAAAGCAGCATTGCAGAGCGACTACGCGCACCTGGCCTGGATGGCCTCGCCCGAGAGCGGCGTCGATCTGCCGACCCTTGATGCCCGGGCACAGCGCGACCTCGCCGAGGCACGCAATGACGCCCAGGCCACCCAGGCGCTGCGCAGTTTTCTGGCCGGCTTCCATGATGGCCACCTTGCGCTGCTCGACCGGCTGGATGCAGGCGGCACGTCCCAGCCACCACGGGCTGTCGATCCGCGCACGCTGGGCCCGAGTGCCGGTTGCGCCGCGCTCGGGGTCGCCGATGAAGGCCGGCAGGATTTCAGCCTTCCGCTGGAAACACTGCCCGGCTACATACCCTTGGACGGCCAGGCAGACCCTGCGCTGCGCGCCGGCATCCTCGCGTTGCCCGAGGGACGCAAGGTGGGCGTGCTTCGGCTGCACGAGTTCGATGCGCTGCGCTATCCCGGTCTATGCCACGCGCTGTGGCCACAGCTGCGCCATGCCGATTCCATCGGCGACATGCGCAGCGCGCTGGTGAACGGCTGGGTGGCCATGATCGCCGGCAGCCTGCGCCGGTTCCAGCACGATGGCGTCGATGCCGTGCTGGTCGATGTCGGCGACAACCCGGGCGGGGATGACAGTGGCGACACGCTTGCGCGGTTGTTCAGCCCGCGGCCGGTCACGTCGGCCACGCTGCTGGTCAGTCAGTCCGCCGCAGGCAAGCCCTATCTCGACGAACAGTACGAGCGACTCGACGATGCCCTGCGCCGCCATCATCCGGCCGCCACCGCCCGCCGCCTGCTGACGGCGGAGCGCGCCAGCTTCGATGCTTCGCGGCGTGCACTGAGCCTTCCAGCCTGCGACCTGTCCTGGGTGTGGCGGACCCAGCAGCCATGGAACGGCGGCCAGTGCCGCCGCCTGGTCGCGGCAGGCACCTCCGGTGGCCCGCTGCCAAGCCAGGCGGTGGATACGCTGGACGATTTCCTGATCGCCCACCGTCTCGACTGGGCACAGGACCTGCGCGCCCACTGGGGTGCGTGGGACGGGCCGGTCTACGTCATCACCAATGGAAAGACCGTGTCCTCGGCGGAGATGTTTGCCGCGCGCATGCAGGACAACCGCATCGCGCGCATCGTCGGCACCGGTAGTGGTGGCTACGGCTGCGGTTTCATGAGCGGCGCCCCATCGCGCGAGCTGCCCCACTCACACCTGCGCATGCGCATTCCGGACTGTGTCCGGTTGCGCGCCGACGGCACCGATGAGGTGGCCGGCATCGCGCCCGATCTACCGATCACGCCCCGCGCTGGCGAAGGGGCACGCGCACGCGCGCAACGACTGCTGGAGACCGTTGCCGAGGACATCACGCGGCACTGAGCCGCTCACTGCAGTGCCTCCTGCGCGTTGCGGAAACCCGCAGGACACGGCGGGAATCCTGCGCGCTAGAGACGCGCGCCCTGCGTGGCACCGTGCTCGGTGGTCTCGTCGTACTGTTTGTCGCGCGCGGCGTACTCATCGAGAACCGCTTTCCCGATGCGGTTGAGTTCCTCACCGAGCTGCGGGCAGCGCATCCCGCCGCCGACGGCGGCGAACCGCCGCTGGATCTCCTCGGCAGCCTGATCGGCATGCGCTGCATGGCCGTCTTCATGTACCCGCAGCGCCTGGCTGTAGCGCGCCCATTCCTGTTGCAGCGAGGCGGGCGCCGTGTCCGCGCCGGTCCAGCGCGGCAGCACCATGGTGGCCCTCACCTCCATGCGCACCTTGCCGAGTCGGCAACCTGCACCTCGTGGGGCATAGTCGAAGTTCCACCCCACGTACCAGTCCACGTGGCCGTGATGGCGCACGCCGTCCTTGCCGACGGGCCCGTGCGCGTTCAGTGAGGCGCGCAGTTCCTGCAGGGTGTCGCCCTGCACGTCGTAGTAGGTGATCGTCAGATCCTGCGCGGCGCCCGCATCCAGGGCAATCAGGGCAAGGACCAGTGCAGTGCCACGCAGCAGCGCGCGGGGACGGAAGGTAGACCGGAGATGTGGGAGCTGGTTGTTCACGACGCGTTCCATGCAGAAGGGACGGGGCCTGATGCGATCCGGGGCGAACCGGAGGCATGATGAAGGCGACCTCCATGTTGCCTTCATTATGGATGCAATGCTGGGCTGTGCCGTGGTCGAACTGAGCGTTGATGTGGCAGCAGCGAAACGGTGGACTCGTATCGTCAAACTGCACTTCCGCAAACCGCAGGTCACCTCCGAAAGCCGGATCGCAGCGGACAACCTCAACGCGATGCAGGTCGAGAACCTGAGTCACTTCCTGATCAAGGCCGTGCGCGCAGAGGGTCGGGGGCTGGAAGCGTTCAAGCAGCGCGTGCACTTCCATGAGGGCTTACTGCGCAGTTGCAATGACCTGCGCATGGAGCGGGTCATCAAGAATCACGCACAGATGCTCACCCTGTTCGACGCCCTGCAGCTGGTGCTGGCGGCACCCGAGAACCTCGTCGCTGCCACGAGTAGCCGCAGCGTTGGAACGGAAAAGCGCGGCCAGCTGGGCATTGGCCACGTCCGCGCCGGCTTCCTCACGGCACGCACTCAAGTACAGATCGATCTCCTGCACGTTCCGCAGGTCATCCGCCACATCCTATGCCGGCAACTCAGGTGCGCCCGGCTTCGCGCCGAGCATTACCTCTTGGCCGCCATAGGCCGCTTCGCAACCGCACGCTTGGCCACTGTCGAACGCTTGGCGACCGTCGACGGCAGCTTGCCCTGGCGCGCCACCACCCAATCTTTCAGCACCGCGTCAATCCTGGTCTGCCAGCCAGCACCGGTTTCGCGGAAGGCATCCAGCACATCCGGTGACAGACGGATGGTGATGCGTTCCTTCGTTTCCGCCGCCTTGGGCCGGCCACGCAGCTTGCCCTGCAGCCCAGCCGGCAACCCGGTGAACGCAACCGAGCGGGCCACATCGCCTTCGGTCCATTCCGGATTGTCCTTGTCAGGCACCTCGCTGTTCTTGTGCTTGTTCATAGCTTTTGACCTCTCTTCTGTTGGCCTTGCGGAAGCTGATGACCCGGATGCCCTTGGGGGTTTCGGTGAAGACCAGCGCGTGTACCCGCTCACCTATCAACCCCAGCCCCCGGTAGCGCACCTCGCCGTATTCCTTTCGGTCATCGACGACGAACAAAGCGGTCCGGAAATCGAACGCATGCACCAGCTCGAAGGACAGACCGCGCTCTTCAACATTGCGGGCGTTCTTGGCGGCGTCGTAAGTGATTTCCACGTCATTTATTGTATGCACATTAATTCAACTGCGCAATCGGGGTACTACCCCGCCTTGCCCACGCCCAATCCACAGCCGAGTTGCTCCGCAAGACCGTCCAGACGGCTCCCGCCTGAAGGATCTGCATCAGGCCGCTGGCGGCAATGGCCACCACAGGTCCCGAGGGGCGGTCAGGAGCGCCTGTATCCGCAACGCCGCACGCACGCCGGCCGAGGTGCTCAACAGTCTCCACTGCAGGGTGCGCGAACTTTTGGGCAGCGCTTGCTGGTCGAGCGATCGGGCAACCCGATCAGCAAGTCCGCGCTGGACAGCGCTTGGCAACGCTTCATCACCGAAGCGATGCGTGTCGGCGTGATCACCGAGTCGGAGCGGTTCGCCCTGCACGGCCTGAAGCATCGCGGCATCACCGAGAGCAAGGACAAGGCCTCGGGCGGACACCGAACAGAACGATGCGGCAGCGATACGACCACGAGACACCCTCGTGGAACCAGCCGAACTCCCTGCGTTTTCAGGAGGGTTTTCAGGAGGCAACAAAAAGGGCGCATAAAGCGCCCTTTAAGTTATTGATGCAATGGTGGGCCGTGATGGATTCGAACCATCGACCAAAAGATTAAAAGTCTTCTGCTCTACCAACTGAGCTAACGGCCCATTGCATCCCCGACATGACGCCGGGGGTGCGCATTCTAACGCATCTTCGCGCTCATGCGTACCCGTCCGGCATCACACGTAGTGGGTGGGATCCGGTACGCCGGCATCCGTGAAACCCTGCGCGCGCAGGCGGCAGGCGTCGCAGTGCCCGCAGGCGCGGCCCTGATCGTCGGCGTTGTAGCAGGACACGGTCAGGCCGAAGTCCACGCCGAGGCGAACGCCTTCACGCACGATGTCGGCCTTGCTCAGGAACTGCAGCGGCGCGTGGACCTGGATGCCCGCCCCTTCCACGCCCGCCTTGGTCGCCAGGTTGGCCAGCGCCTGGAAGGCCTGGATGAACTCCGGGCGGCAATCGGGGTAGCCGGAGTAATCCACGGCGTTGACGCCACAGAAGATGTCGTTGGCGCCCAGCACCTCGGCCCAGCCCAGCGCGACGGACAGCATGATGGTGTTGCGGGCCGGCACGTAGGTGACCGGGATGCCCTCACCGCCCGCTTCGGGCACGTCGATATCGTCGGTCAGGGCCGAGCCGCCGATGCTGCGCAGGTCGACGTTGACGGTTTTGTGGGCCACCGCGCCCAGCGCGCTGGCGACCGCCGCGGCGGCATCGAGTTCGGAGGTGTGGCGCTGGCCGTAGCGCACGCTCAGGGCGTGGACGGCGAAACCCTGCTCGCGGGCGATGGCGACGACGGCGGCGGAGTCCATGCCGCCGGACAGGAGGACGACTGCTTTCTTCATGGGGGTGTTTCCGGTGGTTTGCAGGGAACCAGCACGCTGTCCCGCGCCGGGTACATCAGGGAATGCCGAGGCGGCTTACCGGCCCGGCTCGTCATTCCACAGAAGCTTGTGCAGCTGCATCTGGAAGCGCACCGGCAGGCGGTCGGCGACGATCCAGTCAGCCAGCTCGCGCGGGCTGACCTCGCTCTTGCTCGGCGAGAACAACACCATGCTGCGCTCGTTGAGGCGATGCTCACGGACCATGCCACGGGCCCATTCGTAATCTTCGCGGCTGCACAGGACGAACTTGATCTGGTCGCGCTTGGTCAGCAGCGGCAGGTTCTCCAGGCGGTTGCGGGCCATTTCGCCGGAGCCGGGGGTCTTCAGATCGACCACCCGCGAGACGCGCGGATCGACGGCGCTGACATCCAGCGCACCGGAGGTTTCCAGCGAGACGTCCAGGCCGGCTTCGCAGAGCTTCTCCAGCAGCACCAGGCAGCGCTTCTGCGCCAGCGGCTCGCCACCGGTCACGCAGACGTGGTGCACGCCCTGGGCCAGCACCTCTTCCACGATCGCATCGATGTCCCACCAGGTGCCGCCATGGAAGGCGTAGGCGGTATCGCAGTACGTGCAGCGCAGCGGGCAGCCGGTCAGGCGCACGAACACGGTCGGCCAGCCGGCGGTATCGGCTTCGCCCTGCAGGGACAGGAAGATCTCGGTGATCTTCAGTCGCGGCAGCGGGGACTGCACGATCTCACTGGGGAGTGCGGCGGCAGCGGACAGGGTCGTGGTCATGGCGGTGATTCTTGGGGGACGGCTTCGGAAACGACAACAGCCGGGCATGGCCCGGCACGGAAGACCGGGCAACGCCCGGTTGGCGATCAATCATTATACCGGGCCCGGCCGCGTCAGCGGCCCGGGGCGGGTTCAGCGGATCTGCTGACCCAGCCGGATCGACTGCAGACGGTCCTGCGCGGTGCGCGCGGCGTCGGAGCCGGGGTACGTGGACACGACCTGTTCCAGGGTCGCCTGGGCCTGGTCGACCTTGCCTTCGCCATACTGCGACAGGCCGATCTTGAGCAGGCCACCGGACGCCTTGTCATGGGTCGGGTAGCGCGAGATGAGGTCGCGGAACTGCGCCTCAGCCAGCGGGAAATTGCGGGTGGCGTAATAGCTTTCGCCCAACCAGTACAGCGCGTTGGGGGTATAGACACCGTTGGGGTACAGCTCGAGGAAGCTCATGAACAGCTGCGCCGAGTCGTCGTACTTGCCGGCCTTGAGCGAATCGAAGGCGACATTGTAGGCCGTGCGCTCGTCGCCACTGGCAGCCAGGCTGCCGGCATCGCCGTGCACGGAGGGCGGCCGCTCGGAAGCGGCCGTTGCCGGTTTCGGGGGTGCAGCGGGGGCAGTCGCGGCTGCGGCCGGGGCGGCGGGAAGCACGGGGGCTCCACCTTCCAGGCGGTTCAGGCGGCTGTCCAGGTCCAGGTACTGGTCCTTGCCGGTCTGCTTGAGCTGCTCATTGTCGTGCTGCAGCTGCTCGACCTGCGACTGCAGGGCCTGCAACTGGGTACGCAGCTGGTTCAGCTGGTTGAGCATGTCCATGTTGGACTGGTTGTTGTTCGCCTGCTGCTCAAGCGCGCCGACGCGGTCGGCCAGACTCTGGCGCTGCGCATTGGCCGGTGCGGCAGCCACGAGGGCTGCCGCAACGATCATCGATAGAAATCGAAAGCGCATCTATTACTGAGCCGTGTACACGATCTCGACGCGACGGTTCTGCGACCAGCAGGACTCGCCCGACTCGGTGCAGACCGGACGCTCTTCACCGTAGGACACGACGGTCAGCTGCGAAGCCGAACCACCGTTGGCCTGCAGTGCCGAGGACACGCCGTTGCCACGACGCTCGCCCAGGGCCTGGTTGTACGCGCGCGAACCGCGCTCGTCA